>Ga0315279_10000091_pt1 | contig 190117 bp, 174 predicted proteins | sample YL17G06_20_MG_FD_203694 | JGI IMG/M metagenome (GOLD analysis project Ga0315279, IMG submission 203694) | Sediment microbial communities from Yellowstone Lake, YNP, Wyoming, USA - YL17G06_20 | ecosystem: Environmental > Aquatic > Freshwater > Lake > Sediment | place: USA: Wyoming | collected...
TGAGTCTTCAACGTTCCATCTCTTGCTATTTCCAAGATTTCTGCAATAATGTACAATTTGTCCCTTCGTTTGGCAGATGGATTTGAACCCCATGCATTCATCTTCTATATTCCTCTTTTAGAAGTGTCTTCTATAACTGAAAGGACCATGGAACGCTTTAAGCTGTGTTTCGCTCGTCTGAGTATTCCAAATACGGAAATATTCTCTAGAACAAACTTCTAGTGGCGATATCTCCGGCAACTCCCCTTTTTTCCTGAAAACTAAGCCTTCGTATGAACAGTATTCAGGATGCGCCCGATTCTGAAGAGTACGGTAACGAAGGGAGCAGACGGGACTGCGGCGTTATTGGTTCGTTTCTTCTTTAAGATTTTTCGACTGCTGTCATTGGGCTCTCGTGTCTCAAGACTTGATGAGCTGATGACTAGACGATCGAGCATGATCTCTTGGACGGCGATGTTATCGTTAGAAGGATGTAAGCGCGGGCATTGGCTTTCGAGAAACCCAAAGAGGAAATTTGCAGAGACTCAAATGCCTGCGGTGCCGCAAAACATTCTATCCAAAAAGAATTCGTGAACTCATTGCAGAAGAAAAGCACGCCAGAAAATTCAGAACTCTTGGCCAATATATCTGGCTGGTTCTTTGACAATATACCTTTTGAGGCATGTTCAAAGATACTTTTTTCTATGCACATGCCCAATTTGCGGAGACCATGGCTACCTAATACTCCAGGTTTTCTTTTACAGGCGAGGCAAAGGAAATGCCTACTATTATTGCCGCCATAAAAAAGGCAAACAGCTCATCAAAACATGTTATCTTGGCGCTCTTCCAAAACATAAACTTCCATCGCCTGTTTTTTTGAGAAGCTTTAGGAGGTGAATAATTTTGGACAAGAGCATGACTGTCCAAATGTTTGCTCTGAGCGAAGAACAGGCCTGTCTTAAATTAAGATATTTCCTCTCAAAATACGGTTATAAAGTCGGGCATTACGTAAAAGCATTTCAAGACCCTGATAACCCTTTCATATTCAATTTGCACATTTTTCCTTGTTTCGCTATATCAGGGCACCGCGCTAACGGCCATTCAAGGCGAAGACTGGACAAAATCATAAGAAGAAGCGGGTATGAGAGACTCGGACTTTTCTACCAAGGCTGACCGATTATTTCCCCTTTTCGCTTTTTCCCATCGTGAAATAAGCACGTTTACAATAGTTCAAATATGAAGCCTATAGCGTCCCATTCGTCACTGCGTCAATTTCCTTTTCTTTCCTTTAATTTTTTTTGTTACAGTAGTTCCCAAGACTCTCGCTTCCCTAAATCCCTCGGTCGGATTTTCTCTAAATCTGGATTGATAGAAAAAGTTTAACAGAAGAACGTTTTTGCCCATGAATGGAAGCGCGAGCCTGTCGACAAATCTAGGTTTCACATAAACGCATGGTGAGTGCATGCCTAATCTCTGTGCTTCTGAATCGGCAAGAATCTTGATGCTTCTGAAGTTCGCTTTACAGACTGCTCTTGCGTATGCGTACAGAGCAACAAACATAGGTTTTGCAATAGCAGGCATATCCGTCCTTTTTTGCATGTCTTGAACCAGTTTCTTGATCCCTTCAGGAGACCTGAGATAATCAATCTCATACTTCATGTAAACGTTAGTCTGAGCATCAGAAACTCTCCTGTGAATGCCATCAAGTCCGTCTTTGCCGAAGAGAAATGTTACGTGGTCTTCAGGCCCAAATCTCTTGTTCTTGTCGGTATAGAACATAACCATGCCATCCTTTGCTCTCTTTGCTGAAATCCCTCCAAAGCCTTCGACATAAATATCGAACTCCCTGATTTCGCGATTATTGAAACTTGCCATCAATTTTTCGAAGTCTTTGTTGGCATCCAATCTGTTTTTATCTGCAACAACCATGTTCGTGCTTCTCTAGTCTCCAAATGGCATCGCTACTATTTTCTCTTTCTGAAGATTTTTGACTCAATCTGTTTCAGTAACGCATTCAAAACTAGATGCCACTCCCCTTTTTTTCCCACCCCTTTCTGTGTGCGCGCGTGCGTGCGCTCCCACTGTGTTGCTATATTAGGTAGGTAGGGATTCTGTTCGATTAAGGTACATGACTGAAAATTTAAATTGTAAACCCCTGCTAAGATAAGTGGGGTCACTATTGGTCACATTTAATGATGTAGCATTTGGTGCCAAACTCCTTGAGGCAATCACAGCAGGATTATACGATGGGAATCTGAATTGTTTACGGGAGTATGTCCAGAATTGTATTGATTCAGGAGCAAAGAAAATCGATATTCATTTTGAAAATAGTCGAACTGTCTTAGTTATAGACGACAATGGGTGTGGAATGGATAAAAAGGAGTTGGAGAAAGCACTACATCTGGGTATAAGCGACAAACCTTCGACAGCGGTTGGTTGGAGAGGAATTGGAATATGGAGTGGCGTTCCTACTTGCAGAAGAATCGTGATAATAACCAAGAAGTGCAATCATCCAAAACTCAGAGTCCAAATTGATGCCGACGAATTACGCCAAAAATACATTTCTAATGTCCCAGCAACAAAAGTCTTAACTGACGTAACAGGAGATATTGACGAATTAGAATTAGGAAGTGATGAATCAAAAGAAAACTCACACTTTACTACTATTCGGCTTGAAGAAATACTGCCAAATCAGCGTTCAATTTTCACTGAAAAAGCTGTGCAGGATTATCTCTCCACAACTGTTCCCGCCCCTTTTAATGTAGTGAAATTTACATTAGGAAAAGAGATAAACAAAAGACTTTCAGAGAACAATGTTAAAATTAGTGAAACACCCATCTTTTTCGAAAAACAGCAAATCTTCCGTCCACCCTTCAAGAACGACATTTTCTTTGAGAAAATCATAGACAAGAAATTCATTATTAAAGGTGAAACTGTTGCATTTGGATGGCTTCTCTCAAGCAAGGAAAACCGCAAACTGGACTTACAAAATAGGGGGGTCTTTTTTAAGAAAAAGGGGTTCACAATTGGAGATGCAAACCTTGTCGCAAACCTACATACGGGCAATTATAGCCAGTGGCAATATGGAGAAATTCACATAATTGCTGATTCGTTAAAAGAAAATGCACCTAGAAATAATTTTGAGGCAAACAATGATTTAATCGACCCATTTTACGACGAAGTAGGCAAATTTGTAGGTCAATTACAATTGATGAATCAGTACCAATCAGAATATGTGGTGACTAGGGCAATCGAGCAAGCCAAGAAACAAGTAGAAGTCGGTGAAGTGAGACCAGCACAAGAAAAAATTAGATATTTGAAAAAGAAATTGCAGGGGAAGCGAAGTTTTCCAAAGGAATCAACACTTCAAGAAATGAAAGAAATAATTGATGCGAGAACCTCAACTGACAAGATTTCGATAGAAACATTGGAGAAAACGATTCAAGATAAGATAAGAGAACAGCCCATAGACATCATCAAAGAAAAAACGGAAAGGTTCCAAGAGTTTGTCAAAACTTCCCATCCTGATTTGAAGGAACATTTTGGCATGACAACAAAGAAAGGAAAAATGGAATTAAACATTGACGCAATGGACCCAGTAAAGAAGCTTCTTCAAGAAAAGACAGGTCTGACACTCGATTCGATATGCGATTTGTCGAGAAAAGCTTACGGTTGGAAAGATGTAGAAAAGGGAGATCGTCCCATACTTCTTTTGTCAACTCCATATCGTGATCGTCTTTTTGGGGTTATGATTCATGCACTTCATTTTATGTTTGTAGATCCATCAAAACACGAAAAGGGACAGCCCTCTTTCGCATTTTTTGAATCGATGACAGAAGAAGAGAAAATCGACACTATAGCCCAGTTCTATATGACACAAGACCTCATCCTCCGTTTAATAGAGAAGTCTAAAGCCAATACTAAACGCTGAAGGATCCTCGAATCCTACGAAGTTAGGATCCTTTTTCCCGATTTTATAGGAAACTTTAAGAACAACCAAAGAACTATTTACTGTATGAAAGTTCTGTTTGTCGAACCAGCATATTACACGAAATTTCCACCATTAGGACTGTTGAAGCTTGCCTCATATCACCGTTCACAAGGAAATCAAGTAAAACTTGTTCGTGGTCTTCAAGAAGATCTGAAGTTCAATCCTGATCGCATCGAGATCACATCATTATTCACTTATGCGTGGAAACCAGTGCATGAAGCTATCAAATTCTATCACAGAAAATTCAGTGACGCAAAAATTAGGGTAGGCGGAATATATGCTTCGTTAATGCCGCACAGACTTAGATCTTTCTTTCCGTTCATCGATATTAATATTGGTCTTTGTAAAGACGCAGATGATTACTTACCAGCATATGACCTCTTAAAAGAAGTTAAAGAGTGGGAAAAATGGGATAGCACAATTCTATTTACTTCAAGAGGATGTATTCGAAACTGTCCTTATTGTATTGTTCCAAAGTTAGAAGGAAAAATCCACGCAGTCATTGAAGATCTTGAACGCTATATCTATCCAGAACACAAGCGAATAATACTGTGGGACAACAATTTCTTCGCAGTGCCAAACTGGAAAAAGACATTCATTCAACTACTGGATATAGGATTGCCTGTTGATTTCAATCAAGGTATCGATGCTCGCTTAATCGATGATGAAAAAGCCAGCATGATCGCTGATTTAAAGACACCTCTAATTCGAACTGCTTTTGACAACATTGCTGAAAAACGAGCACTCACTAATGCTGTAGAAATCCTTTCGAAAAGCGGCGTAAGAAGACGAAAAATCTTCATATATACTCTGTACAATTTCTACAACAAGAAATACCAGAGTGATATAGCAGCAACATTGTTCGAAAGGATAAAACATATCGCAGATTTAGGTTGTGTGTCTTATCCAATGAGGTATGAACCACTGACTACATTGGAAAAGAATTGTTTTGTATCGCCATTATGGACTGATCACCACTTGAAGATGATCGCCAAGGCAAGACGAATACTTGGGTACGGGGGAGCGTTTCCACCCTATACAGGGCTAGTCAGGAAATTTAAAGAAGCTCAAAGTTTTGAAGAAGCTTTCAGTGTTTACCCATTGAAGCATATAAGTAGCAAAACATCATCTCTGAAACAGAATGCTGGAATTATGCTTCAATATACAACCTAGCATTTTGCATACGGATTACTTTAGTTGCCTGATGAACTAGCTATTTAAGGGCTACACGTTTTTTTATGTTCTGCTCCCATTCCGCTTCTGTCATTATGCCTTTCTTTTCAAGTAGTTCAGCTAATGACGTGATCATTGAATCGTGAATGTCTAGCTCTCCTGCGATCTGATCCATTGATGCAGGTTTTTCTTTTGGGCTTAACAAGTATCCTCGCTCAAGCAAATAGGCTACGACTATGTTGCGTATGACCTCTGAATCTCCATTACCTATTTTTCCCTTTAGTTGTTTGTCTATTACTTCCCATACTCCTTCAGGAAGCGTAACTAAAGCCCTTCGACTTGTTTTCATGTTCTCACCAAGACCTCCATAGCTCGCTTATCTTCTATCTTTCCTCGAAACTTTTGAATCTGTGCTGATTCGATCAGTTGTTTCCAGCCTTTGACGTTTATTCCTGCTGCCTCTGCTGGTGTCATGTCTATGCTCTGATGCTTTCGGCAGAAATTGTAGTTTATGACATAGCCATCAAGAAGTGCTTTTGCTCTTTCATCATTCTTTAGTCCCCTCATTGGCTTTGTTCGGTCTTTTAGTGTGCCATGCAACCTTTCGACTATGTTGTTTGTTTGCCTTGCCTTTATGCCAACTTTTCTAACCCATTCGACTCTATCTATCTTGTATCTTGAATAGAAGACTTTGTTAAACGCGTCGTCGTATGCAAAAGAGCCATCCGTGTAAAGTGTTGTCGGTTTCTGTATTTCTAGTGCTTGTTTAAAGACTTCCTTTGCATCTTCGCTGGTCCGTGATTCTATCAAGAGGTGAGCTACAATGAATCTAGTGTCTTCGTCTATTGTCTCCCAGAAGTAGCGTCCTGATCCTCCCACCGCGATTTCGGTTTCATCATGGTGATATTTTCCTGAGAGTGTCGGTTTCAAAGTCTCTACAAAGTCCCAAACTAATTCGCTGTATCTGTGAATCCAATACCATACAGTAGTTTGTGAGATCTGTTCGCCAAAAATGTTCGATATTTGTTCTGCAACTTTTCGCGTGGACAGACCACCATAGTACATGTTTAGAGAAGTTACGATTACCTGAGAATCGACTCTCATTCTGGGAAAGGTTACTGCATTGTCATAGAAGTGATGATGGCAGTTTTTGCATAGGTATCTTTGGATGCCTGTTCTTACGCCATGCTTCACGATTTGGTCGCTTTGGCAGTATTTGCATGTTTGCATTGTTGTGACACCTGTATATCTATAGTATATCAGCCGTATATAAGTATATCGGCACTATATCGTCAGTATATCATCAAGGCGAATCAGGTACTTGATCGAACAGAATCTGGTGGGATAATCAATATATAGCATTCAGAATACTAATAGCATTAGCGAAGCTCAGTTATAGTAGTGAATGAGATGGCAACAGCAGAAACAGAACCGCGAGCAGAAGCCATTCCTATACCTAACCCAGCAACCAAGACGGATTTTGAAAAGATTAAAGAAGTTTTCAAGACTTTAACTATGTCGGACCTTAACCCTATCGTACTAGCAAGTATCAGAGCGATACGAGACGTGGGAGAATTTGTAGTAGTCATAGGAAAACTTGAAAAGAAAAACAAAGAAGCCTACGACCTCGTTTCCCAGCTAGGTCAACAGCCTGAGACTTTCCTTATGACTCTTATTGACAAAATGCCTGAAGATAAATTGAAGCCTTTACTAGAACTCTCATTAAGAATGGTGACAATACAGACAGAGCTTAAGGCTTTCGACACTTTGACAGCGGATCGGAAAATTGAATTAGGTCAAGAATTGGAAAAAACAGCAGACGGTATGAGTAAAATAATAGGCGAATTGTCACAATGAGTATCAAACAAACGGCAGTCACGCGAACCAATTTGTATCCAACTACTAATCTGTTACAAAAAATGAGTGAAAGCATTCATGACATGTATAAGATGTTAGGAACGCCTCAGAGTCTACTAAAGTTGTTAGGCATAGGATTGTCAGACAATTTCAGTTTTGCTATGTCGTACACACAGTCTAAACTCGCAGCAATACCTGAGGTGAAGGATTTCGGTTGTATTCAAGATAATAACTCGCTAAAAATGTTCGCGTACATAGATAGACCAAACGAGCAAGTTGAAAAGAGAGTTTATAGTATTTACAGCGAGTTACTTGATTTGTTTCCTAACACAGATGTTGATATTAACATAGTTGAGCTATACGGCAGAAGCAAAGAAGAGATGGAGTCACTAGGACTATAGGTCGTGTTCAAGCTGATAGCTGGGCAACATCAGCCAAGACATGGTGACGTTGAGCATGCTTTGAAAGCCGAGCATGATAAGTGCTTGGCTGAAGTATTACTAGCTGATGGCAAATTTCCTGACTGGGTGACAACCTGTTCTTTCTATCTAGCTTTACATTGCGTTGATGCTTATGCTCATAGGCAGGGCATCAAGGACTTTCTTCCAGCGAAAGGAGAAAAGCTCAGTGTGCATGGAAAAAGAGAACGTTTTGTAAAAGACAAATTGAATAAACACTTTATCAGTTATAAGTGGCTGCATGATCGCAGTAACCAAGCTAGATATGACCCATTATATTTCAGGCTGATGCCTATAGGCACCGCGACTTCATGCCTAGCAGACGCGAAGCAATTTCTAAGCATACTTTGACTTTGTAATGACATTAGCATATTAGATATTAGTCGTATGTACCTTAATCGAACAGAATCTAGGTAGGTATGGGTATGTATGTGAGTTGAGTTGTCTTTATTCCTGTTGGGGTTGGTTGGTTGGGGTAAAGTTTTATCCAACCAACCACTCCTACTACCACTGACTACAAACCACTCTCAACTCCTACCTCTACACATACCCCTACCTACCTACCCATACACACCTACCTACACATTCACACACACGCGCTCACACACGCACAAGGAGAGAGGGAGGGAAAAGCGTGCGCTAATTCTTTCATAACTTCCTTTCGTAAGGTTTTTTAAACGGGTGGACATACTGTGAGCGGGGGAAAGGAATGAAGTTCATTACGTTCATAATCTTCTGGTTCGTTGCGCTCTTCTTGATCTCTTCTGTCGCAATTGGAACCTTTAGAATATCTCATGATGAGATTGACAACGTAAATGTTAACAAGAACAGCGGAAAACACTTCAGCGTTCATTGGATGGGGTTCGCACCAGCAGACTACAACAACTCATATCCAGACTACTACATTTGTATCAACAACGTCAAAGGCGATTGGCTCAATATGTCGATCGCACTTCAGATAAAGAACCAAGAGGCCAGCGGATTCTACTTCCTCATTGATCAATATCAGACACCGCCTGCAGACTGGACGATTGACCAGTATAAAATAGGCTTCGTTGCGGTGGATGGAACCAGTAACTTCGTGTATTCCAACATTTCACGTGCAAAACCCGCATCAATCACATCGGGCATTCTGAATGAATCAATCAGCCTGGTAGTCAAAGCTTACAACGACACGTCATACACAAGTTTCTACAGCCAAGACAACTTCACAGTATCCTATCATTTCATCGATCGCACGTCAGGATGGAACCAGCTCTCGTATGACAACTTTGAAGACGGTACCACACAGGGTTGGAGCGCAGTCGGAACAGCCAGTTGGGCTGCACTGTCGACGGATTATTATCGCTCATTCCAACATTCGTACCAGCTGAAAGAGACCTCGACATTTTACTACTATACAGTGGGGTACGCTAAGACTTTCAACACGACTGGTCACAACAACTGCGTCCTACTGTTCTCTATTAGGAGTCCGAGGTGGGATGCCCTGCAGATTTCATACAATGGCACAACCTATTTCAAACCTGACGCGTCTTTGGCAGCTAATACTTGGTATCAATTCACTGTGCCGCTCCCCACAGGGTTAACGCAGATCAACATATTGGTGTCAGGAGATTTGGATTCAGCCTACCTAGATGACGTCTACGTTATCGCAAGGTAAGCAAGCGAGGGTGGCCCTTGGAGAAAGCGAAAGGCATTGAAGTAACAATACTGGTATTCATGATTCTTAGCTCGGCTTTTGCGCTTCCACCGTCAGTGATTGGCGGTAACGCTGATGTTCTGAGGGGAAAGAACCTCGAACCTTCGCCTGCCGAGTCTAATAATGCCGACTTTTCACGGAACAGGAATCTGCAGTCTGCTCTCGATGAACCCAACAATGCCGACTTGTCGAGAAGTAGAAATTTTCAGGCTTTCGAATTGGAGCCTCCTCAGAACTACAGCCTCGTCGTGAACGTGGTTAACTCTAGTAACCTGCCTGTGGAGGATGCCGTTGTCACAGTAGCCAACTTCACCGGTTCAACTGACTCTAACGGTTCAATTTCCTTTGACATACCATTTGGAACCTACGATGTCTTAGCTACTCACCCCGATTATAATTCGACATCTTGGAGAGTTGACTTGGACAGTGACAAAAACACCACTTTGATATTGTCCTCTCCTTATAACTTCGTGGGAGAAATTTCAGATGCCGACATTATCATTACCCCCACTGACAGTGGCTATGATATTTCCCTACTAGATGTTTTTCAATCATCACCGTGCGATGTGTTCTTCGACTGGAATTACGTGGGAACTCTACTGAATGGCACAGTTTCTCAAACCTTTGCGTACAATCAGTTGCCTAGTATCGTTATTGAAGCTGCACAGAAAGGTAGTCATGATTACCCGAAAGCACGTTCCAAGTATCTCGTGCCAATAGCTCTCACGCCTCTAACGGGAAATGAAGGAGCCTTTCTCGAGGAACCTGTTCCGTATGCCGCAGCAAGCATATTCATCATTCCCGATCCTCCAGTCATGGGAAAACCCGCTATTCTCGGCGTTTTTCTCCATAATCCATTCAATCAGTCACTACATGTCAGTCGTATTGATTTTCAAGTATCTGGGCTTACAATTGGCGCGCTATCGTGGAGGTGGAGGGGCTTTACGAGTGTTGGGTACGTGTCTGATGTCACTCTGCAACCGGGGCAAATTAGCTCCTATAATGTAACGTGGGTTGCTGATGTCACTGGGCATCACTGCGTGAAAGTTGTCCTCACTTATTCTCCTACAACTCAACAACTCCAAAAGAATCTGGACATTGAGACCGATATTGCTCCAGGTACGCTTGGTTCTGCCTACTTCTCGTTGCAGAACCCAACTCCAACACCCCAGAACTTGAAATTGAAAGTGAACACGGACTGCCCCGCGACTTGGTCAATACACGTGGTCGTAAATGGTAAGGACTATGATGTTTCGCCAGGTAAGGAACCGCCCACCATCCCAAATTTCCCTTCAGGAAAATTGAGTGCTTTCATAGAAGTGCAATATCCCCCAGGAGAAGGATTGAGCAGTCACAAGATCGATATCGAAGGATATGTCGGTGACACATTAGTTGGTGGAGTGCGAAAGATAGTTGTGCCTAGTGAAGTGATACCCGTTGAATCCATAGGCACATCCTTTACGCCAGAGGAGAATGGCTTTCCTTTTGATAATTGGGGATACACAATCCCGATTCTTAACTGGCCATTCGGAGGCAACTGCCTTGGGATGTCGTACGTAGCATGGAACCGCTGGCATTTTCACAAACCACTTCCACAGAATGAAATCGTGGCCAAGGGGATTATCGTCGGCTTCCAAAGCTTGTCAATGGTTGCAGATGTTTTCCACAATGTGGCAGTCCAAATCGCAAACAACTTGGATAGAAACGACCTCATTAGATCTCAGTACGAAACCACGTACAACAATATTGCAAATGGGAAAGCCACGATGCTTGTTCTAACACAAGAAGGAGGGGGAGGCGCTCACGCAGTGGTAGCCTACAAAGTCCAAGATGTTGGTAACGGGATAAAGTACATCTATGTATATGATCCGAACTTTTCCTTCAAGACTCATTCAGGAGGTGACTGGAATAAGAAAATAATAGTGAGGAATGATGGCTCCAGTTGGACGATGTCATACAACAATGGAATAAGCTACGATGCCTTTGGCGTCGTTCCAGAAGTCTCACTAGATGAAATCGCCAGTTCGCTCACAGTGCAAGGGTTCTCAGACTACGATCTGCATCTGTACGACCACTTTGGAAATCACTCTGGTTTCAACTACGTCACCAATGAAACGGAGCAACAAATCGCAAACTCATCATACAATGGCCTAGAATCGGAGCCTCAGACCATTGCAGTATTCAATCCATACAATGGAACCTACACGATACACCTAATCGGGAAGAACAACTCGGCCTTCCACGTCGCAGTTCAGACTTTTGATCTGTTCGCATCAGACGGCTTGGTGAACTCTGAGTACTGGTTGAACGGCACAATATTGCAGAATCAGACAATCGAGTATACAATACTAATCTACCGAGACACAGAAGGAAAACTGAGAGCAAAAACTGGAGACATTCATGAAATAGGCATTACTGGAATTGAATCTTCTAAAACAGTGGTCGGCCAGGGATCTCATGTCAGCTTGAGTGTTACTCTGCGAAACTATGGAAGCTTCACAGAGAGCTTCAATTTGACTGTATATGCAAATAGTACTAAAATTCAAAAGTCACTTGCTACGCTCGCAGGCATGAATCAGACAACAATGACGTTTGACTGGAACACCACGGGCTCCGCCAAAGGGAACTATACCTTCTGGGCTTATGCAGAGCCAGTTCAAGGCGAGACAGACACAACCGACAACTTGCTAACTGGCGGCATCGTAAAAGTCACCATCGTTGGCGACGTTAACGGTGATGGAAAAGTGAACCTGATAGACGTGTTCAAAGAGGCTCTGGCATATGGCAGCGTCTCAGGCGATTCATGGTGGGACCCGAACCTTGACATAAACAACGATGGCAAAATCAACCTAATAGACTACTTCATAACAGCGCTCAACTACGGAAAAACAGATCCCTAATTCCCCTTCTCCTTAGCCGATACTTGCCAACTGTGGCTGTGGGGACCGAATGCCCTACATGAATTGAGAGCGCGCTTTCGCGTAGCGATAGCTTTTTCTGCAAATCTTGCTAACGTTGAAGTGGGAAAGGAAGTGCCAAATCACGAAGAACACTGCCAGCATACGATAAAAACACTAGGCGTTCGGGGTGACGACATTCATACATGGATGGATGAACCTTCTCGACCTTTCGGTTCGGATCATAGGGAATTCCGGCATGATAGCGAGACTGTAAAACTTGTTGGTCGAATTTTCGCACACAGATATGGCAGAAAAATCGCAGAAGAAATAGCGTTAGATCACATAACGCTAGACCACAAGGAAGCGATAGAGCGAAGAGGATATGAAAGTTCGAGCTTGTATGCAACGAAACAAGCCGCTGAAATGGGTGATAAATGAACGTTTAGTCTTCATATCAGTTGTTTTCTTCGTGGTTGGAATATTTGGCATTATTAGCTACAATTCGATTCGGAATTCTGGGTTTCTGTTTGTGGGTGTTGTGTGTCTTCTGATTTCACTCTTAGGGCTTGGGTTGCTTGTCAGATCAGAGATCATGTTTTACAGGAAGCGGTCAATCCCATCACCACCAGTTCTTGCCCCAGAACAGATGCCAGCACGAGAGTTGATCAAGGAAAAAGAAGTCGTTGTCAAAATTCGGTGTAGGTACTGTAATGCGGTATTTGATGAGACTCTTGACAGATGCCCTAACTGCGGCGCCCGATCGCGCTAGAACTAGTTATTCACCCGCGGCGCAAACATAAAATAGCGGTTCTGGACAAATCTCAAAATGAGCAAACATATATGAAGTGCCCAAGCTGTCACGAGGAAATCTTGCACGCTAACCCCACGACTTGTCCCTACTGCGGCGTTAAGATTCTAATTTCTGAAGAAGAGGCCGCCAAACTGGAAATCGAAGAGATAGACAAGCTTGAAAGGGCTGGGCGATACGAGGATGCTGCCGATAGATACGAAGAGCTTGAGATGTGGGACAAAGCTGGAGAGTGCAGAAGAAAGGCAAAAACCAATTACGTTGTGTCTGCAAATGTGAACATCGGGAAAATTGGAACAATAAGTATGGAATGTCCCCACTGCGGTGCATCCCAATCTATTGCTTCAAAATCGAATGAAGTAACATGCAAATACTGCGGGAAGAACTACGTAATCCCTAAGAATGTTCTTGACCTACTCTGACCGCTATCGCGCATGCAGGAGCCTGTGAGATTCCTACACTTTGTTTGATCTCGTATGCAAGCCTCTTTACTGGAATCTTTCCTCGGAGGTAGCGCGCGCGTAATAACTTTTCCGCAAAGCCAAAAACTGGCTTAGAAAGACTGATGGAAGTGGATTCTGTTCAACATGAACGTTAAGCGGTTAAGTTGTTTTTGTCAGTATCTTTGGTTCTTTCCATTCTTCTCTCAGAATGCTGAACAGGATTATGTCTTGCCATTCTCCCTGAATGAAGAAACGTTTCCTCATTATGCCCTCTTTTTTGAAGCCTACCTTTTGCAAGACTCTCTGTGAAGCGATGTTCTTGACGTGGGTAGTGGCTTGAACGCAGACAGTTTCTTTGCTAAGAAACAGGTAGTCTAACATGATTTGTGCGGCTTCGATGCAGTAGCCTTTTCCTCTCTCGGTTGGCACTAAGCCGTAGCCTATCTCTAGCATTTTTGCTACAGTATGTAGCACATTGAAATGGAGTATGTAGCCGATTTTGCTTCCATCTTTCTTCTCAACTATGAACATTTTTGGCTCATTAGGACTCTCACGTATCTTCTCTGATTCTGATTTAGATATCTGCCAAATAGGATTATACTCCCCAAAAACCTGAAGACTACTGAACCATTCCGCAAGCAGTGGCGAGTCCTCTTTCTCGGCAACCCTTAAATTCACATTTTTGCCTTCAAGCAACTCAGCTCACCAATCCACACAGTTGCTTTCGATTCAGCTATAACTTTTCCGCAAAAACTCATTCTGTGGATTTGTGCTTAGATTTATATCTAAACCCTCCTAACAGCAATAATGAGGAGTTAAACTTGAAGATACTGGGGATATGTGGTAGTCCGAGGAAGGGGAATACTGAATGGTTGATGAGAGAGTTGATGAGGGCAACTGAGAAACGTGGTGGCAAAACCGAGTTGTTTACGCTCAGAGATAGGAACATCAAGATGTGCGATGGCTGTTTAGTATGCGAAAAGACAAACGCATGTCATATAAAAGATGACATGCAGGGAATCTACGACAAGATACTGTCTGCTGACGCTGTTGTGCTTGGCTCTCCAACCTACATGGATGCTCCTACGGCTTTAGCCATGAACTTCATCCATCGTATGTATCCTCTTTATGGCAAAATCAAAGGAAAACGATTTGCAAGCGTAGTAGTAGGGCAAGTCGGTGGACAAGAAGGCATCACATCCAGAGGAAAAGTCGAAGACTACTTTAAGGCGATTGCTGGGTTGTTCGAACTAGACCACGTAGGGTCACTAAGTGTAGCCGCTCGAGACCCTAATGACGCCTCAAAAATCACCGATATTGCAGAACAATTCGAAAACCTTGCTACAAGAATCTTGAATCAGTCATGACCAGTCGCTAGTCTTTGACTGTTCAGCTATAACCTTTCCCAAAACCGGAAACTGGCTTTCTTCAAGCGGTTTTTGTCAGTATTCTTGTTTTTCAAAATATGTCCTTAGATAGGCTCTCTTGTTTTCCAAGTCTAGGTACTCTAGAAAATACTTGTCATCTTTTTTGACCCAAGCGTGCGCTTTGGGTTTCAGGCGAGTCATTTTCCTATGAACGACAATATCTGTTCAGCCTCTAATATACAAGTTCGTCTCATTAAGGGTCGATGACTCTTCTGACTTCTACACACAAGTGACACTTGTTGATGTAAGCATTTTTCTTGAAGTGTCCAGCACGGGAACTGTATTGCTTCAGCAACCCTGTTGGGCCTTCTTCTGCCAGAGTCTTAATCATCGAATTCTTTCTCCAATCATAATTGCCTATTATCCGGCTCAGTGGTGTTTCTTTCGCGTTGCCGATAGATAGATGCCAACAAATGTCCACTTCACCTGACGGTTCGATGGTTATGCTTCGTGGGTTTTTCACCGTGTTTTCCATCGGTGTTTCACCTTCGCACGGACCATCCAATGGGGTTTTCTGAAAGTATTGCGGCATTGTTCGTAGTGCTCGGCCAGCGGCCGAGACCTTGTGTACATGTGCTTCGATTCCTACGGGCTTGAGTTCTTTCAAAATATGATTGGTTAGTTTGTCGTAATGGTTTGCCCCGTCTAGTGATTCAAGAACTGCAACGTTCCACGTGACCTGTTCAATTCCAGCCTTGACTGCAGCCTCTGCAGAATTTCTAGGATATTCCAGCGGTATGAATTGAAGGTGGAATGCATCAACACTCACACCCAAGACGTTAAGACCGGAATCCTTCAATTTTCCTGCAAGCTCTTTTGCCTCAGCTTTCTCTTTCCCCCAGATACCGTTTGTCAACAGCTCGATTTTTGGAATGCCCAGTTGTTGAGCTTTCTTGAAGATGGCGAATGCGCGAGTTGGATACAGCATGGATTCGCCGCCGAACAATAAAAAGGACTTGAGGTCTGCAACCTTTGCAGTTTCAGAAAGATAGTTGTGCGCATCGCTGACTTCCATGACTTCATTTTGCCAAGGTCCAGCGTCTGCTTGACAATAAATGCACTGTGAGTTACACTTATTGGTGAGACTAAGCTCGAGACGATCAAGATCCATTCATTTCACAAGCACACATAATCCAAACCAGCATTTTACTCTTGTCGCCAACACTCTTAGCGCGCGCTAGAACAAACCTCTACATGTGAGAGAAACGTTCAAAAAGACTTTATCTGCAATGAAAGCAAATAGCATGTAATTGGTGAGGAAGTTGCTTATAGGGTTGATTTCCGATACGCATGATCGACTGCCTATGGTGGACAAAGCGATAAAGGCACTGAATGATGAAAGAGTTGAGCTTGTATTGCATGCTGGAGACTACGTTTCTCCCTTCGTAATCCCAAGATTTAAAGAATTGAAGGCCAGGCTGATCGGCGTTTTTGGCAATAATGATGGAGACCATGAATTCCTGAGAAGAAGATTCAGCGAATACGAACACCTGGAGATCCGTGGCAACTTTGCAAAGCTGGTTCTTGAGAACCTCAAAATTGCCCTCCTACACGGGGGGGATGAAGAGTTGTTGAATGCCTTGATCGACAGCGGCGGTTTCGACGTCGTGGTTCACGGACACGCTCATGAGGCCAAGATTTATCGAAAGGGCAAAACTCTGGTGATTAATCCTGGCGAAGTTTGTGGATACTTGACTGGCAAGTCGACCCTCGCCCTGCTTGACACGAAGAAAATCGAAGCCAGAATATTGGAGCTATGCTAGAAATGATCTAGACTGGCATGTATGCTTGCAATGACGGCTACTGTACGTTGTTGTAGGGTTGCCTTTTCTGATTTGCCAGCTTGAATAATTGCTCTATTTCTTTGTCGCTTGCTCCGTTTCTCATTGGTGTTAGAATGTCCACGAGATTGTCGTTTCTCATCAGGCATGGCTTGAGTTTTCCATCACTTGTCACCCTTAGCCGTGTGCAATTTCCGCAGAACTCCGTGTTCTCTGTTGGATGAATGACCTCAACTTTCACGTCTGGCAAATGATAGATTCGCCGGTTCTGCATGTACTGCCTAGTCTCAATTTCTGTGGCTTTTTGCTTCAACATACTTTCATATTTGTCCAATGCCTTGTGATTTGCCGCATAGTAAGAGTCATCTATGTTAACTGGTTCCAGTTCTATCAACTGCAAAATTGCACCAGTTTCTGCGGCAAAACGGATCATCTCGGGAAAATCATAATCATTCGCGCACTTCAGGACTAACATGTTAAGCTTGACTGGACAGAATCCGACGTCAACAGCTGCCCTGACACCCTTGATAACCTCATCTACTTTTCCTCCAGTCATCTTGTTGTAGACCTCAGGATTCAGTGTTGGAAGACTGATGTTGACGCGCTTCAATCCACCCGCACATAGTTCTTTGGCCATAGGAGCCAGCAGAATGCCGTTTGTGGTCATAGAAAGATCTGATAAGCCAGGCGTGGTCGAGATTTCTTTGACAATTTCCACAATGTCCCTTCGAGTAAGGGGTTCTCCTCCAGTAAGTTTTACTCTGGAGACTCCTAGCTTAGCGGCGATCTTGGCGATGCGACCGATCTCGTCGACCGTCATCTCTCTTGAAGGGCTTGCCTTGGGCCTTTCTTCGCCTTCCTTGTGGCAAAAATCGCAGCGCAGATCGCAATTACGGGTGACTGCCACGCGCAAGTTAAGCAGAGGGCGTCCGTAGCTGTCTCTGAGCACCATCGTTATTCCCGGGCATGCTTAACGACGTGAGCCGTTTCGGATAATATAAGCTTTTCAACACAGAGTCTGACAGCGTCAGGGGAACCTGGAATGCAGAAGAAGGCTTTGCCTTTTGCGACGCCAGCAATGGCACGCGACAAGACTGCTGCAGAACCGATTTGATCGAAACTCATTCGTCTGAAAATCTCGCCGAAGCCCGGTAGTACCTTCTCCAGAAATGGCAACACGGATTCGATAGTGACGTCAGACGGGGCTACGCCAGTGCCTCCGCAGAAGACAGCGGAATCGACCTCTAGAGAACGCAAAGAGTCTCGCATGCTTTCTCCAATCGCCTTTTTGTCATCTGAAATTGTTTCTCGATGCACTACTGTGTGTCCAGCCTTCTGGAGTAGAGAGTTGATAAGGTCTCCTGAAACGTCTTTCACGGCTTCGCCTCTTTTCATCTGTTGGTAGCGGGATGTGCTCACTGTGAAGAGGGCAAACTTTAGTTTCTTTGGTGCTTCTTTCTTGTGTTTTTTTGCGGTTTCGCTCATTCATGTACGCCTTTTTTGATTTTCTTCGTAACGTGAATGTCGTTTATGGCCGTGGATGGATACTGTCCTTCAGCGTCTTTTTCGTACTGTTTCACCATATCCCAAATTGTCAAAAGACTTACGGCGGCTGCGGTTAAAGCTTCCATCTCTACGCCTGTTTGAGCCTTGGTTTTGACGGTTGCAGTAACCTGGACGGTTGAGCTGTTCAAGATTTCTGTTTTGATCTCCACTTTTGTGAGTGGCAACGGATGGCATAACGGAATCAGACTGCTTGTTTTCTTGGCGGCTAAGATCCCCGCAATACGTGCCGTACATGAGGGGTCGCCCTTCGAGATCTTGCCTTCTTCGATTAGTCGGATAGTTTCTGGCTTCAGGTTGATCTTGCCCGTGGCGGTGGCTTCACGGAAGACTTCTGGTTTGTTTGAAATGTCAATCATCGTCATAATTGTTTCCCCAGCATTTGCCATGCTCACAAATCTGAGAGTGAACTCTGACTCTTTTCCGTTTTGCTTCCTCTGAAGTCTACCCATCAATAAACGCGTTGAAAGGTTTGCAATAATGCTTGGAACCGTGTCTGTTCGTGTTGAATTGGCGTCTCAAGTTTTGTATGTTGAAGTGTGATCTTCCACGTCGCGACGAATCGTAACGGTGTGAATTTCTAAAATGTGGTTCTGGGCTGTTTGTTTTCGACTGTTCCGGTTTTTTTCCAAACGTCTAGAAGCGTTTGGATTGCTTTGACCTTTGGTGACTGTTCATCAAGTCTGTACAGTCGTATTCTTCCATATTTTTTATGCTGAACTATGCCCTCAGCTTCCAGTATTTCTAGATGCTTGATTGATGTTTCGTAGTTTATGCCTAGCCTGCGGGCAATTTCTGACACGTTAAGCTCGCCTACTTGGGCCAAAGCTTTCAGGATTTTCATGCGAACCCTTGAGGAAAAAACGTCCTCAATGTCCATGGCTTCATTCTTCTCCTTTTTGCAGAATTGTCCACAATTCCTTTTCCAAGTCATCTGCTGGGATTCTGGGCAAACGAACAAGTGTTGATCTTCCTCGGGGACCGGCTACTGATACTTCTGTTTTCACTATGCCCATATTTGAGAGGTTTTTCAGGTATTTCCAGAGTTGCGTGTGGCTGTGTGGCTTCGTGTTGAATTCTTCGCATGCTACCATGTAGACTTGCTCGGCTTCTGCAAGAGAAATGTGTGCCTTGTGGCTTTCCTTGAAAAGTCTGGCTATACCCAGCAGAAGAAGTTTTTCGTGCATGCTAAGATATGCCAGATCGCTTTTTCTAGAGGCTGGGATTATGCTTGAGACGGCTTTTCTTGCATATTCTGGCGTGACAGTGTCCGAGTTTTCCGCGTTCACGTATTTTCCAGCTCGCCAAAGCAGTTCGATGCCGAAACGTGCATTTCCATTTTCAGATAATGCAAGCTCGGCGATCACGTCCACTGTTTCTTCGGGCACGGCTGATGGCTTGAAAGCTAATGAGACGCGCTCGTTCAGAATATCTGTGAGTTGCTGTTTCGAGTATTTTGCAAGGTTGATTATGTTGGATTGTAAGGTGCTTCTTGTGCTGGCGTCCAACTTATCAATCGAGCTCGTATCTCGCACAATGCACATCAGTGAGAGCCTTTGAGGCTTGTCCTGCCTTGCCTCTTGCAATCGGGTTAGCTGGTAGACGGCCTCTGATCCTTCTCTGAGAACTAGGCTGTCAAACTCATCCAAGGTCAGGATTACATAGGCGTTTTCGTCGTCCAGGATTTGCATCAGGATACGAAGAAGCTCCTCAGCAGAGTAGCCTCGTTTGGGAAAGTTCGGATGAAAAACTGAAACTGCATGTTGCAGGATTAGAAAGAAGCTTCCATGGTATTCTCGGCAATTTACGTGAATGTATCGTAAATTTGTGTCGCGGTTTCGGGCTTCTCGTGTTATGTCAGCTCCGAAACGTTGTGATAGCGCAGTTTTTCCCGTTCCAACTTCGCCGACTATCAGTACTCTTTGGGACATTTTTCCAGGAAATTGCAGCATGAAATTGAAGAACTCCGTCAGCAAGCGAAGTTCGCTGTCTCTATGGGGAAGCCTATGGGGAACGTAATTAATGTCAAGTTTTGTTTCGTCCTTGAACACGCTTTGATATTGCGACAATTAGGCTAGCCCCAGAGAGAGTATGACAAAAGCATTGTTATCTTTTTCCCTGCATTCGTGTAAGCATCAAGCATCTTTGCCGTGATTTCAACCACAGACTCAGAACGCAAACGTCAGGCGCGAGACAAATATTAAGACAAGTTTTCACGGGCGAAGAGCACAAAGACGAATTAGGCGCCTACGTTATTGCAGAAACAGGTTCAGTTACCCTTTCGGTTGATTAAGCCGTTTCGCGTAGTTGTTACCTTTCGGTTGATAATAGCGCGCGCTGATTATGTGAGGTTATTCTATATACAGTTCTGCGGAAAACTCGTCGCAAAACCCTCCGCAATTCCAAGAATCTGTATGTGATCATTGAAAACTTTTTATGAAAAGGCTTTTCAGAGACTTGTTCTTAGACTTCTAATGGTCTACTGTTATCAGAGGCGTCAAGTGTGGAGGAGATTCTGCATCGAGCTGAACGATTAGAGAAGGAGTATGACTGGGTTGGAGCTGCCGAGTCGTATGAGAAAGCGCTGAATCTGCTTCCTGAAGATGATTTTTCAAGGAAAGGTGAGATTCATGAGCGTTTGGGTTACGCCGTTTATCGCACAGCATTTCAAGCTGAAAGCAGCAGCGATTTTCGAGAGATGATGCATCAAGCTGTTGAGAATTATGAGAAAGCTAAAGGATTTTATGAAAAGATGGGTGAGCCTGAGAAGACAAGAACTGTCCGCTGTGACGCTTTGATCGCTTATTCGAGTTCTTGGCTCACGCAGGAGCCGTCTGAAAAGAAAAAGCTGCTGGATGAAAGCTGGAGACTGACGAAGGAATGCTTGGCTGTTTTCGATAGGGCTGAGAATCCATGGGAATACGGGAGAACGTACAACCGCCTTTTGGCAAGCGCTCTTTACGGGTTCTTGCTCGAATGGAATTATGATGCCCGCCTAATGAGGATGAAGGAAGCACTTGAGCATGGAGAACGTGTGATCTCTCTTCTCTCCGCTTCTGGCGACCCGGAGCTTGTGAAAGCCTACGTTGGAACAGGAGTCTGCAAAGCCGCATACAACTACTATTTCGTGGAACATGCTGAGAAGGAAGAGGGATACAAGAAGACCAGAGCCTACTGGGAAAAAGCAAGAGAGCTTTCTAAAGAAACTGCGGCTTTTGAACTGCTTTCCGACTTGGCACTAACGGGTGTTGAGATGGGAGAAGAGGGCTCAGATGAGGCTTTGAAGAATTTTGAAGAAGCATTAGAGTATGGCCGGAAGACAAGGGACAAACTTGTCATCGGCTCAGCACTTGCGATGTTAGCCTATCACACTGTGTTCAAAACTTTTTCTCAACCAGAGGAAACCGCCAGACTCGTGGAGAGAGGTTTGCAGTATGCTGAAGAAGCTCAGCATCATTACTCTCAGATCTCTTTCACCAGCGTGGACAAAGGTGCGGGTTGGGTTGAATGTCCCTACCCAGTGTATTATATGATAGCGGCTTCAATTGAAACTGATCTGGACAAAAGGCGGCAACTGCTGAGAAAAGCTGTTGAAACTTCGGCGGAGGCATTGAAAAAGGCCCTCAACTCGGGATTTGAAGCGAACGTTGCCTATGCACATGGCGCGTTCCGTTGGGCCCTCAGACTATTGGCCGAGGCTGAAGAAAACCCCGAGAAACAGAAGAACATTCTTGAAAGAGCTCTACTGGAGGCCAATGAGGCTGTAAAGCTCTGTGAACAGGTTGAGACCAACAACTACTGGGATCGAGGGGGACATCAGGTAGAAAGAGGTTGGGTAAAGTATGACCTTGCAATCCTCGAAAAGGACTCTGAAAAGAAAAAGAGCATGCTTCAAGATGCAGTTCTGGACGTGGAAGCGGCATTGAAACTTTTGAGCGCAGGTTTAGTGATCGCTCGCGAGGAGGCGCCCCCGGCGTTGCTTGCGGTCGTGGCAAGATGGACGTCTTTTGCTGGAGATGTTTTTGATCGTCTCTATAAACTCACGAATGACAGGGAGTATCTGAAAAAGGCCGCGACAGCGTTCGCTGGGGCAGCTGAAACATTCGGGCAGATTGACTTGAAGAATCGCGTCGCCGAGTGCCTTTGGAAAGCCGCTCGAGTTTATGATGATTCTGGCGAGTATCTGAAGGCTGCCCAGAACTTTGATCTTGCCTCAGACAATTACAAGAATGCGGCAGAAAAGGTTCCTCAACTCAAAGAGTTTTATGCAGACTACTCGCTCTACATGCAAGCTTGGAGCGAGATTGAGAAAGCGAGGCATCACCACGTGAGACAAGAGTACGGTTTGGCAAAAGAACACTTCGAGAGAGCCGCCGACATCCACAAGTCGCTGAAACAATGGGATTATCTGGCACCCAACTACGCCGCCTGGATGCACATCGAGAACGCAGAAGAACTCAGCCGAAAAGAACAGTGTGAAGAAAGCGTCATAGCATTTGAACAGGCAACTGAGCTTCTCAAAGAAACCAAGAAGTCCATTCAAACACGGTTACCCAAGATTGAAAAACCTGATGAGAAAGAAATGGCAGTCGACGTGCTCAACGCAACTGACTTGAGACTCGAATACTGCACGGCCCGGATCGCCTTGGAAGACGCAAGAATCCTTGACAAGAAAGGCGACCACTACTCCAGCTCAGAAAAGTACTGCCAAGCAGCCGAGACCTTCGGAAAAATGATTGACACGGTCGAGTCTGAGCGGGAACGGAATGAATTCAGGTTCATGGCGGGTCTCTCTGAAGCCTGGCAGAAAATGACCTTAGCCGAAGCTGAATCTTCACCCCTACTGTATGCTGAGGCATCCGAGCTTTTCGAAAAAGCCAAAGATTATTGTCCAAACGAGAGAACAAAGATGCTGGTGCTTGGCCACAGCCACTTTTGCAAAGCTCTTGAGGCAGGAACAACATTCGTCGACACGAGGAATTCAGCAGCACATCAAACGGCTTTGCAGCAGCTAGCAAGTGCCTCCAACTATTATGTGAGAGCAGACTTCGAGAACGCTGCAGAATATGCCAAAGCCACGAAACTCCTCTTCGACGCCTTTGCTTACATGGACAACGCCGAAAAAGAATCCGACCCGGAGAAGAAGACGAGACTGTACACCATGGCTGAAAAACTCCTCCAGACATCTGCTGGCTCCTACACGAAGGCTGCGCATCCTGAAAAACGAGAACAAGTGTTGAGACTACTTGGAAAGACCAGGGAAGAACGGGAGCTGGCCGCATCACTCACTGAGGTCTTGCATGCTCCTTCAATCGTCTCGACGACAGCTTCCTTCACGCCTCCCACACCAACCAGTGAAGAAGCAGTGGGCTCAGAACGGTTCGAACATGCCGACATACAAGCAAACCTAATAGTCCGACAGAAGGAATTGAAAATCGGCGAAAACCTCAACATAGAACTGGAACTGGTAAACGCTGGGAAGGGCTCTGCCCTCTTGACCAAAGTCACGGAAATCATTCCTAAAGGGTTTGAACTGGCTGAAAAACCCGACAATTGTCGAGTGGAGGACAGTTATATCAACTTAAAAGGAAAACGACTTGACCCCCTGAAGACAGAAGAACTCAAACTTGCCCTCAAGCCAACTGTACAAGGAACGTTTTCATTAAAACCAACAGTGCTTTACCTGGACGAAAACGGCAAGTACAAGTCACACGAACCTGAACCCGTAATCATAATTGTGAAAGAACTAGGAATCAAAGGCTGGCTCAAAGGAGAAAGATGACCTCCAGCCAGTTTTGCGGAAATCATGTAACGCGCCCTGTACACTAGCTTTAAGAGAACCGAGAGGCAAAACTGTTTGAGGGTCTAGTCTTGGCTGCAACGGATGCAAAACGTGTTAAGAAGCCCAAACTCCCAAACAAACGCTTGCTTCGAAGAAACAGAAAAAGAGCAAGAAAGTAGCGCACGCGGGTTTTGAAGCCTTTGGATAATAAGATCAAGCTTGCTTCTAAGCAGCTCAAAGGCTTGGCAGAGTCCGAGAAACAGCGGTTCTTAACGTGCTTTTGTAACAAAATGCTGTAACGAACCCGCAGCAATTCAGTTTCTTCCTTTTTTCAAAGGCAAAATATCAACACCATCATTTTTGAGGAGCCTGAATATTTGTGACGCAGTTTCCAGTGCCGTTACAGAACCGCTCGACGTCAAAGTGATTCCAAAGAAACAGCAAAGAAACTCCCAAAGTACAGCCTTCAGCCAACATGAAAAAGCGCATTTCAACATTCAAAGCTTCAAACACAAGTCAAACACTGACAAGGCACTCCCAAGCCAGAGTACACCGCGGCACACAAAACGCAATGGGCACAAACCAACAGGACACAAAGATCACAACAACACAAAACAATATGGAAAACCATCGTTCTTTGCAACGCACTTTGCTTCAAGCTGAAATCCAAAAAAACAGCCAAAAACAAGCCTTCACCTATAGTGATTCCAAGCAAAACGGCAAAGAACTTTTTGATCTACTACCTTCAGCCAACATGAGAAACCAAAAATCAAACATACATGATACTACATGCAGGTTCAACACACGCACTCAAAAAAATCTCAAAGAACATCTCACTGTACACTCGGACAGTCAAAATCCAGACGCACATAGAAAGAAACAGCCTCACAAACTGACAGGGAGGTAACAGAACCGAAAAACATAACATTAATAAACACATCAACTTAATTGTATGCCCACAATGATTCCGAAATATTTCTTCCTAACCAAAGGGGTCGGGAAACACAAGGAGCAACTGCAATCTTTCGAATTGGCTTTGAGAGACGCTGGCATTCAGCATTGCAATATAGTGACCGTTTCAAGCATCGTGCCTCCTGGCTGTGAACTCGTTCCGCGAGAGAAAGGCTTAACCATGATAAGACCCGGCGAGATAACCTTCGTTGTGTTGGCCAGGAACTCAACCAATGAGGCGCACAGATTAATAGCCGCGTCAATAGGGGTGGCGATCCCATCAGGCAAAGACGATTACGGCTACCTTTCTGAGCATTATTCTTTTGGGCAGCCAGACGATAAGGCTGGAGATTATGCAGAGGACTTAGCGGCAACGATGCTTGCCACAACAATGGGAATACAGTTTGACCCAGAAATCGCTTGGGAAGAGAAAGAACAGCTGTTCAAAACCAGCGGGATGATAATCAAAACAGCCAACGTGACGCAATCTGCGACTGGAGACAAAACCGGCTTATGGACCACCGTCATTGCAGCAGTCGTTTTTGTCCCTGGAAGAAATTCGTTGAACCCCGATAGCTGAATCCCTGCATGAGCAAGCCTGTTTCTATTCTAAAATGATATTAACAATTAGAACTACACTTAAGACAGGTGAATGCGCTCTTGCTGAAAAAACTGCAAACACCCATGATAATCGTTAACTTCAAGACATATTCGGAAGCCACAGGGGCGAAGGCGATTGAACTTGCAAAAAAAGCAGAAAAAGTGAGTTCTGAAACAAGGATTTCAGTTGTTATAGCGCCCCAGTTCACGGACATAGCGCCCGTTGCAGAAGCCGTTGACATACCAGTTTTCGCCCAGCACGTGGACCCGATTAGCCCAGGAGGATTCACAGGACACGTGCTGGCAGAATCCGTGAAAGAAGCTGGAGCAGTTGGAACTCTAGTCAATCATTCAGAGAGGCAACTTAAGCTTTCAGACATTGACGAAATAATCAAAATGGCAAAAGTAGAAAATCTGATTTCATGCGTGTGCGCAAACAACCCAGCAATAAGCACGGCGGTCGCCACGCTCAAGCCAGACATGATAGCTGTTGAGCCACCAGAACTGATAGGCACAGGAATCCCAGTTTCAAAGGCAAAGCCAGAAGTTATCACAGACACCGTCAGGCTGGTGAGAGAGGTTAACCCTAAGGTTACGATTCTATGCGGAGCTGGCATAAGCCGCGGAGAAGACGTAGCAGCCGCGTTGAAATTAGGCACTCAAGGCGTGCTCGTTGCAAGCGCCATCGTGAAGGCGAAAGACCCATACGTCATCATGCGTGAATTTGCAGATGCCTCGAAACACTAGGTGAGCTCTGAAACACTTGAAAGTCGAACCAGAATGTGCAGCGTGCATATTCAGCCGCGGAGTAGCCGAAACTGTGGAAGCCACTTCAAACCCAGCCTTGCGTTTCAGAGCCATAAACGAACTCTTACGGCTGCTGAATAAGGAGTTTCGACCCACAGCCGTGCCTGCTGATTTGGGCACGAAAAGAGACAGATTAGTAAAGAGAGTAACAGGCTGCAACGATCCATACAAAAGAAGCAAGAAGGCAAGCAATGAGAAAGCTCTGAAACTTCTGCCATATGCAAGAAAATTCGTTGACGCCGGCTATGCACAATGCGACAGGTTCAAAAGAGCATGCTTGTGCGCAATTGTCGGTAACATAATGGAGTTTGATATTCCAGGCCACAAGTTCACTTCGGGTAGCCTGAGAAAGAGCTTTCGAGATGCAGCAAAGGATCTGAGCGTAGACGATACTAACGCGATTTACGAGCTGGCAAGGAAGGCCCACACCGTTCTATACTTGGCGGACAATGCTGGAGAAATCGTCTTTGACACGTTGCTTGTTGAACAACTGAAGAACATGGGACTAACGGTGATTGTGACAGTGAAGAGTGCAGCGGTCATCAATGATGCCACTTTGGAAGATACAGAAGTTTCAGGGATGAACAAAATTGCCGACAAGATCATAGTGACCGGAACTGACGCTGTAGGCTTGGCCGTAAAGGAGGTCTCTCCTGAGTTTCTTGAAGTGTATAATTCTGTTGATTTGGTCTTCGCAAAGGGCATGGGATATGCCGAAACTCTGACGGAGTACAAGCTCAAAAAACCTCATGCCTTGCTGTTTAGAACAAAATGCGATCCGGTTGCAAACTACTTCATGGCTCCGAGAGAAAAAAACGTTGCCAAGCTGATGGCTTAAATGCAGACACCGAGGATAAATCTCAGCCATGAAATGCTTTCCAACTTTGACGATGCAATTCGAAAAGAGTGGATAGTAACCAATGGTCTTGGCGGATACGCGTCATCGACCATCCTAGGCATAAACACGAGGAAATACCATGGATTGCTCGTAGCCGCATTTCATCCACCAAGAGACAGAAGAATCTGCTTGGAAAAACTGGACGAAGAGGTTAGCATAGGAAATGATACCTATCAGCTTGGCACCAACGAGTTCCAAAACAGGATATTCCCCACAGGATATGCTTTCCTTAATCAGTTCAGTTTATCACCGTTCCCAAAGTCAATCTACGCCCTGGCAAATGTTGAAATCGAAAAAACAGTTTTCATGCCTTATGGAAAGAACGCCACGGTTGTTCTGTACAAGGTTCTGAACAGAAGCGGCTATGATGTCAGTGTCCGAGTTTTTCCATTAGTTAACTTCCGGCATTTTCACTCAGTGACCGATAAGGGCAAGCTTGCAAAAGAGCCTAATCAGAGGGACGATAGAAGAGAAACATGCATCAGCTTTGATTCCTCGAAGTCTACATTGATCCTGGGAACAATAGGTGGAAAATACCTTGCCAAAGAGAAGTGGGTTGAAAGAGTATATTATCGTGAGGAAGCTAGCCGCGGTGAAAGCTGCTTAGATGATTGGTATCAGAGCGGGTATTTTGAATATGAAGCGGGGGTTGGTAGAAACGAGAGTTTTGCGGTGGTTGCTGTTGCAGACGAAGATGCAGGTGCTGCCAGAGAAATCTTCGCTGAGAAGCCCGAAACTCTTCTTGAAATGGGCGTCCTGTTTGAAAAGGAAAAAGAAAGACTTGAAAACCTGTTGGCCAAATTCTACGGGACACACTCGAATGTTCAGGTGTACGATTGGCTCAGCTTCATGATTCTTGCCGCAGACGCGTTGATAGTCAGAGCGGCTGATGATGAGCACAGGTCAATTATTGCTGGATATCACTGGTTTGAAGATTGGGGAAGAGACACGTTCGTCTCACTGCCCGGGCTGACTCTCACAACAGGAAGGTTTGAAGATGCCCGGAGAATTCTCTTAACCTTCCAGAAACACTTCAAGGACGGCTTGATTCCCAATTTCATTCCAGACAAGGGCGGATTAGCATCCTATAACAGTGCTGACGCGACATTGTGGTACGTAAACGCCGTGTTACAATACTTAAAGTACACAGACGATTTCGGATTTGTTCAAACGCGGCTGTACGAAACGCTGAAGGCCATCGTCGAAAACCACGCCAGAGGGACAGTCTCTAACATTCGTCTCGACAGTGACGGCTTACTTGCTCACGCCCCGCAATTGACGTGGATAGACGCCACCGTAGACGGCCAACCTGTCAATCCGAGGGCTGGAAAGGCTGTTGAAATCCAAGCATTGTGGTACAACGCCTTAAGGATCATATCATTGCTTTCGAAGAGGTTCAAGGAGCCCAGCGAAGCAGAAAGATACATTGTTATGGCTGAAAGAGCAAGGACAAGTTTCGGTGAAAAGTTCTGGAACCGAGAAAGGAACTGTCTTTTCGATGTGGTGAGCGAGAACGAGCGGGACGGCTCTTTGCGCCCTAATCAGATTTTCGCTGTAGCCTTAGATTTCACCATGCTTGACAACGTGAGGAATGAGCAGGTTGTTGATTCTGTACTTAGTGAGCTTGTTACATCCTTTGGTTTGAGGTCACTTGCAAAAAGTGATCCAAGATACGTTGGAGTCTATGCGGGGGACAGGAGAAGCAGGGACAGAGCCTACCACAATGGGACAGTGTGGCCTTGGCTTTTGGGACCATTTGTAACGGCTTTTCTGAAGGTGAAGGGCTATGGCGTCCTCAGACGCGACTATGTGATGAAAAGCATTCTTGAACCGTTCTTTGCCAAACACGTTTTAGGCATGAAACTGGGAACGGCTAGTGAGGTTTGCGATGGCGACCCACCGCATGCGCCTAAAGGGTGTATTCTGCAGGCTTGGAGCGTAGCGGAACCGCTAAGGGCTTACGTTGAAGACGTGATCTATGCTAGGCCAAAATATGAAAAGGGCTTACAAAGTTTGGGATGATATGGTTTTTCTCAGGCTTTCCGCCGCCGTTTCAGGAGTAACGGTGTTTATGTACATGCCTGTGCTCAATTCAAATCCTGCCCAAATCGAAAGTTTGGGATAAACTTCCAAGTGCCAATGATAATATACGCCCGCGTTTTTGTCAAGAGTTAGGTGAAAGCCATAGTTGTAGGGGGGATCATTTACAAGCGTCCTCAATCCTTCCAAACTTGCTTTCATAGTTTCAGCAAGCGCCTTGACTTCACATTGTGACAGTCCAAGTAGCGTAATGTCATGTCTTTTTGGAACTATCCAGAATTCCATGGGATGAACGCTTGCGTATGGAGCAAAGACGATGAACTTTGAGTTCTCAAGAACCAGCCTCGGTCCCTTGCGTTCTTGTTGGATGATGCTGCAGAAGACACACTTCTTGTGCTGATGCCAGTACTGCTTACTTGCTTTCATCTCTTCGCGTATAGTCTTCGGAACTATCGGAGTTGCAATTATCTGGCTGTGTGCATGAGAAAGGGAAGCCCCTGCTTCCAAGCCATGGTTGCGGAAAATCGAAACATATCTAATGTAGGGTTTAGCTGACAGGTCGCGGAGTCTGTCGATGTACGCATTAACGACACGGGTGAGCTGATCGACCTGTGCGCTTGCTGGGTGCGCATCATGGATTGGAGACTCTATTAGAACTTCATGATGCCCCACGGCCATGGCTAGATTGTTGTCTATCAGAATTTGTCTCCGAGCGAGCTTTTCTTTCGGAGGGGAAAAGGCTGGATAAAGGTTTGGAATGCACCGGACGCACCAATTGATGTATGTGTGACCCTTGCCGTCTTTGGTCTTCTTGATGCCCTTTCCTGATTTGAGATAGACGAGAGCTGCTGGTGGTGTCATGTGCTCGTTGCCAGGACACATTGGACAAACGCTGGTTTTAGCTTGCACTTTTTCTCTTTTTGCAAAATCTGTTGGTCTTCGACCACGTTCTGTAGCAATTACAACCCAACGGTCAAGCAGATAGTCCTTGCGAACCTCGTTGAACGTCATGCTCAGGCTTCCAACGGCAATAGAATAGTTTGTGACAACATTTAGCGTTTTCCAAAGGGACCTTGTCGTTCGACTCCTCTACGCTATTGTAATCTGCCTGAGCCGTTTTTCAGGAAAACTGGAAAAGCGGTGGGCCACAGAGGTTCGACGCCCAGAATCCGCCGAGCCCTCAAGCCCTACACTCGTACCCGCACTCCCTTGAGCGCTGAACGTCCAGACTTAGGTTGCTCCCTCCCGGGCCTGGCCGGGTTCACCTGGTAAACACTGAAGACAACTCCCCTACGGAAGCTGCTCAATGATCGCCAGCCCCAAAGGACGGATAGTCAACGTTTCGGAAATAGAGGTCTCGACGACCTTAAACGTCTCACCCTCCGCTTTCAGCCCGTCCTATAGAGGGTTTACGGTACAGGGGACCCCTACCCCCCCGCCTAAGACCCACCGCTGAAAGACTCTGAAGACCATTCAAAACTATAAAACTTTACCTCAACAAACCATTTTCACACGCAACGTGACTCCATGGAGAGGCTAATGAATAGACAGTGTATTAGATTCAAACAACAGTAGGAAGCAAGACAGTGTAGGTGCCACGTAGGGCTCTCGGAATCGAGTGCGCGCGCGCCTCAACTTGTTACAAATCAACATTCTCTCAACACTGCTGAAAGCGCGCTGAATATGGCAATTAACATTCAACGGTTGATGTGTGCGCAAATCAATAACGCAGATAGCAAGTGTGAACATCGATTTTGTCCATGATAACATGGTGATATACATTGAAAATAACGGAGTTTAGCGCGCGATTCACCTTTTCATTGCAACCGAGTTCGCACTCGATGCCTATGCGAATTAGGATTCTAATTTCGTCTTCCATTGTTGCTTTTGGTAGTGTTTTCGTATTGTTCCTGCAAGCTTGCCATCTTCTACTATCAGGGCGCCTACGTATCCGCAGTCAAGGCATTTCCAAATGGAAGGGCGGTAAAAGATGAGAAAATTGATGCTTGTTGAACCGCATTTTGGGCAGAACTTCATTTTCCCCAAGATTTCCTCTTGTTCTTTGGACCTAGCTATCGACTTCTTGAGGCTCCACTTCTCTTTCAATATGTCGCCGAACTCGGTGAAATCGAACCCTTTTGCTTCTTCCCCGCATAGTGGACAACGCTGCCTAGGGTCAAGCCTCTTTTCATACGTGCATTTGGGATTCGGACAAGTCCATGAAGGCATCATAACGCCCCATTAAACAAACCAAACACGAAAGATAAAACTTGTTGCAGAATAACACTCACCTAAGATAAGCCCTGAGATATTTGCCCAATATCTATTGACGATTTGAACGAAGCACAAAAAAGGGAAAAGCGAAAGCAAGAGGTTAGAAACAGGTCTAGCGCGCGTTTTGGTGGGCCGGAGCGGGCTCGAACCTGCAGCGCGCGTGCGCTCATTTCTCAGAGAACTGGTCTTTGTCCATAACTGCAAAAAAAGGGCAAGAAAGACCATCAGTTATATTGTCTTTTTGGAAATAATAGCGCGCGCGCTAAAAACTGAATTGTTTCAAATTGTTACCTCAAAATTGTTACTTTTTCCCATCAAAAAACGCTGTTTGCTGTAGTGCGCGCTAAGTGGTTTGTGGCAAACATGAATTTCTCTCTCAAAATTGTTCACAGGCGCGCCAACAAGTGCCACACTGCGCGGCGTACAAAAATCCAGGCGTCCATGGGCTTTTTATGGTGGCGTACGTTGTCGCAACCAGTGAGCGGAGGCCGAGGAGAACTGAGGCCAACAGTCAGCCTCACACTCGAGTGAACAGCCGTTGTGAGCCACACAGAAAACATCAGACCACAGCTGCAGAACTAGAAAATCCGAACTCCCTTACTGCGCATATTTGAGATTTGGGAATTCTTAAAAACAGGATCGTGACGGCTTATAACAGGCACTTCATAACAAAAGCCCATCAAAAAACCGTTGTTTCTCTTTTGGCGCGCTAACTGCAGACGCGAAGATGATGCAGGCGCGCTAGCTCTTCTGGCGTCTACGTCTGCGTATTCGGTCTGGAGCGAGAATTATGAAGAAGGCTGCCTACCCAATAGATGCTAGCAAGAGAATGGCTAGGAACGTAACGGTCAGATTGTTGAAGGTCGTCTGCGGTTGTTCAGGCGGTGGTTGCTCTTCAATCGGTTGCAAAAACAGAGCCAGATCTCTGCTCGTATCAATCGCTAATCTTAGAGATGCTGGTTCATAACCGATCTTTGACACAGACACTGTACATTCCTGCTTTATTGTCGTGAAAAATCACTTTGCCATTCAAGTCCGTCACATCGTAATGGGCCTGAGGGCCTTCAACCTTAACCCAGCATTAGAGATCGAACTGTTGTCCTGGACGTTCAGGACATACACTGTTAGATCGTGCGTGGTTGGTGTTTCGCCGCTAGCAAAAGTGTAGTTGCAGTCATATGCCCCACTTTTCGGTAGAACATTGTAGCCTAGGTTTTGGTCGGCAACCCAGTTATTTGAGCTCGTCTCCGTTGAAATGTCTATGCTGCTCGCTAAAGATTGGCCTGGAGATGGTGTTGCTACAGCTTCGAGAGTGAACCACCAAAGGCTTGCCATTCTAGGCAGACTCTGAATATCTGTCCCTTCCAAACCCTCGTAAGCGAGGGCACTGCCGTTGCCAAGAAAGCTCGTGTCAAATACAGGTCCTGCCAAGCTCACCATGGAATGAGCCCCGAAGAATTCGCTTTTGACTCCGGCCACACCAGTTACATCACCAGCAACAACCTTTAGCTGGGATCTGTCGTAATGAATTGCTATTTGATAACTGAACACTCCCAGGCCACCTGTAATGTTCATGTAAACCGTGACATTAAATCTGTAACCGATCCTGTGGTTTGGATTCGTGGTTGTGAGCGTTATTCTTGATGGTTCGATCCACATGGAGTTTCCAGGATGATTTTCAGTAGACGGTGACCAAGCTAAGACATGAAACACGCCGAAAAATAATAGTATCAGCATCGTTCCACAAACCGTTCTCTTCATCTTCCTTTCCCGTTCCCAGGTCCTTCAGTATCCAGCTTGGTTCAGCTACTACATCAAAAGCCCAAGTTCGGCAAACACTTATGCACATACGGTGTCGTTTTCTAGAACAAAATTCTATCGCGAATCAAACCCTAAATTCTGACGTCAATGTGCAGGATATTTCATGCGCGCGTGACATTTTGAGGGAGCACTCATAGAGTAATGGGTTGCTCTGACATTTGCTTGGCAAGTATGCGGTATTTTTCGTATATTTCTTCTGCCCTTGACCGCAGTTCTTCTGGAAGGTTTGGATCGTCGTCTAGGACGCTTTCCTTATGCTGCCTTAGTCTGATTCTAGCCCAGTATGTGTCGCTTTTGTATAGAGCATATTTGAGTTCGGTTTCCATTGCGTCAAAATGCGTTGTGTAGAAAGGGATTTTCGGCGTTTCCATGATTACGCGTTTGTCTATTTTCCTTCCTATTCTCTTGAGTTCGCTTATCTCTACCAGCTCATGTATCATTATGTACTCGTTGCCAAGAACATCACGCAAAGTTGTAGGGTCGTCGGAGAAAAGCTCACCAGTCATATAATCATAGAACTCCTTAGTTGAAACATCAGCGGCGTTGTAACCGAACTGCTTCAAAGCTTCTTTAGCCTTCTTGATTTTAGCATCAATTTCACTTGACATAAGTGACGCGCCTTTCATAATCTATCATACCAATAGTAATTTAAACCTCTCGCGCGCGCCTCAGTTTACTAATCACCTACCAAAACAAAATTCAGAGCGATCTCGGCAATGTGCAATGAATTGTCATACATGCCAGACGACATTAGTCGCTATACAATGGCTGTCAAGACCAAAAAGGACTCTCAAGAGGCTTATTTCCTTGTTCAGCTACAACCGAAATTGGAAAAGGCGAATGTGAACATGTCAGAAAACTTAGTTATGGAAATTGGCAAGCCATATTTCGCAGTCAGGCTGTATAAAGACGTACTTCAAATTGACCTAAAAGGAAGCTTCAAAAACGAAATCGAAGAAGCGCTTGAAAACAAACCATTTCTGAGAACAACAATAGGAAGCCTGCTCGGCATATTCGTACCATTACACATACGCCTCAGTCACATAGACTCCGCACGCATAGTCAACGAGGGAAAAGTCAAACTAATCCTTCCATACCGCAGAGACGTCCTCATTCCACTTGCCCCTAAAGAAGCAAAAAGACTGGTAGACAATCTAAATGCTTTGATTCCTGTAGAAAAAGGAAAGGAACTAGAGCGCATCATAAGAGAACACGAACTTCAGAAAATGGTGGAAGAGCGACGGCGAGTAGAGCGCGCTGCCTACAAGAGCCCGCTTCTAGCTCCGAAATTAAGAGAAGAACTAGCGAAAGAAGAAGAAAGAGAAGAGCAAGAAAGAGAGGACTAGCAGCAAGATCTCGGCTTCGTTGCTTCAAAGTGCCCATTACTTGGGGATGGCTGCAATTGCAGTTATGGTGAAGGGCGCAATTAGGCTCAGTGCAAAGCCGCTGGAAAATGCAACTACCATCACTTCGGGACCACAGTATTTCACTATGAACGGCAAGGTTGTGTCCATAGTTGTGGCTCCTCCAAATGCCACGGGCAGGTATCTGTCAGCTTTTGCCGTTAACGGAATAGTCGTTATAGTCAGAAGTTCTCTGAGAAAATTCACCACGAAGCCTAATGCACCGAGACTTGTACCAAACAGTTGGCCGACCAACGGCCCAGCTAGAGTATACCATCCAAAGCCAGCTGTGATGGCCATCGACCCAACAACACTTATGCCCAAGAGGTACCCACCAACGAAGCCGCCAACGATGCTGCCCAAGGCAATGGCAAATGGAACTACAAAAATCTTCAGACCAGCCTTTTTCAGCCTAACAACTGCCTCTCTATCGGCCCCAAACACAAAGCCCATGACAAACAATAGCAGAACCAGCGAGAAGTCAAACACGTAGCTGGAAACCCAGCTGCTGCTGATGACACTCACATAATTGTTGTTTAAGTAGCCAACAACAACCCCTAGACCAAGAGCAGTTAAGATGTACTTCATCATTCCAGTTTCACCATCTTCCTAAAAGCCTTCAAAAAGACCACACTGAAGAACATGGCTAAAGCAACTATAACGAGCGCGTCTAAGCCAATGCTAGGCATTGACTGTAGTAGCTCGCTGTTTGAACCGATCGAGAAGCCCATCGAAAAAATCAGGATAACAATGGCTCCAAAAGTCAGTCTTCCAAGATCTAAACGCCTCCTATTTCGAAAGAAATATCCAACTGCTGCTCCTGCAATCAACGGAACGATAACGTTAAACACTGTTAGCACCTAAAGGGATTGGCCTGAAACTACGCTTTTTCCCTATTTAAGAACGATTGGAAAACGTTCAGGTATTCCTCAAGCACACTTCTTCGTTTCGTCTCTTGAACCACTCAGGTGCCTACTATCACCCTTTGATGTTCAAGATGTCCAAGCATTTGCTTCAAGAAACTCTTCCAACGTTCAGAAATCGAATGTTCATCTAAACAAGAAAAGGGGTTGAGCCGGGGCTTATGCTTCTTCGAAGAACTCCTCTGCCTTTGGCGGTGTTGGGCTTAGTCCTCGCCGTTCGCGTATCTGCTTGATGATTTCTGCTTGCATTTGTTCTGGTACTGGAGACCAGCGGCTGAACTGTGTAGCCCAGAAAGCTCTGCCCTGAGTGGATGATCGCAGTTCTTCTGCAAGTCCAAATGATTCAGATACCGGCATTTCAGCTTTGACAACAATCATTTCTTCCTCGTTAACCATGTCCAGAATCTTGCCCCTGCGTTTCTGCACTATTGCTATGACGTTGCTCACGAACTCGTTTGGAACCTTGCACTCAAAGCTTATGAGCGGCTCCAGGAGCTTCGGGTCACTCAGTAGGAAGGCACACCAAATTGGACGCCAAGTCATGGGCAATATCTGTGCCGGTCCTCTGTGCACAGGGTCCTCGTGAACCGTAACATCTTCTAGGTTGACCTTCAACCCGTAGGCTGGTTCTTTGGCTAAGACTGAAGTGAACACGGCTTCTCGGAAACCTGATTTTACATGGTCCATTATTTCATCGACGTATTGTCGTCCCTTTATTCTGTTCAGAAGTATGTTGTTACCTTCAATCGCAACGACGTTGCGTGCATCGTCGGTTGACCAGCCGAACCCCTTGAGGATTTTCTGCCTTTCGTCACGAGTCTGCATTTCCGAAATCTTATCTGACCTTATTGCTTCAATAACATCGTCTGGCAGCTTCTCGATAGTAACCCACAGCTTGTTATGCTTGTTGGGGCTTTTTCCCATGATAGCCGGGCCCTTGTAATCGTGGCTTATTGTTTCACGATAAATCACAATTGGCTTGCTAGTTTTGACCTTCAACCCTGCCTCTTGCATTCTGTAGGCAGTTATCTCAAGGTGCAGTTCACCCATACCGCTTAACAGGTATTCACCGCTCTCCTTGTTAATCAAGAAGTGCAAGTTCGGGTCTTCCGTTATCAGCTTATGCATCACTTTGTCGAAAAGCGGCAAATCCTTCACGTCGGCGGGCTCAACGGCCACCGTGACTACAGGATCGGACACATACTTCAGACCCTCGAAAGCACGCGTCTCCACACCCGCCTCTGCGACTGTCTCACCCACGTGGATGGACGGCAACCCTGACAGCGCGGCGATGTTCCCGGCTGGAACCTCGTCGATGATCTCTCGGTCCGCAGCCATGCTCATGTAAACTTGCTGGATCGTTCCTTTCTGATGACTGTTGATAAGGTCAACAACCTTTCCCTTCTTAACTCTTCCACTGAAGACGCGGCCAATCGCAATCACGCCACTGTGTGGATCGACCTCAATCGTCGTCACACACATCAAGAGTGGCCCTTCTGGGTCAACCCTCGCCATCGCCTGACCCACCACGCTTTTCGGGTCACCAGGCCAAATCTGGCTTTGCCTGTAAGGCTGCGCCTCATACGGGTTGGGCAACTGCTCAACAAACATGTCCAATACAGGCTCGTGCAATGGAGCCTTTTTGCTGAGAGCATCAACCTTCCTTCCGACGTCTTCATACTCCCCCGTGTACGAATCGATTATTTCCTTAAACGTGACACCCTTCGCCTTCATGTGTGGCAAGTTTAAGCCCCACTTGTGAAGAGCGGAACCAAATGCTACACGTCCGCTCTCAACTGAGACCTGCCAATCCTTCTTGTGCTCAGGAGGTGCATACTTTTCAATGAGACCGTTTATTCTAAGGATGACCTTGGCGAATTTTCGTTGGATCTCTTCGGGGGTTAGCTTTATCTCTTTGATAAGTCGGTCAACTTTGTTGATGAACAAGATAGGTTTTACCCTTTCACGCAGAGCCTGCATCAGAACTGTTTCAGTCTGCGTCATAGGCCCTTCAACAGCATCTACAACCACAAGCGCACCGTCGACGGCGCGCAAGCTACGCGTGACTGCGCCACTAAAGTCAATGTGCCCAGGGGTATCGATCAAGTTTATGAGATAATCCTTGTCCTTGAAAGGATGAATAAGACTTATGTTAGAAGCGAAAACAGTCATCTGCCTCTTCTGCTCAAGTTCCCAAGAATCCAGAAAGAGCTTCTGACCAGCTGTCTTTTCGCTAATTATGCCTGAAGCTGCCAGAAGGCTGTCAGAAAGCGTAGTTTTCCCATGATCAACATGCGCTATGATGCTCGTGTTTCGCACTATAGTCGGACTATTCATCAGCTTAACGATTTCTTCAACTTGCCTGTAACGTCCCATAATCAAGCCTTCCTCAACGTAGTGCGAAAGCCAAAAGCATAGACGGTGTCTGCGAATCCATCAAACATTATTGTTTCAACTGCCTGAAGGCGAGCTACATGGAGATGAAAAATGCGACCTATTAACTTTTTGCCGCATGTTCCAAGAATGCCTGCTCTCGCTCTTAGGCTTCATCTGCGTCGCTCGAAGAATTATAGCCTGCTTTCAAGCAGAAACCAAATAGCGAGGCAACATCAAGAACTGATAACTGCCTTGAGCCGCATTTTTGATTTAGAACACTATGTTCGATAACTGACCCACCCACATTTATTCAACTGAAGCCGCGTCACGTGTCTTCTTGCGTGACGTTGATATCTTGAAGTTTTTTGTGCGATTTCATGATCAAAATGGACTTTCTGGACGGACCAGTTGGGGTTTCTTGAGAGTCGAGGCTCAATGTGGGAAAAAGAGAGACTAGGTTGGCGGTGGAGGCGGTTGAGACTGTGGCGCAGGGGGCTGGGCATTGACATTCTGGTTCTGGTTGACGAAGAGGTTGATGCCTTCGAGCTTGGACTTTCCCGCGGTTCCAATGACGCATATTATGGCGCCCACCCATCCAATCCAATGGCCGATCCCAACGATGTGATGGCTGAGCTGGATCCTACTATGATAGGCACGACCGTGAGAAGTACCACCCCTACTGGTCCAGCGATGGACCCTCCGCCTATCTTCAAAAGCGCGAGTATGCCTCCTACCAGAAGCAGAAAGAATGTGACAACAACGAAACCTAGCATTATCGCAGACAATGTGTTGGAGAGGCCCGCTTGCTGGCCCACTTGCTGCAGAAGATTGAGCATCGAGTCTTGATCGTTGATCCTATTCAGGACGTCAATGGTCACTTGGAAAGTAGAGCCAGAAGCCCATGCTGAGAAGCCATACGGGAGAAATGCCGCAATGATCAGCAGCAGTCCCCCAACCATGCTGAAAAGACGAGTTCCTTTCATTGATCTATCACTTCATAGCTGTTCCTCACCGTGCAATATGTATATAATGCTTTTCTTTCCGAGGCGCTCAGAGTCTACTTTCTGCATTCCAGTGGAAAACCGCATTCGGCTTTTTCTCTGCTTTACAACAAAGCAGATTGAGATATGATGCAGTGGAAGAGGCGGCGGGAGGATTAATCTGGTATGACTAACAAGACTCCTTAACCCATAAGGGCAATAAACTTCTGTGCAGTTTCCCTGTCGATGTAGAAACCTTTTCGTGACAGCCTTTCTGTGCCTCTCGATACAAGAACAGCCGCTCGGGACAACGCGTACCTTGCTTCACACAGATTCTGAAATCTAACAAACGAGACCTGAAGCTTGTCTCCGATAAATTCTCTGTACTCCTTATCAGTCCTTAGAACTGATTCTTTACCATGCTTCTTCCATATTTCCATGGTGTCTCCAACCACCCTTTCTATGAATTCAGCGTGACCGGCGATATTCCCGGCTGGTTTGGTCACGTAAAACAGGATTATTGATGCACTCTTAGGCGGAGCCACTCCCTTCTGTATGTACGACTGTATCTGTTTGCCTTGATGATGATCAGAAACAAATCTGCTCCACCACTTCTCCTTGGTCATCATGACAAAAGCGTACTTCTGAGCCATAAGATCACATCAACCAAGAATCCGCATTTCAAAATTTAAGGTTTATTGAACGCAGAGCGTAGCAGTCAAGCCGATCAGTTTAAATCTGAGTCCTTCTCTTGGGAAGCAGCAAAACATCGATGATCAGCCCAAAACTGGGCAGGCCTAGAGAAACGTGTGTTTTGTGTAGATGATTCAAATGCATTGCTTCCAGAAACCTTTGCTTATTAGCTCATGGGACATCGTTTTCTCAGCAGACGGCATTATTCACTCCATCTTCCTTCGAGGATTCTAGCGTTCTTATTGCCGCTGGGTTTTGATCAGAGGGATTCCATTGAAAGATGCCGTGAATCTGCCTGTGAGTGAAGTTTTCGAAGCCTTTGAGACCTCTCCGAATGGACTAAACAGCGACGAAGCTGGAAAAAGGTTGGCAAAATACGGTCCGAACATGCTGCTGGAAAAGAAAGGCATATCTATCACCTACAAGTTTTTCGTCCATCTCAAGGACCTGTTCAGCGTTCTGCTGCTCTTTGCAAGTTTGCTTGCTGCCATCGGTGGCGCTTGGCAAAATGACCAGGGTATGTGGGAACTCAGCTTCATCCTTCTGCTTGTAGTCTTGATTAACACTTTATTCAGTCTTTTCCAAGAGTGGCGAGCTGAAAAAGCCATGGAGACCTTGAAAAGCTGGATGCCGGAGTACGCCAAGGTCATCCGTGACGGAGAACTGCGGAAGATACAGGTGAAAGAGCTTGTTCCAGGCGACGTCATAGTTCTCGAAGAAGGTGATCGAGTTCCAGCGGATGGTCGGCTGGTTGAAGCCTTCGAACTTTGGACAAACAACGTTCCCCTGACAGGCGAATCTGAACCGCAACCACGAACTGCCAAAGCCGCAAAGATCGAAGACAGCACGTATCTGGATGCGCCAAACCTTGTCTTGATGAGCACAAGCGTAGCTAAAGGGCAGGGCAAGGCAGTCGTGATTAAGACAGGCATGAGTACAAAGTTCGGGGAGATTGCAGGATTAACCCAAGAAATTCAGGAAGAGCCGAGCCCGCTTCAGAAAGAAATCGCTTACACAGCAAGATATGATTTCATATTGGCGGTCACGGTGGGAATGATCTTTTTCGTGGCAAGCCTGTTTTGGCTCAGGCTGAGCTTCATCGGCAGCATACTATTTATGATAGGCGTAATGGTAGCACTGGTCCCTGAAGGTTTGCAGGTTACTGTGTCGAGCGCGCTTGCCATAAATGTGCTTAAGATGGTCAAAGAGAACGTTCTTGTCAAGAGATTATCCGCAGTCCAAACGCTCGGCAGTGTAACAGTGATATGTACTGACAAGACTGGAACAATCACTAAGGGCGAAATGACTGTTGGAAAAATATGGGTTGAAGACAAAGTCGTGGAGATTTCAGGAGTCGGCTACGTTCCAGAAGGCACATTCACCAACAATGGTCAAGCAATCGAAAAACATGAATCGCACGCGATTGACAAGCTTCTTGAAATCTCAGCACTTTGCAACAGTGCAAAGGTTGAACCGCCTTCAGACAGGCATAAATCATGGGACATCGTGGGAGACCCTACAGACGGCGCCTTGCTTGTAGCCGCCTTAAAGTACGGACTTAACCCTCAGAGCATGCTTGCCCAGAAACCTATCGTTCATGTGATTCCTTTTGATTCAAAGAGAAAAAGGATGACAACAATCCACAAGAATGAACATAAGATTCTAGCTTACAGCAAAGGCGCTCCAAGGAGCATCCTCTCAATATGTGACAGAATAACCATCGACGGCAAGACTGAGAATATGGCCGGAGAGCATCTTCGCTTGGTTGAAGAGAGGATCCGCGAATTTGCAGGCGAAGGTCTCCGCGTAGTAGCCGTGGCATACAGAGAGCTAACTGAAGAGGACTGGCACAAGGGAAAGAGCGTTGAGAAGAATATGATTCTGGTCGGACTTGCGGCCATGAGAGACCCTGCACGTCCAGAAGTTAAAGAAGCGGTAAGATTAGCGAAGGAAGCTGGAATAAACACCGTAATAATCACAGGAGACTATGGCCCGACGGCAGAAGCCATTGCTGCTGAAGTCGGCATCGTGCATGAAGCAAATTGTCGAATAATACGCGGCGTGGACTTGGAAGCAAAAAGCGACCAAGAAATCGAAGAAGAGGTTAAGAAAGGAAACATCATTTTCGCCAGGGTTTCGCCTGAACAGAAGCTACGAATAGTCAAGGTGCTTAAGGAACACGGTGAAGTTGTCGCCGTTACAGGAGACGGCGCCAATGATGCTCCATCGTTGAGAGAGGCAGATATTGGAGTAGCAATGGGTGCCTCCGGAACAGACGTTGCCAGAGAAGCTGCAGACATGATATTGCTGGATGACAGCTTCGCTTCAATAGTCAAGGCAGTGGAATCAGGCCGCGCAATCTATGAAAACCTCAGAAAATTCATAATCTACGTTTTCTCGCACAATTGGGCAGAACTAATTCCATATGTGCTCTACGCAACATTAGGGTTGCCACTTCCTCTTCTGGTCGCGCAGGTTCTGGCCATAGACTTGGTCATAGACGTAATTCCTTCTCTAGCATTGAGCCGTGAACCCGTAGAACGAGGCATCATGCAAGAACCGCCACGAAGCGTCAAAGAACGAATATTCAGCCGAGGCGTGCTTCTGCGTTCACTGTACATAGGACTGATAATCTCAGCTGGAGCAATGTACGGCTGTTTCATGACGTGGTCTCACGGCGGCTGGCACATTGGAATGCAGGGAGAAGAACTCAACAAGTTTGTTGCAAGCGCGGCTTACTCAGCAGGCACCACAATGACCTTCGCAGGCATAGTTGTAGCTCAGGTCGGAAACGTTCTCGCTTGTCGAACACACAAAATCTCCATTTTCAAAACGAGCCCAACCAGCAACAAGTGGATTTGGCTCGGCATACTCTCCCAAATCTCGATCCTGTCAGCTCTCATCTATGTACCATTCTTACAACCGTTTTTCGGCACAACCGCCATAGGATCCATGGAATGGGCTTTTCTAGCACTTCTTGCCTGCATCGTGATTCTAGCTGAAGAAACTAGAAAATGGTTCGCCAGAAGACTAAGCAAATGACCCTATGAGCGTCATCTTTTTATGAAAAGAGGCACCATTTCTCGTTAATGTCCGGCAAAGATTTCTTTGTGAGCCGCTATCGTGAATTGGGTTGGAAATACGAACCTATCGAGCCCCGACAAGCGATTAGAATAAACACGATGAACGGCGAAATGACAGAAACCATAAGGAGACTGAACTTTCGAGGCATACAACTTGAAGGGATTCCGTTCCTTGATGACGGCTATTGGATTTCAAAATCAGACTTCTCAGTGGGCGCGACAACAGAATACCTATTGGGCTTTTATTCGATTCAAGAAGCGGCTGCGCAGATTCCGGTCACGCTGCTAACTGAGTTGGAACACAAGCTTGTTCTCGACGCATGTGCGGCCCCAGGTGGAAAAACAGTCCAACTAGCCGATTTGATGCGAAACACTGGGGTAATAATCGCCTTAGACATTGCAAAACAGAGACTGACAGCTTTGTCAAACCACCTTGAAAGATGCCGAGTGGAAAACACCATAGTTTATCATATGGATGCAAGACAGGTTTCACAACTCGGCTTGAAATTCGACCGAATACTCTTAGACGTGCCCTGCTCAGGCAACTTCGCCGCTGATCAAAAATGGTTCAACAAAAGAAGTATGAAAGACGTTGAGGACAACGCGAAGCTCCAAAGAGAGATACTAACACAGGCAGCAAGGACTATGAAAGAAGACGGCGAGATTATCTACTCTACTTGTTCCTTAGAGCCTGAAGAAGACGAGCTGAACATCGACTGGGCAAGAAAGAATCTAGAACTCCAGACTGAAAAAATCAACGGCTACGGAGAAAAGGGACTAACAAACATCTTCGGGAAAAAACTGGACAACTCCATAGAAAACTGCAGGAGAATCTGGCCTGGGCAAACCCAAGGCTTCTTCTTTTGCAGGCTAAAAAGGCGAGTGCAAACGCAATGACCGTGATAAGCGATTTTGTAAGCAAATTCAACACCGCCGTAAGCCTAACCGAAGACCTAATTGTAAAGAAAAGCAACAGGTATTTTTTACTAAATGACGAGCTTAGACGCCTAATGAAGAAAGATTTCTTCTACGCTGGGTTGTACCTAGGCAAAGCTAAGAATGAAACCTTCTTTCCAAGCTTCAACCTGCTCGCCATGATTGCAAGGGCAGACTCAAACAAGATTGCTGTTGACAGCAAGACAGAGTGGCTGTTCATCTGCGGACGCGACATATTCAAACAAGGAATAACAAGCATATCAAAATCACGAAAGAAAGGCGACTATACGCTGGTTCTAGACAAGCACGGAGAATGTTTGGGCTTCGGGAAAATACTGCACAGCATAGACCAAGGAGAAAGAAACAAGGTTATAGTGAAAAATATCGCTGACATAGGCGACTTTCTGAGAAGAGAAAGATAACGCCTGCAATGCTCATACTTGAGCCATTTGACGTATGGTTGAACTGACGCGCGTGCCTTCTCAGTCCTTGCTCAAAAGCTCCTTCGCCTTTCTTACGTAGGCGCCCAGATCGTGTTCCGTGAATAGGACAAACACCACTTTTTTAAGCCGGTCTTCCTTCGTCAGAAATTCCCTCACGGTTGCGACTGCTATTTCGCTTGCTTTCTCAATTGGATAGCCATATGCACCCGTGCTTATTGACGGAAAGGCTATGGTTCTAAGCCCTTTCGAAACTGCGAGTTGTAATGAGTGCCAATAGGCCTGTGCGAGTAGCCTTGGCTCTTCGTATGTGCCTCCGCGCCAAATCGGCCCAACAACATGTACAACATGCTTGGCCTTCAGGTTGCCCCCAGAGGTAATTGCCGCTTCTCCTGTTGGAAGCCCATCCGGCCATTCAGTTGCCCTTATGCGTCTACATTCCTCAAGTATCTTTGGCCCGCCTTTCCGGTGTATGGCACCGTCTACGCCTCCCCCTCCCAAAAGTGTTGAATTTGCAGCAGTCACTATTGCATCAGTGTCCAAGTCTGTTATGTCTCCTTGAACCAGAATGATTTCTGCAGTGCCTGCGCGGAATCTTTTTTCCTTAATGCTCTTCCTCATTGTATCCTTCAAGAATAACTGATTCACCAAGCGCTTGAAAGCCCTCTATCGTTCATGGCAATCGCGTAGGTACAGTAATCCTGCGGTTATGCAAGCAGGTTCTATGCAAAGAGTGCTTTTTGCAATTCCACTATTTCGGTGCTGTTCTTTGCAGTTGCGTAGGCCTCGAGTCTTTCATGGTTCATTTCCAGGAAAGTGTGTCCCCACTTGAATATCGAAAGCAGTTCCGCAGCGTTGTCTTTGAAACCTGCAATGTACAGGGCTGCAGCCAAGGCTTCAACAGTGCTGAGCTTCGTTGGCTTACCATAATTGACTGGATTGCCAGCAATCAGAATTGGCAAGCACCTAGAGGTCCCTCTTACATGCCTTTGCAGAACCTTCTCAGTCTTTTCCCAACTACAGTCCAAAGCTCCTAACCCGAAATCCTCAAGACGCTCTCTGTCAGCCGGAGAAAATGCAATTTCGGAAAATGGGTTAAGAACAATAGCCCGTTTGGGCAGGAATCTCATTTGACTAACGACGCGGACCATTCCATGGCGATGGAGCTTCAAAGCCGTGCACTTTTTCGGATCACATTGACCCGCCTGATAAACGATGACTCTAACTCGATTTTGCACCCGCTCTTCGCACCTTCAGGTGACTCATAGGATCGTTCAGAACCTTCGGGATCCACTCGATGAGGTCTGTTGCAACCATGTGATAGCCTTTTTCCACGAAAACGAAGTCTCCAGCAGCACCATTAACAAAGGCTCCAGCCACGGCTGACTGAAACGGGTCAATCGTCTGAGCTAGAAGGGCTCCGACAACTCCGGAAAGCACGTCCCCAGTCCCACCCACGGTCATGCCTGGATTTCCCGTAAAATTGACCTTGACCCGTTTCCCATCAGATATTATGTCAGTTGCTCCTTTCAGAAGTATAACCGTGCCTAGCTGCGCCGCAGTTTTCTGGACATCAGCTATTTTCGCATCAAGATCCTGTGGCGTCTTTCGACCTGTCAGTATGGCATATTCTCCTGCATGTGGCGTCAGAACCAAAGGCATCTTCAACCTTCTCTTAAACCTAGCAAAGGCCTTCAAACCATCAGCATCCAAAAGTAGCGGTTTCTCATGCTTTTCAACAAGCTCTATCAGCGCTCTTACTGCCTTGACAGTTTCACCGTGCAGACCCAAGCCAGGTCCTAAGACAACAGCATCAACCTTTTCAATATATGTCTCCAGCGTAACGACGTTGCCTGGATTGAGATGTTCTCCTTCAAGCTTGATTGTTATCAAATCAGGTGACATGGAAGAAATAGCAAAGGCTGTTTTTTCCGACGTGGCAATATAGGCCAAATCCACCCCTGTTCGCATTGCACCTAGCGCCACGAGGGTTGGGGCTCCCGAGTACGTTTCGCTTCCGCCAATCACTAATAGGCGGCCGAAGTCTCCCTTGTGTGATTCTGGTGGTCGCGACCTCGCAGCCAGCAACACATCTCCCGGACCGACGAACCTCTCAAATTCCTTCGGCAGTCCTATATATTTTACGACAAGTTTGCCCACGTTTTCTTTTGCCTTTTCAAGCCCACTTTTCGTCCTGTGAAATGTTATGGTCAGGTCAGCCTTGACGGCTTCGCCTAGAACTTCACCCGTGTCCGCGTCGATGCCTGTGGGCACGTCTAATGCAACTCGGAAAGCTTTCATAGCATTGATTTGACTGACCATCTGCAGGATGGGTGGCCTTAATTTTCCCTTCGCACCTGTCCCCAGTAATGCATCAACCACTATTTCAACGGTTATTTTCGGTATAAGTGTGCTGTCATAAGCTTCGTAGAGCGGAATTTCTTCTCTTAGGCTCCGAATTGATGCTAGATTCTCCATTGCCGCCTTGTCCGAGACATCTTGAGCCCTTCCTGCAAGGATAACTTTTACATTGAAGCCTAGGGAGAGCAGATGTCTCGCTGCAACGAAACCGTCGCCGCCGTTTCCGCCTGTGCCGCAAAAAACCGCAACAGCCGTGCCGGGTTTGAACCTTGAGGAGACTTCCAATGCCGCTTGGTGTCCTGCGTTCTCCATCAACTGAAGCCTAGACACACCAAAATACTCCGAGTTTACCTCTAAAGCCCGCATCTCTTGGCTCGTGATAGAACCCTTCACGCGGTAGTTGCCCATCTTCAACCCAGAAGCTTAGTGCCTTCAGGCAAAGATAAAACTATGTGTTTTCCCAAGCGTTGACCGCGCTCAGCAACGCTCTGCAGCCCATTAGATTGAAAATTGCAACGCTCACGTAGCAAAATATTTTAATCCATACAGACAATCAATACGATTGGAGATTCAAATGCCAACAGCATTCGTGTTAATAAACACCGAAATCGGCTCAGAAGCTGATGTCTTGAAGGAATTGAAAAAGGTCGAAGGCGTAGATGAAGCCTTCGCCGTCTACGGAGTCTACGACATAATCGCAAGAGTCAAAGCAGACACAATGGACAAACTCAAAGAAACCGTCACCTGGCGAGTCAGAAGACTTGACAAAGTGAGATCAACGTTAACGATGATAGTAGTTGAAGAAGCCGCACGCAAATAACACTAACCTTCTTTTTTTGTTCCTTCCCAATCAATGACGACACCTGCTCAGAACTGATTTTGCTGTTTCGGAAAGGACAGCGAAGCTCTTTTTCGCCTCGGAGTCGATAATCCTTTAAAGTTCCATTTTAGTCTCTGACTCTTTGAAGAACGGGCTGCACCATATGACCAGCAGAATAATGCACATTGGATTCGACGACACAGACTCAGTCAGAAAAGGATGTACAACATACATCGCTGCCCTTCTGGTGGAGAAGCTTGAAGGATTAGGCGCAAACCTGATTGACTATCCAAATCTGATACGGTTAAACCCGAATGTCCCATGGAAAACAAGGGGAAATGGAGCCTTATGTCTAAGAACGCAGTACGACGAAAACATTGAAACAAAGATTAAGGAAACTGTCATGAGCACGGTTGAAGAGTATTCCGACCTGGGATTCAAAGGAACCGAACCAGGTATAGTCTTCTTGTGCAGAGCGAAGATCCCGAAAGAAATCAAGATCTTCGCCAAGAATACGATTAGTGAAGTTGTAACTCTCAAGAGCGCATTTGAGATATTGACCAAATTTGGGGCTGAAGCTGTAGGTTTCAAGGGCGGACGGGGCATCATTGGCAGCCTCGCCGCAGTAGGTGAGACTCTTCAAGCAGACCACACGTACGAAATACTTGCATATCGTGTTCGAGAGAATTATGGAACAAGAAGAAGAGTCGACGAAGATTCAATTCGTGAAATGGACAGGGCGACGGTCCCCTGTACTTTTAATAATGTTGACTTTGAGAAGAACCGAGTTATTATTACGCCTAGAGGACCTGACCCCATACTTTTCGGCATTAGAGGCGAAACTCCGGAAACTGTGAAAAAGGCACTCGCAATGGTTAGAGCTCTTGAACCTATAGAGCGGTGGATGATCTTCAGAACAAACCAAGGAACTGACGCGCATCTGAAACGAGTCGAAAGCCTGAGCCAGATGAAGACACACAATCCCGTAATCGCCAGAGGCACAGTGTCAGCCCAACCAAAGATCATTCCAAGAAGACATGTCATCTTCTCAATCAGCGACAAGACAGGGCAAGTTGACTGTGCAGCCTATGAACCCACGGGCAGTCTCCGTCATGCCACAGCAAAATTAATCATCGGAGACAAGGTGGAAGTCTACGGTGGTATACGGGCGGCCACACAGAGCAGACCTTTAACGATAAACTTGGAGAAAATTCGCGTGTTGAACCTTGCACAGAAGATCCTGCTTCAGAACCCTATCTGCAAGAAATGTGGAAAACGTCTGAAATCTATGGGAAAGAATAAGGGGTTCAGATGTGAGAAATGTGGTTCACGCTATGCACATTTGGAAAAAACCGAAACTAGGCTCAAGCGGGACTTGAAGAAGGGCCTCTACATTACCGCAACTAGGTCTCAGAGGCACTTGACGAAACCGTTTAGACGGTATGGAATGGAGAAACACCACGTTACTGTTAAAGAGCTGATTGAAGTTTGGCACTGCTCTTGACTTATTTTTCGTTGACCTTGAAGATTTCGCATAGCAGCTGATATAGCTCGTCTCCGCCCTCGACTTTTGAAAACATGTCTTTTTCAGCTTTTAACACGCCCCCATGGTTTGATACGTCTGTTTCCATTCGAATTCATTCCACATTATCCGGTAGTTTTTCAATTCCACCCATGCCCGAAACACGAGAACCGCAAACATCCCGAGCGTGAGCAGAAGATTAAGCAGGTATAGGTCGAGTATTCCGTCCGTGCTTTTTCACCTCCTCGCTCAGTCATTGAATGTCATCATATGAACCAAATCGCATTTAAACCAAATCTGCGTTGCAGAGTTCCTTTTGTTGTCGGCTCCTTCCCCGGTGGGTTCTCCGCAATGAACATAGCTAGTTGTGCAGAAAAGCGCAAGTTGAGAATAGTGAAATGGTTTAAATTCGTGCAGCACCTTAACCCTTTGAAAACTCGAGATTCGCGTGATCCTTGGAGTGCTCGGAATTGGAGAGGTTTCCAGCTGAAGAGTACAGTCTTCCATTCTTCAAAGAAGTGGGCTACGTCAGGAAACTCTGTCCCAAGTGCGGAGTATACTTCTGGACGCAAAATCCAACTCAGGAAACTTGTGGAGAAGCAACTTCGGAAGGATGTGCCAGCTACACTTTCATAAACGATCCACCTACGAGGAAGAGTTATAGCCTACGTGAGATGCGCGAAGCCTTCCTATCATATTTTGAAAAACATGGACACACTCGAATAAAGCCCTACCCCGTTGTTGCAAGGTGGCGGGATGACATCTACCTAACGCATGCAAGCATAATAGACTTCCAACCGTACGTTACAGAGGGGATTGCGCCGCCGCCGGCAAATCCTCTTGTGATTTCTCAACCTTGTATTCGCATGGTTGACATAGCTAATACGGGCCCAACTTTCGGAAGGCATTTGACGATTTTTGAGATGGGCGGGGCGCACGCTTTCAACTATCCTGACAAGGAGATATATTGGAAGGACCAGACCGTGAGGTACCACCACGATTGGGTCACCGAGGATTTGGGCGTGAAGTCCGAGGAGATCGTCTACAAGGAAGACGTGTGGGTGGGTGGTGGAAATGCTGGTCCAGACGTGGAATGCATCATTCGAGGCATGGAAGTTGCAACGCTTGTCTTCATGCAGTACAAGGTGGTTAACGACAAGTTTGTGAAGTTGCCTATACGAACAGTTGACACAGGCTACGGAATAGACCGTTACACGTGGGTTTCTCAGGGAGCCCCAAGCGGCTTTCACGCAATCTACGGCGACCTGCTGAGCAGAATATTCAAGATGGCAGGAATTACGAAGACTGATAATAGGTTGTTGACCAGAATAGGCACGGTTTCTGGGCTGGTGAGCCTCGACAAAACCGCGAGCAGGCTTGAAACTCGCAAGAAGGAAGCGGAACTTGTTGGGCTAAGCGTCGAAGAGTTAGACAAGTTTCTCATGCCGATTGAAAATGCCTTTGCCGTTGCAGACCACACGAAATGCTTGAGTTTCATACTTTCGGAGGGTGTTGTCCCGTCAAACATCCAAGAAGGATACCTGGCTAGGCTTCTCTTCCGAAGAATCTACAGGCTTCTAAGAATGTTGAACATCCCGGATAAGCTGTACGATATTGTGGACATGCAGATTGACCTCTGGTCCAAGGATTATCCACGCCTCAAGGAGATGCAGCATGAAATCATGGAGATGCTCAAGGTCGAGGAGGAGAAATTCCAAGAAACCATCATGAGAGGCGAAGGAATGGTGAAACGCATCTCCTCAGAGCTGAAAACCAACAAGAAGATGGAAGTCCCAATCGAGACTTTAACTGAACTGTATGATTCTCACGGGTTGCCGCCTGAAATTGTTAAGCAAACAGCTGAAGCCGAAGGCTTGAAAGTGGAGGTTCCTGACAATTTCTACGCGCTTATTGCTCAGAGGCACATGCAAGTGTCTAAGCCAGCGGAAAAAGAGGGTGCAAGCCAAGAGGAGTGGCTAGAAAGTGAAGTTTCAGGCATTCCCGCCACTCAGATGCTTTACTATCAGGATCAGTACATGAAGGAGTTTGAGGCAAAAGCTCTCAAAGTGCTGAGCGACGAATACGTGGTTCTGGACAAGACGTGCTTCTTTCCAGAAGGTGGAGGTCAACCGGCAGACAGCGGCTACCTACTGTCCGGCAGCAGCAAAGTTGAAGTTGTTGATGCCCAGAAGATTGGCGCAGTTGTGGTTCACAAGTTAAGAAATGCGACTGCTTTCAAGGAAGGAAGCTTCGTTAAGGGGGTGATTGACTGGGACAAGCGGTACGGTCTTATGAAGAATCACACTGCGACTCACGTGGTCGGCGGAGCAGCGAGACGCGTGCTTGGGAACCATGTTTGGCAGTATGGCACGCAGAAAGGTGTTGAAAGCTCGAGACTTGACATTTCGCACTATCGTAGGTTGTCATTGGAAGAAACTGAAAAAATAGAGATGCTGGCAAACGAGGCTGTTCTTCGAAATATCCCCGTTGAAGCTGCTTGGCTGCCGAGAAACGAAGCTGAGAGCCGTTATGGTTTCAGGCTTTATCAGGGCGGAGCGGTGCCCGGTAAAGAGATTCGCGTCGTGAGAGTTGGAGACTGGGATGTGGAAGCCTGTGCTGGAACTCATCTGAAGAACACGGGTGAAATTGGTTTCGTCAAGATAATTCATTCCGAGAGGGTTCAAGACGGCGTGGAAAGGCTTGTGTATTCGATTGGAATCCCAGCCGTGAAGGCAGTTCAGCAAAGTGAAAGACTGCTTGTGAGACTCTCGGAGACAATGAATGCGCCAATGGAGAAACTGGACAAAACGGCTGAAAAGATCGTGCGAGAACTGAAAGAAGCCAACGTTGAAAGAAGAAAACTCATCGGAGAATTAGCAACGCACGAAACCGCTGCGTTAGAAGCCAACACCGAAGCTGAAGCAGTGAAAGAAATAGGCGGGGTCAAGCTTGTGCTTCGCGATTTTGAAGAGTCAATCGACGTTGACAGGATGGTCCGCACGGCCAATGAGATAATCAAAAGGAACGATGGAACAGTAACAATTTTCTTTGGATCGAATGCAAAGAATGCCAGGATAATGGTAATGGCCGGGAAAACTGCGGTTGAAAAAGGCGTAGATGCCAGCGAGATAGTGCGAGAAGCTTCTGCGATCCTAGGCGGAGGGGGCGGTGGTCAACCGCACTTTGCCCAGGGCGGCGGAACACAAACCAAACAGCTGTCAAAAGCGGTCAAAACAGCTGAAGAACTGCTGAGAAAGCAGCTGAGCAGAAAATCTCGTGGAGCAAAATAGCAGGAACTAGTTGCTGCGCGCCGAGTGCATCATCGACTTATCTGCTCTTGAATTAGAGCTTTTGCCGTCAGCTTCACAGCTTGTTCGCTTGAATATCTTGGCTTCCAGCCAGTCTGTACAAGCTTTTCTATGGAAAGCTGCATGGTTTTCACGTCGCCTTTCCATCCTCTTCCGCCATCGACTCCGCCGGTGAACTTGAATTTGATGTTTGGTCTGTTCATTTCTTTTGAGACGATTTTCGCGATTTGGGTGACGGTTGTCTTGTCGCTGGAACCCACGTTGAAGATGTCAAATTTCTCCGTGCTTTCTCGAGACTTGTAAGTCAGGTGGATTACTGCTTCGATGAAGTCGGAGATGTACATGTAGGATTTTTCTTGAGTCCCGTCTCCCAGAATCTCGAGTTCTCTTGGGTTTGTATTGATTTTCTTGACGAAGTCGGCGATGACTCCGTGGTTTGATCTTGGTCCGACGATGTTTGCGAGGCGCAGAATGAGTGCGTGATGATTGAACGTGTGAGCGTAGCTTGTGATTAGGGCTTCGCAGGCGAGTTTTGAGGCGCCGTAGGTTGAGATCGGTATGAGTGGCCCGTAGTTTTCTGGTGTTGGAACTTGTTCTGCTTCGCCATACACGGTGGATGTCGATGTGAAGACTATTGCTTTTGGCGTTCCATTTTTTCTTATGGCTTCGAGCAGGTTGAAGGTTGCCAAGATATTCTCGTTAAAATGCGTTTGAGGGTCGGTTTCGCCGAGTTTGACTTCTGGGTTTGCTGCGAGATGGAAGATCAGGTTGTTGTTTTTCATTATTTGTCCTAGCTTTTTCGGTGTCTTCAGGTCTTCTTTAATTAGAGATATCGAATTTCTGCTGAGCAGATGTTGAATGTTCTCCATTTTCCCGTTTGAGAAGTTGTCAAGCACGGTCACGTTGTGGCCTTCTTTCAGAAGCCTTTCAGCCAAGTGGCTGCCTATGAATCCCGCTCCGCCCGTGACAAGAGATTTTTGGGTCATTGCTTTGCCTCTTGTACTCTGGTTTAGATATCGGCAACTGCCCTTTTTAATGCTGATGGCTGAATGGTTGCCGATAGAACAGACTGCTTTTCGGGTGTTCGCGTGTGGCGTGTATAATTTTCGTTGTGCCACTTTCACTTGCACTTTAGGCTTCGATTTCTTCAGGTGTGAGGGTTATTATTGTTGCTGAATCGTCTTTTTGAGTTGCCCTTGCCTGGGGGCTTTGGGATTGTCGCTGCTGATGGGAGCCTATCGAGAGCATGGTCCATCCGATTACCCAGAGGGGGATGATGATGGGTAAGAACAGTAGCCTGATGAGTTTGTTCATATGAATTGCTCACGTATGACCTCTTTTTCGAGGTCGACGGTTGGATTGTACTCTGTGCTGTTAAAGCCTTTATGAAGCTGGAATAAGTATTCAGCGGTGTTTTTTGGGTGTGTTGTACAGGGTTAGTGGTCTTTTGGGTGTTGTTTGCTTGTTTTTTGTTGGGTGTATGTTTTGTGATGTGTATTTGTGTTGTTTATGTGGACAATAATGTTTATTAAGACTCCAGATGCCATTCTTGGTATTGGTGTCAAAATATGGCTATGCAAAGAGCAACTATAGGAGCAGTCCTCGCAATAGCGATTATGGGCGTCGTCGCCAGCGCCTTGGGCGTACTTGTTGCGAATCGCACGATTCCAAACACGGGCAACATTAGAGTGGTTACGCCGCCTCCACCGCCTCCACCACCACAAACGGTGCAATTGGGCATATACTCAGACAGTGGTTGCACGACTGTGCTTTCGAGTATTCCCTGGGGAACCTTGGATCCTGGCGGCTCAACGAGCGCAACGGCCTATTTGAAGAATGAAGGCAATGTGCAAGTAATGTTAAGCATGACGTATGGTAACTGGACGCCTTCTTCAGCTTCGAGCTATTTCACGTTGAGTTGGGATAGGCAGAGCTACGTGCTTTCGGTTGGCTCAGTTGTCCAGGCTACGCTGACTCTTAGCGTTTCGTCAAGCATCAGCGGCATAACGACCTTCAGCTTCGACATAACCATAACGGCGACGCAGTAGCTCTACAAAAGCATTCGCAATAGAGTGTGATTGGAAACTGGAATGCGGCTGGAAAAGGCCGGCGCCAGCTTTTCCTTATTTCTTGTTAATGATCTTTTGCTGCTGATTCAGTGACTGCTATTATTGGCGCGTCGTTGAAGTTGGCGCGCGCGGATTCTGTTGCCTCTCCGTCGGATTTGTGAGGCTGTTTACTTTCATGCGCGTGCGTCTGGTTTTGGTTTTTGGGTTCTTGGCGGCTTCGGCGCGGCGCGTGTATTTCGCCCGTTTGAGTGCATAGTGAGCGTGCGCGCTCCTTAAGAAGACCAGCGCACTTATCGGGAAAAGCAGGCCTTCCGAGGGCCTCTTCTCGCTAGGCGGGGTCAGTACTGCTTTTCGTGTTTCTATAGTGAGTTTCAAAGAAACCGCGAACGCAGGCTCGCTTATTCAACCAGCTCTTCAATTTCCGTATGTTGAAACGCGCTTTCTCATGTTGGCTGAAGGTAGTACTTTGGGAATTTCTTTCCATTTTCGTTTGGAATCACTATGCCGCGAAACTTGACCTTCGTGTGCTCGTGTTCTTTGGATGGGCCTTAATCATGTGATCAGTGTTGTTCCGAATCGTCACGCGGGGTTCTTCCTAGCGCGCGCGAAGGTTTTTTGTCTTCAGCGGCTGGCTGTGTTGGTGGTTTGTGGAAAAATCTTAGCCTGCGCGCGGTGTGATGTTTTTGGAGGTTTTGATGTTATGTTCTCTTATTATTGCGGCTGTGGCGAAGATTGTTGTTAGTGTGAGTAGGCTGAGGACGATGGGTGTTAGGCGTATGCCCCAGGGTGTGTAGTTTAGCATTAGGCCTGCTATGGGGACGAGTGCGAGGCTCATGCCTATGCTTAGTGCTATGGTTTCGATGGTGTCTATGTTTTTTTCTGATGTTTCTAGTGTGTGTGATAGGTCTTTTGCGAATGGTAGATGCTGTGGGAATAGGGCTTTTATGAATGCGTATCCTGGTAGCCATATGATGAATATTGTGCCTAGAACGTATCTTGCGTATACTAGTGGGTATGCGTCTTCAGGTATGGTGAATGCGGCTGCGGCCGTTGCTATCGCGAGTGCTATTGTGAGCCAGTACCAGAGTGCCTGTCTTGAGCCTAAGAGGCTTCTGAAGCTTTGTGGTGTCAGCGTTTGCTGTTGGTGTTGTGTGAGTTTGATTTTGTCTGTTTGTTGCAGGCTGATTATGCGGTTTAGTATTTGCTGTTCCGATGCGCTCGGGTTTGCTTTTTGTATTTGTGTGATTAGTTGTTGTACGGTTTCTGGTTTTGCCGTTTCCACCGTGCGGATTATTTGCTGGTCCAGTTCGTCTTGTGCTATTTTAGGCATGTTGGTTTTGCGGCTCCTTTTGGCTTTTTTGCGTGTTAAGTGTGGGTTTGTTTGTTGTGGGTTTTAGGGTTTGTGCTTGTATGTTAAGGTTGCTTCTGTTCTGTAACTGGCAGCGTGTGGTTTGATGAGCATGTGCTGGCGGCAGGGCTTGTGTTTCTGCCTTGAGTATTCCAGGGCATGTCTTTTCAGCGTGTGGAAATTGTCAAATTGGGCTGTTTTTTTCTGTGTGCGTCTGGTTTTTGCCTCTTTGAGTGTACAGTGAGATGTTCTTTGAGATTCTTTTGAGTACGTGTGTTGAACCTGTGTTTTAATTTTTGAATGTTGAAACGCGATTTCCAATGTTGGCTGAAGGTAGTAGATCAAAAAGTTCTTTGCCGTTTTGCTTGGAATCACTATAGGTGAAGGCCTGTTTTCAGCTTCTTTTTTGGATTTCAGCTTGAAGCAAAGCGCGTTTCAAAGAACGATGGTTTTCCACATTGATTTTGTGGGTTGATTGTTATGTTGATTGTTCTTGTTGCTGTGCTTGTTGGGAAGAGTGTTGAGGCTGGCAGTGCTGGGTTTCTTGGTTTTTTCTGTTTATGGTTAGGTTTGTTTTTTTCGGTGTGGGGCGAGATGAATTCTTCTGGCGGTAAGAATGCTGTTCAGTGGTTATGAAAAGGTAGAAAAATGGGGGGAGTTTTTTACTTCTTTTTGCGCTTTACTGCGTAGATGCCGAGGGCTGCTAATGATCCTATTGATAGCATTACGGGGGCAGCTTCTGGCAGTACGAAGCCTGGGATCGTGTTTGGTACTTTCATGTCTAAGAGTGATTCGCTGGTGAGGCTTAAGAGGTCAAAGTTTTGGCTCTTTCCAAGTGCGTACACGAGCATCTTGGTGTGTGCCGACGTGATCGTGATGGTGAACGCGGTTGGCGTCGTGGTTATCGGACCGGACAGGAATGATTTGCAGGCCCAGTATATCGTGTCGACCACGTTGAGGTGCTCCTTCAGGCTTGCGATGGTGTAGCTGGCACCGTCTGTCGCGCCGTCTGGAACTTTGTGGCTGTTGGTGTTGTCGCCTGTGAAGTCGGTCTTAAGGAAGTTGACTGAACCGCCCGTCCATGTCACTACTATGCCGGTGAGACCATCATAGCAATCGGTTGTTAAGGCGAGCAGTAGGTGAGGGTCGTAGGATTCTCCTTGGGTCACGTTCACGGTGAACGTGGCTGGACTCGTAAGTGCGATCGGCAGCGCCGGGTTGATCTTTAGTTGTCCTGTGCCTCCTGTGGCGAATGCTGGAACAGCTGAAGCAACTATCAGTAGCACTAGTGAGATCAAGATTGCCTTCTTCATTTTCTCCGTTTCTCCAGAAATCAAAGCTGGTATGGTGCGTTATAAACCTATGTGGAACTTAGTTCTAGTTGCTTTTTCTAGAAATCCAGAGAGATTTAGCCGCCTAGCGTTGGGAAAAAGATGGTAGAGTTCGCTTTGAAGGTTTTTAGGCGTTGATTATTATGGTTATTATTCTTATTGCGACAGTCGCGAGGAAGAGTATTGATGTTGTGATGGCGGTGTTCTTGAGTCTTTTTCTGTTTAGTCTCAGGTTCGTTCTTCCGTATTGTATGGAGAGGAGTTCTGATGTGACAAGTAGGACTATTGCGGTTATGGCCAGGAAAAGGCTTATGTCCCAAAATCCTAGGGGGAAGGTCATTCTTGGGTTATTCCTCTTCGTATGTTTGATATTCGGCCTCTTTGGTTTGACCGTCCATGCTTGTTTTTTCGTTTTCTATGATTGTGGGTTTTCCTGTTGCTTTTGCGATGGCGCATGCTATGGCACTTGTGAGTGGACATCCTAGGTTTCCATTGATGTTTGCGGTTTGCTCGATCTCTTGGTACGTTGCTTTGTAGATTGAGTCGGTTATTGCGACGTGGATTCTGTCCGATTCGGCTGGAGCATGAGCATCGATGCTTTCTGTCGGCGCGTTTGTTTTTGCTGTTTCGACGGTGATTTCTAGGTTTGCGGCCATCTCTAGGTCTTCGGTTACGAGTTTCGGCATGTACTGCTGGAGGTGGTTCAGGTCGGTTCTCGTGAATGAGGTCCCCATGGTTTTTTCGAAGAGTTCTGCAAGTTTAGCGCCTGGGGGCGTCATTAACAGGCCTCGTGAATCTCTGCTTGGAGATTGGTTTTCGAGTTCTTGTGTCTCTTCAGGGGTTGGCAGTTTTGAGGTTTCTAGCTTGGGGATGTAGACTTTGCTTTCTTCGGCGTTGTTCAGGTACTTGGGAGGTAGGTATACGGGTTTGCCAGCGTAGCCTAGTGCGTCTAAGGCTTCATTCAAGGTTAGGAGGGCTGAGGTTGTGGTGACATTTAGGAGACTCTCTTTCACGTATCTGCCCGAACCGACGTTCATGAGGATTGCTCCCCAGAACACCAAGCCGAGGCCGATGAACGCTAGGACGGCGGACGCGGCGACTATTGAAGTTATGAGGGCTGCGAAGCCCAAGAGGAAGAACAGAGTTTCCACGGATTCAAATCTGATGTTGTGGGCTTTTTTGGACGTTTTCAGTCACTTCCTCCTGGTGTTGTGGTTGGTTTTGTTGCTGGTTCCCGTGAGCGTTTGCCCGTCTCAGCTCGCCATTCTTGAACGGGCGAATCGTTAACGTTGACTATTCGGCGACTTATTAGGCCAGTTTTCTCGAGTCCAAGTAGGTCTTTTTGAAGCTGCTCGTCTGAGAATGCCTTGCCCATGGTTTGCTCGTAGATTTCTCGTATTTTGTCGAGGTTTGCGGTTAATGGTTTTTCGACTTTCCGGATGCTCTCTATGAGTTGTTGGTTTTGTTTTGACAGTTTTTGGGAAGCTACCTTATTTACCTTTTTCCGTTCTCTGGTCTTGTAGAGGCTTATGATTAGGGTGACCGCGAGGAGGACGGTTGCTGTTTCAGCGAGCGTGATGCTGTTTTGGGACAGGAATAACGCGGCGAAGTCCCATGTCTTTAGGGGCTGCCAATAGTCGGCCATTGCGAGTGCTAACGGTTGGAGCTGTTGTTCGGTTGCCGACAAGTTTTCCGTTTGAGATATGAGGCTGATTTCAACGTGTTGTTGTTCGGAGCTGTTGTTTACGTTGAAGACTGAGGTTTCGAACCAGTAGAGGACGACCCATGTTTGGCTGTCTGTAGTGGAGTTGTAGGCGAAGAACCGTGCTGTTATGGGTGGGTTCTGGAGGATGGTGATGTCTCTGAGGTCGAGTTGTGTCACTTTGGGCACTGCGCCTTGTCTTACGGGCCATGTCAGGAGGCATGTTTCCCATCTGTGTAGGTGGCTTGTGGAGGTTGCTACTTCAAGAGCTAGCCAGACGAGGCCTAGGCTTTCATTCTGCGGTTCGTACGCGTATATCAGAGCGAGACTTTGACCTGATATTTCTTCGAAGTCTGTGTCGCGGTATACGAACTGCAGGTTGTAACCTGGTATCTGTGGGAATATCTGTGTATTGCCCTGTTCGCCGTCGGGTGTTTGGATGAGGATTTGGGCTGGGCCTTTTGTGAGGGCGTAGACGGGAGCCTGTGTAGCGACAAGCAGTACTACTACGAGGACTATGGCTCCTATTTTTCCAGCCCCGAGCGCACCGAGTTTCTCCGCGGGGTAGGTGAGTAAGCGTCCGCAGGAGGGACAGTAGTTTTGAAGACTGCCTGTGAAGCGGGGGTTGCAGCTCAGGCAGGTTGTCTTGGCTTGGTCTCCTGAGAAGACTCGTGTTTTGAAGACTTTTTCTGTGATAAGAAGAAGAATGAGCGTGCCCAGGAAGACGAGTATCCAGCCTCCGAAGAGGTGGAATACGTTGAGGGCAAGGTCTTGTCCCCACTGGTAGCCTATGAGTATTATGGTTGTTATTCGGACGATGTTCAGGGCGTAGACGAGTGGTAGGCCTATCGCGAAGGCGATGGTCTTTTTCCACAGCTTGTCCCGGACTATGAAGGCTATGAAGGTGGCGAAGACGATGAAACCTGTGAGGCTGTATATGCCTGAGCAGGCTACGTTGACGTAGAATGCCCATGTTGTACTGCCTGGGAGAGTAATGGTTATGGTGGGTGTCCCGAACTCGTTCGTCAGGGTTGAGCCTACGCCGAAGAGGTTTACGAGGGCGTTTGAAGCTTGCGAGCTTGTCACTGCCAGCGTGGAGCCTACTGAGTTGAAGAAGTCTAATGGTGGCGGGACCAAGAAGAACAGGAACAGCGTAGGGAAGGCCGCTTGCCGCAGCGTCTGCGGATTGAAGAGGAGCAAGACTAGTCCTATGACGAAGACAGGTATGGTCAGCATGTGGTATTCGACTGGTGTGAAAGTGGTTGACCCATACCAGTACAGGAGGACGGCTGTCGCGCACAGGAGTATGCCGCTGACGGTTACGAGGCGGTTCTTGTTGGGCTGTGCTTCGGCGATGGAGGCTTTGAGCATCTTTCTTTTGCGGTAGACAAGGTAAGCGATGACGAGCGGGATGATCAAGAGGTAGCTTGTTGCTTCGTCGTTTACGGCGTCTGTGAAAATCAGTGTCAGGTCCTGCAAGTAGAAGGCAATCGTGCCGACCACGAGCGTTGCAACTCCTAGCCATAGCGACAAGCTGCGGCTCAGCCGCGTCGCTGTCTGCTTTCGAGCTGAACGACTTGATTCCTGCAACATATCATCTCTTTTAACAAGGACGTTTTCAGCGCTATACACTTCTTGCTTAGGCGGCACGATGACAGGTTACTTCTAGATTATCAGCTACTCTCGTAAGGGCTCCTTAGTATCGGTATTATTAAGAATTATTCCGTTGTCATGATTGTTCGATGATGCGGATCTTCTTTTTTGTTGATGGTAGCCGACAGTCAATGTTGCTGTTAGAGAATGGCAAAGTGTTTTAGCGTTGTCCCGTTTAGTCACTGGTTTGAGTGGCCTGATGCTGCGTCGGTGTTCTTTGCGCGGGTCTGCTGTTTAATGTCTCGGCAAGAAGGTCTTTTTGCCATAGACTAACGCGATGGACACGCCTGCAAGGCCTAGTAGTGAAATGGCTAGGGTGGGATATTCTGGGACTATGGGATCTGATACTTCGATAATGTTGATTTGGACGGCGGCGGGGCGTGGAAGCAATAAGATTGGGTCGCAGATGACTGCTACGATTTGGCCCGACGCTGGGACATAGCCTGTGCCGTTTGCAAGGGCATCGTTGATGATGGCCCAAGCGACGGTGTTGTCGCCTGATGGAGTTATCGTGCCGTTGTCGAAGTTGACGAAGTACCATATTGCTGCCTGAACGTCGCCTGCTGTTCCTTGTTTGTGGTTAAGGACATAGTTTACCATGTCCCATCTCTGATCCGCTAACGTTCCGTTCGGCAGGTTCAGGCTGGAGTAAAGTATCACGTCGTGTGTTGCGGGGCTCCGGCTCATCTCGGCGGTCGTGTCGACGCACCAGCCGAGGTATGTTGCGTTCGTCACGTCGTAGCCTGAGGGAATGTTGCTAAGCGTCGTGCTGAAATAGCTAGATGTGCCGTTGACTACTTCAATCGTAACTATTACGTTCGGAGGAGGAAGGCTCGGCCCGGAACTCGTGGCCATTGCACGATACACAATGATTGATGAGAGCGCCAAGAGGAGTAGGATTTCTACTGCCAGACTCTTTTTGTTGACAATTATCAACCCCACGTTAACACTTCCTAAACAATCATAAGCGAGTGTGTCGCAAGAATTAATAAACCTTATTCCGAACTGAATAGGGCACTAGTGATATTGGTTGGTCTTGCAGAACGAAGGCGCGCGCTAGTCGATGTAAAGAATGAAATATCGCAAGCGGGATTTGTTATGCGTATTGTTCTCCAAAGTGCATTGCAACCATCATCACATCTATTAGGTTGACTTTTCCGTCTGCGTTGATGTCTGCCAATGGGTTCCAGTTTAGGGAACCTATATTGGATCCGTATTTCATCGTAACAATACTTACGTCTGTCAGGTTGACTTTGCCGTCTTGATTCAGGTCCCACGGCGGAGCCCCTAAGATTCGGCAGAAATCAGTATAGACTGTCGTGGGACCACTGCTGTAAATTTCAGGCAGTCCGAAGCGAACCTGGTCGATGCCGCCAAAGGCAGTCGTGTTTTCGTCTCGAATGGAACACGCTAGTGCTCCATTGACGTAGAGTTCACCATGGCCATTTGTAGCGCCTTCGACCCAGTAGAGTTCGAGGTAGTACCATTTGTTCAGTGAAAGGCTCGAGTTTGAATCAACAATCGCCCAACCAGTTGCATCCCTGACTACCAAGTCCCACCTGTCAACACCTCCAGTGCGCCGCCAACCAGCACAAGCAACATCATTAGTACCAGATGAGAATTTGATGAAGTAGAAACGATCGTCGTTATCTGCAATTCCTGACTGAGACACATAGAAGCAGCCCTCAGCATAGAGCTTCAAAGAAGTTGGCACGGACTCATAAGAGTAGGCTGCTTCAAACCCGCCTGTGCCGTTAGAAGTGAACTTGGCACTGTAATTGCCTTGATAGGGTAATGTTCCTACAACGGTTACTGTTTCGCCTGAAGTGACGTAAGTCCCTGTCCAAGTACTGAAGTCACCTGATTCAAAACCGTCCAGAAATTGTGTGCTCCCGCTACTAGCGTGCGCGTGTGCTGCGAGGAAACCTAGGGACGTGGCGCAGTAGCAGTCCAATCCCCAGAGGGATTCTCGCGCGCCCCACGTAAGACTCCACATGAAGGTTTCGATGAGCATGCACGACGCGTGATACTTGTAGCTCGCATACGATACTGTCATTCCCCACTTGCCGCTTTGATAGATAGCTCTGAAGCTGCCTATCCAAACGTTGGATCCGCTTTCCGTGAACCGCCCATAGTGATTTAGAGTTGCGAATGTCTCGTTTGCTTGCTGCATGGCCCCGATCGTGGCTGATTTTCCAGCGCCGGTTTCGTAGTTGCCGTAGAGCATGTCTGATGGGTACCAGTAGTATCCTTCGTGCATGTTTACGTAGACCGACGGCGTATAATTGCCCATCAAATTCATCAGTGCAAAAGCTTCAGGCTGAGTAGGCGCCCCGTCTGGCGGAAACTGCTCGTTGAGGTCTACGCCGTTCGCGTTTTCGCGTACGTTATTGGCGAAACCGTCGGGGTTCAAGACGGGCACTATTATGACTTTGAACTCCGTCAGTCTGCTTCTCCATATTGGGTCAGTTTCGTAGTAGTTGATTAGCAGTTCGGCTAGTCTTAGGCAGGCGAATGTTCCTGTCTTCTCGTCTCCATGTATTGAACCGTCGATTATGGCGTTTTTGGCGCCCTTGCCTATTAGTATGGCGGGTATCGCGCGACCGAGAACACTGTAGCCAATCACCTGTTTATTGGCAATGTCAGGGTTCTCGTTGACGAGCGTGTCTATGCGGTTGTAGATCCATGTGAGATTCCACCATTGTTGCCCGTTGGCCATCCACGCCGCATACTGGCCTGTCGGAAAGTCTTGGACCATTTTTACTGCGGGGAACACGTGCCAGATGCCCGTTTTCGCTGTGTCAGGCGTGGTTGCGTCAAGATCCATAACGTAAAATCCACTTTCAGCCTGTGAGCCGTTCATGTGGAAGATGGCGATTCTGCCAGTGTCAAGACGCGCGATGATTGTTGTGTTGCCGGAACTTGTCAGACTGGACGAGAGTACTGTGGTCAACCGGTCGGTGTTTCCTGTTTCGTTCCGCATCTCGACTAAGTCACCAGCGTGGAAGTCTCCCCAGTCTACGGCATAAGTGACTGTGCTTGTGGAGACTGTTTGGAGGCTGGTGTTGAGGGTGGGATAGAGGACTGTGCAGAACTCTTTCATGTCTGTGATGACAATGTGGGTCGTGGCGTACTGTTTCACAGCTGTTACATTGTAACCGGCCTGTTTCGTCCACAGGACGAGTGACTTAAAACGGTTGATGTTGGTTATGTCTTGGACGTTGCTTGGCAACATGGTTGAGTAGCTTATGCTTTCGTTGCCGAAGAGCCAGTAGAAGTTTGTGACCGCGGGGTTCACGGTGGTTGAACCCACCACGCCGAAGGCTTCGTTGAGTGTGCCGATGTATACGTTGTTTATTTCGGCACAGTCGCCGAACACGTTTACAGGATGTTGGACGTTTATGCTTAAGGGTATGCCCCAATCGACGGTGGTTATGTTGCCTAGGACGGCGCTGTTGACGCCTGTGATGCTCAGCCGCTCTGTTCCGTTGATCCATGCGTGGTATTCGCCCTGAGCGTTGTGGATTTTAGCGTAGAATTCTATGCAGTACCATCTGCCCTGTGCTGGGTAAATAGTATCCGTGCTCTGCGAGGGATAGTTGCTCGTGCCGTTGTAGCCTATAATGTTGAATTTGTCAACGCCGTTAGTGTGGTAGACCCGAAAGCTGGCGAGTGTTGTGCTTCCCACCACGAATGCTATCAGCACGAAGCGGTCTCCATCGTCGTCTAAGGGTAATCCATTTGTGATTTGGAAATAGCCACGTGCATAAATGTCTGTCGAGGAACCTATGTTCTCGTAGACTGATGCTTTTCGGGTTCCAGAGGCTATTCCGCCTGTTTGAAAAAGCGCGCTGCAGGAACCAGCGTACGGGTTTGATGCGCCCACCGTGGCATTGTCGCCTGAAGTCAAGGCTACGCCTGACCATGCGCTGAAGTCTCTAGATTCGAAGCCATCTGAGAATGAGCCTTGCGATTGCGAAGCCTCAACGTAGGTAACGGCTTTCAAAGGAGGAGTAAGAGCCACGAGCAGAAGGGCGACTACGATAATTGAGAACGGATGTCGCCTCAACGAGTAGTTCATTCTTCATCTGCTTCTATTGATCAGTTAGAATACTCTCTAATAAGCTATCATCTCATCATGACATATTGGCGTTTGTGAAACGGTGAGCAGCAGAATCGAGACGAATCACTTCGTTTATGGCGAGTCGTCAAGCGGACGCTCAACAGCGTAAGTGGAGCGCGCAAAATAACTTGTTACACTTTCTCATTCTTTCAACATTGCCTAAAAGTCCTTCAATACTCAAAATTGCTACAAGAAGGTCATGTAAAAAAATTTGTGGCGGATTGTTAGCGCGAAGTTGTATGGGAAAATGTCCCCAACATCACGTATTTTTCAGTCAACTGTTGCGTTTAAAGTTTTCAGAAGTTACCTCTAAGTCGTAGAGGTAGCGCGCGAGGTGTTCTAGCCCATGCGCGTCTGCAGGGGACCCTACTCCAAGTCTCCTCAAGTAAAGTGGAGCGAGAATGCCTCTGAGCCCCATCGGCAGTCTGAGACCGTACCTGAAATATTTCTGAAAGACGTTACGCTCTGCTCTTCGCTTTGCCACGCTAAACCTGCGCAGAGCTATTCGTCTAGCTACAACACCAGGAGCGAAGTTTCTTTCTCGTGAAAGCAGCAAAATGTCACCCAGTTGCTTGGCAAAATCATTGTATATGATCATTCTGATTCTTCTGTCACCAACGATTGATCCAATGTGACCGCCCAGAACACCACCCGAGTTCGAAAGAAAATCAGGTATACAGAGAACACCGTTCCTGTGGAGAACGCCTTCAGTCTCCACGGACATCGGCACGTTCGCGCCTGGGCAAATGATTTTGGCTTTGATTTCTCCAACATTTGAAAGGTTGATTGAATAGGGTCTAGCACATGGAACCAAGAAATCTAAAGGTAGACACAACAAATCACGCTTTGTGATTTTCTTGGCCCTGTGTTTGCAAACCAGTTTGTCCCCGAATGCCCGACTGAGTTCTAGTAGTTCTGAGATGTCAAGTCCCACAGGGTCATATATTGCCCCTTCTGAAGTGGACACCGCTACCACAGTGGCTCCCAAATTCGAAAACAATTCTGCAACAGCTTTTCCTACTTTCCCAAAACCTTCCACTGCAAGCCTACACTTCGGCAAGTCCAAACCGACATGCTCGGCGGCCACTTCAGCCGCGGCCAACACGGTCCAAGCAGTGTAGATATGCGTCCTTGACCCACCAACATTTGCAGGGCGACCTGCAGCCGCATAGATGCGTTCAAGGTCAGCGTTGTCAGAACCCATGTCAGAGCCTATTATACATTTGTCAGACCTTATGAGAGGCGCAAGAATTCTCCCAAAAGCCGAAAGATACTTGTCTCTCACTTCACGCGGCCATGCTTCATTGACCAGCAAGCAGGATTTTGCACCGCCGCAGGGGATATTCCAGTAGCCATGTTTCAGCGTCATATTTCTAGCCAAGGCAGTGACCTCGCTCCTAGACACGTCTGGCAAAATTCTGATGCCTCCGCCAAACCGATTGTTTACAGTGGAATCTATCGCAAGATATCCAATCAGACCGAGACTATCATCTTCAATTTCAAGAATGAGGGGAGGGGCAAGTTCTGAAGGCAGTTCTTTGATATACGTCTTCTCCATTTCCTAGACTTCCTTCACGCCTGCAACAAATAAGTTTGATGTTCAGGGCTGGGACAGGCACGTTTAGTGGTGACCTCGGCGCGCTAGTACACGATGATTGGCACTTCTTTTGAGGGGCAGTTTCAGTCTCCTGCTTGCAGCGCCCTCGATCGATCATGAAGACGGGTCCATGGCCAGCGCAAAATGGAGGTCTATGCCAGGAAACCTATCTTACCTACCTTACCTAAACTTTCTTATGGATGCAGAAAAGTCATCGAAATGGTTAATTGTTGCCGAAACGTTAGCGTGGTCGGCGACTTACATGGTTTGCTCGGGTCTGCGTCATGGTTGTGGATCAGGATAACGTTTCGAGGATACTCACTATTCTGTCGCATTCCATCAGGAGAGAGATTCTTGCCCTTCTAAATGAGAAGGGGGAATGTTCTTTTACGGATATAATGAACTCTTTGAGTTTGGACACGGGAAAGCTGAGTTTTCACATGCGCAGCTTGGCGGGCTTGATTGAGCAGACTTCGTCTGGCAAGTACAGGTTGAACAAGATGGGTGAAAATGCGGTCAGGCTAGTCATGGAGTTGCAAGCTTGGTCGCCAGAGATGAACGTGCAAGAAAGAAATTCTCTTCCTCTTGCCAGCTTGAAAAAAAGAATTTATGCTTTTCTGATAGACTTTGCAGTCGTTGCCGCGGTCTTTATTGCGGCTGCGTTGATTAGTAGTGTATTCTCATCTATTAGCGGTGGGGGATTCCGTTTGGACGTTAATGTAATTCTTTTTGTTCTCGTTTTTTGGGTCTATTCAACTCTCTTGGAGGGGTTTGTTGGACAGAGTTTAGGCAAGAGACTGATGAAGCTTGTCGTTGTTCGCGTGGACGGCAAGAGAATGTCCTATGATCATGCAGCGGTGAGGAATTTTGGAAAGATTCTTGTGATACTGCCTTTCGACCTGTTGGCTGGGCGTCGACTCAAAGACAAGAGGTTCACCAGATACTTTGACAAGTTCGCTGGAACGATGGTTTTAGACCTCTTTTCTTAACGTTTGAACCATTCCAATTCTTCTTTGCTATTTTGCAAAACGGACCTTGCAACGGTTTCCAAAGAACGTTAGCCAGTTGCAAAGGGGTGCTTTTCAAAAAAGCTTAAATTCTCTCAGGGCAATGATGTGTGCTACGTATCAACATTGGAGGGGCAAATTACGCCCATATTTCCGAGGGAAGTGACGGTTTCGTCTGTTCGTCTAGGCGAACGTTGGAAGTGGTCGAGTCTTAGGAACCGGAAAAGACCGTTTCTTGGCGGGTTTCTTGTAGCGTTCCTTGTTATTTCACTGGGATGCGGATTGCGAACGTGGGGAGTCGTTTCGAGCAACGGGGCGGCGTATTCGGCTGCATCTCAAGCACTTCTGCAAGACGGATTTGAGAGTGGCAATTTTCAAGCTTGGAGTGGAACTGCAAAGACAAGCAATGAAAATGCTTCTGTCTCATCCGCAACGCCTTACGACGGCAGATTCGGGGCTAGTTTTGCGACGGCTCCCGTCTTGCCCGGTGTAAGGTTGGCCTATTGTTACGAGAATGTGCCTGCAGCGATAAGTGCGATTTATGCTCGAGGGTATTTCCTGATATCTCAGGGATTGCCTCTGAATGACAACGACGATCGCTTCGGATTGATAAGTTTCGAGGTCGGTGGACAGCTTCAATGTACCTTTCGCGTTCTGCACTCTGGCGGAGGCGACAGGTTCAACGTGGTCGGGTTCAATGGATCCTCCGCCTTTGTTTCAATAGGGACAAATGCGATTTATCCCGTCCAAGGTCATTGGTTTGAAGTCGAGTTCTATATTAGAGTCAGCGCTGTGGCTGGCGAGTATAGGGCGTGGATAAACGGTGTTCAACAGATTGTGATCACGGGGGTCAACACGGCGGGTTTTGACAGCGAGGTCTCAAAGGTCAGATTCGGGTTGACCTCAACCATCAACGTTCAGCACGTTGTGCAGGTTCAGTTTGACTCAGCCGTCATAAGCACAGCCTACATAGGCCAGCTTGATATCAGCCAGCTTTTTCAGGATGGATTTGAGAGCGGCGGCTTCCAAGCGTGGGACGGAACAGTCACCACGACAAACGACATCGCCTCAGTGTCGTCCGCAGCGCCGTATGACGGTTCGTTTGGCGCAAACTTCGCAACCAGCCCCGTCGTGTCAGGCACGAGGCTTGCCTACTGTTACGAGGACGTTTCTCCTCAGCTCAGCGAGATACACGCACGCGGATACTTCCTCATATCTCAGGGACTGCCACTGAACGATACGGGCGACCGATTCGGACTCATCGCCTTCGAAGTCGGAGGCCAGCTCCAATGCACCCTCCGCGTCTACCGCTCAGGCGGACTCGACAGGTTCAACATAATAGGCCTAACGGGTACCGCATCCGTGTCAGCGAGCACGGACAACATTTACCCCATTCAGGGACGCTGGTACGAAATCGAGTTCTACGTTAGAGTAGACGGGTCAAACGGCGAGTACGCAGCCTGGATAAACGGGGTCGAGCAGATAGACATCACCGGCTTGAATACAAGCTGCTTTGCCGACGGCGTTTCAAGAGTCAGGTTCGGCCTAACGTCGACCATAAACGTCCAGCACCCCGTGCAAGTTCACCTCGACTCCGCCGCAATAAGCACAGCCTATATAGGCCAGCTGAGATACACGTTCGGCATTGTTGGTTCTTTGTCGGAAACTCCTGCGTTGAACAATTTTGTCTTCTTGTTTGGAAACCAGAGCATAAGCTATAGGGTGATAAGCCCATTTGACGTGACTGGGTTTGAGGATGTGGATCGGTTTGATGGACTCGTTGTCTGCAGCGAACAGAGAGCGGCGTACAATTCCTCAGCAATCAAGCAGTTCGCCTCTCTTCACCCAGTGATCTCGGATATGAGAGACCTCTGTCAAACCTTGTATCCGAGTTTAAGCGCTAGTATGCAGGTAGTTTCTGCCAGCACGGTCACCTATGCCGTCGACTGGGGAAACTTCCACGCCGGAGATACAGTTGACATAAGGAACGAAACTGGGAACAGCAACCAGTTAAACGCTGTGCTTGCAACCGCTCTTTCCCCGTTCTCAAACGTGACGACGGTGTCGCGTTATGACACCAACCGGGTAGCCATGCTTCGCATGAACGGGACACAACAGAACAGCGGGTTCTTCGTGATGGATCTGGACGCAACGACGCCTGAATCCGACTGGAACGGCATATGGCACGTGTTCCCAGCCGTCAAGATGGTTCAGGACTTCCCCACTGGAGAATATGCCGAATGGATGGCAAACGGCCAGAACATGTGGAACCTAACCTGGGTGTACAATCGCATAGACGCGTTACTAACACAGAACAACGATATTGCAAAGAAGAGGGTCATAGGAAAGAGTGGCCAAGGCCGAAACATAACGGCCATCTTCATCGGCACGGGAACGAAAAACGTCATCATTGACGGTGCAATTCACGGAAACGAGAAGACAGGAACATTCGCATGTCTGAGGACAGCTGAACTGCTCATTGACCATTACCGTACCGGCCCATCATGGAAAGCCGCTCTTTCAGAGTTCACTGTCATCATCGTTCCGGTGCTGAACCCAGACGGATTTGCTGCTGATAGCAGGTATAACGCTAACGGGGTGGATTTGAACGAGCAGTTTCCGCCAGACGGGGCGCCTACTCAGCCTGAAGCTTTTGCACTGATGAATTTGATGGGCAATTATACGCCGTCGGTCTACGTAAACATGCACGAAGGATACTACTGGTACCCCCTGGACATGCTCTACGGCAACTACGAAACAGGCGCGGGAAAAGCCCAAACCATAAGCGACATGACCTTCGCGAACGAGTCTTTCACGGGTCTGCAGCACTGGGGCTGGTTCACCGATGCGGGCGAACACGTGTGGGTAGGAACGGTGAACGCAATCTACCAGGGAGGCAAGCTGGGAATGGCAGTATCGTATGCGAGCTACGAGTATCACGCGTCGTGCATGCTCATCGAAACCTTCGTGTGGAGCGACGCGTATGGCGCAAGACAATCATTATGGGCACTGGACTACTACCCAGCTGTGACCATAGCGTTCCTACAACAGCATTTTGGAGTTGATGACGGTGTGTTCGAGGATGGTTTTGAATCTGGAAGCTTCGGTTCATGGTCAGGCGTCGCTTTGACCCCAGGCGATAACGCCTCCGTAGTTCAAACTAATCCGTATGAGGGCGCCTATAGTGCAACGTTTCAGACTGGCGCAATCTCATCTGGAACCAGGCAGGCGTGCGTTTATGAAAATGTGGCAGCCAATACAATTTATGCTCGCGGCTACTTTTACATTGCCAACGGCTTGCCGTTGGAGGATAATGGAGATAGGTTTGCGTTTATGGCGTTCGGAGCGGGAGGCACGACGCTTGCGAGCTTCAGAGTTTTCCGCTCTGGCGGCGTAGACAGGTTCAACATAATCGGCTACAGCGGCACCAACTGCTTTCCAACGAACAGCACAGACGCCGTGTACCCTGCGATGGGACGGTGGTACTGCATCGAGTTCTACGCCAAAATAGACGGCACGGCAGGGGAGTATCGGGCCAGCGTCGACGGCGTCGAACTGCTCAGCATAACAAACGTCAACACGGCAATCCTAGGCAACATAAACAAGGTCTACTGGGGCATAGCAAGCAGCATCAACGTACAACACACCGTCCAAGTCTACGCCGACAACGCCCAAATAGGCTAAAAGGGCACTAACAACTATCAACGAACAGCACAGACTCCGTGCAACCAGCGCGCGCAATCGTAAACCAGTGGCGGCAGCGCGCGGCAGTGGCTCAGGCGGACTCGCATACATGAAGTAGAATCGCTGAACTCTGAGAATGCTGAAAAACATGCGCGCCGGCTTCGCCAAAACAGGCAAAGTTTAGTCTAGCGTGTGCCACCTGAACGCGAATTAAAAAAGAGGGGATGTTTGATGTTTTCCCGCGAGTTTCATCAAGTATGCACTAGTCTTATGGCGTCAGCGATCACGAATCCATTAGCATTATCCGTCAAACGAACGCTGTAGGTTCCCACGTTGTAAGTGAAAGTGCCCAGAAGCTGCCATGACCCACCGTTAATCTGCTGATTCTTCGTCACCGTAGCAGAACCACCCGCATAATACACAGTGTAGGGAGCGTTTGTCGCACGGTTAGGGTTAATTGTCCACCAAGCGTACACCTGCCAAGAACCAGCCGTAGGAATGCTGAACGACCAAGTACCCGTGTTCGCACCCGTCCCAGCCGCATGATACTGGTAGTTAGAACCGTAGTATCCAGCAACTGACGTGGAAGAAGGCCAAGTACCAACAAACACCGCAGCAGGATTATCAACAATAATCTCCGTAGGAGCCGCACCAGGCACTAGTCTTATGGCGTCAGCGATCACGAATCCATTAGCATTATCCGTCAAACGAACGCTGTAGGTTCCCACGTTGTAAGTGAAAGTGCCCAGAAGCTGCCATGACCCACCGTTAATCTGCTGATTCTTCGTCACCGTAGCAGAACCACCCGCATAATACACAGTGTAGGGAGCGTTTGTCGCACGGTTAGGGTTAATTGTCCACCAAGCGTACACCTGCCAAGAACCAGCCGTAGGAATGCTGAACGACCAAGTACCCGTGTTCGCACCCGTCCCAGCCGCATGATACTGGTAGTTAGAACCGTAGTATCCAGCAACTGACGTGGAAGAAGGCCAAGTACCAACAAACACCGCAGCAGGATTATCAACAATAATCTCTGAAGGAGGCGCGGTGGTCCCTGTGCACACTATGTCGTCTAAGTACGCCCCATAATCAGTGACACTGACGTCGCTGTGGAACCTGAAACCAACATACTGTGCGTACGTTGGAATGGAAACGCTTGAGTATTGCCAATAGCCGTAGTGACCTGTGTGTGTATCCAAATAGTGCCATGCGTTTGCGGACCAGTACATGACCTGCAAGTAATCGTAGCCACTCTCGCAGTCAAGCCAGTACCAGTAAGAGAGCGAGGCCGAGGAATAGCCGCTTAGACTTACTGCCCGGTACATTACTGAATCCATGTAGTTGTCGTAGAGGTGGTCTGCATAATTGTTGACAGTGCCGGTTGCGGTCAGGCTTATGGAGTCTACATATGCACCCTCATAGATCACTGAACCATCGCTGTGGAATTTGAAGCCAACATAGTGCGTTGATACTGGAATGTTGACGCTCGTGTACTGCCAGCCAGAAGAGGCGTAGCGACCGGATTTCGCGTTCGTGATTATCCAGCCTTCTATGCTGTCATAGTACATGGCTGCAAAATAGTCGTAGCCACTCTCGCAGTCGAGCCAGTACCTGTACATGAGTGTGGCAGAGGTTTGGCCAGCGAGATTCACGTACCTATACATGTAAGCGTCCATGTAATTGTCGTATTTGTGTACAGCGCTGTTAGCAGAATATGGAAAGGTTGCTTGGTTACCAATCTGAGCGCACCATCCGCTCCAATATCCCGAATAGGCTCTGTAGCTGGTGTCATCCCAGTAGTCATAGCCGCTGGTGCCACTCCAGTCACCAACAGTCCACGCTGTACCCGGGAAGGCGCCTTCAAAATCCTCTGTGAAGACTGTCACTGTCGTTGTGTGGGTGCCTACTTGCGCGCACCATCCGCTCCAAGATCCCGAATGGGCCCTGTAGGTGGTGTCGTCCCAGTAATCATAACCGTTCGTGGCAGTCCAGTCGGTAACGTACCAAGAAGTACCTGGAAACGCTCCCTCAAAACCCTCGGTGAATACAGTGGTTGTAGTGTTTGGTACGATACTTTCGGTTGAAGAATTCGCCTTTGCCGCCAAGGGCTGACCAACAGAAATTGTACCCAATGCAAGCATCAGTCCGCATAGAATCAGAATCACAATTTGCTTTTTCATTTAGAATTTCTCCTTTTCTCCTAAATTTGCGTGCTCTATTATTTTCACAATTTGTATTTAGATTTTGTGTAACACAAGCATATATCTTCTAGAAGTGAATAATAGAAGAAAGATCTAGGAAATAAGGTATATAAACAAAATCAGAGCGCGCGTTATTCGGTCTTATTGATGTTCCGGAAGGGTGAGGTTTTGAGGGATTTCATGATTTCGCTCATATCTGTAGCGAGCGCGCTATGATGGCATGGGCACGAGTGACATATGCGCGCGCGATATCAGAATGATTACAATGTAACGCTTTTTCATCTTCTTATCACTTTACTTTTCCATTTGTTGAAGCACTCATTGCGATGGAATAATTGAGTATACACGTAAATTCCAATCTCCAGAGTAGTCAGTCGTTCCTTCAATGTTTGTAAGTGTTAATGGCTCAGTAACATTAACAATTGCAGATTCCATAACTATGCTTATTCCATTTTGTACTTGAGTTCGTTCATAGTATATTGTGATTCCAGGCTTCAACATTATATAGTCACCATTTTGCCACATGTCAACTTCATAAGGATCAAGGCGATCTACACCACTACTTGTTGTAATATAATTGATGATATTTTCATATGAAAGATTCCAAGATTGTCTTATTAAATTAGCATTGTAAATTTTCAAAGGAAATAGACCAAGATATGCATTGCTTACTGCACCACTTCTACCACACCACAAATTCCATCCTATTACTTGTTCTTCACATCTCCATAGAACTTGTTCACAAAGACCACTTGGACTTCCTGTTTCTATGCCAAATTCTCCATGCCAAAATGGTACTCCAGCATCTTGCCTACATTCAACTCCATAACTTACGTCCATATAAGATAATTGTACTGATGTAAATTTTGTGTAAGCACTATCCATATACCATTCATGCCAAGTAAATACCATATTTGGCACTAGATAACTCTTGATATCTTTCACAGGAGGCGTATATGGTTGTGATTCCCAAATTACTATATGGTTTTGATCAACTTGTCTTATAGCATTAGTCAATTGCACATAAGTTTTGACGACATCAAGTGTTGTATGGACTGAGGAATTATTCCAAGTTGGACTCGTGGGTTCATTAAAAAGCTCATATGCTGCTACTCCAGAATAATTGACATAATGCTGTGCCAGAACTGTCCAATCGTTGATAAGTTTCTGACTGCCAAAATCTCCTATCATATCTTCATAGTTATGGCAATCCAATATGCCTTTGATCCCATATTGATTAAGAAAGTTTATCACCCAATCCATCTCGGTATAGTTCAATATATCTGCTGCACAAACTCCTGTTCGTGGATTTGGAGTACTATCCGGGAACGCAAATGCAAGTCTGACTGTATTTATTTCCATAGTTTGCATTGTAGAAAGTTGCTGTTGCCAAAACTGTTGGTAATTAGATCCAGCATGAAATAGATAACTACCACCTGTACCCATCCACATTACTTCTTGTCCAGTTGCTCCATCTATTATCTTATCACCAACAACATATTGAAAGCGGGTACAGAAGCTTCTGGCAGCAAGTGCGAGATCCACGCCATCGATCACTCCGTCGCTGTTTATGTCAGCGTCTCGGTTCCATCTTAGATTAGGTGGAGAGCCAGCATAAAGAAAGTCTGGACCGCAGGATCCGAAGGCTCTTTCGATTATGATGAGGTCTGAACCGTCAACTACGCCGTCGCCGTTAATGTCTCCAGGCGCTTTTGAGAAAAGTTGCATAAGAGGATAGTTGTCTCGATTGGCGCGCGTGCTAGCATAATCCGACTTGAGAGGTTGAACGTTATGCGTTAATACTATGGTGCTCACCAAGAGCAAAAATAGCAGTAATATAGAAACAAATTTCCCTTGCATTTCAACTCCGTTCTGCATGCAGTAGTTCAAATTACTCCAATAAAAGGTTTGTGAAACAACCTTCTACGATCAGTCTTCTCTGCAATCTATTCACTTTATCTATTTTGCCTGCACCAAATTCGATGGACCTAGAGCGCGCGCTTTCTTCAATTCTAAGGATGGCTATTCTTTGAGGGTGTTTTTCCTTAGGTCTTGTATTGCATAGCGCGCGCTAAGTCTACCTACTCACAGATGGTGTTATAGTTTCAGCGCCCTGAAAAGGAAGGTGGCATAGCTTCATAGCTGGTCTTTCGTGAAAGTATGCTTAGCCATACAGTGATTTCTTTTTTGGAATTTGGATTACAATGCCCAATAATGTTCTCGGGTTCCACGAAGCTCGGGGGGGCCACTTGGTTTTCTGGTGATCAGCAACTGACAATGAAAGTGTGCTGCTTACCGTGTTATGGTGTTCGATGAATTTGTTAAGCCATCTTGGTACGAGTTGCTAGGGGTTACTTCGCATCTCCACTTGTCGCCTGTGCTTATTTCTGCTTGGACTATGGTTGAGCTGGTACTGAGACCGCTTGCTGTCTCCTGATAGGATTTAAGTATCTGTTGTGGCGAGAGGCACTTCGGGTATATTTGCACCTCGTCTATCATGCCTTTGAAGTATTCGAACCATCCTATGTATAGGGGGTTTGAACCGCTTGACTGAATGTTGCCAGAGAGTGACGCGAGTGTTGCTATGGGTTGACCGTTGAGGTAGAGTGTGAGTCCGGTTCCACTCTTGTAAGTTAGCGCAACGTGGTACCACGTGTTTAGTTGTAGCGTAGTGTTAGACGTGACACGGTTGTACCCGCTTATCATTGGATTTCCTGTGGCTATCCAGACTCCGCCGAAGAGCTTGTTTCCACTTATGCCAATTTCGTAGCTGGGCAACCTGGCTATGGTTCTGGTGTTGTCTTGGTTCGCGGTTAGGTATATCCATTGCTCTACCGTGATTTCCCGCCAGCTTCCTCCACCGTCTAACGCCGCTGTTCCAGGCACTGTAATGTAACCTCCGTTGAAGTTGTACGCGCCGCCGACCCTACCATTATTTGTCCAAGCCACGTTGCCAACTATTGCACCATTGTTGTTGTATCCAGAGTAGTCTTTGACAGTCGTCGAGTTTGTGTCGAACGGCATCAGCAAGTTTGTGGTTGAAACACCGTTCTTGTACCAATGGTAAATGTTCGCGACGCTGTTGCCGTTAGGGTCACTGGTTGTCTGATTATTGCAGACTAGGTTGCCACTCCCGTCTACTGTCACGGTCGGAGAACCTTGAGTAGGCGGGTCAGGCAAGGTTGAGAAGGTGTATGTTATGTTGGTCCATTGTGTACCGTCTGTTACACTTACGTTCCATTGATAGGTTGTGAAGTTCTGAAGGCCGCTCAGGATAACAGTAAAGCCGCCTGATAGAACATTTGTACCTTGGCCAGACCCAATGTTTGGGTACGTAGCGACAGTATAGTTCATCACGCTGTTTTGATAGTCTGTTATGTTGAAGTCAAGTTCAGAGAGAGAGGGAGACACATTCTTTGTTTTGTCTGGCGGGGTAGGAGTAAAGACAACCGGTTGTGTAGGAACTGTCTGTTCATTTCCTACTGTGTAGAAGGCTGACGCGTTGTTCTGGTCGTTGTAGCACGCCTGTATCCACGCCGGAGAACGAGCCACGCTTGAGATACGAACCTCGTCAATCGAACCGTTGAAAAACTCTCCAACTGTAGGTATAGCTGCACCCAAATAAAGAGGCTTACCAACCCAATCGGGCGTCCCACTGAACGGAACTTGCCTGATTTTCGCGCCGTTGCAGTAAGCTATAAAGTTCGAACCGTCCCACGTTACGACTATGTAGTTCCACGTGTAACCCGACACTATGTCGCCAGTGTTAAGTTTGGTTGCCCCGTTGTTCCAAGACAAGCCCAACGTCCACCTGTCCAACGTCTGAGAATCCTCACCACCGTATATACCAGTGACGGTTGTGGGACCCGTGTTGATGTACTTAATCCAACTCGAATTCGAGACTGATAACGGTTTGAGCCACAGTTCAACAGTGATTGGGCCGTTTGGCAGAAAACCCGCGGGAACATTCTCGTAACCATTGCCCGCAAAGGCATCGGCACCATCAATCTTGCCAACCGAATCCTTAGCCACAGTGCCGAATACTGTTGCGTTGTTACCGTTGCCCGTGGAGTCGTACCTAGTTCCAGAAAGCTCCTCCATGTGCTGAACCATAGCAAAGCTGGAGTCCCAAACCCCCGAAGCATTCTGCTGATTAACAGCACCAAGATTACCATAATACATGTACAACACCGTATCCGTACTAGCAGAAAGCAACGGCACCTTCACCCAAGCGATGAGATATCCGCTCGTTTGGTTGAAAAGTTCTATCTCATGGTTTAGTTTATTGCCATTTGAGTCTGTAAACATGATGTCGCTGCCATCTGTTTTGGCTTTTGACAAGTCTGGGGTCGTGATGTTGATTAGAACAGGGAAGTTTTGCAGATCAGCGCTTATCTGGGCGTGGTTGATAGTTATGCGTTTGCGGTAGCTCCAACCTAGTTCTAACCATGGCAGGATAGGTTCTGTCGTGAATGTATAGGTGTTATTTGTCCAGTTCGTACCGTCTGTTATTTTGACGAACCACGTGTAGGTTGTTGAGGGTGCTAGCCCGCTTATCGCGAGCGTATGCGGGCCGTTGCCCACATTGTTCTTGCTATCATTCCCGATGTTTGGATGAGTTGTGACTGTATAGTTCATCAGATTATACTGATAGTCTGTCAATGTGAATTGAAGTGTGGACAGCGAAACTGGCACATTTTGCGAAGGATTCGTGGGATAAGCATAGTAGACTACTGGTCGCTGACTTACTAGCGGTTGAACATATTCGGCAACTCCTCGCCTGTATTCACTGTAGAATTCAATTTCAGTTCGAGGTCTTTGAGCGGGAACACGTGCTGGTGTGTCGAAAGAATACACAACGCCAGCTTGGCTCGATACAACCAGTTCGGTATACCCGTCGCCGTCTATGTCCTGAGCGACTGCATAGTTTAATATGCCGGCAAGCCCTGTTATGCCGTCTATCACACGGCCTGTTTTGTCAAAAACAACTACGCCTTCGTAGTTACATACAATGATATCTGGAATGCCGTCACCCGTTACGTCGGCTTCTTGAGGTCCGTAAAAGCATAATCCTATGTACATCCTCTTTTTCACCTGCATAGTCACAAGATCAACAACAACTATGTCCTCAGAAGTCAGAGGATTGGTGGGATCGTTGATATCATGATGCGGGTCAGCCGCCAAGAATTCCAAATGTCCATCACCGTCTATATCGCAAATCGAAGGCTGATAATGCGTCGCAACAATGCCTGGGCCCGGCGTGAACTTTTGGATAGTGCTACCGTCGGTCGCGTTGAGAACGTACACTCCTCCGTTCATGTCTCCGATGACAACTTCAAGTTTTCCAGTTCCATACACGTCAGCAAGCATCGGTTTCTGACTACTACAAAAGATGTCTGGTCTACTCCAAATGAGTGTCAAGTTTCTTGCCCAGTAAGACTGAACTCCTTTGCCGTAGTCATTGTCCCCGTATTCAGTGCTGTTCAGGTACATGTTCCTGTCGCCCATGAACAGTCTGAATTCACCGCTCCCGTCAATATCCGCAATAGATAAGCCACCACCGCATGGGCGCCAAACTGTTGTACTATGCAATATTGTGAAATTCTGTGCAGACGGATCATATGTTATTGAAATCAGTCTCCCAGTTCCGCTTAGGCCATTGTAGACGTCTGTTGAACAAAAGAAAATTGTTGGATAACCGCTTCCATCAATATCCTCAATAACTGGACCAGAGTAAGTTTCGTGGCCGAGACCCGTTACGTTCCACAGCACAGCGTGGTCGTTTGCATGCAAAATAAGCAGTCCAGCTTGAATGCCATCTTGCAAACTGTTTCCTTCTCGTGGAATCACTGTTTCTAGAATCCCGTCTTTGTTTAGATCAGCCATTTGAGGCTGAGCAAAGTTGCCTATGCCACTGTCCTGTACTGTCCATATTACGCTTCCGTCTGTCCCATTTAGCGCCACCACTCCGCCATATCCAGCTTGGATAATCTCTTGTCTTCCATCCCCATTGATGTCGCCTATCAGAACTCCGGACGTGCCTTGTGGCACGTTCTGTGCAAGCCATTTCTGGGTGAGTATCTCCCTCGCCGTTGTTAAGCTAAACGTCTCGTTTGTCCAGCCATTACCATCGTTTACGCAAACACTCCAGAAGTAGCTTGTACCAAGATCTTCCATGCTGGTGGCAGACGCGTTGTATCTCCCATTTGGAACGTTTACGTATGTCTTGATATTAGTCCATACGCCGAGTACATCTTCTTGGAAAATCACGGTCATGTTCAGACCGTTTAAGTCGATGACGCTTGCTGACAGTGTGGGGTTGGTATATACATTTGCAGCTCCATCTAATGGATTCACGCTAAGAATTAGTATCGCACCAGCTTGCGGATTTGACTCTTCATTTCCTACTGTGTAGAAGGCTGACGCGTTGTTCTGGTCGTTGTAGCACGCCTGTATCCACGCCGGAGAACGAGCCACGCTTGAGATACGAACCTCGTCAATCGAACCGTTGAAAAACTCTCCAACTGTAGGTATAGCTGCACCCAAATAAAGAGGCTTACCAACCCAATCGGGCGTCCCACTGAACGGAACTTGCCTGATTTTCGCGCCGTTGCAGTAAGCTATAAAGTTCGAACCGTCCCACGTTACGACTATGTAGTTCCACGTGTAACCCGACACTATGTCGCCAGTGTTAAGTTTGGTTGCCCCGTTGTTCCAAGACAAGCCCAACGTCCACCTGTCCAACGTCTGAGAATCCTCACCACCGTATATACCAGTGACGGTTGTGGGACCCGTGTTGATGTACTTAATCCAACTCGAATTCGAGACTGATAACGGTTTGAGCCACAGTTCAACAGTGATTGGGCCGTTTGGCAGAAAACCCGCGGGAACATTCTCGTAACCATTGCCCGCAAAGGCATCGGCACCATCAATCTTGCCAACCGAATCCTTAGCCACAGTGCCGAATACTGTTGCGTTGTTACCGTTGCCCGTGGAGTCGTACCTAGTTCCAGAAAGCTCCTCCATGTGCTGAACCATAGCAAAGCTGGAGTCCCAAACCCCCGAAGCATTCTGCTGATTAACAGCACCAAGATTACCATAATACATGTACAACACCGTATCCGTACTAGCAGAAAGCAACGGCACCTTCACCCAAGCAACTAAATGTCCCGAGCTACCATCGTATTTTTCGATTTCGTGGTTCAACTTGCTACCGTTGGAGTCCACAAAAACAATATCATACCCATTCGACTGAGCCTCGCTTGCTAAGTTGCTATCTTGCAAGTTTAACAGAACAGGAAAGTTCTGCAAATTGACACTTGCCAGATTGTGACTTATAGTGATAGATTTCCTGAAGTTCCACGCACTATCCCACCATGTGATAGCCCCTATCTCCGGCACAAATATGGAAAATGCAACTAAATTGCTCAACAAAATCGATAGGATCAACAGAGCCTTCAACTTGTTTACGGGATGGCGAAATGACCGCATATATATGACCTCTATTCTAACCGACTGTTCACGTCTATTTAAGTTGTTATAGAAGAGTAATACTCTTCGGAAATCTGCATGATTTAGACAATCTTGCGCAAAGTGTTTCAGTGTTGAACAGTTGCGCAGAAATGCTTATCAAGCCTTTCGTCAATTTATCTTGTTATCGTCAATCGTAAGGCATGTGTCACATGATATCGAGTTCGGGCGTTCTGTATTCTCGTTAAACAATTAGTCGGAAATGTTTATTATGTCTTAACATATGCTATACTATCCCGAGGGCAAACCTCATGAAAGATGCACGACACGGCGGGATTGCCGTCATTGGAATAGTTGTTATTCTGTCAACATTGTCGATCATGACGAGCTTAAGTGGAAAGGCTGAGTCATCTGCAACTGTAGATAAATCAATCCTGAGCAGTGGAACAATCGCGTACTCGCCAACGCACACGTTACAATATGTTGAAGGAGACAGAATTCTTAACGAGACGGGGGTTGAAACCATCTGGCGCGGCTCAGGCGGAAGCTACCTTTTCCACGCGGGCGCAAACTATCAGCAGACATGGCAGCAACACCTTCCCGAACTTGTGACTATGGGTGCCAACACGGTAAGGTTGGCCTTCGCCTTCGCTGACAGCACTCCTAACACGCAGACTGGAACTCCGATAGCGGACATTCTTAACTTTACCAAAATGGACTGGGTACTTAACTTTCTCAGTCAACACGGAATCAAAGGCATACTGGATTGCCATAATTACGCTGACATGGCGGGAGACTTTGGCTCGCAGAAGCTGATTGATGATTGGATGAAAGTGGCTGAGCACTACAGTAATGACCCGCGGGTTGAGGCCTATGAGCTTTTCAACGAACCAGCCCCGGAAACGTGGGCTGCTCCAATCAAGTCGCGTTCTGACGTTGCCACCTTTTACGGGAATCTGACAGACGCCATTCGCCAAGTGGATCCTCAACGCATCGGGATATGGGAGACAAACCCATACATTCCTGACCTCAGCACGATTCAGAACATTTCGCGACCGAACGTCGTTTACACGTTTCACAGATGGTATACCACTGATGAGTTTAACATTTTCAGCCCAGAACAGTTATCCTACATGAGCATTGCATACGCGGTTGAGCAACGCCAAAAAAACAATGTTCCCTTCTGGTTTGGAGAGTTCGGTTCGTTAAGTCCCTACAACTCTTCTAATCCTGAATGGCAGCTTGCGGAGCAAAGCTGCTGGCTAAGTGAGGAACAAGTTGTTGGGTGGAGTTTATGGTGTTGTGGAAATGCAGTTAGCAACGCGTACCTGCCGTTTTTCCCGCTGAAAGTCTACAATCCAAGTTTAACCCGTCAACCCTGGAACCCTCCACAGCCAAACTTCACAGGTTACGTTGTTGATTCAAAAGGTGCAGATGTGCTTGAACTGTACGAAATTCAATTGTGGCACAATGGCGACTACGTTACGTTGAAGCCGGGCATTACAATTCGTTTCATCCGTAACCATATGCTTGCAGACGGAACAATCCAGACTGTAGAGAATAACACCTTGACTATGACAGGGCAGCTGACACTGACCAACATTGAGGGAACCACGGATTATCCTGGAGACTGGAACATAATCATGTATCTGATTAGTTAGAAGAAGCCATCCGATCCACACGCTCTCGATCGTACATACAGCTTCAAACTCTAATTCTTGCTAATCGACTATGCTTTACCTCTGATAAGGTTTTGTGCGCGTGCTAATATGCCCAGAACAACTAGGAGTGTTCTTTTCACCCGCATCGCTCATAACTCGGTTGGATTCCATTCTTAGGACCCTTGGAGAGTTGATTCGGTAGGAGAATAGGGCAAGTCAGTGGCGCGAAAGCAATCAGTGCACGCTCATATTTTTTTTGCAATCCCTATGCCCTTGTGAATCGTGTAGGTAAGCGAGTGTCTGTTGCTGAAGTCTTTGAATGCGTCGTTCCAGTCTGCGTCGTCAGCAAGCAATAGGCCATCGTGTTTGAGATATGGCCATGCCGTCTCAAACTCGAACGTCATCAAGTCGTAAGTGTGCATACTATCATGGTGAAACATATCAATATTGCTAATCGACAGAAGCAACTCAGGTAGTTTTTTGCGGGAATCTCCTAACGTCAGTTCCCAATTGGCCTTCAACCACTTCGGCACAACAAAACCAGGCTGTAATCCTCGTGGAAGGGCATCATCATGGCAAATGCCGTTGTCTCGCTTGTATTTGACATTGGGCAGATCTATTGAGTACAATCGTCCTCCGCATTCCTGTAACGCTTGTAGGATGAAGGCGGACGACGCTCCGTAGTGTACGCCAGTTTCGACGACTTTGCTTGGACGAATAGAACGGCATACTAAATACAGGTATTGGGTGTGATAGCATGACTTGGAGCATAGATCAATCGCTCGACAGACGATTTCAAGGGGATCAGATCCCTCCGCGTCTATCTTCATTTTGGAAACATCTTCAAGATGGTGTTCAATGTGTTTCTGGCTTAGTTCAACTTCGCCGTACCCTTTAGCCCATAACCACACTAGTTTGGGATGACGTAAAGCTTTTCTTACAGTTTCTTTGCTAATCCTCACATTCAAGGTTTTACGGCCTCTTGTACGTGGATGAAAAAGGCGCGGTTAACTGCTGTAGAAGCCTGTTGGTTGCGACAATTTCTGATGAAATCGATCCGATCATTGCTATCATCCTCTGCAGGCGCGCCCCATTTACGTACCTTGTATTGTCAGATTATTTCCGTCTAGGTCAGAACATGTAAGCGCGCGCTCTGAACCGTTGGCTAGCACATCAGGGTGCAGATTTGGGCTTGATATCCTTCCACAAATATGACAGTGGCACAATAGGCTATAGCATCGACGCGCGCGTTACTGGAACGTGACAATCGTTTCATGTAAATGTGTCAAGTGAAATAGAGGCGCTAAATTATCAAGTGGTGTTCACGGTTGAAGAAGTGCTCGTCTATACACCGAATAGTTTCCATTGCAGTATATTTGGTTGAATGTCGGCAGAATCAATTTTTCGTCCATCGTCCTTAACAGATCTTGAGTAGAATTGAATTGTTGGAAATCAAGCACGTCTCGCATCCCTCTGATCACAAAGTCTGATTGATTTATCAGCTGACTCTGGGAAAACAACAGCTTTGATGAGTTTTGGCCTATTTTATTAAGATCCAAATACCAAAGCCCCAGCATGTTGTGAGATGCATTGTAGTCGAAATAGTTGTAATATACTGAAGTTCGCCATGAGACTATATTCACCGATGAGTTGTGGTCTACTGTAACAAAGAAGGACAAGGAAGACAACTCTGCAGGATGTGATAGTTCGCCGAAATAGTAGTTGGTCTCAAAATTCGATACCATAACACTCGTTGAAAGAGTAATAACAAAAAGGAGTAAGATGGCAAGTGTTAATCGGTGTGTGAAAACGTGGTATATCCGTGAAAGAACATTGGCCGTCCTTGTCTTCAACGTCTCCTCCAATAGCAAGAACGATGAAAAAGAGGCTGGAAACGCTGCGAACATTACGAATCTGCTAACCCCCCAATCAGGAAGAAGGATAAGGAGGAACAACATTACCATTGATGAGAATAGGACGGATGATAGTCCTGCTGTTGTTTTGGTGTGCTTCTTCTCTTTGAACAGTAGAATTGCGGCAAAGATTCCGGTCAGGAGGAGGACAACTAGCGAGTATTTGTAGTAGTTGCTTGAAAACAATCCCCACCAGGGCAAGTTTCCACGCGTAGAAAATGACGCCACCAAGGGCGCAGAATAATGCGTTGAAAAGAGTGAACCGAGTTGATTAACCCCTTGAACGAATGTCGAATATCCCTGAAAGTAAATATTTCCAAGAAAAGTAACAAGTGAAAATAAGGCCAGAAGGATCCCTCCAGTTCTACGGCTTATCACTATGGAAGCGAAGCAGAATACAACCAAGGCAAAAGATTGAAATGGATGAGTAAAAGCTATTGATGTTATCGTCAAAAGTTGCAAAACCAAGCCATGTCGACCTGTGGAGCGCATGGAAAACAATAAGAAAAATACAAACAAGAGAACGAATCCAAGTGCATTACGTGAGTAATGAGTAAAGTCGCTGAAAGCGTAGTTCAAGAATAAACATGGAAACAGTAAGACACTAACCCATGCTGTGCCGTAACCATTTCTCTTCAATACTCGTACTAGCGCGTAGAGAACCAAGGCTAGAGTAATAGATAAAGACAGAAAAAGGATGTAATTTGCATAAATCACATTACATCCTGAGACGATCGTCGTGATTGCATGAAGATCAAAAGAACCTGGCCAAGATGGTGCAACATCCAGAGTGCCTGTCAAATGCCCGTTCGCCAAAATGCCCCTAACTGGCGCTGCATGAAGGTACACGTCGCGTTCGGTGAGATAGGGAAGATTTACTATCTGAATAAACGGAAAATAGAGCACTAGTAACAAAACATGGTAAAGAGCTGTCCCACCAAAGCAAATAGAAATGAACGATAGAAAGAAAAAGATTACTATATGAAAAATGGCTGAGGGAGCCATCCCGAATGCATCATAATTGGCTGCATTTCCTTTGGTCAAATCGAAGCGCCAAAAGAGTGGAATGCAAAGGAACCATACAACAAGCAATATATTGACACACTTGATAATTCTCTTATTAAGCATTTGTGACGTACCATCCGTTGAATTTCACTTGAAAACACCTTCTCTAAACAACTATTGTCCTATCTGCCCTCAAGACAGAGGTTTAGCAGCGTTGAGAAATCTTCATGAATCCTTCTTCCCTGAAGCCACAAGCAATTTTCACCAAGTCTTCTGCTATTAGCCCGCGCACCTTCAAGTGGGAGCGAGCGCGCGCGCCCTTCCTATTTTCAAAAACTCGAGGTACAAGGATTTTATCTGATTCTGATTAAGAACGAATGACAACAGGAAAAGAATATGAAATTTTAGAGTGCGCGAGTATTTAAAAGCATTAATAAGTGTTTCCCTCCCTTCTGATTTTTCGCCATTTAGTATTTGCCAAAAACCCAATATCGCCAATTCTTGACCATACTTCTTAGGACATAGATGTCTCAAATTCCCATACTCTTCCAAGAATACTTTTTCCGTTAGGACAATTCTTGACATGTGTTTCAACTGATTTTCGGCTGTGCTCACAATACTACACTCTCTGTGGTATATTCGCAAAGCCCTGTGCACGTAAAAAACCTTGGTTCTATGATGTAATTTCAACCAAAATATAATTTCTCCACCCCATAGTCGCTCATCAAATCTGGCATCCTCGCCTATCAAATCGCTATCGATTATTGCCCAGAACTCTCCATAAACCTTTCCGCATAAATGATCCTCATAGGAGACATATCCATCCGTGTCTTTGCCTTTTCCAGTAAGTTCTTTGTTTTTTGATTCCATGCAATTGAACCACAGAATCCCTACTCCTTCTGAAGAAAGCTCACTGAATTCATTGATAGCCGTTTCTAAGGCCTCGGGCAACAACTCATCGTCATCGTCTAAAATTGTTATATATTTCCCTTTTGATAGGTCAAACCCCATGTTCCTATCAGCCAACATTCCTTTGTTCTTTGTCTGTTTACAATATCGAATTCTCTTGTCTCTAATTGCTTTGACCACTTCTTCAGTATCATCTGAGGAGCCGCCATTGACTATTATTAACTCAAAATTCTGATATGTCTGGTTCAACACGCTATTTATAGCTCTGAATAACAAATGAGCCCTGTTATAAGTGGTTATAATGACGCTGACTAGCAGGGGCTTCCGAGCGCACCCATGAAAAATCACCCTGTTCCTTGAGCCCTTTTCATTTCGTGGCGAGTCTAATGTCATTTTCAGGTGAGTCTCCCACAAGATGCAGGCTAACATTTGGGAGCGTAGATTTAAGTCTCACTATTGCGTCCAACATCGCTTACAACTACACGACGAATTCAGAGAAAGACTAATGTGAAACTGGTTAAGAATGAAACTCATTCTCTGTCTCTCAACAGCTTGCTAAACAAATCTGACCAGATAGGAGCTATTTTAGCCCAACTTCTCTCTTCCTGAACATACTGACGTAATGCAGCCGCCAATTTTGGTTTAAAATACGCAACATTTGCGGCATAGTCCAAGAGTATCTGAACCATTTCGTCATCAGTTCGAGCTAAGAATCCAGTCTGATTCGTCATTATTTCCTCTAAACTGACTTTTTCTGAGAATTTTGCAATAGGTATGCCTAAAGCTGCTGACTCCATAGCCACGTATGAGAAGTCTGGATAAGAATAGTCTAAAATCAAAAGATCAGAACCTTTCAGAAAATTCAAAAAATCCCTTGAATACCCCATAAAGTGCACAGATTTAGGATTTACTTTTTTTCGCACATTGCCGAAAAGTAATAGAACAATATCATTTTGTTGAGTCAACAAATCATTGAGTCTATTCACAACAGCGATCACTTTATCAATTATTAATTCCTCTTCTTTCAAGGCACCAGACGAACAGCATACGAATACAAGTTGTTTTGGATTTGACTTAACGTTAATGGGATATACATCCAAATATCTCTCTGGAAATATTGCATTTTTAATTATTGTTGCATTTTTCAGTCTGGCCCCATCAGCTGTCCTTCTAGAAGGACAGGTATTCACATCAAATAATAAGGGAAAAATGGGCCACATTGCTAAACTCAGCAACGCCCCTATGATTGCTCTTAAGCCAAGTCGACCATGTTTGAGCATATACAAAAGCTCATTCTTTAGCCAACCATGAACCGTGAGAACCTTCTTCGGATGATTTACAAAGAACAGTTTCCACGTATGCTCACCATAGAAGTAACTTGAAAAATGCAAAATATCATAACTATTCAGAACAAATAAAGGCGTTTTAGAAAAATCCAAGACATCTACATTATAGCCCGCCTTCTTCAAGGCGCAGGCAAAGTTGTCAATAAAAGTTCTAACTCCGCCTTGCCTATCTTTGATATCGACAATACCGATCTTAAGAATCTTGATCTACTCTCCTTGGTTGAAGACGTTGTGGTCGAGGAACACCTTAAAGAGTATTCTCCATGTCAGAAGTATCACAAGACAATCGGTTAGCGCGCGCGACGACTAGCATCTTGCCAGTGTGATAGAATAGACTGCCAAGTCCTCACCCATAAGCGAACCATCCTTGGTGTCTGAAGAGTATAGCCTGTCTTCAGGAAACGGCTCAGTCTCTATCCCTAGCGCATTGCATAACTCAGCGTATTCATTCGGCCTTAGACTGCGCTGCTCCTTTCCAAAGTTCACATCAAAAGTCAAAACCAGCAATCCGCCCTTTTTCAGAACCTTCAATATGTCATTAATGGAACCTTTAAGAATCAAGCTGGAATTTTCAGGCGATACCATCATATGCTCAAGAACAGAAATGCAAACCGCCCCATCAAAGTATCTACATGCGAAAGGGAGTTTCAATACGCTTCCAAATGTCGGTTTGAGATTGTTCAGTCCAGAACGCTTTTTCAAAGCTGCAACTCTCTCAAGAGTTGTTAGATCGCAATCTACGCCATGAACTTCAAAACCTTGCTCTGCAAGGTAAAACTGGAAAGAACTGAACCCACAGCCACAATCCAAGATTCGCCCACCCTTCGGCATATTCCGGAGTTGATATGCAGCATAAGGATATTCGTATATTCTACTCCAGTGCCTGCTTGGAAGAATATTGCCAAGCTTTAACCCGTTAATCTTATCAATATGTGCTAGCCTTGATCTGACTCCCTCAACGTCATACATAACTGTTTTCCTCGCCCATCCAGAATGCAGTACTTTGAAAGCTTGCTCCTGTTCTGCTGAACTACGAGCAAGCTCAACCAATTGTGTCACTTCCCTCTTTTCCAAAAAAGACTTAACTAGAGGCAGATGGTGCAGTCCTCGCGATACAAACCAACTGAACTTTGAAGGAGCAAAACTAACACCCAAAAGCGGTACCTTCAGTGCTACTACGCATCTAGCTAGAACAAGCGTTCTCTACATATCTTTTTGAGGAAGATTTCGTAGTGCGCGCACTGGGAATACTGTTTGAGAGAAGCACATGTTGACAATAACCATGCTGATACCGATTTGTTGCGCGCGCGGATGAATGTCACGTCCACCGTGTTATGCAAAATAAACTCAAGTCAAAGAATCTACAACATCCATGAAATCGCTAATCGATTTTTTATTGTCAAAGGTTTTTGTGAAAACCTCCCGGTTCTGGCAGCCCAAATCCTTCACAGTCTCCTCGTCAAGCCCGTTTACATATTTAATTAACTCCGTCAGTGCTTGGTGATCCCCAGCCTTAAACAGAAAGACGCCCTTGCAGTTTTGGACTTGCTCAGAAACACCTCCAACATTAGAAGCGATCAGGACTCTGGCCCTCAGAATCGCCTCTGCAGTAACATATGGGAGGGGCTCGGCAATTATCGACGGAAATATGACGCATTTAATCTGCTTATAAAACGCCTCCTGTTCGCGATATTCGATTTTCTTCCGCAGCACCATGCCGATCTTGGCAATAGACTTCACCGTCCGCATCTCAAATTCCGAAAAACCCGTTGCGCATACCTTAACCGAAGGATCATCTAGTTGAATGACAGCACGACATAAGACACCGAAACCTTTTAGCGAGTTCAAACCGCCAAAATACCCGAAACACTCCCCAACTTCGTCAACGGGTGAAAGGTCGGGCAAAGGATTGTAGACAACCCAGCTTTTCTGACCAATGACTGGCATATTCCTAATGAGAATGGCCTTCTGAGCTTTTGAAACACAAAGAATGGCGTCGGCCTGCTGAACAAGTCTCTTAATTGCCGCCCTAGCAACAAAGTTCAAAGAAACGGATAGAAGAACATTTCTAAGACTATCATCCTTGCTCTTTTCAAACTCGTATATGCAACGCATGGAACAAGGACCATTCCTTTCACAAACACTTTGCTTTGAACAATCATACAAGACAGCAAGAGGACATATTGGGGCATAATCATGAATGTGAACAATAACTGGTTTTCGGTAAACTTTGCACGCAGGTATCATCGAATACCAAAATCGCGGAATGTATATTACCCCCGCATTTTTCAAAAGTTTGCTTACAAAAGTGGATATGTAAAAATCCAACCTTCTCGAGATCGCATACTTCACGCCTCTTGTACTCTTATACAATGGCAGTCGATATACTACCATTTGGCCATTCTTTGAAAACGCGGACTCTCCAGCAAACCTGTTAGTAACGACCGTAACGTTGATTCCTTCCTCACTGAGAAGCTTAGCGTACAAATAGGTGGCCAGTTCAGCGCCTCCACCGTGAGGATAGAAAAGCTCGCTGAAAAAAAGTACGTTCATCTTCTAACACCGAATTTGCGGACACCAATTTGTATAGACTTCTCAAAATCTTCAGCGACACGCGAACGCGCGCAAGCTCTTGCTTGACCCATCGAATCTGAAATTCCGCTTAGCTGCCAATCTGTACAAAAGCATTCACTCCATGTATATCGATTCAAGCTTTCCTGCAACTTGTTCCCAATCAAGAATCTTGGTCCCAATCCGTTTCTTTGCATCAATTCTGTTAAAGTTGGAACCAATCGCCTTTCTTACTAGCGCAGCCAGTTCATCCAAATCGACAGGCACTCCGATTCCAAAGCAGCTTGTATTATCAACCCACTCACTCAGAGCGGAAGTGTTGGCTACTATGCATGGTGTTCCCGCAACCAAGGACTCCGCAACTGTTAGAGAATAGGCCTCGCGCTTGGATAACATCAGGAAGACATCAGCATCAAAATACTTCTGCAAAAGTTCTCTTCTCGATAAATTCCGCCAAAATCTTACTTTATCTTGAACCTTCAATTCGTTGGCACGTTTTTGCATAAGTGGCCTTAGCGGTCCGTCCCCGACTATTTCTAAGAACACGTCATTCTCGAGTTTGGGCAAAACTTCGATTAGATATTGTGGACCCTTGAAGCTCGCCAAGTAGCCCACATACAGAAGCGATTTGAAATCGTGATCTCTTCTTCGCAGACCAACAAACTCACTGAAATTGACCCCGTTAGGGATCACAACGACTTCATTTGAGCTGAATCCAAATTGCTCGCAAATCAGCGATTTTTCATGTTCCGAAACCGCAACTATCATATCGGCTTTTCTCAGCGTTCTCTTTCCAACAGGCTTAAACAGTTTAATCAAAGCATTTTGCAAAGGTGAATGCCCAACGCTATGGAAATGTGGCGTTATTATGAACTTCTTGCATTTGGCCAACGTTGAGAAATGCATAGGAAGAGCATGGTAGGAATGGGCATGGACAACATCAACGTCAACTCTGGGTAGCCTCAATAACATTTCCAATGAAAAGTAATATGCGTCATGCGGAGCATAGCTTCTAAACCTTTCCACCTTGACGCCATTCTTCCATTCATATCTGGGATACCCTGATTCGTCCTCCCGCGTCCTTGTCGCATAGACTGTGACATCATGTCTGTATGCAAGATGTTCAGAAATATTCCGCACATGAACGTTGACTCCCCCCTTTTCTAGGTATCCGTAGGGGCAAACCTGAAGGATCCTCACATTCAGCACCCAAAACTGAGGCCCGCGCAATAATCTGTTAACTGCATCGTTTCTGCGAAAACCAAAGAAACGATCATGATTTCACTTCTGAGACAACCTTTGACAGCTTACCTGTGCTATCCACAGGTATCTCATCTACGAATTCGACATCAATCGTTACTTCAGACTCAGGCATATTCAAGGTCTTTCTCAAGTGGGCTAGCAATTCAGCCCTCAGAAATGAGTCTTCAATGCCGTCATTCGTTTTGCTAACAAGAAATTTGAAGTAGTCGATTTTCTTTTGAATGACGCGATACTGACCGATGCTCTGTATATATTTAAAGAACGTCATGCAATCGCCAATGGCCAAGGGTGAAAGCATTCGTCCGCCAAGTAGAACGACTGTAGAGTCTTTTCTCCCTTCAACCATCTTCATTAGTGGAAAGGTTCTTCCGCATGGACACGTATCTTCGTCCGAAGCTCTCCCCCTGTCGCCAACTGCATACCTAATAAACGGCATGGCGTGATTGAACAAACTCGTGCACACTATCTCCCCGCTCTCTCCTGCTGCAACATCGTCACCATTCTTGTCCACCAATTGTAGGATAACTGAGTCGGAGTCTATGTGATATTCTCCCCTATTTCCGCATTGCCAACTTAGCCTATCAAGCTCCGTGCAGGCATATTGGTCATAGAATGGAGCTTTGAAAACCCTTTCTACTAGTCGCCGATCGAAGTTATCTATTAATTCAGCGCCTCCGATTATGATTCGAGGGTTAATGTCTCCAATATCTCTCTTTTCAACTTCTCTTGCTAGCAACGTAAGTGAACTCGAATATCCATCAAGCACATCAGGTGCTATTCTTTGAATAGCAGCTATCTGCTTAGTTGAATCATAGAAGACTGATACAGGGATAGGGTTGAATATTCCAAGGATTCTTTGGACTCTGCCCGTGACAGCTTCATGTATCGGTGCGGCAATCACGGCCCAAATATCTCTGGGTCTCAGACCGCAGGCAATATAGGCTCTTAAGAACTTCGCTTTTCTAAAGGCATCTTCTTCCTCTGTTACGTACGTCGAAAATGGCCTGCCTGTTGAGCCAGTTGTCGAAACTTTTTTCAGACTGCTTAATCTGATCCCTGTAGAAATCAACTTCTTATCGTTTCTTTGTAATTCCTTCTTTCCTACTATCCACAATTTCCTCAAGTCTGCCGCAGACTTTATCTGTTCAGGTCTCATTCCTGACAGTTTGAACTTTTCGTGATAAAATGGTACATATTCATAAGCATAGTGCACTATTTCCCTGAGTTTCTGATCTTGATATCTATGAAGCTTGTCCCTTTTCCAGTGCGTATGCTGCAATAGAAGTTGCAAGTGATAGGCGACTTCAAGATAGAACCACAATAGAACGACCCTCAAACATTTACAAACACATTTCGTTGCATGTCGTGATTTCTAGCTGTTTTCAAGCTCCGAAACAACGATTCTGAACTTTCCACTTCTATCCAAAGGGATTTCGTTGACTAATTCAAGCTCAAACTGCATTTCACTTTCGGAAACGTTGAGCGCTCTGCTAAAAACCTCAACTAACTCTCTTTCCAAGGATTTCTCATTTACCTTGCTGGAACGTAGCTTAACGAGGAAGTCAAAACGGTTTAGCTTCTTCTGTACGATACGGAACCGTTCAATGTCCTTGTAGAAGCTCAGTTGATACATTGCAGCTATGAAAGCAAAAGAGGACATGGTTCGACCATCAGGTAGGACCACAGCCTCATCTTTTCTTCCTTCCACAATTCGCATCATGGGGAAAGTTCTGCCACAGGGGCATGCATTGTCATGTGAGGAGCTTCCGACATCGCCTACCGCATAACGAATGAAGGGCATAGCATAGTTGAACAAGCTCGTACAGACTATTTCGCCAGTTTCACCGAGTGCTACTTCATCACCATTATTATCAACAAACTGCATAATCACAGAGTCCGCATCAATGTGGTACTCTCTTTTCTTCTCACACTGCCATGCCAATCGCTCAAACTCAGCCGCGCCGTACTGATCGAAAAAAGGAACGCCAAAAACCTCTTCGACAACCCGACGAGAAGGCAGATCTATAAGGTCGGCACCACTGATTAGAAACTTTGGCTTAATCGTATCGACCCCTTTTCTTTTCACTTCTTTTGCCAACAACAGGAGAGAGCTGGCATATCCATCCAGAACGTCAGGCTTCAGCCTTTCGAGTATGGAGATCTGAGTCGCAACATCGTCAAAAACTGAAACCGACATGGGCGCGTAGATCCGAAGAATCCTTTGAAGTTTCGTTGCTTGATTGAAGTAGATAGGAGACGTTACAGCCACCCATCTATCTCTAATCTTCTGCCCGCAAGCGATGTTGGCCCTCAAGTGCCTCGCTTTCCTGAATTCATCTTCCTCTCCAGTTATGTAAAAGTGCAATGGCTCCCCAGTTGAGCCGCTTGTCCTGAGCATTCTAAGTCCTGAAATAGTGTAATCTTTCGAAATCATTCTATCAAGATTCTTCCTCACTTCTTCTTTTTTTGTGATGGGCAACTTTGCCAAGTCTGAGACCGTTCGTATGTCTTTAGGATCTATTCCAGCTTTCGTGAATTTTTCTCGGTAAAAAGGAACATGATCATATGCATATCTCGTGATCTGTCGCAGTTTTTCGTTCTGATGCTTCTGCAACACGTCAGAAGTCCAGTAGGCACTTCTCATCAAGCCTTGGAGGCGATAGTAGGCTCTAATGTAGTTTACCAAGTCACTCTCTCCTCACATTTACGTTCTATAGACCGCCGAAGGGATAGGTCTGTCCAAAAAACAGAGCGCGTCTCGTAGCCTCTTCAACGCTACGCTGAATCATGGGCACACGGAGGGTCAGACCCGCCTTAATTGCCTCGCTATTGTTCCAAACGTAGTTAATCTTGGCAAGCAGCTTTTCTCTTGAGAATTCGTAAATCGGCAGAATGCATTCAGACATGTCCAGACTATTGAAAAGACCGGTCTGTTTGTGATCATACGCGATGCAGAGAGTTGGTACTCCTTCTGAGAGAGCCAGCACGGCGGGATGCATTTTAGCTGAGATGACCAGATCCATTTCGCCCAGGAAAGACTTAAACTTGTCTACAGTCTCAACCTCAACTAGTTCCACGTTGTCTTTGCTCTTCATCTTCTCCATAACCATCTTCGAGATTTCCAAGTCGTCGTACCTTAAGCCTGAAATGTAATGAGGCATTAGTATTATATGACAACCGAATCTTTGGATGACTTCATCAAAAGCTTCAGCATAAGCAACTACTTGTTTTCTGATTTCCTCATCGGAAAAAACCTGAGCATAAAAGCCCAACGAAACACCGATGCATGGTCGACAATTGACTTTGACGTTCGAGCTGTTTGCTGACTTGAACGTCCAAGTCGTGTCAAATGTCAGAACCTTGGGCGTTTCAATTCCTAATGATTCTACGATTCGGTACGAAATTGAATCCCTTATCAAGATGATGTTACAACCATTTAACGCAAATCTTGACATCATGCGACCCACGAATGTTCGAAAAGGGCCGACAGAATTTGGAAACATTACCACCGGTTTGCTATAGTATTTAGCGACCAGAATATCCCATGTTCTCGAAAAAAGCATTGACCACCATGTCAAAATCCAATACATATTCAAAGGAAGATACGACGCGGCTTCCTTAAAGTTTTCATCGCTGCAGGACACGACTAGATCACAGTTTTTCATAGTCGTCAAGATTTCTGACCGATAAAACCCGTGGAATCCAGCCTTGACCAGAACAGCCGAAAACGCAGACAACGCCATTTGAACGAACGTACTCAGTAGACTGAAGAGTGCGATAAGTTTGTAGGTGAAACTTCTTCTTCCAAAACCAAACCTCCTCGCAAAGAAATCTGCGGTTTCATAGGGGATATCAACCACCGGAGGGAATATGCCTTCAAGAAGTAGGTTCATTTTTCTAACGCCGTCAACGTCCGTCGTCAAGACCGAAATGCTTGCATCAACACCAAAATTCTCTTTCAAAATCGCTACATCACTTTTCAGGAGCGCCTGAGTGCCTTTGTTACTCATGTTTCCAACGTGAACAATGAGAATCCTGTGTGAAGACATGAAACGACACCAAATCTAGAACAGCAAGAGGAGTCTATAGACTCCGTAGTAGAGTCTGAAAATCGCGAACGGAACATTGACGAGGAACCGTTTCAAGAACCTATTCTCACACGCCTTGACGTTGAAGAAGAGCACAAAGTTTCTTGCAAATGAAAAAAATGAGAACGAAGAATTCTGATCCAAACTAAAACTTGGGATTTTCATTCCAGCGGACTGAATCATAGACAACCTACTACCAAAATCAGTCTTCTTGAACTTGATTGGATGCGCTTGCGACAGTTCCACAGCGTTACAGTCAACTGGTCTTAAGAATATTACATCGTTTGAACATGCAAGGCTCAGAATCCTCTCGCCAACCTTCGTTCGTACAATGACTATTGATTCGCCATTTCTCTCCTTTCTAAGCTCGGGCAGCCACGCGTCCCCCAATGCTATGTCAGCCAGTTCATTGGTCTCATCTGGACACATGAGGCAACGTTTTGGGGTAAAGAAGAAACTTGAGAATACTGGCCAATACGCGTTCCATTTGCCGACGTAAGGAATCAGAGTCTTTGAACCACCCCTTTGGGTAATCAGCATACAGCCTGGCCAGCCTAATCCTCGATAATCTATCGAAGCAACTTGCTCAGGCACCAATCCCATCTTCCTAAGCAGGAAATCAGTTCCATGAAAACTTACCGTGTGTGAACACATAAGGCCGACGTGCAAAACTATCCTCTCTTTCAGCGCTTTCACGTTTTGTTCTGCCTTTCGGATTCCATGAATCTGACATGGCAAACCTACAACTGCGTATCTTCCTTTCTGCTTAAGAATGCTCCTTACAGCCTCATTAGTTGCAGTCGGACAGTATTTGGACTTTGAAGCATTAACTATCTCTTCTCTTGTACGTGCCACTATAGTTTCGGGTTCTAATGGATTATCACGTTTCATTCTAGTGACAATGGCTCCATCGATCTGGCCCTGCTCCAAAGCTAGAACGAGTAGTTGGGTCGCGACTCCGCCTGATGACGCGTTGTATCTTATTCGCTCATTCGTTGAATGACCGACATAGCACTCCGGAAAATCTTTACAAGTAGAATCTTTCTCTGCTCCTTGCGCAAGCTTGCTCAATTCTCTGATGTTCACGAACCGACCCGGGCAACAATCGAGGCATAGATGACATTCCGTGCAGAGACGCTCATTGACGTTAGGAAAGAAAACACCTTCCGAAACTTGCATGACGATACATTGAATGGGACAGATTCCTGCGCACATACCACAGCCCGTGCAAAGACCGTCAGACACGACTTTCTCAATGTTGTCCAAATCAAGTATCCACCAATTGATTAAGCGCGCGCTTAGCACCTCGAACTCTACGTCACGACCAGTTTTGAACATCATTCCTTTCATAATCTACGCGGTTAGCGGCCAAGCTTTCTGACGGAAAAACCCAACAGCACAGCACATGTCGAGAGAGACAGGATCACCAATTGCAACAAATTCTCCAACCTATAAGCACGCTTTACCCTTGACGGAACAGCCACCTCAATCAAATACCTCAGATACTCATTCTCAGTTGACAGACCTTCTCTAACGGTCGTTTCACGAGGCATGAAGAGGGCTATGGAAATTCCTTGATAGAAAGATCTTCTCACAAAATACGCTAGTTTCCTTCGACCTCTAGGAACCTTGTGAAAAACCACAGCGCTAGGCTCATAGACTATTCTTGACCTAGGAAACTTCTTCAAAATCCTCATCGAAAGCTCCGGTTCTTCACCCGCCAGAAGCATTCCTGCAAAACGGCCAACATCCGTCCTGAAATAGCCCACCGTGTCGAAGACACTTCTCCTAAACGACATGTTGCATCCAATCGGATTCCTAATACTCACCTTATGCTCTGGCAGCCCCTTGTATGAACAACCAACAATCCAATTCAACTCTTCGGGAAACCACGTTGGGGAACCTCCCTCCCACACTGGGCACGCATAGCCCCCCACTCCAAGGACCTCCAGATCATCATAACTCTGAACCAAGTTTCTCAGCCAATTCCCATCCGCAACAGCGTCATCATCGATGAAAGCGACAACGTCTCCGCGAGCACTCTTCACACCTGCGTTTCTTGCGTTTGAAAGGCCGAAACCAGAACTCATCACAACTCGAACATGATCAAGAAGCCTAGCCTCATAAAACTCTGCTAGACGAGGTCTCGGATCAACAACTAGAATGACCTCATAAGGCAGAACTGATTGCCTGCCTAAAGACTCAACACAATCAAGTACGCAGTCCAACTTGTCTTCGGAATAAGTCGAAACCACAACAGACACTTTCACCACAAGGACCTATCCTCCAACGCGCGCGCCAAAGGCATCCCTTGCCAGGACTATGAAGAACACGTGCATCCGACACTATCACCAGCAAAAAACAGAACAGTACTATGCGGAAGCAAGTGACTTCCTAAATACTCTCCGCGAAGATCCTTCCGAGAATCGTGAAGCCGTGCCTAAGCTTCAACTTCTTTTCACCAAGTCGCGCCCTGTAGTGAATCGGTATCTCAACGATTGTATAGCCCTTGTTCTCGACGAGGTGGTTCAACTCAACTTCAATGTCGAACCCCTGAGACCTAGGCTTCCAGCCTTTCAGAATCTCCCAGCGAACCATCCTCAACCCGGTCAGCGGATCACGCAGGTCAACCCCGTTGAGGAAGTTATGGGTCCACGCCAAAACTCTGTTTCCAAAGTAGAACATGTTATGCATACTTTCAGGATGAAAATGCGAGTTAAACCTGTTTCCGCACACCATGCCGACCTTCGGGTATTTGTCAAGAATCGCTGCCATGTGATGGAGGTACTGTGCAGGATACGTGTAATCAGCATCCGTGAAAATAACGTAGTCAACATTATAATCAACATGTCTCAAACCCGAAGCGATCGCGTCACCTTTGCCCCGCCCCTCTTGGAAAATCACATCAGCGCCCAAGTTCTTGGCGATTTCAACCGTCCTATCACTGCTGTTACCGTCAACCACCAAAACTCGAGGATCCTCCAAACACTGTCGAAGCTCAACTAACGTAGGACCTATGCCTTCCTCCTCGTTGAGGGCGGCAACAATCGCCAACAGACTTCGACAGCCTTCCCCAAGCATTCAATACACCAACAAACTAACTAACCAACGTTTACGACTAACCCTTCTCACACTCATATTTAAACCATAAAGGAATCTTCTTCTATAATCGCCTTCACCCCAATTCAAAAACCAATAAGAGCTCGCGCGCACCAAGATACATTCATTTCCTAATGGATCATAGCGCTCTCGCAGCCGAACCACATGGATTGAGGTTACTCACCCAGACTCTCAGCAAAACGCCTAAGACCGTCTTCAAAAACGACCCTGGTCTCGAACCCTAAGACCCTGCGAGACTTCGCCGGGTCGCCATAACTGTGCCAAACGTCCCCCGCTCTTGGCTCAACATGCTTAACCTCAAGATCCTTCCCCAAAACCTTGCATACAACACCTGCCAAATCGTTTATGCTTGTCGGTTCCCCTGTACAGACGTTGAAAACCTCGCTTCCTGAAGACTTAAAACTCAAAGCCTTCTCAATCGCCTCGACAACATCATCCACGTTGACAAAATCCCTCGTCTGACTCCCATCCCCATAAACCGTCAAAGGTTCACCACAAAGTCCACAACGAATAAACCTCGTTATTACACCCGCATACGCGTTGAAACCTTGTCCAGGCCCGTAAATGTTGAAAAACCTCAGAATCACACCGCTGAGACCGTAACAGTCCCCAAACACCCTGCAGTAGTACTCCCCTGAAACCTTCGAAGCCGCATAAGGAGACAACGGCCGCAGATCACACTCTTCAAGCAGCGGCAAGCGATCACTGTCACCATAGACCGCCGCCGAAGAAGCAAACACAAATCGTCCAACACCACTCTGCACACAAGCGTCCAAGATGTTTAGAGTACCATTCACGTTAACATCATGAGTGAACAAAGGCCTCCGCACTGACTCAGCAGGATCCACAAACCCCGCCAGATGAACAACAGCATCGACACCAGCCAAAACCTCATCCACAGCCTTCCTGTCCCTGACATCCCCCTTAACCACCCGTAAACTTTCAGAACCCACGAGCCCCTCGAGATTCTCCATCCTCCCAGAACTGAAATCATCCAGAACAACCAAGGACCAGCCCTTACCAGCAAGCCTGCGAACTAGATGAGAACCGATGAAACCAGCCCCGCCAGTCACAAGAACACGCAAGAAGCATCGCCATCCTAAAGAGAAGCTAGACAGGCGCGGTCATGTTGAGCCACCGGGTCACGAACCTGTCGTGAAAACTGAAGCTGTCACTTGTCGTGTCGTAGAGCCACAGCTCCGAAACAAGCTGATAGAAATACCCGCTGTTCTCACTATCCCAAGCTGCGTTCTTGTTCACCTCAACCCAAGTATCATTAAATCTCATCATGCCCACCGAGGACATGTTCTCCCCGAAACCCACATTCGAAAATGAAAAATTCAAAGCTCCCTCCCAGGTCTGCCCATCCGCCAAGAAAGCCTCATAATGGTATAGCACTGGCAAATCACTCGCCACGCCCGAAGTATCGTTGGGTAAAGCGTCCGAACTGTTCCGCAACTTCACCAAAACCTCGTAATAAGCCGCGTTACCCAGATGATTCCCCACACCCAAATAAACAAGATACTCTCCACCCGCAGAAACATTAAACGGGTAATCCTCAGCCATGTGCTCTGGATCCAGAATATACAGCTCCGAAAACTTCTCACCCGATGGCAAATGCAAAACCAAAGCCAAAGCCGGAGAGGCAAGAAGCAAAATACCCACCAAGCCCACGGCCACGAAGATAACCTTGTAATCATCAAGCCTCATTATGCTTCACCTCAGGCTTCATGCCCAACACGTTATCGATATATCTACGCTTGAAACGCCGCCAAACAACAGCCAAAACAACAACAAACACGCCGATGCCCACAACAGAAAAAGCAAGATACGTCCAAAACAATGACCGCGCCGCATCAGAAGCCGAAGCCCTCAAGGCACCAGCATCACTCAAAACACTCTGAGCCATGCTAATGCAAGTGCCAGCCTTGCCCGCAGCATCGCTCAAGTTTCCGTTGCTAAGCGCGACTTCAGCCTCGTCTAGAACTGCTCCAGCATCATTCAGCCTCACAAGCAAATCAGAAACGTTAGCCCCAGCCCTCTCAGCATCCAAAGTAGCATTAAAAGCCTGGCGAACCGCAGTACTCGCATCCGCAACACTCGCCGCAGCATCATCAACCCCACGAACAACAAAACAGCCACGCAGGAAAAACCCAGCTAACACAAAAACAAGCAAGAAACATAGAGACGCATTCAACACGCGCTTCAACATGCCTTCCTCACCGCCCGCCTACGCCCATTCGCCATTCTGTTCCTACCATCCCGGCTTAAAGGTTGACACATTCTTTCCAAAATCTCACGTTCAAACCGGGCACTCTGAAGCTCACTCTCAAGCCTAGAATACTTACCAGAATAATCAGCATACTTCTCAAGGAAAGCGCGACCTCGCTCCGTAACCTCATAGCCCTCACTATTCAGGCGCAAGAAGCCAATATCAAGCGTCTCCCGCAAGTACTTCTCCAACAAATCATGACTTAAATTTGCCACATACATGATCCTCGTCTTCTTCGCACCGCTGCCCGCCGCATTCAGAATATCCGCAATGATTCCTAGGCCATTTCTATATTTCACCATACAAAACACAACCAAACGCTAAGACAACAACAGCGACAGCAACGAAAAACGAACGAAACCTGAACCTAAGACACGCGCGTCACTTGTGAAGCCAGCCCCTGCCGCCCTTCTTCAAATGCTGCCCATCCTTCTTGCTCTTACACTCATCATCAACATAAGTTCTGGCTCTCCAATGAACAACCTTCCTCAACTCGGTCCGCGACCACTTGCGCCAACCGCCATCCTCAGACTCAGGAGAATAAACAAAACCCCGCATCGCCCAAGCATCAACTATTTCCCTGAAAACAGGCGTCTTCGCATTCCTACTCGCAAAAACAACGCACCCGCGATCCATAAACAAAAGAGGATAATCGCTAACAGCCACGCCTTCAGCCCTGATCCTATCATCATACCGCTCCGTCCACAAAAGATTCCACTCAGCTTTGATCTTGCCCCTAAACTCCTCACGCTCAGTCGCCTCAGAAGTTTCCACTAGCTCAATCCCCCCATGAATGGAGCGGACACGAATCCAACATCAACGACGTCAACACGTCGCCCCCGATTTCTCGTCCCTCAGCCTCTTCAAACCCAAAACCAAATATATAAACAGTATTCTCTGTAAAATCTACTGAAATCTTCTAGAACAAAAACCGATATCTTCCACAAAAGAAGCATCATTCAAACCCAAACCCCACCGCAACAGCATCAATGAAGCAAAACCAAACACAACACCACACATAAACCCAGACAAAAGAACAAATCAACTGATACGCTCAAATCCACACGCTTAATACGCAGAAAACACGACAAAACACACTTAAACGCAGAAAATTTCACCGCAAACATTACAATTCCAAACACCGCCTAACCCAGCAAATGCCACGTTCCAGACACAACTTCCAACCCGAAAAACAAAATCACACTCAGCCATAAAGGCAAGAATACACGTACATGTCAACAACCCTTATTTTCACATGCCACCCAAGCTATAATCAGGCATAAACTTGAGCCTGCCTAAGAACATGCGCATACGCAACAAAGCGGTTATCTTACTATTTCTACCTGTCACAATTCTCCTCTGGCTAATCGGCTGGACCCTCTACCGGACCGGCTCACAAGCCAAACCACAAACACCTGAAACCAAAACTGAAAAACACACGCCGATCGCCACAACCATACTACTAGAAGAATACGAAGAAGCTAAACCATAAACCACCATTGCCACCACAAAAGTCCAGCACTCACCCGCTAGGATTCCCAATCCAACTAGTCTGGAACATCAACCAAGTTTTCTAGAAAAACTCCAGACACGCCATCATCTGCTATTAAGTTCGTAAGTTCAACTTTGCAAGCGCGCGCTAAGTGAGACATTTCCTGTGACTTATTCTTTTTGTTTGTCTTGCATGAGTCGCCATTGCGTTTTGGTTATCACTTGTCCTGATACTTAAGATTAATGGCAAAGTATATCTGCTGGTTAAACCACTTAATACCGTGGCGTGCGAGCATGATCCCGCAATTATCCATGTTCTCTGAACCAGATGTGAATCACTTGGAGGCAGGAAACCGCCTATATGTAAGGGAACGGATGAAAAGAGACCAAATAGAATATTAGGAAGAGAATAATGATGAAAACAAAAGTGATTACAACATTAATGATAGTGCTGTTTCTGGCAAGCATGCTTAGTCTAACAAAACCCGTTATTGCACCACCACCGCCCGGAATGATCTCTTATTGGAGGTTAGATGAAGGCAGTGGAACAATAGCTTATGACTCGGTTGGCACTAATGATGGTAGCGTAACGAATCCAAATTGGTCGCTTTATGGTATGGTTGGCGGTTGCATCCAATCCTCACCACACGGGTCCACATATGCTAGAGTATCCAATTCACTATCCCTTAATGTGCCAGGTGATCAGTTAACCGTCGAGGCTTGGGTATATCTGTTCGGAAGTAGCTATCTCGAGGGACAGGGAAATGCCGGATATGTGGCGGCGAAAGACATCTCTGAAGGATATCTCTCATATGGCCTCCTGGTTGGAGGTTGGTGGCGTGGACTATTTCAATTTACTGTTGAAACAATAGAAAACGGTTGGAGATACGTAGACTCTACCATTGATTTTCCTGCTGGAACCTGGTTTCATATGGTGGGAGTTTACGACGGCTCTCAGCTACGGCTTTATGTCAACGGCGTCTTGAATAATGTTGCAGCTCAAAGTGGAACTATAGCGAGCGGTCCAGGTCCATTTTGGATCGGAAAATACCCTGGACTTAATGGCTATGACTGGGCTTATTATGGAAAAATCGACGAAGTCGCAATCTATAATCGAGCCTTATCAGCTGAAGAAATCCGGCAACATTATGAGAACGGTCTGAAAGGTTTGGGGTACTACATCCCCAATCAACCGCCAGTAGCAGATGCTGGTACTGACCAGACCGTGGAGCAGAATAGATACGGCGGTGCAGATGTTACCCTTGACGGTTTTGGGTCTACTGACGACGGACAACTGCAACCATTAACCTACACCTGGACGTGGAGTGAAGGCTCTGCGGCAGGTGTTAACCCAACCGTAACTCTGCCGCTAGGAACAACGACAGTGACCATCACCGTCTATGACGGCCAATATACAGATACGGATACAGTGGTTATCACCGTACAAGACACAACCCCGCCAACCATCAGCGTGACAGTAACCCCGAAAACATTATGGCCGCCTAACCACAAATATGTTGACGTAACGGCTATCCTAACGGTTAGCGATATTTGTGATCCATCTCCAGAGGTTACTCTCGTCTCGGTTACGAGCAACGAACCCGACGATGCTAGAGGTATTGGCGATGGAAACACAATTAACGACATAGTGATCGTAGACACCTACTGCTTCAAGCTGAGAGCAGAGAGAGATGGTGCCGGAACAGGCCGTGTCTATACCATAATCTACAGGGTCACTGACGAATCTGGAAACAGCGCAATTGCATCTGCAGCTGTCATAGTTCCACACGCGCGCCAATAAAGTTCGCAGCAACCAAATTCACTGTATCAGCGCGTAAGACGAATAACCTTGCCTAAACCAGTAACAAAAAATTCCGACTCATTTTGCGGGTGATTTAAGCAGTGTAACCTAGATATTTTGTTCCGTTCAGGGCGCGCGCGCCTCCTAGTCCTCCCCATCCCTTTTTTTATCAACAAACAAGACACATACCGCAGAACTTCGCGCGCGCTAACTTGCATTCAACACGTAGCCACATCGGCACGGACCGGAATCGTACCTGAATTCCCCTCAACCCTAACAACGCTACTATTGCTAGCAAACGCAACAACTCTCATGGCCCTCCTCAAAAACGCGTGACAGAAGGCGCCCCTCACAAGCTAGATTAGCGCAGGCTTCTCAGCACTTCATTCCCAAACTCTTTTTATCCATTTCACTCTGTCGAAATCCTTATCGTTAGAATATATTTCGCTCATCTTATTCTTCTTCATCGTCCGCAGCGTCAACGCATCAACAAAATCAATTCTATGCTCATCCACGTCACCCAAAACGGTAACAAAATCATCCCACGTCATGCTAAGCTTGCTCATCGCCAGGTACGAGTTGACCGCCACAAGGAAGCTTCCGACCTCCTTCTTACGATTGTTATACTCTAGCCAGTCAACAACTCCCTGAACAACAGCCAGGCTCGTCGCAGTTTCCTCGCCCTTTTCGATTCTTTCAAGAATTGCCTTCGAGACCTCGTAGTCCTTCTTTGGGGATTTCACCAAGACGTAGATGAAAACATTAGCGTCAACAAACCTCAATGCGCGACCCTCGAGACCTTCTTCCTCATTCTGCCAGCCGCTGCTCTCCTCAATTCTCGCTTCAACGACTCTGCAACCTGGACTCCTTCTGCCAGTCCCGAAAGGACTTCCGTCGGGTTAGAAACCGTGTTCGGAGGCAAAAGCATCAACTTATTGCCTACTATCTCCAATCTCACGTAGTCACCCTCATTGATCCCCAACCTCTGCCTGATATCAGCTGGAATCGTAATTTTGCCCTTTTGGAGCACCTTCGCTTGCTCACCCATTCTGGTCACCTTCACTATATGGTGCGTTGGGTTACTTATGAAGATTACCATCCTGAAGCGCTCTCAAAACTAGTTCCTGCGAAACAAACTCACCGAAAAAGAAGCCAAAGCACCCTTCACACGCACGGAAAAATGCGCTAGCTATATTAGACCAAAAAGGCTTACTCGTTAAACATCATGATTTCCATAATCGGCGCCGGCAAAGTTGGAAGCGCAGCCGCATTCGACATCCTAAGGTATCGCCTAGGCGACGTCATACTAGTAGACATTGCTGAAGACTTAGCCAAAGGCGAGGCACTTGACATGATGCAGGCAGCGCCGGCCATAGAGTTCGACGGAAAAATCAAAGGCACAAACGACTACAGCCAAATCCGAGGTTCAGAAGTCGTAATAGTAATCGCAGGCCTCGGCAGAAAACCCGGAATGACAAGAATCGAACTCATGAACAAAAACGCCGGCATAATCAAAACCGTCGTAAAAGAAGTGGCAAAATACGCGCCAGACTGCAAACTCATGATAGTAACGAACCCAGTGGACATAATGACACACATAGCATACAAGACATCAGGCTTCCCCAGAAACCGCGTCTTCGGCATGGGCAACATCCTCGACACACTACGGTTCCGATCATACATCGCACAGGAACTAAACGTGTCAAGAGAAGACGTACGAGCACTAGTCATAGGCGAACACGGAGACACCATGGTCCCCCTCGTCGAATACGCCTCAGTGTCAGGCATCCCAATAACACAGCTGCTAAGCAAGCAACAAATACGCAAAATAGTACAGCAAACCGTAACATCAGGCTCAGAAGTCATCAAACTCAAAGGCGCAACAACCTACGCGCCAGCAGCCGTCATAGCCATAATGACAGACGCCATACTAAGAGCCAGAAACCGCGTAATAGGCGCATCAACCATCCTACAAGGCGAATACGGACTTGAAGACATCTCAATAGGCGTACCCGTAATCCTAGGCAAAAAAGGCATCGAAAAAATCATACAACTCAAACTAAACCCACAAACACAAAAACAACTACAAAAATCAGCCCAAACAATCAAACAAGCCACAAACCAACTAACCACATAACACACGCACAATCAGCGCCCGCTACAAAGTGATTCCAAAAAAAACAGCAAAAGAAATTCCAAAGCACGACCTTCAGCCAACATTGGAAAACGCATTTCAAACATACACGAATCTACACGCAGGTTCAACACGGCAAGCCCAAAGAACCCCAAAGAACACTATCACTATATGACCCCAAGGAACCCCAACCCCGCGGAGCGCTTCGGAACAGCACTAATCACATGATTCAAGGCCCATCCAAAGAACACCAGCACACGAAGGTCGAGTTTTGCGGCATAGTGATTCCAAACGGAAATGGAAAGAAATTCCCAAAGTACTACCTCCAGCAAACATTGGAGAGCGCGTTTCAACATTCAGGAATTGAAGAGCTGGTTGAATAAGCGAGTCTGTGTTCGCGGTTTCTTTGAAACTCACTATGGAAATACGAGAAGCGGTACTGACCCTGCCTAGCGGGAAGAGGCCCTCGGAAGGCGCGCGCGAACGTGCGCACCCTTAGAAAACTTCAAAGAAAAACTCACTATACACCGCAATAGGAAACAAACCTTAGACTTTGCATTCCCTCAGAAGCTTGACCGCAACTTCATCACCCGCATCAACAAACATCCGATTCTCAGCAACCTCAACAAAACCATCAGCCCCCGCAAGCGTACTAATCGCACCTGAAAGCCCAGCAGCCACAGGCTCCGCCACCAACCCACCATGCTCATCACGTTTAAGCTTAACCGAAACAAACGTCCGCCTACCCTTCGCACTAAACATCCTGGCACCCGCCACCGCCTTAACCTCCACAAACCCCCTAGGCTCTCTACCACCCAAAGCCTCAATCACAGGCCGAACAAACAAAAGAAAAACAAGCAACGCACTAGCAGGATGACCAGGCAAAGCAAAAACAAGTTTGCCACCAACAACAGCCACCGTAAAAGGCTTACCAGGCTTAATGGCTACGCCGGACACGACAACACCAGGCTCACCAAACGAACCCAAAACCCCAGGCAAGAAATCCTTCGGCCCAACAGACACACCACCAGAAGTCACAACAACATCCGCACACGCTAAAGCCTTCACCAAAGCCCGCCGAATCACAGCAGCCCGATCAGGAAAAACACCCAAAAAAACCGGCACCCCCTCACTCTCCGCCACAGCAGCACACAAACTATACGCGTTCGTATCAAAAACCCGCCCAGGCAAAAGCTTCCCACCAGGCCGAGTTACCTCGGCACCAGTAGAAAGAACAGCAACACGCGGAACAGCAAACACGTCAACATCAGCCAAGCCAACAGCAGCCAAAACACCAACCTCCGCCGAACCCAACACCGCCCCCCTCCTCAGAACGACCTCACCCTTCTTGAAGTCCGAACCAGCCCTCATGACATTACTACCCTCAACAACAGCACTGCGAACCAAAAGCACACCGCGCTTAAGCTCAGTGTCCTCAACCATAACAACAGCATCCGCACCCACAGGCAAAGGCGCCCCAGTCACAATCCCAACCGCAACGCAGAGCTTAACAACGCATCTCGGCAGCTTACCAACAACCGCATTGCCACCGACCCTCAGCTTCGCAGGACTATTCTCATCCGCACCGAAAGTATCCCTAGCACGCACAGCAAAACCGTCAACAGTAGAACGATCAAAAGACGGAACATCCAACCCCGCAACCACATCCCCCGCCAAAACACGACCAAAAGCACCCAAAATCGCAACACGTTCTACACTCAAAGGCTCCGCAGGAACATAACGACTGATAACCCGCTCCGCCTCATCAAACGACAAAAGCCTCCTAAACATCAAGCCTCACCCACACCATCAAACAAACGAACCAAAACAGCCTCTCCCTCCTCCAACCCCTCACGATTTTCAGGAACAACCACGTAGCCATTCGACCGAGTCATCGTAGAAATCAAACTCGAACCCCGAGCACTCACCGGCTCCGCAAAAAACTCACCAGCGCTCCGAAAAACCCGAACCCGAACAAAAGTCCTCCTCCCCAAAGCCGCAGTGACCCTCCGGGTAACCTTCGCCATCAACGACGGCCTAACCTCCTCACGACTCAGCCCAAGCATCCTGCAAATCAACGGCCTCGCAAAAACCTCAAAAGCAAACATAACAGCAACAGGATTACCAGGAAAAACCAAAACAGGCTTCCCACCCACAACACCCAAAGCAGTAGGCATACCAGGACGCATAGCAACACCATGAACAACAACGCCGGGACTACCAACCTCAGTAACTATCTCCGGCATAAGGTCCGAACCTCCGACACTCGTCCCACCACTCGTTATCACCGCATCAGCCCTAAGCCCACGCTTAAGCTTCTCAACAACCTCCCGACGCTCATCCCTCGCAACCCCCAAATCCACCACAGAAGCCCCCAACTCCTCACACAAACCCGACACAACATGCCTATTCACGTCAAAAACCTGACCCTCCTGCCTCCCACTTCCAACCTCGGCGATTTCATTTCCCGTCGATAATACTGCAACCTTCGGCTTTCCAAAAACCTTGAAGTTACTCATTCCCAAAGCGGCTAACAACCCCAAATGATGAGGCCTAAGCCGAATCCCAGCTTCAACAGCAACTTCACCCTTCCTTACGTCTTCACCCCTCTTTGAAACGTTCTCGCCCGGCGCCACAGGCGCCCACACTTCAATTCTATCATCAACTCGCTTAGTGTTCTCAAGCATCACGACGGCGCTTGCACCCTCCGGAACCGGATTCCCCGTCCACACCTGCTTTGCACATTCATCGCCTACAACGCGATTCCCGACTAATGTCAGAATCTTCGGCTTGAACTGCGAAGCGCCGAAAGTAGCTTCCGCCTTGACCGCGTACCCATCCATAGCGGACCGGTCAACTCTAGGCAGATCCTCCCTCGCCACGATCCTTTCAGCTAACACCCGATACAAAGCCCTACCCAACCGAACAGAAACAGCTTCTGGCCTCCTGATTTTCACCACATCGAAGAACATGCGCAAAGCGTCATCGACCGAAGCAAGCTCCTGGAACCCTTTAAGTCTCACCAAAACCCACACCCAATAGACAGCACGACAAGACTTCATAAAAAACGTATCGCATCAGAGCAGACTCTGAAGGATGTCTCGCATCTTCATTGCGTCAACGTCTAACAGTGGACTTTCGCTGATAACGACTGGTCTGAGCTTAAACTCGACAATGATCTTCGCCAACATGGCAAAATCCGGTCCGTATATTTCTTCTTCAAGAGCATGATGGCGCCTTTCGCCCTTATCCGTAAACTCGATCTTAGCAAAGTGACAGTGCATGTTCCTCGCAGCCTCTGTGCCAAGTCGATTTTCAACCGTCTCCACAACCCTACGAAAATCACCTAACGTTCTAAAAAACCCAACCTCTCTCGCATGCAGATGCGACCAATCAATCACAAGTTGAGTCTGCTCCACCTCTTCACACATGCGCAGCACTTCATCCAGGCTCCCCAGTTGAGAAGACTTGCCCATCGTTTCAGGTCCCATCCGGACACCATTCACACCAAGAGCTTTCAGACATTCAACCACTTCACTCAAGGCTTCTAAGCAGTATTTGAAAGCCAATTCACGCGGTCTCTTACCATAAAATCCCGGATGAAAGACCACCACGTGCGCATTCATCCACTCTGCGGCAGTCGCACACGCAATTAGACGCTTTTTGCTTGCCTCAACAATCCTCTTTTCCCCACACAGATTTACGAAGTAGGAGCCATGAAGACTGAGCCAAACATCATTCTCACGCGCTTTAAGGCCGAGTCTCTGCGCGTCTTCTTTCTTCACCTGCGGTTTTGCACCCCAATAAATGGCCTCATATTCAAAAGCATCTAGACCCTCTTCTCGCAGTAGCAGTGGAATATCTTCCAAAGATGGCTTCATCAATTTGAATGCTAAGGGCACCCCGGCTGGACCAAACCGTGGGTGATCAGCCATCCGAAAACACCCGTTAACGCTCTATCTTCTCAAGCGTTGGGAACCTCTTCTTCCATATCTCCCATAAAGCAAGATTATGATCGCGGAAATCCAAGCCGCCCCATTTTGGAAGACTAAGTATTTTCCAACATTGTCCAAACTGGTCAACGGCGCAGTCACAAGTCCAAGACTGAGAACGAAATCTCTCAATCCAGGTGCCGCCGTCAAAAGAGCGTCATTTATCGAGGAGAAGATTGCGCCAATCGATGCCGCAGCTGCTCCAACGCCTTTGACAAAACCCAGCACTGACGGATTGTTTTCATACAAGCTTGATATGGCCTGATGCACTAGCCTCGGATAGGCTAAAAGCGACATCATGAGCACCAGTGTTGAAAAGACTAGGAGTACAATCAAAGCACTCTTCACATTTGCCCTGCCAAAACGGACTTTCCCACTCTGACCCGCGTCCCCTTTATTTCTTGATAGGATAGACGCTATTCTGCCTGTCAGTCCGTTCCTTTGCCTCTTCGCTCGCTTACTAACATTGCTAATCTTGCCTCTCCGAATTTCACTAGGCTTGACAATCACTCTTCTCGTCATGTAGGCCCAAATTGCCACGAGCGTCAGTACGATCGAAAGCGGAACCAGATGAAAAAGCGAACTTATAGCCAACGTTACGTTCCAACTTGTTCCTGGAAAAATGAATGACCATTGCAGCGGTGTCTCATCTTCAACGCCCAAACTCATCGCGTACAGAACCACGACAACCTCGAGCATTACAGCTATAATAGAGAAAACGATTAGCTTTGACAATCCTTTTAGCCTCGTCCAAAGAATTGATATGTGACTCGAAGGATTTTGAGCAGACATCCAAGACACCCAACAACGAATCCTTTTGGGACAGGTTATTCTTTGGATTATAGATGTCCCCATTAAAAAACGCATTGGTAGAGGCCCGCAAGGGCAACAAGAACCGTAGAGTCGAAACCAAGTGAAAGATGAGGCAGCTTTCCGATCTGCTCGCTTGAAAAACAGATCCTTCATCATCATGACGAGGAAAACGCGCACTCTGATTTCAGGCATTTACAATTCTGCATTGCATGGATTATTAACGATCAGAACAAGATAATGCTTTAGCGTTGACCATACAAAGAGAAGAACCAGATTGAGATAATTTGCAAGATCCTTCAGCTTGGGATCGTTCACAGTTGCTGACAAACCCCAATAAAGCTCTAGAAGCTCTTCTAGAAACACTTAAAGGGACTTTAGCGATAATTTTAACAACTTTGAGAGCTATAGAGGCTACGACTAGAAAACGATTAGCCATGTCCAACGTGGGAGAAAATGTCAACAATTAATAAGGCAGAACGGCTGGAACTCTACAAAGAGCGCGATACGCAAGCTTTCCTAGGCAAGTTTCTAAGTAGCGAAATTAAGGAAGTGCAGCCAGTTTTCAACCCCAACGTCGGCTACAGTTATCCAATGGTTGAAGCCATCGTAGGCGACGCCACACGTGCAGAAGCTTTCCTAAACAGGCTTCACGAAGCTGGAATACTTGAGAGAAGAATCTACGACAAAGTGTTACGTTGCCCTAAATGCGGCTCTGCAAACGTCTCCGTCCGTCATCAATGCCCACACTGCAAATCGTTCAACATTCAGAAAAGCTCTTTAATTGAACATGTGAAATGTGGATACATGGATGTGGAAGAGAGCTTCCACAAGGGCGACAGTCTCGTATGCCCAAAATGCCACGAAGAGTTAAAAAAACCCGACGTTGACCACAGAAGAGCTGGCGTATGGTGCACCTGCAAGGATTGTAATAAGAGCTTCGACATACCCATCGCGTCCTATTTTTGTCGCGAATGTCATGCCGAGTCCACTTTCGAAGAAATCATAATCAAAAACGTCTATGCATACAGCTTAAGGGACGAGGCAAAGAACGAAGCTACCCTAGGTTGGATCCTAGTAGCGCCGATAAAGGAGCTTCTGATAAACGAGGGCTTCAAGGTTGAAAGCCCCGCATTCCTCAAAGGCCAATCCGGCGCAAACCACTTGTTTGACATCGTGGCTCACAAAGGGACAGACATGCAGAAAGCCACAGTTATTGATCTTGCAACGTCCAGCGAAGGTGTAATATCAGAACAGCCAGTAATAGCTTTGTTCGCCAAAATATTCGACGTCACACCAGAAAATGCTTACCTCGTAGCAATACCTAAAATCAATGAAAACGGAAAAAAGATGGCTCAGCTTTACAAAATTCAGATCATTGAGGCAAAGAATGAAAAGGAAGCAACAAAAACCCTGAGAGAAAAACTGGATACTAAGAAATAGCGAAGCCGAACCGATGTCAGGGGACTCTGCTAGGAAAACTTGACACCGACGCCGTTCCTCTTTCAGTTATGATTTTAACGAGGGATGTATTGTCATCCAAACTCACGTCAACGCGCGTGTAGTTGATGGAGTCTCCTGCGTTGATGAACAAATCCATGTCGTACCTTTGATGGATTAGCGGACTGTCTACCCATAGCGACACCAGATGAGCAGTCACGGAGCCCTTGTTCTGCAAGGCAATTACTGCTCCTCCGACCACCACTGCTCGAACACCTAAGAAGTCAACGTTGATAGAAGTCTGATTGGCATCTACTTGAGCGTCTTGTATTTTCACATAGATGACACCATTATCACTGAGGTAGCTCCTCCAGCTACCTGCTAGATTGACAGCATATGTGTCCCAGCCTGTTGAAGGCGTACTACCAGCAGTGGAGTTGAAGCCATTATCAGAATAGCTCCCTGCTGTCCAGTTGAAGACCTTCAGATACCAGTTCTCGCCCGAATCATTGGCTCGGTATTCTAATTGCACTTCTACAGTTTGTATGCTAGCAAGAGGGATCGTGTTCAAATCAATCGTGAAAGCTCCGACTACTTCAAGTTGGGTGGATTGGCTGCCTTGAACCTCTTCTGCCCCATAAGCCGCAAGATTATCTCTGTCGCCTTCGTAGCTGGCTTTGATCCAAGTGTTGCTTCTAGCCGCGTTGGAAATCCGAACCTCGTCAATGATGCCGTTCAAGTAGCCTCCTGAATTGACACAATAAGCGAGGTAAAGGGGTGCCGAATTAGTTACGATGTTTCCTGTTACTGTGTGAGTTGAACCAGCCTGCTGAGCATTCACAAAGTGGGTGATTTCTGAGCCGTCATAGGTAAAAGTCCAATAGTACCATGTGTTTGTTTGGAAGGCATAATTCTCGTCGTTGGCTTCTGTCCACCCGTTTGTGTTGCTTGTTCTTACGAGGTTTCTTATGGTGTGCGAGTTTATGAAGCCTATCTGAAATTGGTTGTCCTTTCTCGCTATGACCGTTTCGGTGGTTGGCAATGAGTTGAGGTTTACCCATGCTTCCATCGTGAGTTGACTCGTTGTGAAGTCGAGGCTTGGATTGTCTGATATCTGAATTGTCGCGGTTGTCCCGTCGAATGAGTCGGCGCCATCTATTTTTCCGGAGATATCTTGTGTCACTCCGCCTTGAGGAGATCCAGAGTTACTATTCGAGGTCGAGTCCAAATGGAGTCCGCTAGCTTCATGTAGATGTAGAACTAGCTTGAAGTTGTTGTCCCAGACGTTTGCTGCGGCGGTGGATCCCGTATCTCCCACATGAACCATGTTGTCAGCTTGGTTCCTGTCATAGTACAAGTATAGGATGGTGTCCTGCGAACTGCTCACGCTAGGAACTTTAGTCCACAACCATGCTCTTCTGTTTGTGGCGTCCCATCGTTCAATCTCCACGTAGCACTGGGTTGTACCATCGCTCGTCGTGATCGCGATCTTCTTCCTGCTGCTGCCATTTTGTAGCTCATCGAATACGCAGGAAACGTCATTGTTGAACCTTCCGGAGGAGTTGCTGACGTACACCAACATTGGGAAATTGCTCAACGCATCGTCGATGTTACTGTGGTCAATTATGATTTTGATTCGTTTGCTCCAACCGCTAAGCCAATTGCCCCTAGAAGAGTTTTCTACAAATGTTTCATAGTGATCATCAATGGCTTGAGTGTCAACGTAGGAACCGCTTATGTGGCTGCCGACATTAACAGTGTACTCGCTCTGAGCCAATGACCAAGAAGAACTGCCTATTTTAGCTATGTTGGCGATTTCCACATTTTCTTGCATTCTTTCCCAGTCAAACTGATTCATCTGGTAACTCCACAGTATCACGTTGGAGACTATTATCACCACTAGAAACAAGCTCAGCATGACTACTATCACGTTGCTTATTCCACGCTCGTGTCGTCTAAGGCGCTTCATAATAGGCAGCAATGTGCATCCCTCTGGTGGTCACAACATCAATGTAGAATAGATCGGCTGAAGCCCAACTCTGCGAAATGTTGAGCCAGCGATATTCACCAATTTCCAGCCTGAAAGGTTCATTGAAAGATGGGGAAGTGTGGTTAACATAGATCGCGGAAATGTAAACAGCAACTTTCCCAACATTTCTAACGTAGGCGTCAATGCCATTGGTGAAATTGTTAAACCACACGTCTTCCACAATCACGCGTTCACTCATGCTTTCGCGTAGATTAGTCGTTATGACGTACGTTGCTGATGTGGCAATAGCCATTGCAGCAACGGCGACAACTGTAAGCAAGAGACTGCTCAGAACGGGGGTTATGGCCCGTTTGTCTCTGAACACCCTAAGCAGTCTGAGCATTTTCACACCTACAAGAATAGCTTCAAAACTAGGAAGCCGCATATCATTAGGATCAAGCAGTGCTTGAATCCGGCACTTATGGTTCCCTCTCCCATTTTTCCAGCAACAAGTCCTCCAAAAAAGGCCTGAATCACGGTCATGTGGAAGAACATGCGTCTTATTTCTTCCGGCGTCATCAATGCTGTTCCAAGAGTCGGTAACTGCTCAACGCTCACAAAGAACGACTTGAAAAGCAACACGATCGTGAAGAGGAAGACGAAGAAGGCCACGTATATTATTGCGATGTACGGTCCCGTCTGGGTTCGACGCTCCTTGTCAAGCAAGAGAGTTGACTGTATGAACTTGCCCATAGGTTCAAACACTTTTTCTACGTGTCCTCCAGAACGACTTGCCTCTATTATCATTGGCACGGTCCTTTGTACTAGTATAGTGTTGACACGTTTTCCCAACCCTTGTAGCGCCTCTTCAAAGCTCATTCCCCATGAGATCTGCGCAGTCATCTTTTTCAATTCTGCCGTTAACGGTCCATAATCCCTTTTTGCGGCCTCTTCCAAAGCTTGAGGAAGCGTCATTCCTGTCTCTTGAGCTTGCACTATGCTTCGGAAGAGGTCTGGCAGACGTTCGTCCACAGCTTTTCTCCATCTATAATCGATGTAGGTTAGAATTGCGGGGGGAGACATGGCGACGATGATCACGAAGAATACTAGCTCGTCGAATGTTGCGGTTCCCCAGAACATGAGGACGCCAACTGAGATCATACTCAGGGCTATTGCAGCTGAGGCGATCCATGTGACTGCCTTCATTTTTCTCTCTATCTTCGGCATTTTCATTACCACTTAGGTGATGTTGAGTCAAGTATTATCAGGAACACGACGGCGCCTAATGGTATTCCCAAGTATGTTAGCAGGCCCAAGAGTAGGTCGGGGCTGAATATTCCAAGACTTCCGCCCCCAAGCATAGCCATGACTGTAAGCATGATTATCAGCATTAACGGTCCGGTGAGAAGTACGGCTACGTAGAACTCGGACAACATTGACAGTGTGTCTGAATATTTCTTGAGGCTTATCCTTTTCAACCTCATATACTGCGTCGACTTCTCGCGGAGGTAAGCTGCTAGATTGCTGCCTGAATGAATCGCTGAGATGAACCCTTCAACCATTTCACGGAATCTTTCCGACGGTGTTCGCTTTGAAATCTCCTCGAGAGCGGAGACTATGTCTGAACCAAACAAGTTTACGTTTCTAACAACATCTTTAGCATCGCCCGTTATGGCCATGGGCACTGTTAGGTTTGAGAGTGAATTGAAAATGTTCTCGGGAGAGACTCCTGCACTGGAGAGGATCGCCATGTAGCCAGTTGTGAACGGTAGCTCGTCTTCCAGCTGTCTTGTTTTGGCGTCTGCACGATAAATAGGATAACCGTAGAATCCTATGATTGTGAATGCAACGCTGAACAAGCTGGATCCAATTCCGAATAGAAAAACTGGCAGGAGAGGTACGTTAAAGGCAAAGAACAGCAGAGATGGAACGACCACCAAAGTAGTTGAAGCGATGAGTATCGTGCAAAAGGCAATCAAACTCACGTATGCCTTGAAGTTGGCCTTCAGTCCTGACCTCTTCAAATTCAGGTCAAGATCTTCGAAGAGCGGAAAGAGGTGTCTAGCTTTTTCCCCGATTAGCTGGTAGGCGATTCCCTGCAAACCGACGAAAGCCAGCTTTGCCTCGTCATGCACATCATCTGCTGACAGTTGACTAGGCATTCTGTTGGGAGGAGACCTGAATCTTGCTCTGAAATAGTCAAGAGCCGTCTTGATTCTCTCTAGCAGACCGGAGATATTCATTTTAGGCCAACTCTGGCTTTTTGGAAAACGCGTCCCGGACTGGCATAGTATTCTCTGATCACGTTTGCAACATCAGTGTAGCGCCTAATGCCTTCATGAGTCATCCATTCCAAGACGGCCTGTCTTCGGCCTAGTTCACGTCTGACCTCTTCTTCATCAATGCCCATTTTAGTCATTTGTCTCTCCATGAAGATGCTCTTGCCGGAGGATGTGTACCTGTCGAATTTTGGATCCCAGTTGAAAACCTCTTCCGTCAGAATGCTGTTTTTTCCAGAGTCAAATTTGACGATTTCTGTTGTTGTACCGATTCTCCTTGCAGGTCTTCCGTCAATTTCTGTTCTGTTCATGACCATTATTACGCTCGTCATTGCAATGAGCGGTTTGGGAATGTTCATCGGTTCTGATTCCAATCGGTTTATTGCGGATTCGACAGATTCTGCGTGCATAGTACACATTCCTAAGTGTCCTGTTGCCATCGCTTGGAAAAGCGTGTAGGCTTCTTCTCCGCGAACTTCCCCCACGATGATGTAGTCCGGCCTTTGCCTAACGGCGGTTTTTAGAAGATCGAAGAGGGTTATCGAGCCGCTTCTTTTGTCCTCATGTCCAAAGCCTAGCCTTACGACTGATGGTATCCAGTTCTCGTGTGGTAAGTTGAGTTCTTGGGTGTCTTCTACGCTTACTATTTTCATTTCGGGTTTTATGAACATCGACAAGCAGTTGAGCATGGTTGTCTTTCCGGAGGCTACGCCGCCTGCGACAAGAACTGAGGCTCTGTTTTCTATTACGAACCAAAGATACGCAGCCATCTCTGAAGACAAAGTGTTGAAAGCGATCAGATCCGAAATTGTCAGTGGATCGACTCTAAAACGTCTTATCGTGAATGTTGATCCTCTTTTCGTAACTTCGCTTCCATAAGTTAATTGCACTCGACTGCCTTCGGGAAGCGACGCATCAACGATTGGAGACGCTATTGAAATGTTTTTACCACTTAAATAGGCTAAGCGTATAATGAAGGAATCTAATTCCTTCTTGTCTTTGAAGACTATGTTTGTGGGTAATGATTCGTAGATTCTATGCCAGACATATAGCGGAATGTTCGTGCCGTCTGCTGATATGTCTTCGATTAAATGGTCTTTCATCAATGGATCTATCTTCCCGTAACCAATGAAGTCTCTCAGAATAAAGTAAACCAGTTTGTCAATAGCTTCAGATGGGATTTTTATATGATATCTGTTGATTATCTGCTTTGACTTTTCTCTAAGGTAGTTCTCCGCTTTTTCTTTGGTTTCAATTTCCTTTAGGTTTACGTCTACTTCTTCCATCAGGAGGCTCTTGATTTCATGCAGTTGTTTTTCTTCTTCTTTCTGAAGGGTTGGCTCTACGATCTCGTAGAGGATCTTTTCGGTTTCTGGCTCTTTCACTATTGCTGCATAGACATAAGGTTCTTGTATTGGATAGACTTCTCTAAAAACAGTCGGTTTTCTGGCTCCTCCTGTTATTATGGGTGTTTTTGTCTCAGTTTCACTTATGGTTTCTGCTGTTTTCTGCTTCGATTTGTTGCTTGTTTGCATTGTTCTCCCTGGTTTAGGGTGTATTGTATCTTCTCATCAGAATAGTGTGTCGTTAGTCTTAATAAGTCATACGCACTTTTAATCTTTAGCATCCTTTAATGTGGACAACGAAAAATCCTATCATATAGAGACTTAGTTCGGCAGTGTAATATTGCTCAGTGCGTCCAGAGATAAAGCCTCGGAAGTATCGGACACTCAGGAAGACGCGCCCTCTTTTGGCAGGAGGTTAATCAGAGGCTTGACTTCTTCAACGTTGAGTTGCTCCATGGAGATCGATGTAGTCGATTGTTTAATCTGCTGCCGTTCTCAGCCATTTCAGCTTGCCATGAACTCAGCCAATTTGGCAAAGACCTGGCAATAGAAGCCTTGCGCTCTAGAGATGATGAATGAGAAGCTCACCTGCAGAGGGTATTGAAACGAATAGACGTACATAGATTGCTGTGGCTATAATTCCCATTGTAAGTGCCAGTAAGATGAAATCGCCTCTGTGTATTTTGAGTATGTACAAGTTGGTCCGGTTCTTCGTGGCTCCCCATGCTCGAGACTCCATGGCCTCCGCGAGTTCGAGGCTTCTTCGTATGGCGCTAACGATGAGCGGAATAAGAATAGGTATATAATTCCTGATTCTTTTCAAAAAGCTTCCGCGTTCGAGTTCTAGACCTCTAGCTTTTTGAGCATCCATGATTGTCTCCGCTTCTTCCGCTAAAACTGGAACAAAACGGACGGCAGTTGTGAAAGCGAAAACAAGTTCGTAAGGCACATGTGTCCGTTCCAAGGCTAGACCCAGATGGTCTGGCGATGTTGTTAAGAAGAAAACCGAGAAGGATTCAACTAGCACTATGAAACGTACAGTCATAGCGGCTGCACCTTCGAGATTTTTTGCTGTGACTACGTAGCCAGCACCGACAAACGAAAAGAGGAAATTTGAAAGGAAGATTATTGTGGCCATGAAGGATGCACCTCGCATTGAACGAAGCCACTCGCGCTCGACTCCAGCCAAAATCACGAATGGAACCTGTATAAGAAAAAGTACTGCCAGTGGAAGCACTTCCCAAAAGACTACCGCAATCGCAAAAATCGCGCAAACGTAGACAAATTTTATCCTCGGGTCCAAATCGTGGATTGGCGAGTAGACCTTACGAAACTTGAGCCCATCAAAAACGCTCATTGCGTCTTTTTCTCCAAAATCTTGAGCAGTATTTCTCGAGCCTCATACAAGTCAATGATCGCCTTAGGAAGTTCCAGCTCAGGCAGTTGGTATGAAAGTTCTAGGAAAACCTGAGCAATCTGCGGGGGAACAATTGACGCTGCGTCTAAGATGTCTGGATTCGTGAGGATATCTCCTGCTTCTCCATCTGCAATGATTTTTCCCTCGCGCATCAACAGGACTCTAGGGTTACACTCTGCAACGAACTCCACGTCATGCGTGACAATAATTATTGTTTTCCCTTGGGTTTTCATTTGCAGGATGAATTGCCTGAGCTTCTCCTTCTGTTGATAGTCTTGACCAATTGTGGGCTCGTCTAGTATGAGTATCTTGGGATCCCACGCGAGAACTGAGGCCAGGGCCACGCGTTTTCTTTCTCCGCCGCTCAGCATGAACGGAGAAGTTTTTCTATATTGAGCCAGACCTAATAGGTTCAAGGCCCATGTCACTCGGTTTTCTATGATGTTTTCGTTGAAGCCGAAATTCTTCAGCGCAAAAGATATTTCTTCTTCAACATTCTCGCTGAAGAGTTGATGATCCGGGTTTTGAAAGACGAAACCCACATTCCTGGACAACTTGGCAACGCTTACTTTAGTGACGTCAACTCCGTCAACGATCACTTGACCTTTCGTTGGCTTGAGCAGCCCATTAAAATGTTTGACGAGGGTTGTTTTTCCAGCACCGTTTTGTCCCATGATAGCTACGAATTCACTGTCTCGAATCGTTAATGATATATTCTTTAGCGCTTCTACACCATTCGAATACGTGAAACAGACGTTGCTAGCATCAATCATTGGCGTTGCAGTATCTCCTTCAGCTGAACAGCCATTTCTTCGGACGACAGGGGAACAGTTTCGTCGAGAGCAATTTTGTCTTTCTTCAGTAACTGGTACAGACGTGTTGCTTTCGGTATTCCGATGCCTATTAAATGTGCTTCTTCTGAGCGCAGTACCGCACGAGGGTTTCCGTCCAAAACTACTTTCCCCTCATCCATCACAATTATGTGCGTGGCATACTTTGCTGTCAAGTCAAGCCTATGCTCAACTAGGACGACCGTTATTCCGAGATTTTTGTTCAGATTATCGATAACCTCGAAGATTTTCTTTGCACTTAAAGGGTCAAGGAAGCTCGTCGGCTCGTCAAGGATAATGACTTCTGGCTGCATGGCCAAAACCGACGCAATCGCTACACGTTGTTGCTGACCTCCGGAGAGTTCATGCGGGGCTCTTTCTCTCAAATCATATATTCCCGTCAAAGTCATCGCTTCATCTACTCTCCGGCGCATCTCTTCTCTCGGAATGCCCAGATTCTCAATTCCAAATGCCACATCTTTCTCCACGGATAGGGCGAAAAGCTGGTTTTCGGGGTTTTGAAAAACGAGGCCTACATGTTTCGCAAGTTCGTGGATTGGGTGCTTCACTACATCGAGCTCTGTGGTTGTCACCTTTCCTTTATATTCGCCCTGGTAGAAGTGAGGGATCAGTCCATTGAAACAACGGCATAATGTTGTCTTTCCACAACCGCTTGGCCCAGTGATTAATGTGAATTCTCCTTTCTCTATTTTTATGGAGGCATCCGAGATCGAGGGCTTTGTGGCACCCGGATAGGTGTAGGTAAGATTCGCTGTTTCAATAATCATCATGTCATCTTTGCCTGCCCTATTCTAAGCGGAGGCATTGTTCATTTAAGAGTAGCTACTCACTATTGATTAGACAATCTCTCTTTCAGAATCAGCAAACAACGTTTGAGGCTTGATTCGATGTCACCTGAGCCGTTGGCTCCGGCCGCTGTGGAGTGTCCCCCGCCCATCCCATGAATATATTCACCAAGAGGTTTGGCGATGTCCTTGCCCAGGTGCACGCCAGTTTGCCTATTAAATTCGTGTGTGGCGCGAAGGCTGATTTCAATATTCCCGTTTTTTTGTCCTGCCACAGCTGCGACATCAGCTCCCAGGTCAATCAGGGCTCTCGCCGCTGAGGCTTGGTAGGCACTGACATTCGAAAGTGCAATTACCCAATCGTTGATCTTGAAAAGCTTGGTCCTTCTAGAGGCTTTCAACCTCGCGACTCGTTCAGAAAAAGCCATAGGAAGCGAAAGCAGAGGAAGCATTTCCTGTGCATTCACTCCGGAATCGATCAGTTCAGCGATGTTTTTCAGGGTTGCAGAGTTGGCCAACACGAAGTGGCGTGTGTCAAAGGCTATGCCAAGGAACAGTGCCTTTGCTTCGTTTCCACCGACTTTGATGTTTGCCTCCTTGTAGAAGCTGAAGACGATTTCGCACGTTGATGAATTCTCTTCATTCGTAACGCAGAGTTTTGCTAACTGTAATGTATCTGGATGTGCTGCGTGATGATCTATCACGATTACCGGCGCCTTTCCATTCTTGACGGTTTCACCCAAGCTGTCCAATTGCTGGACTGTGTTTGTGTCTAGCAACACTATTGCGTCAGCACTTCCCACGTTGGGCGACTCTTTTATCTCAATTGGAATGTGTTGAAGAAGGTGCTTTGAGAGCCTGCTGATTCCGTGAGCTGCTCCTATCTCGACTTCAATGTCTGGCCTTGCCTTTTCCAAGAGGCTTTTCATGGCGTAGGCCGAGAAGATTGCATCAGGATCTGCGTTATGGTGACACAACAAAACAACGAACTTCGCACCTAACGTGTCCAAGATTTTTGTCATTTCCGCAAATGACACGCCAGTTCCCTCAAATACCTTTCAGCCGACTTGAAACCTTCCTTCACGGCCTCATCCACAAGTTGTTGGACATCAAAATTCTTCATAATGTGGGATAAGTCAACGTCAACATCTATTTCCAAGCTCATAGGCCTTGTACCTTCCGCTTCAACGCTTACGTTTAGCTTCTCTATTTTCACTCTTGGAACTTTGGACAGAACATGCTTTCTCGCTGCCGCCTCTGCAACGGCGCACAGCTCCTCAATCTGTTGCTGGGCCAAATCTGGTATGCTCAGATCTCCCACTGATCTCCACCTGAAAAACGATTAGGGCTGAGACGAACTCGAAACGGAGTTTAGATCTTGCTGAAGCTTGGTTTGCAAATCCTTCAATTGACTGCGCAACCTTTCTTCTTGTTTCGTCAAGATCGTCACTCTTGTGTTGAGCAGGTCTTTCCGCTCATTCAGTTCGGCGGTTATTTTCGTCTTTTCCGCTCTCACCATAATTGACCCTGCGGACTTGTACATGACAGCATCGTCAGTCAGCTTTTCAACCTCAGTTGACGCTTGTCCGATTTCCGTCAACTCCAACTCCACCTGTTGCTTCTGTGCCAGAACCGATTGAAGTGTCTGTTGAAGCTGCTGCAGCCTGAGTAAGCGTTCTTGAATGTGGGGCGGAAGTCTTGAGATCTCTTCGCTCACTTTCTATCCTTCCAATCTGGACAGCAATAAGCGTAGCCATTAATTAAGCATTTTCCAAAGCATCCCAGCGTTTAGAGATTATCACTTCGAACATCCTCTTTTCGGCGCGAACGCCGGTTCAAGTTTCGGCACACAAGAAAAGAAGAAAAAAGGTCCTCAGTTTCGCCTAAACAAGGTACTTATCATGGTTACTTGATCCCGAGGTTTTTTCGAGAACATGTAGAACGTTCACCAAAGAATCTATCCATCTCAGGTAAGCGTTCGATGCAGCACGGAGAGCAACTGTATCCTTTGCTTCAATCTCCAAGACCAAAGACATGTTTTCCATACTTAAACTAGAGCTTGAACGCGTTGCACACCGTTTCTGAATCTCTGGTTTCAAAGCTTTGAAAACTGTTATCAAATTCTCTCTTTCTGCGAAGAGAAAGCGTATCCTAGCAGAAGCATTCATAAACTATCAGGCTCACCTAATGGTAACGAATGTCCATCCGTTTTCCATTCCATACGACGGTTTCTCGCTAGATTTTCCACTTTGGTTCTAGACGTGTTAGCGTGACTCTTTTGGCAATCTCTCCATGGCGACTAGCGTAAAAGGGTCCTGTCAATCTAGATCTGTTCAAACAGTATTGTTACTCGGCTTCTTCCGCTTTCATCGCTTCCTCGATTGGAGCGCCCTTTGCCACTCGTTTCGCGACTATTCCGAGCTTCGTAAATGGCGTGTAAGCTCCCCCAGTAAAAGTGAATCCGCATTTTCGGCATTTCCAAACACCAACGCTCTCTCTCTTGACGCGACGAAGGCCACATTGGGGACAACTGTGAGGCTTCCTGAGCTCTATCACAATCTTCGCGTAGCGTTTCCTAACTGTTGAGCCGTATCGCGGACCAAGCCCACGCGTTGGTCCTACTTTCTTGGTTCTGTGGCCCACTTCGTCTTCACCAGTCTAGTTTCTTCCGTATTTCTCTGACCTTTTCTTTTGCAATTTTAGCGACTTCCATTGCCTGCTCTGGCGAAAAGTATCCTGTGCCACCCTTCTGTATTGCACAGATATCGCCATCGTCATCAATAGCCATTGACAATCTAGCGTCCATGACTTGTTCTTCTTCTAGTTGAGGATCCACGATAAGTTTGTCGCCTATCTTTGCGCAGGTGATCGTTACAGGATGTTGTTTTATTGGAAGCTGCACGTAGCCAGACTTGGTTTTGACCTCGCCGTCCTCAATCTCATAGTTAGCCATTTTCGTATTAAGAAGGGCGGCCACGGCAGCTAAGGCTGCAGTGTCGATCAAGTTCCCGCCATGATTGAGCACATAAACATCTACGAAGACAACAAACACCTTCTTCCCCTTCTCAATGCACAGCTTTCCCGTGTCGATCATTTTTGATTCTCGTATTCCCCTGTCGACAATCCTAGCAAGTTCGATAGAGTTTTCATCCGGAGGACCTGGTTCATAGCCTGGTGAGGCCAAAGGCACAAGTTCCGCGTTTACCGTCAAAACGCCCTCATTTGGCGTGTCAAGAAACGGTTCACCCATTTCGATTTTTATCCCCACGACCACTTCTGTTTTCCCAATACGGACTCTTGCAGAACCCTCTGCACGCTCTATTATTCCCTGCTCGACTCTGATTTCGCGATACTCGGTGAGCTCTCTGCCATCTAGACGTTTTCCCTCGTCGATCAATTGCGTGATTTGTTTCTGCTTTATTTTGGCTATCACGGATGACACTATTCGTCAGCCTCCTCTTTGGCCCCCGCGTATTTGGCTCGAAGTGCTTCTTTTTGCATAGCATAGATCTGCTTGCAACCTTCAATTGCCAAGTTTACAGCAGTCTCAAACTCTTCCGGGGTCAGCTTTCCATCCATCTGCAGCAGTGTTATGGCGTTCAGGTTTGGCATTAAGGCAACTGGAACATCAGCTGATCCCATTTTGTCCTCTTCATCCATCAAATCCAAGACTATTGTGTCCTCTGCTTTTCCAGCCGCGCACGCTACTACTAGGTCTCGCATTGGAATGCCTGAGTCTGCCAGAGCTAATGAGGCAGCTGTTATGCTTGCGCACCTTGTTCCTCCATCAGCTTGCAGGACTTCGATAGTAAGGTCTATCATTGTTCGCGGGTAATATTCCATGAAGATTGCCGGTTCAAGCGATTCCCTAATGACTTTTGACAATTCAACCTCTCTTCTTGATGGTGCTGGAGACTTGCGCTCTTGAACAGAGAAAGGTGCCATGTGATAACGACATTTCAGAACAGCTCGATCCTGAAGCGCGAGATGCTTCGGATGCGCCTCTCTCGGGCCGTACACACCGACTAGGATCTTGTTCTTTCCCTGTTCAATGTACGCTGAACCGTCCGCGTTTGGTATTACACCTACCTCAAGTTTCACAGCCCTAAGCTGGTCAGGTTTTCTTCCATCTAATCTTAATCCTTTCTTGTCAATCAATTTTTCTGGTTTCTCATTCATTCTTTGCTTCCTCCCGTTTTGATTTCTCCTTCTTAAGCATCTGAGTTATGCGGTCGGTTAGGCCGCTTGTATGAGATTCTTCCTCGATCTTGTGAATGGCCATCAGCGCTGCCTGCTCTTCGTCAGGAGTCTTTCCAGTAACTAACACTACGCCATTGAGCCCGAGGATTATTTGGCAGCCTGTTTCCTCTTTTATCATTGATATCATTGAACCCTTCTTGCCTATCACGCGGGGAATCTTTGTTGGAGTGATCTTGATTATCTGGCCTCTGGTTATTTTTCCTAATCCCGGTTCCGCGACCGTGATCTGAGGGTCATGTGTCCTGTCGTAGGACACTATTTTCGCGACCACCAAGTCCCCAATATCAAGCACCTGAGACAGTTCATCCTTTTGTGGTTTGAACGGTCTGCTTAGAACGTCTGATGGTCGCAGAAATGCTTGGTATGGTCCGTTCAGGTCTATTGTCCACCCATTGAATCCGATTCCCACAACTGTTCCTATAATGATGTCTCCGGGTTTTGGCATGTAAAAGGATTTAAGGGCAACGATGTTGACGGTTTTGTTGTCGTACTCGACAATTCCCGTTCGGTTAGCATAGATTCTTTTGTCTTCTTTATACGTGTTTTCTCCTGCAAAGTACTCGCCTTCGGCGACCAAGTCTCCTGGCGTCGCAATTTGTTTTGGTTCAAAAAATGTTGGCAAAATCATACACCTGCTAATCTAATAATGAACATTCAAGCTATGAGACTATTTTCGCTTCTCCATTGCCTTTAGTTATTTCCCCGAGTCTTTCTAGTAGCGGGGCATATAAGCCTGCTGGCATTTCTAGGACTCCATGCCATGAACCGTCTGCGCGCCATTCTTCTCGCTTGATCGTTCCGAATCCTTTTACTGATCCGTAGGCTTTCGCCGCGTACTGAGTGGGTATCGTGACCGCTACTGACAACTGCTCCATTTTAAGAGGTAAAATCGGCCGCAGTAACTTGACTATGTCTCTAGCCTGTTCTTCAACTGGTTTGAAGGGATCTATTGGATAGTGAATCTGTTCCATGGCGTTTTCTATACGTAGTGGTGGATGAGGAAGGTTTGTTCTGGGATCAACAGATTGTCTGGATATGAAGTCTATTATCTGTCGTCTTTTGTCCTCGACCATTTTTCTTCTTTGTTCCGTTGTCAGTTGTAGCGTCCCTGTCTTCAGTATTGTTTCCGCCACTTTCAACGTGTCCGTTGTGCCGAAGGCTTTGTGCAGGTTTTCTTCTGAAGCCCTTGTCCCCTTGTTTGCGTCTGAGAATATTGTCTCTGCGGCTAGGACTTCTGCTATGCCCGAGATCTTGCCCATTCTATAATCTAGCGCTTTTTGTGGCTTTACCAGAACCTCAAAGTGTTCATTGTCCCTTGTTATGCGGGCAACAGTGTACTTTTCACTCATCCAGCTTTCACTTGCCAACGCCTAGCTCTTTCATGATGCCTTCAATCTTGTCGTCGGCGAGCATTTCCATTTTCTTGGTTTCTGTTGGGATAACTGCTATCTTTATTCGTGGTGGCAGTTGCCGGGCTTCGAGCGCTTTGGTTAAGCATCTGACCCCAACCTTCACAGTTTGGTCTAGGCTCATGTTTTCGCGGTACTCCTCTCTGAGTATGGCTAAAGCTGTTTCTCTCCCTGCACCTACAGCTGTGGCCTTGTAGCCTCGGTAGGTTCCACTTGGGTGAGTGTAGAATACACGGCTTCCAGTTTTGTCTACTCCGGCGAAGATTATTGAGACTCCGAACGGTCTGACTCCCGCGTGCTGAGTGTACATTTGCTTGATGTCACTTATTCTCTTAGTTACCACTTCAACGTCAATCGGCTCATCATAAGTAAGTCTGTTGCTCTGAGCGTATACGCGTGCCTGGTCTATCAGCATGCGTGCATCAGAGCTTAATCCTACTATGGCGGCGCCTATGTGTTCATCAACCTTGAAGAGTTTCCAGGAATATTCAGCTTCTTCAAGGGGCTCGACGTTTTCTTCCGAACCTAGAACAACTCCTTCCGAACATATCAGTCCCAAGATGGTTGCCCCTCGGTTGACTAACTCCATTGCATATTCAACTTGGAATAATCTTCCATCCGGCGAAAAGACGGTTATGGCACGATCATAAGCGCCTGGTGCTGCAAATACTGACACTTTTTTCATCCTCACAGCATGTATTAATCGTTTGCAGTGTCTCATACAACATCTAAACTAAAAACCTTTTCCCAAAGCCACGCGCTTTCCGTTTAGGTGTTGTTTTCATTTTCGCACGATTTTGTGCATGTTTGAATGCGCCGTGCCCTGAATTCTTTGATTTCGGGCTTTTGGCAACAGAAGAGGGTTTGTGGCTATATGCTATGAAGAGGGCTCGTGTGATAGTTATAAATTTCTTTTTTGCAATAGTTGCAACTTTGAGGGGAAAGAGATTGTTTCTTGCTGGTTTTTGATTATCTGCCAGAAACAATCCTTCCTAAATGCGTCGTAGGTGACCAGCCAATATTGTTTTTGCAGCGCCGCGATCTTTCTGTGTCCCTCTGAGTTTCCCTTCCCACTTGTTTATCGAGGTGAGGCCCTGAAGAAAAAAGGCAAGCTTGTCAGAACCATTTTTCCAGAATGGAAAAAGCAGAATTTCAAGGCTATTCGTTTCAAGCTATTGAGTGAGGGCGTGCCTGTGCTCGTTGTCTAGCTTTCAAACGAGTCTCGTTTCCGGGCAACGTAGATTGTGGAAACCCACGTCAGAATAAGGTAGGCCATTGTGACAATGCTTAGAATGTAATCAGTCAGCAGATAGTAGTAGAGCATATACACTGCAAATGTGGTAGCAACGAGGAACAGCACGACAATGAACCAAATTGTCCAGCTTCTCTTCGTAAGCGTTCCGTACGCTGAAACCAAACTGAAAATGCCGATGATTCCTAATTGAGGTGGAAAACCAGTCAATGGCAGTAAGGCGAGAAAGATTATCCCAGTGGCCGCGTAGAAGATAAGAGTGGCAAGCATTCCCTTGCCTCCAATGTTCAGTTTTGATGCGAATGACATTTCTTTTCGCCCTAAACGTAGATGCATTGACAACATCGTTAATAAATCTAACGTCATCATCGCGCATTTAAGGACACACTTAATGACACATTCCTAGATGGCGCTTAGAAAGAGGAAACGCATGATCGAAAAGTTCAACCATATTATGTTTGTTTGTTCATTTTGAATTTCACTTTTTCATCCTCAATCATTGCTATTATGTCTTCTATTGACGGGTGTTGTGGGCCTTTTCTCTTGTTCCAGTTCGGATCATCCTTGCAAATGCTAATTGCCGCATCATAGTTCTTCTCTGCTTCTTCCCTTTTCCCCAAAGCTCTGGAAATCTGAGCATGTTTAAGAATGTGGTCATAATGTCCGCGTGGATCGAATTGCATTAGTATTTGAGACAACTCATAGGCATGTTGCAGGTCATTCTGCAAAAGATAATCATTGATCAAATAGTCCATTCCAAGGCGAACTCTTTCTCTAATACTTACGCGCATTGCATTCGTTAATGACAATATAGGAATGAACCCAACATATCCTCCTGCGCTAATGAATTCTGGAATGCCATATAATGCATTGATCAATAAGCTGTCAGATTCGATCTTTCTCAAAAAGGGAGTATTATCACCGTCCTCTAGCAACAGATTAGACCTATCGACCCCAATTCTCACGCTCTTGGAAGAATCTTGCATTTTGTCGATAAGAAATTGTCTTATGTCTTGTATTGAAGTCCAATAGCAATTCCTGCTTGATCGTTCATAGACTATAAGAAAAACAGGATATCTTTGGTTCAACCATAATGATACAGTCTCTTTCTTGATATTGCGCTTCCAATATTTGTCAAATCTCTTTGTTCCCTTTGCTTGAACGCAGAAATATTTGCCTGTCAGTTCATTTTTCTCCATTAGTTCACAGAAATAGTCAATTCCCAGATCATGTTCAGGATGCATAATGTTTGAAAAAGAAGACAATCGGTTTTCGATCGCATGTTCACCACTTAGTCCGTGTTTCTGACTGTCAGTAATTCGTGGCATGCGATACAATCAATTCGCCCCCATCTAGAATGGTTCTACACGTACTATGTGAAATAGCTTACGCAGTTGCCTTAACCACTACTTCCGCTTTCTGAAAAGCATTCATCTCTATGGCTGCAAACGTACTCGAAACCAGCTTCAATCAGTTTCTGTGCTTCTTCCACGTTATTGGCAATGGCTGAGTGATATTCGTCTCCTTCAAACTCTACCAATTGCGTGTAGATCAGCGTGTTAGCGATGCTTTTATGTCCCAATAACTTCATCACGTATAAAATGTCCTTAGTTCTATGGTACTCCATTGTCGCCTTCCAATGTCTCAGCGTGTGGAAGTGTATTCTCAATAATCTGGGGTTACCCAGCTTCTCAGACATCTTAAATGCTCTGGGAACGATACCCAACGTTGACATCGCAAGAACGTAGTGATCACCAGCTTCCCTGTGCCCTTGAAAAGCAGAAATTGAGGAGAGCACACGCAGGATAAGTCTTGAGGGTTATTAATTCCCTGATGAAACGCTGAATTATTCATAGAGTCTTTAGGCAGACAGGTCCATTCAAAGGGATCCTTTTCGGGAATCTTTGGCAAGTCAAAATCTGGTCAGCGCGCGCTGTTTCTTAGACTGCTTCAACCCTGAATTCTAAAGACTATCACTTATGTGTTTACACCAGAATGGTTGATTAGACATGAAATATAAAAGCAAGCGCAGAGATTTAGAGCTGACCAGAATATACGCAAAAGGAAGATGGAGTAAGTATCAAAATGAGCCATTGTGAGCTTTTTGTTTCGCAACAGAATGTTTTCAGCGGATTCCAGAAACCGTTTCAAGAGGCAGATTACGTGATTTTAGGTGTTCCTTTCGACGTGACCAGCACATATCGCACTGGAGCACGGTTTGGACCTACAGCGATTCGTCAAGCTTCGCTTAACATTGAAACGTACAGTTTTCGAACTGGATTAGACGTGGAAGATTTACGGTTGCATGATCTGGGCGATCTGCACGTTTCCACTGACACGAAGAATACCTTGGAAATGGTTCAGGCCGTAGTCAAAGATATCGTTGAAGCCGGCAAAATTCCAGCGACGATAGGTGGTGAACATACAATCACGTTAGGTGCAATGAAAGGCTTGGGTGCCAAAGCCTCAGAAACGGCAATAGTCAGCTTTGATGCCCATCTTGACCTTCGCAATGAGTTCTCAGGTCTCAGGCTTTCACACACGACGTTCATGCGTAGAATATCCGAAGAGGCCAAACCAGCGAAAATATGTGAGGTTGGCACGAGAGCGGTGTGCAAGGAAGAGCTTGCTTATGCAAAAAAGGCCAATATAGAATTCTTTACTGTACAGCAAATCAGAAAAGAAGGACCGGAAAAAATCGTAGAACAACTAAGAGAACGACTCGCAGAGTTCAACAGCCTGTACATATCAGTGGATATAGATATCCTCGATCCAGCCTATGCTCCAGCAGTGCAGAATCCTGAAGCGGACGGCATTGCAACAAACACGCTACTTGACATTCTGTGCCTAATATGTGATAAACGAACACTGGGTTTTGACGTTCTTGAAGTTGCCCCAAACTATGATCAGGGGATTTCAGCTGTTCAAGCGGCAAAGGTGATATTTGAGATTCTGTGCAGTTTGGAAAAGTCCCGAAAAGCCTTCCGCAATAGCGCACACTGAAGTGCCAAGAAAGCTTCTAGCTCTTCTGCGAATTCTATCCTCTCAGCATTTTTGCAATAAAGAATCCATTACACTGATGGATGTGGGGATACAATCTTTGGCATTTTTCCAGCGTTCTCAAACCTAGCAAACCTATTTTTGGCTCTGTTTCAATTAATGAGAACTCCGGATTCCATTTCAGGAACCTTTCAATATGCATTTCATTTTCCTCAACTGCTATGCTGCACGTAGAATAGGTTAACGTTCCTCCTCTCTTCACGCTTTTTGCGCAGTTAATAAGCATTTGCCACTGTATCTCAGCCATTCTGTCAATAGAACGCGAGGTCAATCTCCACTTCGCTGATGGAACTTTCCTGAAAGTACCAGTACCTGTGCATGGTGGGTCTAAGACAACCAAGTCAGCTTCGAACGAGAAAGGAAGCGCATGACATGCGTCAGCGACGACAGGCTCAGCGATGTCCACGCCCATCCGCGCCACCTCGCCTTTCCACAGTTCCATCCTTCGCTTCGAATAGTCCACGGAGTATATTGATCCACGGTTTTGCATCAGCTGTGCCAAATGTGTGGTTTTTGCTCCAGGAGCAGCACAAACGTCTAACACCACCATTCCTGGATGTGGGTTTGCAGCCTCATCGGCGAAGCAACTCGCCTTGTCTTGGACGAAAAACAAACCTTCTTTGAAACTTGCCGTTCTTGCAAGAGGAACAATGGAACCTGTGACTTCATACACGTACCTTAACTGTTCAACCTTCTCCGCTTCCGCGCCTTCTCCCTCCAGTTTCTCCAGAATCTCCGATTCGCTCATCTTCAAAGTGTTGAGTCTAATGTAAGTTGATGCTTTACGCGAATCCGCCTCAAGCAGATTGATAGCCTCAGTTCTGCCAAAATGGTTGAAGCAGTATTTCACGAACCATGTGGGATGGAAGGTCCGAAGTCCCATCTGTTCCTCGTCAGTTACGTTCTCTATAACCTTTGTTGGTTTTTGTGTTAACAGCATGCCTAGGAAAGGTTCGACTTCTTTGAGCGATTTCCAGCCTAGAATGGATCTAGCCAATCTTGCTATTTTCTCCGCTTCTTCAATGTCAATGTTAGACCAGTTCTTGGCTATCCGAGTTTGGTAAACGTACAGACGCAGAAATGCCTGCACGCCAAGTTCGTTATCGCCTATTGTTCCCGGTTTAAAGGTGAGGTTGATGAATTTGTCTATCAGATTTTGTCTTCTCACAGTTTCGCTTACCAGCATGTGCGCAAGGCGAACAGCCCCAGAATCTTGTATTCCAAGCTGCCTGACCGTTCTCGCCAAGGCTAGACGTTCGCTCAGTCTTCGCATTTGCATCCAACTTAACGTTTCAATAGCAAGAGTCCAAGCTTCCTTGAACATCGCATTATCACACGTGCATAGACAGACGCAACGACATAGATAAGACTGAAGGCATTCAGTTGAAACAGTGCCCTTCCGGGATGTCATGCTCACACACGCACACGCTTCACGACTGGCGCGTCGCGTTCAGAGGTTAAGACATAGTTCCGTTAGCGGATAACCTTCCCCGTAGTCATTTTTCTTGGATCATCAGGAAGCTTCTGCGAGAGTGGAAAAACGAATAAGTGAAAGAAGCTTCCAAATTAGCAATAAGATTTTACGCTATGCCGTCCATAAGGCTAGCTAGGTCAGGGTTCAATGGCGCAACAACGCTTGGATCAAATGCTCTTCAAAAATGAAATCTCAGCCTCAAAACCAGCGAGAACCAAAGCAACACCAACCCTGGAGTTATCAAAAGAAATCAAACAGAAGCGCCCTTTCCCACCATTGGCACCTGAGAATCTACCGCCATCATATTTTGTGTCTGCAACTTATGACGGTCAAGCTAAGAAAGCCGTGATCAAACTTTACGAGCCAGTTTCTGCCCAAATTCACTTTTGGCTCGACAACACCGGACACAAGCCATATTGCTTAACGAATCTCTCTCAATATGAACTCGAAAAGATAACAAGGCTGACGAATCATCCTGGCCTCGACCACTTTGAAATAGTCGAAAAGTTCGACTGCTTAGCAAATAGAAGCGTGAAAGTAACAAAAATAGTCACAAACGATCCTCTGGCAATAGGAGGTCGCCCAACAGGATGTATTAGAGACATCATTCCAGAAGACTATCCGAAAGTGGCGGAAACACCAATTGCTCAAGAGGACATCAAAGTTTGGGAATCAAAAATAAAGTATTATCAGTCGTACATCTACGACCGAAATCTTCTGCCCGGAATGATTTACGAAATAAAAAAGGGCCAGCTTATCCCGAGGAAAATAGATGCTTACGAAAAGATGGTTGCCGAAACACTTGGAACCTTCAAGGAAGCAACCCACGAAGAACTTGGATACATTGAGGAATGGGCCAGGTTACTGGATTACCCAGCTCCGAAGTTCCGCCGCGTGGCCATAGACATAGAGGTTCTTGCACCGACACCAACTAGAATGCCTAATCCTGAAGAAGCAGCTTGTCCTGTCGTATGCGTTTCGCTATACAGCTCAGATGGATTGCGGAAAGTCTTGCTTCTGAAAAGAGATGATGTAAGAGAAGGACCAGAGCATCTTCCCGCCGAAATAAGCGTTGAAAAGTTTGACATGGAGGACGCGCTCATAAGAACAGTTTTCGGCTATTTGCGAGACTACCCATTTGTGTTGACCTTCAACGGTGATGATTTCGACTTGCCTTATTTGTTTCACAGGGCGCAGAACCTTGGGATGAGAAGAAGTGAAGTTCCGATAGAACTGGGCAGACGTGTCGGCCTGCTGAGCTATGGCGTTCACGTTGACCTATACAAGTTCTTCTTCAACCGTTCAATCCAGATTTACGCATTCAACAACCGCTACAGAGACGTGACACTTGACGACGTAGGCAAAGCTCTAGTTGGCTTGGAGAAAATGCGGTTAGACAATGGCTTAGGCGAACTCACCTACACCGAACTTGCTCGATACTGCTTCAGAGATGCAGAAATCACCTTCAAGCTTTCTAGCTTCGAAGATGAATTAACGATGAAACTCATCCTAGTATTGGCAAGAATAAGCAGCATGACCATGGAAGACGTCAGTCGCCAAGGCGTTTCACGCTGGATAAGAAATTTCATGCACCGCGAACATCGCAGGAAGAACCTACTGATTCCAAACGCTGAAGACATAATAGCGAAAAAAGGCCAAACAGCAACCAAGGCCATCATAAAAGGCAAAAAATACAAGGGTGCAATAGTCGTTGACCCAACTCCAGGAGTCCATTTCAACGTTGCAGTCATGGACTTCCCAAGCCTGTACCCATCCATAATAAAAGTCTGGAACCTCGGCTACCAGTCAATTCTCTGCTCACATCCTGAATGTCGAAGTAATCTGATCCCCGACACGCCACATTGGGTATGTACCAAAAAAAGGGCCTTAGAAAGCCTCCTGATCGGTTCATTGAGAGACCTCCGCGTGCAATGGTATAAGCCGAAATCAAAAGACAAGACATTGCCTGCTGAATTGAGAAGCTGGTATAATATTACGCAGGGAGCGCTTAAAGTGATTTTGAACGCGAGTTATGGAGTGTTCGGCGCCGACAGCTTTGACCTCTACTGTCCGCCAGTGGCAGAAGCAACAGCAGCCATTGGGAGGCATTCGATAACTCAAATCCTTAATAGGGCAGAGCAGCTCAACATTCAGGTGTTATATGGCGACACTGACAGCCTTTTTTTGAAAAATCCTTCAAGACAACAGACCGAAGAGTTAGCCCATTGGACAGAGCACGAGTTGAAGATGGGGCTAGACGTGGATAAGGTCTACAGATACGCGGTCTTCAGTTCACGAAAAAAGAACTACCTTGGTGTCTTGGAGGATGGAACAGTGGATGTCAAAGGACTAACAGGAAAAAAAAGGCACATTCCAATTTTCATCAAGAAAGCCTTTGACAGAATGAAGCAATGCCTTGCAGTTGTGAAAACCCCGTCAGATTTTGAAAAAGCAAAAAGAGACATCGGGGAAATCGTCCGTGAATGTTACATGCGGCTGAAAAGACGGGAATGGGAAAACATGGAAGAACTCGCGTTCAACGTGACTCTTGGCGATGAACTGAAACATTATACGAAGACAACACCGCAGCATGTGAGAGCTGCAAGAATGTTAGAGGATCACGGCGCTGAATTGAAAGCAGGCGATCTCATAAGCTTCGTCAAGGTAACTAGAGAACCACATGTGAAGCCAGTTGAGCTCGCAACCAAAAGCGAGATCGACGTCGACAAGTACATAGCGTATCTTCAATCAACTTTCGATCAGGTTCTGGACGCGTTGGGCTCAGATTTCGAGGAAATAATAGGACTAACAAAACTGGAAAGATTCATGTGAGGCTTCATAGCTTCTCAATCTTCCGTCAGCGTTTTCAACCCATGCGATTTTAACGGTTCAATGACTGTAGGTCTGCTCAATATTCGAAGAACCAAATAACCTATGACTGCAATAGTCAGTAAACTGCTGACCAAAATGCTGATCATAGTTGTAATCCAAGCTGGCAAAAATGCGAGCGGTGAAGGCTGGTAAGGAAACCATATCCATAGATACCCGCCACCAACGATTATTCCTATAGGCAAAGCGCCTGCAATACACGCGGACAACTTGTGTTTCCTTAATGACAACACAAGAATTGCTGCTACTAAATTAGCGAAGGAACCGAAGACTACGTCAATGAATCCGATTGGTCCGAACACATTCACAACAACACATCCGACTGTGACTCCAATGACGACAGGCAATCCTAACAAAGCAGCTAACGCGATCAAAAAGTCTGAAAGACGCAATTGTATAGGTCCGTAGATTGAAGGATTCCCGAAAGGAGAAAACGACTGCACCAAGTTGATCATGGCATAAAGAGCTGCAAAGACAGCTACCAGTGCCAAGTCTCTACTATCGAATTCTATTTTTTCACCTCCTAATCCCGGGATTTATAGCGGCGGAACGGGTGGAGGTTCACTCACCCGCCAACCTAGAAAAACATAGGGTTCTTAGCTATTAAGCATTGTTGGAGATTTGCCGCTTATACCTTGACTGGACAAGTATCTGAAGTGTTTTGGCAATGATCTCTTGCTCCTGCAGAGCAACATGGTACGCATGACGCTTAATAGGCCATCAAAAAGACGTCCTAAGCACATGAAAAAGCAAGTCTACAAGGGTCGAGGCAGCCACTACTAAAGAAATTGCAAGAACCACTTGGCGTTCAGTTAGCGGGCGATGATAAGTGATGAGAGTAATCAGGCTTCTTTTGTGATTTGAAGACAGTCTACTGCCGTCAAAAGAAACGTGTGCTTTTGCTCTGGAAAAGAAGAAAGTGAGAAGGATTAATGCAGAATTCAGAATATAGGGGAAAAGTGAGACCGCTAGATCGAACTTCACGTCTGAAATGATCGCAAATGCAGCCAACGTCATTCCAATCGCAAAAGACCCACTATTGCCTACGAAGATCTTGCCCCTAGAATTGAAGAAGGCAAGAACAAGCCAAACGGCCAAAGGACCATAAAGCATAATCGCATTTGAACGCGATAGAATCATCAATCCGATCATGATTATTGCTGGACATACCGTTTCCAGTCCATTCAGTCCGCCAAGCTGATTCACGGTGTTCGTAAATATGGTGACGAGCAAAGGGATGATCAGGAAGTAATAGTAGATTCCAAAGTTTATCGTTCCGAGCATCGGAATTGATATTGAGGGACGCAGATTGAGCCAAGAGGCCAAAGAGCATAGAGGTATAGCAGCGACCAGCGGTAGGAACGCCTTATATCGCCACCTAAGGTCAATCCAGTCATCCAACAAGCCCATAAAACCACCGAAAAGTATGCAGACGGCCAACGTCAAAGGTTTGGAAACACCATTTGATGTCTGAATGACATCGAAAGAGTACATGAGAAAAAGGTACGTCACGCTGACCAGCACATAGAAGACGCCTATGCCATTTGGGATCATAGGTCTGTTTGGTTTATGCTGGTCTGGAGCCTTCGGAAACAATAGAACTCCTCTAGGCACCTAGATCCTGATGATACTTTGCCCAGTCAATCTTGTAAAGGGCCACGAGAGGAATTATGCCACCATATTTCTGGGCATTGCTCGGTGTCAAATCTTCTCCAGCAAAATAGGCCTCCTTGAAGTACGTCGGCTGAACACCAGCCACGTCCGGGGTTACCCCATTTACGTCACACCACCGCTGCTTTGCCCAGCTCATTAGCTTGTATATCGTGGAGTTTGTCCCGAAATCATTCCAGACCCAAGTGTTGGATGTGTAGTTTCCAAACGCCGTTTCGTTGGCCCATGAATACTGCTCGTTCATCCAGCCCGTAGCCATATACCTTGCTTCCGCTTGACCTGAGATTCTCGCCATCCACACCCATTTTCCCTCGTCGCCATATCCGAGCCAGCTTGCAGTAGTTGCTCCCGTCGTCGAATCCTGACGTAAACCGACGCTTACAAACACGAGAACGTATTCAACGTTGTACGTGCTTAACATTTTCAACGATTGCGTCTCATTAGCCATGAATGCATATCCTGTGTTCTCTATCGACGTGCCATTTATCGTCGCGTTGTCGGTAAGCGTCGTCACATTGCCCAGCATTGTCAACCAGAACCCGTAGTCCCACCAAGAACAGACAACGGACGTAGACTCTAGATTACTTCTCGTCCAAGCAGCCAAGTCCAACCATTGTGTGACGGGTGCACTGGGAACTATCGGAAGGCTGCCTGCAGTGATTGTTATAGGAACATAAACCTGCTTGTAGACGTTGGGAATGCCTCCGGACTGAGGCGAAAAGGCAAAGTTCGTCATTAGAACCAGGAATATCAAGAACACGGCAGTTCCACTGAATTCTTTCCCAACGTGCTCTAGACTAAACTTCTTCGTTATTTTCGGCGGCTCTCTCAGCAAGACGATGAATGGTTTTAACACTCCCATTATTCCAGTTGCACAGATGAGACCGAAAGCTGGAGCCAGAAGGAAGAGCAAGCGAATCATGGAAGCGGAGAAGTATATGCCCGTTAACCCATAGAGCAGTAAAAACAGGTTTCTATTACTGCTGAGATTTCTTGAAACGAAGAACAGTCCAACCATGAAGAAGAATATGACTACCCCATATTCGTAGTAGATTGGACCCCAAGCAGTCACTCTGTGTTCAGCAACGGATTCTACGAGCGAATTGGAACTTCGAGTGAAGGGGTTTAAGACTGTAATGAACTTCCCTGCCATTCCGCCTAAGCGTCCTGAAGCGAAAAGGACCGCGAAGGCGCCTACAAAGGCAACCAGACCTACCGCTGCGAAGGTGATCTTCCCCCTTGCTGATGACAAGTTCCGCGCGAGTTCATTCAAGCAAAGTAATAGGAACATGCCTACAACCGGCAGTATTGCTGCACTCTGCAGATAACCTGGACTCACGAATGGGGCATTTATCGAAATCAACAGCCCTAACCCAAAGGTCAAACTGTAGGCCAATAAAATGCGTCGAGTGTACCTTCTGAGCAGAAGCAAAACGAAAACGAAGAGCACAGTCAAATCCACCAAGTAATACGCTGCACCCCACCCCATTATGAAGTAAGCCAAGCTTGCTCCACAGGCCAGCGAATATTTGATCGTAGAACCAATAGGCCTTTCTTCTTCGATTGCCCTCGGAAACATCAGAAAGAACAACAGGAAAGCGAACATCGCGGTCTCAGTCTCAAACCAGCCTATGTTACTTCTTTCGATGAACGACGCGTCCAGAGCTAGGAAAAGGGCAGCAAATAGCCCAATGGTCTTACCTCCGATTTCTTTTCCGATGAAATACAGAATCAGAACGCATAATGTCCCCATTATCGTGGGGATAATCGCACAGAAACTCATAAGGTCTATCTGGATACCTAGGGCTGTGACTAAATCATAGAGAAATGCTCCAGTCAGGGGTATTGATGGTAATGATTGTATTCCCATGTTGATTCCCATCGGGTGCCAAAGTTGAGTATCAAGCCACAGTGTTGGCCAGTAAGGTGAAGCCAATCCGTAGCTCACCATGTGACTTGCCACACGAAATTCAAAAAACGCGTCAAATTCGGACAGGTGTATCGCACCTGTTCCGATCTCCCAACGAAGTGGAAGAATCCTTATAGTAAAAGCAACAAAGAGTATGAGTAGAAGAGCTGAAAAAGTCAATATTGTACTGTGGCTTGCCTTAGGTCGCAACTTCCCTGCGCTTTTCAGACCGTTAGTGATACGTTCCTTGGACAGAGCATTGCTGAGCTTCATCCCGGGTCCATCTCTCTTACACAATTCATTGAGGTGTTTTATTTCCCTTGCGGTAAGTTGACAGTAGATAACAGCCTAGATGGCATCAGTCAACGCCACGCGTATCAAGAAGAAAACCGACATGAACGCGGCAGTTTCTATGTTGTGGTTTCCCTCTTGTACCCGTATTTCTCAGAATCGTACAGAGGAAACGAGGCTATTCGTGACTTAACTTGCTTTTCGCGTATCTCAACAGTCACAATGCTTCCTTCCTGAGCCTGAGACATCTCTGCGTAGCCCATCCCTACTCCATACTTGAGTAGAGGCGAAAATGTTCCACTTGTCAGATGGCCTATTTGCATTTTCTCATCATTAAAGATCTTGAAGTTTGGTCTTGGTATGCCTTGCTCCATCATGACGATTCCGATACGTTTGCGTCTTATTCCTTGATCCTTCTGTCTCTGCAGTGCAGTTTTCCCTATGAAATTATCCTTTTGCAGTTTCACAACAAAACCTAGTCCTGCCTCAAGCGGCGTTATGCTTTCGTCTATATCGTTCCCATAGAGACACAGCCCGGCTTCAAGTCTTAACGTGTCTCTTGCTCCAAGACCGCAGGGTTCTATTTCGTAAGGTTTACCTGCCTCAAGGATACTGCCCCACAGCTTCACCGCATTATCTGGCTTAGTCACTGATGCGTTCAATACAAAAACTTCGAATCCGTCCTCACCCGTGTAGCCTGTTCGGGCAAGAAAGGCTTCCACGCCTGCCAAGCGTGTATTGGTGCATTTGAATCGTTCAATCTTGGTTAAGTCCTCTGACGAAATTCTCTGTATAGTCTTCGCGGCGCTCGGACCTTGAACCGCAAGCATAGCCACATTGTCTGACACGTCCTCAATGCTCATATTGAAGGCTTTGCTATTCTGGACTAGCCAATTGTAATCTTTTTCTCGATTGCTTGCGTTAAAGACTATCATGAATTTCTCTGCTTCCAAACGATATACGACGAAATCGTCTATTATACCGCCATTTTCATTGCACATAACGGAGTATTGCGCATTGTTTAATGAAAGCCGCGACACATCATTTGTTATAACATAGTTTAGAAACCGTTCTGAGTCTGCACCTGTGACCATGACCCGCCCCATATGTGAAATGTCAAATACTCCCACACTGTCTCGAACGGCCAAGTGCTCTGGAATTATCCCCTTGAAGTATAGCGGCATATCAAAACCGGCAAACTCTGTGAGCTTCGCTGTTTGCCTGTGAATTTGATACAGCTGGGTCTTGCGAGTTTTCTGATTCAAATTCTTTTCCTCTCGCAACAATCTACCTTATTGGCTGTATGTCAACATTCTCAGGTATTAATGAGAGCTTTTTGCTGCATTTTGGACATTTGCCGTCATGTTCACGTATAATCTCGTCCGGAGGTTTGATTTCAGGACCTTCATATAAAACGTGACCGCATCCTTGACAAACGACATGCTGGGGCACAGTGATACACACCCTTAACGACGAATGAACTAAAACGCCTGTGACGTATTTATTGATTACTAGTTAGAAAACGCTACCCTAGCAAATCGTGCCAAAAATGCCGCGACCTAGGAAATAGGCACCAAGTCACTCGCGGGCAAGCGATGCCTAATATGCATGCTTTCGAGAAAAAGGATTTTCATGTAGCCAAACAGACAATTGAACTCCAATCAGAGCAGACACAAGAGACCCCACGCACCGGTTGCTTAGGGGTATCATGATTAATCTGCAGTAGGAAGCCGCAGTAAGAGATTAATGTGTGTTTGCACTATCTATTGTTCGGTGTTCAATGTGAGGGACCGCGTTCTCAAAAATCAAAAGCAGAATGCTTAATATCCCTCAGGCCAATTCAAAAAGCTCTATGGAATTTCTCAAAAAAACCGAAGAAAAATGGCAGAAAAACTGGCAAGAAGCAAAAATCTTCGAAGCAAACCCAACACAGAGCAAAGAGAAGTTCTTCATTACGTTTCCATATCCCTACATGAACGGCCCACTACATGTTGGTCACGCATTTACAGCTTCACGAGTAGATGCGTATGCGCGTTTCAAGCGCATGCAAGGCTACAACGTGCTGTTCCCATGGTCATGGCACTGGACGGGGCAACCATTGCTAGGTGCAAGTGAAAGAGTTGCAGAAGGCGACAAAGACTTCATCAGAGGCTTAACAGAGATTGATGGAGTTCCAAAGGGCGAATTGGGCAAATTCGTAGATCCCTTTTACATGGCAACATATTACACAAACGAAGGCCGAATGGCCGCAAAAAAGATGGGCTTCTCAATAGACTGGCGCAGAGAATTCAACACTACAATGCCTACTTACCAGAAATTCATCAAATGGCAATACGAAAACCTTAGAGACCTTGGCTACGTTACAAAAGGGACCCACCCCGTTGTGTGGTGCCCAAAATGCCAGAGCCCGACTGGAGATCATGACAGACAGGTAGGTGAAGGAGTAGCTCCAGAAGAGTACACGCTGATAAAGTTCAAACTTGACAAGGAAACCTTTCTTCCCGCAGCCACTTTTCGACCTGAAACAATCTACGGCGTAACAAACATCTGGCTAAACCCTGAAGCAACTTACGTCGAAGCCCAAGTAAATGGCGAAAAATGGATAATGAGCAAAGAAGCAGCTGACAAGCTGAAAGAGCAGGGAAGAACGGTTAGAGTACGTAGTCAAATTGAAGGCAGACTGTTAGTAGGGAAGACCTTTGAAAACCCAGTGACAAAAGGAAGGCTTCTGATATTGCCTGGATGGTTCGTCGACCCATCTCAGGCCACAGGCGTAGTCTACAGCGTTCCAGCCCATGCGCCCTTGGACTGGCTCGCATTAGAGGATTTGAAGAAGAAACCTGAAAGCCTAAAAAAGTTCGGCATAGACCCTGAAACCCTAGAAAGCATCAAACCCATCTCGCTGATCAAAGTTGAAGGTTACGGTGTATATCCAGCTGCAGACATCGTTAAGCAGTTAGGCGTGAAAGATCAGAATGACCCAAAGGCTGATGAGGCGACCAAGCAGCTTTACAAGAAGGAATTTCATAATGGGGTGCTAAACGAAAATTGCAAAGAATACGCTGGAAAAATGGTTCGAAACGTCAAGGAAACTCTGATAAACGACTTCAAACGCCGGGGAATCGCAGATGCGATGTACGATCTGCCGCAAGCCGTTGTTTGCCGATGCATGACACCTTGCATAGTCAAGGTTTTGCAGGACCAGTGGTTCCTAAACTACTCCGACTTGGAATGGAAAGAAAAGGCCAAACAAGCCTTGAGCAAGATGAAAATCTATCCAGAGACAGCGAGACAATGGTTCTTGACAGTGATTGACTGGCTGAGGGAATGGGCATGTGCAAGAACAACAGGATTCGGCACCCCCTTGCCTTGGGGAAAAGGCTGGATCATTGAAACTCTCAGCGACTCAACAATTTACATGGCATTCTACACTATCAACAAGCACATAAGGCAGTACGATATAGAAGCAGAGGCTCTGACAATAGAGGTGTTCGACTACGTTTTCTATGGAAAAGGACAAAAGGATGAGATCGCCGCAAGAACTCGCGTAAGCGTTAAAGCATTGGATGAAATGCGAGAAGAGTTCTGCTATTGGTACCCGGTGAACTTGAGAGTTTCGGCAAAGGAACTCGTTCCGAACCACCTGACATTCTTCATATTTCACCACACCGCACTGTTTCCACCAAAACATTGGCCCAGGGCCATCGGTGTAAACGGCATGCTGATGATCGAAGGAAAGCAAATGCACAAGTCTAAAGGAAACTTTGTGACCATGAAGAGAGCCACTGAAGAGTACGGTGCGGACGCCACAAGATGCGCCTTGCTGTTAGGCGGTGAAGGCATGGATGATCCGGACTGGAGAGCTGAAAACGTGAAGGACTTGCAGGCTAAACTCGAATCACTATACAACTTTGCGGAGACCATAATAGAGAGTCCTCAAACGGAAGAGAACGGGCACATGGAAAAGTGGCTGATGAGCGCTCTTCAGCACCGTGTCCGCGAGGTCACTGCGAATCTGGAAGAAATGAAAACCAGGACAGCCCTAGAAATAGCATTGTTTGAAGTTTGGAATGACTTCAGATGGTACCTGCGTAGAAAAGGAAAAATGGGGACGAAAGCCCTCAAGGAAGCCTTAGAAATTTGGGTGAAACTGCTTGCACCATTTGCACCTCACATATGTGAAGAATTATGGAGCCAAATGCAGAAGAAAGAGTTTATATCGCTAGCCCTGTGGCCAGAGGCGAATGAGAAACTGGTAGACGTGAGAGCCGAAGAAAAAGAGAATCTGATGAGAGAGGTTATTGAAGATACCTTGAACGTGGTGAAAGCAACGAAGACGAAGCCGAAAAAGGTATGTTATTACGTGGCAAGTCAATGGAAATGGAAGGTTTACCTCACAGTGCTGGAGAGATCAGCCCACCGTGAGACAAGGATGAATGAACTTATGAAAGAGCTACTTGCTGAGAAGGACCTGAAAAAACATAGCAAAGAGTTGGCCAAGTTCACTGCAAGAACACTGAAAGAGGTGAGCGAAATGCCTGAAGACAGAAGGCAAGTCCTGCTAGAGATTGAAATGCTTGATGAAAAAGCAGTTATCATGGACGCAATAGGCTTTCTGGGTGAAAGATTCAACGCGCAGGTGATAGCTTTCGATGAGGAAGACAAGCAACGCTATGATCCTAAACAGAGGGCTACTATGGCGATGCCTCGCCGTCCAGCGATCTACATTGAATAGATGATAGATCACAGTAAACTTGACATCAGGTTTAAGGTGCGAGTGTTGACTCTGACGTGATAGTTCTTTCGCCCACTGCTTGTCGTCGTGACGTAATAGTCCTTTTCTGCGTCAAGTGACGCCCCATGCAGCATGGCTAGAACGGTGCGGCAAACGTTTACAGAAGTCAGTTTTTCGTCGTTGACTTTCTTTTCAATTTCCTCGTGCAGCATTCTCGGATTGATTGTGTAGACGGTCTCGCTTCCTTGTCCTGTTCGTTGCAGATGCATTTCCATGTCTTTCATCAGAAACTCAACGATCTCATAATACGGTGACCTGCGCTCCCGTATCAAGTATACATAATTTACTAGAGGAACCGGAAGTTCAGGACCCTCTGGCAAACTCTCCCTCTCCGTAATACAATGGAAATGAAGGTGTTTAAAAAGATTAAGGAACATTTGTCCACTTGACACCATGCTTGAGCTTCGCGTTAACATGTGTTGTCTGGGCGAGTTCTTCAGTTTCGGGCTTCTACTTACGTCGAGAATCATTGATCCGATGTTTTTCTGGGTCATAATACAGTTGCAGCTGATCGTGCAACAGAAGTTGCAACTCTGAGCGTCGGTCCGATTTACGCTTGCTTTCTGGAAGGTTCAGATAAAACTATATTCGAGTTCACATCATTTTTCAGCGGGGTCCGTAGCGCAGCATGGATAGACTTGTCCCAGAGAGCGCGGCGGCCTTCTAAGATCAGCATTGGGGAAAGCCGCAGGTCCTGGGTTCAAATCCCAGCGGACCCGCCACAATAGACTAACACCAGTTCTAGCGTCTTGGGTTGGTTCCGGAAATTTGAAAAGTGCGCGCGCACTATGATATTGACCGCTAGCCCGTTGGCTATATTGTCTGAACTGGCGTACTGTTTACCGCGTATGGGTTTCGGTTCGCGTTGTGAACGGAAATTTTAAATCGTCAAGTCAATAATAAATGGAAAGCGCTTTGAGGTTTGAGTTATAGATGTGTAAGGGATGCTTATGAGTACACACGCAGAAGATCTGAAGCTCAGGCTAATGACTATTGAACTTCTTAGAACTGCAAAGTACAAGAGAAACATCACGTATCGGGAGCTAGCGTCAAAGACAGGTTTGCCTGTGACCGTTCTCAGCAGGTACGCGAAGGGGCATGTTCTGCCGAACACGGCGAGAGCCAAGCAATTATGGAGGATACTGACGAAACTTGTAGGTTTGGAGCCTGAACTTCGGAGCAGGATAAAATTCGATGAGGAAGGCTATTTTGACAACACTGAAATCGTAGGTGATTTCAATATTCTTCAACAGGCAGCTAACCATGCACTTGCGAACTTCGCCGGAAAGCGTGTGACGAAGGTTTTGACTGCGGCCGTTGATGGAATCCCTTTGGCAACAATGGTTGCAAATGCTCTTGGAGTGAATCTTGTTGTCGCAAAGAGAAACAAGGAAGTAGGCGTTAAAGCATTTCTTGAAGAAACATATGTTTTAGGCAGAGATTCAGGTGTAACCATGACCCTTTACATTCCAAAGGAGATAATCAAGAAACGGGACAGTGTCTTGATTGTAGATGACATGATCAAAACAGGAGAGACGCAGGCAGCCTTAGTCAATCTTGTTCGAAAGGCAAAGGCGGAGATTTCCGGAATTTTCTCACTCGTTGCCGTGGGAGAAGAGTGGAAAAGAAGACTGAAACCTACCAGCGAAGCTCCTGTCGAAGTCATAACTTACGTTAAGTCGCCCTACGATGCAAGCAGTCGCCTCTGACGGCACAAGCAACGCATCTCCCTTTTTTGCACAGATTCTTGCCAAGCCTGAGCAGTGCAGTTTCGAAGTTCGCAAAAGATTTTCCGGCGACTGTGTTTCTGCTCCAAAAATTCTCTAGCTCTTCCAAAGTGATACGGCTTGTGCCCTTCTTTGCTATTCCAAGATTCTCAGCAGCAAGGACTATCAGGTTTGAGGGTTCTGGGCGGGCTTTCCTCAAGAAACCACTCATCTCCCTTAAGAAGATATTGACGGTGTTGTCACCTACTCCCTTTCCTAGGTTTTTGAGACGCCTCTCAAGATCTCGAGAATCAGTGGATTTTTCGTGTAGAAGCTTCAGACTTCCGTCATATTCTTTGATGAGGTTCCGCGTGACTGTTAGAAGCTTGTCCGCTGTTTTGAAATCGTATCTTGTATAGCCTCCTTCATCGAGTATCTTGACAGTCCGTCCCATCCTGTCGCGACAATTCGCTGAGGCGTCAAAACGTTGTATTTCTCAAAGCATCGATAGGTTTTGATGGCAGAATTCTCTCTTATGGGCGCAGCGAAAAGTAGAGACGCTAGGAACCATTTGAAGATCTCCTTGTCTTCCGCATTTAGCAGGTTTATGTCCAAGATTTCCGAGTATTTCTTCCCAAGATTATCAACTAGGGCTTTCAGAGTTACATGTTTCATGCTTTTTCCTTTTCCACAAAATCTTATACTTGGTCAACATAAAAGGCTTCATTGGGGCATGCAAATGCGCACAATAGAGTGGCGTGATGGAAGGGTCATGACCATAGATCAAACGAGGCTTCCAACAGAGACGATTATGCTAGAGATGAGAGACTGCATTGAGGTAGCGGAGGCGATAAGACAAATGAAGGTTAGAGGAGCTCCGTTACTTGGGGCTGCTGCAGCTTACGCTTTGGCTCTAACTGCCTATAACTCAGGAGCCAGAACCTCCGGGCAGCTAATCCGCGAATTGGAAGACTCAGCGAAGATTTTGAAAGAGACGCGGCCCACGGCTGTTAATCTTTTTTGGGCTATAGACCGGGTCTTGGATAAAGCCAAAAAATGCCGTGAGGATGCTCAGAAATTAGGCGCACTTATTGTTAAAGAGGCAGGGAGAATAGCTGATGAAGATGTGGCTGCAAATCATCTGATTGGTGAGCACGGGTCCGAGTTGATCCGTGATGGTGATGTTGTCCTGACGCACTGTAATGCAGGTGCTCTCGCAACTGTTGATTATGGCACGGCCCTAGGTGTGATAAGAGCTGCATGTGAGCAGGGAAAGAAAATTGAGGTGGTTGCCACTGAGACTCGCCCGAAACTTCAGGGCGCGAGGCTGACAACTTATGAGCTTCACAGGGACGGGATACCTGTCACTTTGATAACTGACAGTGCGGTTGGGTATCTTATGCATAAGAAGATGGTCAATAAGGTCATAGTCGGCGCTGATAGAATCGTAACTGACGCCGTCATTAACAAAATAGGTACGTTCACGATTGCCGTGTTGGCCAAGGAACATGGTGTCCCATTTTATGTTGCAGCGCCGAGATCCACATTTGATTTGGCAAGCTCATCATTGGACGTTGTAATTGAACAGAGAAATCCTGAGGAGGTCACGCACATCGGTTCGATACGAATTGCTGCAGAAGGAGTGAAGGCGTTGAACCCGGCTTTTGACATAACGCCACTCGAATATGTGACAGCGATTATTTGCGAAAGTGGCATTCTATATAAGGAGGATTTTCGTAAACTTGAGACCAATCGCTTCGGGTGAACGTGAGACCGAATTTCAGTTGATGATTTGAATGCTGAGAAACAAGGAAAACACCTCAGGAAACTCTGAACCCAAGATCAAAGGCTTGCTTGTGGAAAAGGGTGTCAGAATCTCCAAGAAGGCAGACGCGGATGAGCTTTCCTCTAGGGGATATGGTGTGCCTCAAGATGGCGAGTTCTTGCTTGCCTTTTATGAAGCTTTGTACCTTACGGAAAAGGGCATTTTGGAGGTTGAGGACGATGGGGGCGAAAGGAAGGGCTTTCAAGAGCTTTTGCGGTGCTACGAGGATGTTGATGTTGAGGCTTGGTCCAAGTATTTGGCTTATCGTGATTTGAGAAGTCGAGGATATGTTGTTCGAGAAGGTTTTGGGCTGGGGGTTGATTTTCGAGTTTATGAAAGAGGGGAATACAGCAAAGACACTGCGAAATATCTGATTCTGAGCATTCAGGAAGGGAAGCCGGTTTCGCTTCAGGGCTTGGACACGGCTTTGAGGCAGAGCCAGAGTCTCAAGAAGGAGTTGGTGCTAGCCGTGATGAACCGGAGAGGTGAAGTGGTCTATTATTCGGTTTCACAGCTCACTTTAGCATGATGGGGAAAAGGGGAAGATGCCTGAATTTAAGACTGTCCGCGGAATGAGAGATTTCTTGCCTGAAGAAGCGGGGATGATGAGGCGCATCGAAGGCAAGGCTAGAAGTGTTGCTAGGCTCTATGGGTATAAGGAAATTATGACGCCGCTCGTAGAGTCGTATGAGCTTTTGGCTACGAAGGCGGGTGAAGAGGTTCGTCTTCGCATGTTTGCCTTCAAAGATTTGGGCGGGCGCATGGTTGCTCTGCGACCGGAGTTCACGCCTTCAATTGCCAGGGTCGTAGCAACGACTTTGAGGAACGAGCCTAAGCCTTTCAGGCTGTTTTGTTTGGGAAGCCTGTACAGGTATGATGAGCCGCAGAGAGGGCGTTACCGAGAGTTTTGGCAGTCAGACTTTGAGCTTATAGGGTCAGATAAGCCTGGGGCGGATGCTGAGATACTGATGCTGACAAACAGTTTGATGAATGAGGCAGGATTGAAGAATTGTGTTTTCAAGGTTGGGCATGTTGGCGTTCTGAGAGGTGTGCTGAGCGAGGAAAACTTGGATGACAAGGTGCAGAACGCGGTTTTGCAGTTGATGGATAAGAAGCAGTATGAAGATGCGTTTGGGCTTCTCAAGGATTCGGGCGCTTCAAAAGAATGCTTGGGTGTTATCCGAAGCTTAGTCGAGCTTAAGGGCGGTAACGTTTTTGAAATCGTGGGGAACGTGAAGAAGTGTGTTGAGCGCTATGAGAAGGCGGTGGTTGCTGCTGAGAACCTCGGGGAGATTTTGAGGCTGGTTGTGGAGAGCGGTTGCGGAATTGATGTGAGTGTTGAGGCTGGTTTCGCTAGAGGTCTTGAGTATTATACTGGGATGATTTTTGAGGCTTATGTGCCAGAACTGGATGTGGCTCTGAGCGGTGGTGGAAGGTATAACAGGCTTGTTGAGTTGTTCGGGGGAGAACCGACGCCTGCTGTCGGCGTGGCGAACGGGATTGACAGGATAATGCTGGCTATGCAGGGACAGAAGGTGAAGCTGAAGGAAGCTTTGGAGAAGAAGGTTGTGGTTATTCCTGTTGGAGACGAGGCTGAAGCTGAGGCTTTGAGGATTTCATGTCTGCTCAAAAACGCCGACATAGTAGTGGAGTTTGAGGTTATGGGAAGAAAAATGACAAAGGCACTGGAGGACGCGGACAGAAGAGGAGTGGACTATGCTGTGATCGTGGGCAAGAAAGAGCTGGCGGAGGGAAAAGTGGTCCTGAAGGACTTGAGAAAAAGGGAACAAACAGCTGTTAAGATTGAGGAATTGAGTGAGTTCATAAGGAATTAGTGTTTAAGCGAGGGTTTTTCCAAGCGTGCGTGTTTTGGCGTGTGCGTCCAGTTTTGAGGAGTTCAGGTTCTTGGGTGTCTTCTCGTTGCTATGATGGCTTCGTATGCTGCTGCGGCTATGATTATTAGTCCGATTATGATGAAGAATGATGCCCACAGTGCTGCAGCTTCGAGGCTGCCGGTGACGTAGTAGTAGAAGATGAGGCCTAGGAGGATCACGGTGAAGCCGCCGATTAGTGGTGCTATGAAGCCGTTTTCGTGTTTTTCGTGTTTCTCTGTTTTTTCCCATTTTTCTTGTTTTTCGTGTCTTGTGGCTTCTCTTCTTTGTTGTCTCATTTCTCTTCCCCTTTGTCTCGATTCTCTTCGTGATTCTCTAAGCTGTTGTCGCCAGTCTGCTGGTTGTTCGGTTTTCAGTTGTGCGCCACATTTTGGGCAGAAAGTCATTTCTTCTTTGATTTCTGCTCTGCACTTTGGGCAGTATGGCATGATGTTCGCCTTGGTTTGTCTGATTTGCTTGTATCAATATGCAGGTATTTAAGTACTGCACTATGGTGTGAGCTGGAAGAGTTATATGCGCAATTAGTGAAACACTGTTTTGAGGTTGTTGAAATGGATGAGGATCTTCGGCCTTTTCGATTGTGGCGTAGGGAAGGTGTTTTTGCTGCTGTTTCGTTTGGGTTTTTCTTTATTCTTTTGGGGGCGATTTTTGTTGCCTCGACGGGGCTTTATGATGGTGTTGGCACGTTTCTTAATTCGAGTTCGTGGACTACTTACAAGGTTTCTAACTCGAACGTTACTCTTCCTGTGCTTGCCAGTCCAGGTGCTCATGTGGCAGTGTATCAGGCTGTTTTCGAATTCTGTCTTGTGTGGGGACTGTTCCAAATAGTTCTTCTTGTTCTCAGGTTTGTTGTTGGGGCGTTGCCGAGAAGGAAGGCGCGGACGGCTTCAAGTGTGGTTTTCTGGTTGGGGGCGAGCTTTCTTGTGAATATGTATCTTAACGCGAGTACGACGACGGACCTTTGGTTCAGGTTCTGGGCTGCAGTAATAGTCTTGCTGGGCATTTCGCTGATCATTCGGGCAGCTGCGCGTTTGGCTATGAAATAGTGGGCGCTTTGTTTTTGAGGCCCGCGAACGCTTTTTTTTCCGTATAGTGAGATTCAAAGAACACGCGAACACAGGCTAGCTCATTCAACCAGCTCTTCAATTTCTGTATGTTGAAACGTGCTTTCCCATGTTGGCTGAAGGTAGTACTTTGGGAATTTCTTTCCTGTTTTGTTTGGAATCACTATGCGGCGTGAGCGTCCGCGCGCGTTACGCTGAAAGGGGCTGAGAAGATCAGGCGCTCCGCAACGTGGGGTTTTGGGAAAAGATCCGTGATTCTGTCGATGAGAGTGAGCTTCTTCAGGCGCGGCAGGTGCGACACGACCGTTTCAGTCAGAATGATTTGAGGTAGATTGACAAAGTGCTCGCTCAACGTCTCTTTCCGTGCGTTGCGGTTTGATGTGGTGCGTCAGAATGGAACTCGGTTGACTGGAAATGGGTGTTAGGTGAAAAAAGCTAGGGGGTGTTTCAGCTCGGTGGCGGCGCGCGCTACTCACCTCACGAGAGGGATACGCGACTCACCTATTACAATCAAAAATCGAATTTAGGAACACGCATGCGCGCTATCATTTTTGCAGGACCCAAAACTCAGTGTATGCGCGAGCCAAATCGTTTAACTTTGATATAGCCTAGTTTGACTTGTGCGCACGCGTGCCTTCAGTTCTACAGTAGCGGAAACATTCTGATTCAGAAGCCGACGGTGATATGATTGAAATTCATAAACATTAAAGATACAATCGGAGAATAATCGTTGACAGTAACAAAAAACGACACAAAGACTTTAATGAGGGAGTTATATGAGCGCAACCAACCATGTTGTGAGCATCAATAGGTTTAAAGAAATGACTTGTGGGAAGTATGTCAAAACATCCCTTGATTTGGTGATATTGGCAATATTAAACGGCAAACCTATGTATGGTTACAAGATAATGGCGGCTATACACAAAGAATTCGGCGTCTTGCTTAGTCCCGGCTCTCTGTATCCTCTTCTTCATCTATTGGAGGAAAGGAAATTGGTAGAATCACATGTTGAAGGAGGCAAGAAAGTTTACGTAGCCACCAACGAGGGAAGAGCAAGATTCCAAAACGCGTTCACGATATTTAAAGCATCAATGAATCAACTGAAGAACTTTGTGGAACGAAACGGAAAAGATTCTCTCAATGATTCGTAGGCATTCCATGCAAATTCTTTGACAAACCTTAACCTATTTTTTCATTGTTTTGCTTCCAGAAGAGTTATCATTCCTTTTAGTTTATTCATCTCTTTCTCAGTGTGCCTGTACGGTGCTTCTTCAAGTCTCTTTACTGTTTCCGCAATCTCTCTTCTCTCCTCGCTGGATGCTTTGTCACCCAGTCCTTTTTCTACTGCAGAGGCCAATGTCTTGGCTTGGCTTACGATTTTCACTTTCATGGTCATTCCGTTGGTCTGCTCTACCAACATGTTAGTGTAGTCTTTTGTTTTCTGAGCATTGCTGCTATTCAATGCCCCCTCAAGCCTGCCCATAGTTTCTTCCAGAGTCCCTTTTTCCTTTTCAGTGATTTTCCCGGCTATTTCTTCCATCACTTTCTTCGCCTCATAAATTATATTCTTTGCTCGGCAACGGATTTCGATGTTCTCTTTTCTCTTTTCGTCTAAGTCGTTAGACTTGGTTGCCTCGATGATCATCCTGGTGATTTCTTCTGCTGACAGCGCTGTCGACTTTAATACTCTAATCGTTTCTTTTTTCCCGGTTTCCAGAATTTCGGCAGAGACGCCCAGTATGCCATCAGCATCAATTTTGAAGGAAACTTCGACCTTCTGTTCATATCTGGGCGCTGGCAAAATGCCATCTAGCTTAAACAAACCCAATGATATGTTGTCCTTCGCCATTTCCCTTTCTCCTTGTAGAACGTGGATCATCATTGAAGTCTGGTCATCTTCTTCCGTTGCAAAATCCATACATGCCTCGGTTGGAATTGTCGTGTTCCTCTTGATCAATCTAGTAAATATTCCACCAGACGTCTCGACGCCCAAAGACAGAGGAGTAACATCCAGCAAGAGCATATCTCTCATTTCACCTTTCAGAACGCTTGCTTGTATACAAGCGCCAATAGCAACAATCCCCATTGGATCTATGCCCTTCTCAGGCTCCAATCTCGGGAAGAAATCTTTGAAGTATCTTCGAACTATTGGCATTCTAGTTGGTCCGCCCACGAGAACAAGTTTGTCTATGTCTCGAGAACCAAGGCCGGAATCTTTCAACGCTTGTCTCAATGGATATTGCAGTCTATTAAGCTCAGGCTTTATGAGTTCCTCCAGCTTGTCTCGTGCTAGAACAATGCTCGGGCTAATTTCTGTCCCTTCTGAATTGACCTGAGTCTTTACGGTTGTTGAACATCTAGTAGACAGGTGAATCTTTGCTAGTTCACCGGCGTCTCTGAGCTTATTCAAGATTCTTTGGTCATTTCGCACGTCAACGTTGTATCTTTCTTCAACTTCTTTGACGAGGTGATCTAGAATTCTGTCGTCCATGTCTTTGCCACCGAGATGGGTGTCTCCGTTCGTAGATAGGACTTTGAAAATTCCGTTACTCATTTGCAGGATCGTCACATCAAAGGTTCCAGAGCCCAAATCCAACACCGCGATCTTCAGGTTTTGACTAATCTTGTCCAGACCATAAGCTAATGACGCTGCTGTCGGTTCGCTGATAACTCGCAAAACCTCGAACCCTGCTTTTTCTCCGGCCTCTTTTGTGGCGTTTCTTTGGTTGTTATTGAAATATGCGGGGGTTGAGATTACCGCTTTGTCTATTCTTTCTCCTAGGTATGTTTCAGCATCTTTTTTTATCTTCTTTATTATGAGAGCAGAAATCTCTGGAGAGGTGTACTTGTGACCATCGATTTCTACAGCGTAATCTGTGCCAATTCTTCTCTTGATCCATCTTATCGTCCTGTCAGGACGAATGTAAGCATATGCCTGAGCATTTTTCCCGATAACCATTTCGCCATCTTCTCTGAACGCGACGACAGAGGGAAACATTTTTCCATATGGGGTCGCTCCTTCAGATGCTGGAACAAGCTTTACTTTACCGTCTTTCAGCACAGCTGCAGCAGAGTTAGTAGTTCCAAGGTCTATTCCTATCGTTCGACCCATTCCGATCTGCCATCCCGGAAAACAGCTCAGTTAACCTTTCTCTTGTATAAGGAGAGCTTCCTCAACCTTGGATTTCTCGAGAGAGCAGAGATAATGCTCGCAATACTTTGTCAGCAATTCGTGTGCGTTCTTGAGCTTCTTGAATTTCTCTTCAGCAAGAGGGTCATCTGGGTGGAGGTCTGGGTGACATTCGCGCGCAAGTAGATCGTATGCCGAGTTTACTTCGGACATGCTTGTTTCCTGACCAAGATCCAAGATTCTTCGTGCCTCTTCCACAGCGTTGAAATCCATCTTTTTCATTTCAATGTTTACGAAATTGTATGGCGGCAAAGGACTGATGCTCTTGAATTCAAGTTTCCCCTTGTACTTTCTTTCCAATTCCTCTAATCCATCATTGAATTCTTGTTCTTGTCTCTTGTCAACCAAAAAAGAAGCTCTCATTAAGGTGTCTTGATCAAGGATTTTGTTTTCTTTAAACCCTTCCGCCAAATTCTTCAAAGCGATTTCTATATTCTCCAAGTATTCATTCTTTTTCCTGTCTAGAGCTGACTTAACTTTCCTTCCAAGCTCAATCTTCAGTGACTGATCGTTAATCTCCTTTATTTCTCTGCTTAATGCTCGCATTTCTTCATTTTCTTCCAGAATGGATACTAGGATCGATTTGTCCCATGAAATCTTGACGTTGATCTGAACTTTGTGGTCTATGTTTTTCAAGACATGCTGGAATTTCTTTCGAGCTCGTTTCAAAACGTTTCTTATCTCTGTCTCGTCTTTAGCTACAACTCCGAAACCAATGGGGATTATTGTTTGAGTCTCCATAATTTTCTGCAGTGCCTTTTCGTGAACCCCAGCTTCTTCTATGTCAATCTTGAAACTCTCAGGGACATCACTAACTGCGGTGCCAATATCTTCGTACCGAACTACGCAAACCTCGCTGTTGCCAATTCCAATGCAGCCAAAGCTCTCTTCATTCGCTGATCCTACGATTCCATAGACGTACTTTCTTGTCTTATCCATACTTTTCTTCCTCTCATTTCATTTTGTGATCGTTCCTGCGATTGAGCGAGGCGAGCAAGGCGTTTCCAACTGTTTCCTTGAACTCTCCAACGTCTAAAGCATAAACGCGGCCTACTTCGCCACCAGTGAACTGAAGATAGAGCTCAGCACAGTCTGTTTTGAAGACAGTCTCCTTTTGCGTCATGAATCCTTCTATCTCATACAGAGGCGCTTCAAAAACAATCTCAGCAGGCTCTCTCCTCCAAAGGAAGATTCTGTTGTTCGTGAGATACCAGGTGCCTGGCTTCCACGTGTTCAAGATGCCTTGGTTGTTCCAGACTGACCCATGGGCTTTGATCATTATTTCCTCGTCTGTGGCTAAAGGCACTGCTGCTTTTTTCGCATACTCTTTCTCATACCATTCTCTTGTGCGCTTGTCCCAGGCTTCCATCATACCGTATTCAAGCATGGTCTCCATGCCTGCGATTGCCGCCTTCAAGTTCACTCCTAACAGCGGAACGCCTGCAACAAACAGTATCAGGTCCGCGTTCAGGATCAGTCCCTTGTCTAACAATTTCTGCAGAATGTCGTTAATGTCACAGTCTCGGCGGCTTGGTCTCATTCTCAGATTTCCCCAAGCTTGACAAAACTGAATGGTGCCCATGGACCGGTGAAGCGAACTGCATAACTCCCTTGGTTTATTTTGCCGAGCGCTCGGCCGAGACCTTCAACGTTGTCGTTGTGGACCAAACAGGAAAACGCTGCGATTAGTCTCTTGTCTTTGTATTTCTCTGGCAAATGTGGAACTTTCCTCTCAATTTCCATTTCCTCTACGTGTTCTTTTATCTGGGAAGCGAACTCTCCGGTCAGTCGGGCTCGCGTTGAGCTAAAAGCATCATTCAGTCTCAGTTCAAACTTTCGACGAAAGAGGTATCCAGCTCGTTCAGGCATCCTATTTATTCTCTCTTTCAGTTCCCTTAGAGCCTGATCTTCAGCTAAGATTCTTTCGACCAACTTGTCCTCGTCGGAGAAAATCTGAACCACATATTCTGCTCTCTGGCTGAGCCGTTCTAGCTCATTCTTGAATTTTTCATAGTTTTTTCTCAGCCAGTCTTTGACTGTGTCGTCACCACCTCTAACTATGGTGTCAAAAGAAAAGGGAATTACCGTGCCAAAATGTCCCGTGGCTTCATCGATTACATCATTGTGACTTAGAATCCACTCCGTGACTTTGTCTGCGTCCTCTGACTGGTACGGCTGGCTTTGACAAACATGCACAACTGCCGCGATATCCTCGTAGAGAACCGTGTAAACCTCGGCTTTCGCTATTCCCATGTTACCCAGGCTTCGCTTGGCTGCCCTGTTAACGATACAGTACACATATCTCCCTTCTTCGACCTCGGTTTCTCCGCTTATCTTCGTTTTTATCATGCTTTTTTCATCTCTTTTTTCCATCTTTCAGGGTTCAGAAATACGTCAGCTACTTCAGAAAGACCATCAATTACAGAATCTACGACATCTTCAATGCCGTTCTCTTTCTTTATGTGATTCAACGCCTCATCAAGGTCGGCTAGGGCTTCACTAAGCCTCGCTTCTTCTTCAGCAGTTAATCTGCCGCTCTCAATTCGTCTCAGGGCTTGCCTCTCAAGTGCTTCTTCTATTACTTCAACCAGAGCAACCATGAGTCCTAACAGACCCTGTTTAAGGTTGCCTTCATCAACCTTAATTGCCATATTTTCTCACCACTTTTTTCAGCACGACTTCTAGAATGCCGCTATTAACTGCCTTTTTCACATTCCCTTCAACAGCACCTGTATGCAAGATCTCTCGCTGACGTCTTTTCCAACTATCAATAACTTGATTTACATTCGTCGAGTCCAAGTGCGAACTTGATGATTTCCAAATCATTTTGGTCGTCTCAGTCGGTTGGAACGACGATTAGATGACCCTTATTTTCACCAACGCTTCTTCTTTCGTCCTAGTGCTTACGCTTTTCCATCCGCACCATGGACACTGGTCATTGAGAAGTTGTTCTTTCTCTACGATTTTGCTGCATTGTGGGCATTGTTCTTTGTCCTTCGCGGCTTCTCTCAATGCTTTTGTTTCCAGGTTTGTGCCAGACGGAAACTCCAAACCATATTTTGCTGCTGTCTCGAAAGAAGCTAACGCGGCTCTTATTTTGATTCCAAGCAGTTCAACACCAGCAACGGAAACAACGATGTCAGCGTTGATCACCAATCCTTTATCTAGAATTCTGTCTATGGCATCTGCCAAACCTCCAGAAGATTTTTCTTTCTGAGGCGCTAATGTCGTCATCTCTTCTTCCTCGAAGGACCCGAGATTCACCATATTTCACGGACCTCCATGTCTCTTGAGATTCTACAATCTGGACTAATTCGTGAGCGTTTTCCTGCTCGTCTCAAAGTACACAATAGCGTTAACCTCAGTTTCTACGCTCTATGAATTGAATGTAGATAAGCAATATTCAAAAACCCGAGACGAAATCTGTTTCAAGAATTGATAACTTCCTGAAAATTGTCCCTTCGTTGCTGTCCATTCATGAATCATTTATAAACGGTGGCAATGATAACCTCCAAATCCATTGCTCGCACGAATAAGCCTCCGTTCCCGGATTTCTCGTCGTTTCGTTTACAAAAAGTCGTGGCTTTCTCTGCATCCGTTGCGATTACTGCGATTACATACTGAAGTCATGCTTGTGTAGGAGACGACTTGATTCAGCGCCTTTTAATCCGTTTTCATTATTCTATGCTGACGTTATCTTCTCAGTGAGGTCGCGCGCGAGGTCTTTTCTGTGCTTAAGATTGTTTATCCTTAGCTGCTGGATTAATTCCCTGTTTTTGCTTTCGTACTTCTCTCTTGTCATTTCACCCAGTTCGTAGAGCAATCTGTTCTCCTTCATCTTGTCGTTGATTCTCCGTTGGATCTCTTCGTGTCTTGCATCCTCAACGTAATCTGTGATTGTTTCCAGCAGCCACAGCATGTCAAATGGCGGCAGAGATACGCCGAGTGCTCGGAGCAAAATGTCATCTATTAGAAAGGGCATCAGTTCACCTATTTTTTGTTGATTTCGATGCCTTGGATTCCAATTTTTATGTAAACGAAGTTGTGTGGGGGCCAGGGGCCGCTATAAAGAAGCCTCAGCATGGGATATTTCTCCTGCATGCTTTCCACTTTGTCTGAAAATGCATCAACATCCCCTTTGTTGACTAGGAAAGACGTGTTTAGAATCAGTCTGTCTGTAAACAAGTTGCCTGTGGCTGATTGTTTTGCCACGGTGATTAGTGTCCCTAGGATGTCTGACACGCATTCCTTTCTTTTTTCCAGGTCAGCAAACCCGATGTCTGAGTTTAGAACAGCCTTCACTCCTAGCTCAACCATGTTATCAACCAACTGTAGACATTTTCTAGTCGGATCATAGGACTTTGTCAACAAGTGTTTCAGTATTTTTTCGTTTTTTATCGTCGTTCCAAATTCCGCGGGTATAACTGTGTGACTCTCCATTATCTGCCTTAAGACTTCTATGTGTCTCCGTGTATTGTCTTCCGTAATCTCATAGTCCTTCATAGGTAAATCACTAACTATGGCTGCGATGTCTCTATAAGGAATCGTGTGGACCTCACCATCGTTCATTCCTATGTGCCCAAAACTTTTTCCTTCGCTACACAGTGTCACACCATAGAAGTATTTTCCTTGCGTGTTTCCTCTACCCTCTTTTTCCTCGGACCATTTCGCAAGCTCTCTGCATTCTTCGCTTGTCACTTCAATCCGTCTCCCTGACGATTTGTTCCGCCGTCAGGTAGTTGGCCAGCAGCTTGCGAGCTTCAATACGCTCCTCAATTATGCCTTTTATTTTTGATTCTGCGTCTCTTGCAGGGGCGTACCTTTTTGCTTTGCCATCCTTGTCAGAAGTTAACAAACCCCTATCTCTTAATGACTGAAGGAGAGGATAGATTGTTCCTGGGCTGAGCAGCACGTTAAATTCCAAATGTATAGTTCCTATTATTTCAGTTCCACACATGGTTTTTCTTTGGAGAAGAGCAAGAATTATGGTCTCAAGATTATCTTTCACCATTTTCTCGACGGAATCGTATGATAACCTAGATTTGTCAATGAAATTTCCAGACAGCATTGTTATGTCATTTGTTGTCAGTTGAAGGTGGTTGTGGTATGCGGCAAATTGTCTAATTGTGTCGGGATCAAGTCTAGTAACGTCATATGTACACAGACAACGTACAGACTGCCTCTTGCCCAGCTCGTTTATATAGTGTTCCCTTTCTTTGATTTCTTGGCCTTCTTGGTCAGGCATTGATCCAGCATCTATGATTATGCGTAGCTTGCAGTTTCCCTTGTTTTCAAGATCTCTAAGTTCTTCTGGTTTGATGATTCCTAGCTGAACGTTTATGGGCTTGAATTCTTCGATAAGTGATACGGGATCGTTTCTAGTCACATACACTGCCCTTTCATTTTTTCTCATAAAAACCAAGAAAGCTCTTTGAATTTCGTATCTGTCCACTTTCGACGTGTATAGATGGAGGGTATGGTCTAGACCTTCAAGACTTGCATTAGACCGTGGCTTCAAATTAACCGATTCCATATCCTCTCATCTCGCCTTCCATGCCAAGTCGTTAGTACCCTTCTCTCCAGCAAATCCACGCTTCTTATCGTTTCAATTACTATTTCGGAGTTTCTTTCGGAATGCTGCATGGCGTGATTCTTTTGAAGGATCATTCTTCCCTCCATTCTCCGTCTTGATTCCAGGTCACGGGAGGATTTTGCTCTCTTCAAGTGGGAGTAGTTGTTTAGACTTGTCTTCCACCAGCTTCCTATTCCCATAATTGCATCCCTTAACTAGTTTCTGTCTCGGTTTCAGAGGAAGATATTAAATCACATCGTCTTCTAATGACCTTCTGTGTCCAGCCAATTAATGCGCCGTTCTTGTTGAGTCTAATCTCGTATCTTCCCAGAAGATCCAGTGAGTCGGGTATGGACTTTCTCTCCAACGCTTCAACAGTTATTCTCCATTCTCCCTCTAGTTGTTCGACACTTAAGATGGCTTCCGGTTCTTTACGTAGGTACTTCTTTGCAATGGCAAATGTCAAATCGGTGACCTCTTCTATTGACACGCTAGTTTTCTCTGCCTTCATTCCATATTTCCCCCATTGGATAAGAATGTGGAATCAATTCCCAAGCCTGAAAATCGTTCATTTCCATTCTTAGCAATGTCGTAACGTGTTTTCATTCTGAGAAATCTCCATAGGCTTCTTTGATTACAGTCTGTATGAGGTCACTTTTCTTCAATAGTTCTTTTTGGTCGCCTATTTTTGTTGCAAGAACATCCATGTATATTTGTTCAATGTCTTCTTTTGAGCGGTTGCGTCCCAATGCTTTCAGTCCTTGACAGATCATTATTTCTGCTCTAGTACTTGGCTTGGAAGGTTCAGGCATCTTTTCCCTGATTGTTCTAATGACTTGTACTACTTTTTCTGCTTCACCAAATGGCAATTGAGTGTGAGCTTGAGCAATCTTTAGTTCAGTGCCATAGTCGTAGTAGTCCATGTAAATGTTTATCATCCTGTCAAGCAAGGCGTCCTGAGGCTTGTGTATTCCTGCATATTCTATGGAGTTGCTTGTTAGGATTATCACGAAATCTGGATGGACCTTGACGTATCTATTATCTCCAAACATTGTCGGGAGTTCGAGAATCTTCTCTTCTAGCACAGAGAGAAGGACGTTGTTAGCTTCCGGTTTGGATCTGGCGAACTCATTGTAGACCAGCGTGTAGCCGTACTTACACGCTAGGGTCAATGGATTGTCTACCCATGAGAATCTGGTCCTATCTCTCGCTTTCATGACGGTGTGAATATATTTGTCTCTCACGCTTTCGGCTTCCATTTCTGAGTATCCTCCAATCAAATCTGTTGTCGTCATTTGCTCATCACCGTTGATCCACACAGTGGGTCTTCCCAACTCCTTTGCGACTTCCATTGCCAGTGTTGTTTTTCCGCAACCTGTTGGTCCTACAATCTGAAGGGGGCATCCTGCATTAACCCAAAGTTTGACTCTGTCCTTCAGCTTCTTAACATGCTCGGTTTCAACAAAATTTTCAACCGTCGGTACCAGAAACTCTGTCTTCACGCTTTCGACCAAAAATTCTGCAGCATGTTCTTCAGTTTTCTGTTTTGAAAGTCTTTCTTCTGTTGTCTCATGAATTCTCTTTCCTCTAACTTCTCTTTTGTGTGAGGGTGTGTATTTCATATTTCAGAACCGCACTCTTCTTGAAGAAGAGTCTGAGGTATGTTTACTTAAGCAATATTCAAGAGATTGATACGAATTTTGTGTCAGAAATCGTAAAGCGTTCGCGTTAATTAATCAGGGCAGCTGATTCTCTTTTGTCATGCAGAAATAGAAAAGGTCGGTGACCCTTATGCAAATTCGCCTAAAACCCTTTCCAGTCCACCAGTCTTGCTTCAGTCTTCTCCCTGTGCAAGCACGCGTTGAAGTTGAGAAGCCCACCATTCATTGCGGATTGAAATGTGCGCGCAGAAGATAAGGTCTGCTGGTGCTCAGATTCGGAGTGCTGAATAATGGCTATATCTAAAGGCTTCGAATACCACGCGTTTGTTACCCTGAGGAACGATGGAATGAAGCAGAAAGAGAGCACACTAATCTCAACTCCGACAATAGGTTGTGGTTGGACGAAGCAGGTCGTAAGCCGTCATCTTGTTCTTCGCGGCAACCCTCCCTATGTTACCTCAGCTGAGACAGTAAGGATTGAAAGGGAACATGCCGAAGCAACGGCGGGCGTTGACCTAAGGTATGTGCTCGATGGTCCTGCGTGCGCTGAAAACAAAGGGGTAAGAAAACACGAGTGCAGTAACAATGACGGCACGTAGAAGTTGTGGATCTGAAGGCGCACGGTCAAGACATATCTTGCTATTGACGGCGGATCTTTTTGCATCTTACTATTCAAACATGAGCACTTTCACATTCTTTGAATGTGACGGCTGTTCTGAGTCTGAGTCTGAAATATCAGGGCTTCATAAGCGATAATACTCGTGTGCTGGTTGTCGTAAAGAGAGAGGAAACAAATGAATTCAGAGATTAAGGAATTAAGCCGAATAATATGCAATGGTTGTGACCAAAAGGAATACGAAAAATGCAGAACTTGCAGAATCTATCAGCTCATAAACGGAATGATTGCGAGATAGGCGCGGACATCCATCTAACTCTTTTGATGTGTGCTTTCAGAGTTTTTTGTTGTTTTCTTAGGCAATCCTCCACTATCTAGTTAAGTCTAGTGAAGTCGATGGGCTCCAGTATGTGCGCATTGGCTCCAAGATTCGCGCACGCTATTATTGAGACATTACCTAGCAACTATTGATGTATAGCTATGGCCTAGAAGCCCAAATTGAGCCTTTTTTCTCAGTTAACGTCAAACATGACAGTATGCTTATAGCGTTCGAAGATCAACCTCATCTGAGCGCGCGCTAGGAAAGAGGACGCGGCTCGAATACTGTCACATGAGTCAAAAGGAGATATGGAGACTGGCCTCTTCAAGCTAACAGAGACGACAAATCAGATTGCAGCGGGATCACTGCCAACGCATAAACATTGGAATTGTCTTGGTTACGTTTTTTCGCATAGTTTTTCCAATCTGAGTTGTAGAATATTGTTTCTATAAGTCAAATCTGTTGTGTTTCTATTGATGCGAGTTGGAAGCCTGACTATATTAGAATACTTCTTCGCCGTATTTTCCGCCGTTATGGTTACAGAGTTTTCATCTGCCTTTACCTTCACGTCTTTCTCGTCTATGCCTGGCAGTTCTGCTAAAACTACCAAGTAGTTTTCTTCTTCAAAAACGTCGATTGGTGGCTGTCTCTCGTTCATCAAACTGGGTATGTGATGAAGTAGTCCGAAACTTTGTGTTGCTCCTGGTCTTTTTAATCTTCTTACGACATCAAAAGAGTCTTTCAATGTCATCGTATTGAAGGAAACTGCTTTCTTTGTTGCGTGCTTTTGGGGGACATAGGTTTGTTCAAAGCGAACGATGTGTCTGCAAACTCGGCAATGGTCTATGCTGACTCTGTCTCTTTTGGTGCTTTTGATCGAGGGACAGAAAACCCATTCAGCTCCCGCGATACCTCTGACCAAGAGTTTGTTTTTTCCTCTTCCGAAAGTTGCTCCACAAATCAGCCACATTCAACGTTCACACACGATGGATATGGATATTCAGAAGAGCGTGTATAAGCCATATTCCACAATTTGGAATATTCCGTGGGTATAGTACACTGTTGTGTCGTTTTTCGATACGAAGCCAGTTACGTTCCATTGAATATATATTAAATAGTACTATTCACTACTTGAATCATCGTATAACATAAAAAGGTGAAAAAAATGGTTGGACAAACTCCTAACTCGACTAGTTTGGCTGAAGTTCTTGACAGAGTGCTTGACAAAGGAATCGTTGTTGACCTTTGGGCCAGAATCTCACCAGTAGGCATCGAACTCTTGACCATAGAGGCTAGAGTCGTTGTCGCCTCAGTAGACACCTTCCTGCACTACGCCGAAGAGATCACGAAGATAGAACAAGCAGCCATCGGAGTACCCGCTACCGCATAAGACCAAGGACAGCAAGCGGCCCATATAGGAGATGAAAAAACGTCTGAAAAACAGGAAAAAGCGGCAAAGCATGCACATACGGTTGCCAAGACTGCAAGAAAGGCACCTGTGAAAAAGCACAGTCAAAGGGCCGCCATGCCAGTGGAAACGCCAAAAGAGACCCCTCATTCAACAGTCAGAGGCAAGATTGAGGCAATCCAAAGAGAAATAAAAGCGATTCAGATCAAAAGAGGGGCTATTGAAGAAGGCGCTGCTGAGATTCACAAAGGTGCCGCTGAAGTTCAAGCTGGCATACGAGCTATGGAAGCAAACATAAACAAACAGATCGACAAATACAAAGACGCCATCGCCGTCTTTTATGCAGGTGTTGGAGACTTCAACAACTCTATCCTTGTGCAGTCGAAGGAAAACAAAAAAGCTGCCTCAGCTATCTATTCTGGCGCACGAGAAATCCAAGCAGGCATAGAAGCTATGCGGTCAAGTATCGAAGACAAGATAAGGGAAAACGCAGGGTACGCAAGGAACTTTTACGGGTAAATGCATCCTCCTTTTTTTTATGTTTGTCAAACTTATGTTAGACTTATGGTTTGGAGGTGGCAAAAATCACCATTATGAGACCAAGAACCCAGATGCGCGCTCAAGAAAGAGAAAGAAAGCAAAAGTGGTATATGCAAGAAATGGAAAAACTGCAACACTTATCTATCGCCATGCGTCCACAAGCGATTCGCGCCTTATGGGTAAGAGATGTCGTTAAAAAAGAAGAGGAAGAATAACTGTTTGCAGAGGGACATCTCCTTTCTGTTTTTCAGTTCCGATGTTTGAGCGGACGCGTGTGACTTGTAGTTTAGGAAAGGTGGACGTGTGACCGGGCAGACTCAAAAATCGGATATCTTGACACTTCGTGTGGCCGAGGCCTCGCAGAGAGACTTTGGCAGGGGTATAGCTAGAGTCGACCCCGAAGATCTAGGAAAAATCAGTGCGGAAACTGGGGACGTTATCACAATCACTGGGAAGAAGAGAACTGCTGCCAAGGTTATGCCAGCATACCCAGAAAACCGTGGTAAAGGTATCATCCAGATCGACGGGATAACAAGGAACAATGCACTTGTCGGAATTGACGACAAGGTTCACATCGAGCGAGTTACTGCTGAAAAAGCCGAAACCGTTGTTCTCGCGCCTTTAGACAAGACCCAATCTTGGCTCAGAGAGAAAACATACGAAGACCATGCGAAGAAGCTTTTGGAAGGTTTGCCACTGACCGAAGGAGACCAAGTCAGGTTTAGCTTTCTTGGGACTAGTGCTTCCTTTGTCGTAGCGCAGTTGAAGCCGAAGAGTATGGCTGCGATAGTTTACCCCACCACGAAAATAATGATACAAGAAAAGGCCGTGGAAACGGGAAGAACAGTAGGCGTCACGTACGAAGACATTGGTGGACTCCGCGAACAGACTCAAAGAATAAGAGAGATGATAGAGCTTCCACTCCGACACCCAGAGGTCTTTGACCGGCTAGGTATAGAACCGCCTAAAGGTGTCTTGCTGCACGGTCCACCAGGCACAGGAAAAACCCTCATTGCAAAAGCCGTCGCGAACGAAACTTTCGCGACTTTCATCAGTCTCAGCGGCGCCGAAATCCACGGCAAATATTACGGAGAATCAGAGGCCCATCTAAGAGAAATCTTCAATCAAGCCGCACAAAATAAACCGTGCATCATATTCATCGACGAAATCGATGCCATAGCACCCAAGAGAGAAGAGGTCACGGGAGAAGTTGAAAAGAGAGTAGTCTCCCAACTGCTAGCTCTGATGGATGGATTGGAACCTAGAGGACAAGTGATGATCATTGGAGCGACAAATCGACCTAATGCCATTGACCCGGCTCTTAGAAGATCAGGGAGGTTCGACCGGGAAATAGAAATAGGGATACCCAACAAGGAAGGGCGATTCGAGATTCTTCAGATTCACACGCGAGGTATGCCGTTGACCCAAAATGTAAACTTGCGAAAACTTGGTGACTTGACTCATGGCTTCACTGGTGCGGATATGTCAGGATTATGCAAAGAGGCATCTATGAAAGCCTTGCGGAGAGTTCTGCCTGAGATTGACTTCGAAGCAGAGTATATCCCTGCAGAAGTTCTTAACAAGCTTGTGGTAACGATGGAAGATTTTGTGGATGCCTTGCGGTTTGTAGAACCTTCGGCCCTAAGAGAAGTGTTGATCGAAACACCTAATGTCGGTTGGAGCGACATTGGTGGGCTGGAAGAAGTGAAGCAGACCCTGATGGAAGCCATTGAATGGCCATTGAAATACCCTGACATCTTTGAAAAAATGGGGGCGAAGCCTCCGAAGGGCATATTGTTGTACGGGTCTCCTGGAACTGGCAAAACTCTGTTAGCCAAAGCTGTGGCCAAGGAAAGTGAGGCTAACTTCATTCACGTTAAGGGGCCATCTCTCATGAGCAAGTTCGTGGGCGAATCGGAGAAAGGCATAAGAGAAACCTTCAGGAAAGCAAAACAAACTGCACCATGTATAATCTTCTTCGATGAAATAGATTCTATGACACCTAGGCGCGGAAGCGGAATTACAGACTCACACGTTTCAGAGAGAGTGATAAGCCAGCTTCTAACCGAAATGGACGGACTGGAGGAACTTCAGGGAGTCATCATTTTAGCCGCAACGAATCGAATGGATCTGATTGACCCGGCACTGCTGAGAGCGGGAAGATTCGACTATCTTCTTTCGATCCCAGCCCCAGACGAAAAGGCGAGAGCAGAGATTTTTAGGATTCGCACCAAGAGGAGTTCTCTCGCCAAGAGGGTTTCTCTCGAGAAATTGGTTGCAGAAACTGAAGGATACACGGGGGCTGATATAGAAGGGATCTGCAGAGAGGCTGTAATGCTAGCCATCAGAAGATATATAGGCAAAAGCACAAAACAAGACGAAAACAGACGAAAACGCTCTAAGCTTGAAGTGACTATGGAAGACTTCCAAGAAGCAATCAAGAAAATGAAGGAACGCAAAAAATCAGTTGACGCCAACCAGGAAGAACATCTCCTATGAGGAAACTGACGGCCAAAGAAATTCAAGGCTTGAACTTTCAAGGAGACATAGAATCCACTAGAAAATCGATCAATCAAACACTCCGGAAAATCCATAAAAAAATGGTAGAATTATTCAACATCGATTTCTCGTACTTTAGAGACATCAAGATAATCAAGCAACCCGAACTCATTAAACAAATAGCCAAACGCATGTGGAGCGACCTCAAGGAAAGCGGCCTAGTATACAGCAGCGACCATATGAAACAAATCTTCGCCAACCTTTCAAAAAACCAGGTGGAAGGATTTTTCGAAAACTTCGCCTTCTATAACCCGAAAGATGAAAAATTGTACATAAACGAAAATGTCATAACAAACCACCCGGAAAGAGTAATTCCCATATGTACACACGAGCTGTCGGAGAAACTTTTATCCACTTATCTTTCGAAGTCCCTTAAACCACCCACCCAAGTTCTTATCAGAAAATATATTGAAGCTAAAAGAACCAGCAACATAAAGAAGTTTTATGAATATTTGGACATGTACATAGATACAGTTTTCAAGAGCGTTTTCAAAGAAGGATGCTGCGAGGCGATGGCTCTTCGAACTTTGCGCACCGTAGAATATGGAGTTGATACGGCGTCGCTAGAAAAAGAGCTGCTGACAGGGCATTCAAAATGTATAAAACTTCTCTTTGTCCTTGAAGGCATAAGAAGTACAGAAAGGGCAAAAAAAGCCGAAGTGCATCTACAACGCGAAGGGGGTCAAGGTCAAGAAATAAATGCAGAGAATCTGGCTAAAGAGTTTTTGAGAGATTCCCAGATAATTAAGGGACTCTCATATTACTTAGGTTACCCACTCGCAAACGCTGTCTTAGAGAAGTACTCGATTGAGGGTGTGAAAATTGCTTTGGAAAAGAGCCTCCCGCTTGAGGCCAAGTATTTTGCTACTCCGGAAGAGTACGTAGCCCTGCTGGAAGAACTGCAAGTAGTCCGTGATAAGAGGAGGTGAAAAAACGACTAAAAAAGCGAAAAAAGACTTGGAAACATTTAGGACCGAGATCGAGCAAAAAGAAAAGGAAATTGAACGATTGAAAGAAAAAGTGGAAAAGATGGGAACTCAAATCCGAGAAAAAGAGAAAACTGGTGAACCAGAGCTAGGCAAGATCATCAAGAATGTCTCAGGTCTGCTTGACGTTGGTTTCGGCATTTTTGGCACGTCGGAGAAGAGCCAAGGCGGAAAATCGAAAAGTCAAGGACTGATTGGATTAATCGATGATTTAAGCAAACTGACGGAGAAATCTCAGACATATCAAAAGAGAGTTGAGCTTGGAAAAACGGGGGAAGTCAACTTCCGCGTGACTTCTCGTCCGATAAGAGGGTCTGCGGCAACTGTGGCAGACAGAATAAGGATAAGTAGGCCTCAGAACAAGGTTTCTCCTGTTGCGACAAGGATTCCTCCGGCTTCAATAAAGGAGAGGGAACCGATGGTTGATGTCTTCGAAGATGGAGATTTCGTAAACGTCATGGCTGAGCTACCTGGTGTAGAGGAAAGCAAGGTAAAACTGGAAGTAGAGAACGATCTGTTGACGATAAGGAGTGACACGGTTGCGAGAAAATACTATAAAGAAGTAAAACTCCCGACATCTGTCAAAAAGCACCCTGCCGAATCAAAGTTCAGGAACGGTATCTTGGAAATCAAGCTAGTCAAGGCAAAACATTCTGGACGGAAAGATGCTTAGAACAAGGGTTCATAAGACATCAACACGCCACATCTGGGCGCTTTGTTTTTGAGGCCCGCGAACGCTCTTTTTCCGTATAGTGAGATTCAAAGAACACGCGAATTCAGCCTTGCTCATTCAACTAGCTCTTCAATTTTTGAATGTTGAAATGCGTTTTCCCATGTTGGCTGAAGGTAGTGCTTTGGGAATTTCTTTGCTGTTTTTTTTGGAATCACCATGCGGCGTGAGCGTCCGTGCGCGCTACGCTGAAAGGGGCTGAGAAAATTAGGCGCTCCGCAACGTGGGGTTTTGGGAAAAGATTCATGATTTTCTCGATGAGAGTGAGCTTCTTCAGGAAAGGCAGGTGCGACGCAGCCGTTTCAGTCAGAATGATTTGAGATAGATTGATGAAAGTTGCTCGCTCAACGCTTCTTTTTCGCGCATTGAGGTTTGATGGGGTGCGTCAGAATGGAACTTGGTTGACTGGAAATGGGTCTTAGGTGAAAAAAGCTGTGGGGGTGTTTTAGCTCGGTGGCGGCGGTATGGTGGTTTCTGGTGTGGTTTTGGGCTTTTTTCGCCGTAGCATGATGACTGCGGCGATTATGATTACGATTGCGATTGTGCCGGTGATTATGATGCCTCCTTCGTCTAGCGGCGTTGTTGCGCCTGTTGTCTGTGTTGTTAGGTAGATGGTTAGGGTTGGGTCGTGTTCGACGCGGTAGCCGCTGTAGTTTCCGTAGCCTATGATGTAGAAGTAGTTGGCTCGGCTCATGTTTGTTATGGTTTCTTTGGCTTTTGCGTATAGTCCTGGGTACATGTGGGCGACGACGAGTGGGAGGAATTTCATTAGGCCTATGTGGTATGTGAAGAGGCCTGCGTTTCCTGCGAAGCCTGCTGTTTTGGCGGTTCTGGCTGTTGCTTCGTTGATTGTGCTGTTTTGTTCTGTTGGGTCGGAAGTGTAGTTGAAGAGCTTGTAGGTTTTTTTGGCGCCGAAGTTGGCGTCGCTGATTTTTTCGCCGTCGTCTGTGTATGTGACGATTGAAGTGTCTGTTACGGGGGTTTCTGTGTCGGTTACGTTTTGGCCGTCTGGTGTTGTGCTGTAGGTTTCGTGGTCAGCCAGGATTGTTGTTTGGAAGTCTACGATGCTCATTTTGATTTGGTTGTTTTGTATGAAGTCGTAGATGGTGTCGTTGCTGGTCTTGTGGCCTAGCCAGTATGTTCCGGTGCTGTTGTAGTGCACCCAGAACAATGGTATCACGCCGCCGAGCAGGAGGTCGCGCATTCTTCCGATTACGTGGTTCTCGGTTAACGTTGCCGTGTGAGCGGTAGGATCTATGGTTAGGTTGTATGTGAAGGTCAGTTCGTCGTAGACCGTTATGGCCACTGGCCAACTGTTGTCAAAGTGTGGATCTGTCGGGTCGATCCATGTTCTCCACCACAATGCTGTCAGGTTCGTATACTTCATGCCCCACGACCATTGGAGTTTGTCATTAGAATGTGTTAGCGGGATCGTCTCGGTTTTGCTGTTAAGAACTGGAAGCGTGGCGTTTAGAGCGGTCAGGTCAAAGCCCATGCTGAAGCTTGCCCAGAGAGTATCGTGGATGTCAGGCGAGTTCGGATAAATTGAGGTTCCGGTCTCGTTGAAAGCAAGCAGCATAAGGAAGGTTGAGGCTAAGAGTACGTCTCGTGTGTGGTTATCGGTTTTGTAATGCATAATGAATGATTGCATTGGTATTCTGAATGTTGCTGGTCCTCCGAGTGTTATGTTGTCTAATCCGGCGTAGAATAGTTGCAGTCCGCTTGTGTTGATGTAGTTCATGTACAAGTAGGCATGGTGATTACCTGGTGGAGGTTCTAATCCAGCTAAGGTGGCATAGGATCTTGCATAATCCATGAAGTCGACTGTTTTTGAGAAGCTCTCCTGCAGAAAGTCCTCTTTGAGCAAGGTGTCTGCGTTGACAATCGGTAATACTATGCTGGCCGAAGCCATTGCCATTAGCAGTATTGCGAGAAGTTGTCTGATTTTCATAATATCGTCTTCTGCTCCATTTTTTGGGGGTTGACTAAGCTTAAAGCATTTAATAAGGAATATGAATTCTGGTTCTGGTCTATCATCGGGTGACCAGCCTTCGTGGTGCAAGTCGGGTGATGTTTGCTTTCTTGTCAGGTCGTGTAAGCTTTGTCTCCTTTCTTGTTGTCCATGCTTTTGGTTGGTAGGGGTGGTGCTGGAGCGTAGAAAGTCTTGTCCTTTGTTTGCGTGTCAAACCTCAAGGTCGTACTAAAATTGTATATGGGTGTTCCGTCTGGATTTTTCCTATCAACCGCGACTCCGACGCGAGCCATGTCCACATGCACTTTTACCATAGTTTCGTCTTCTAGACGGAATACAACTACGTTACTTCCGACAACTTTTGCGGAGATTTGTTTGTACTTTATCTGTTCTTGTGCCATAACTCCACGGGCTTCATCAACAATCGAATTTTTAAACCTTAAAAGGTTTCTCTCATCAGGGTACTGTTAAGTCTTCGCGGATTTGGATTCATGTGAAAATCGTCGGATGCCTTTTCCGAAACATACTCAATACGGACTTTGATTCATATGGAAAAAATGCCAAAACACGCATCTTCACCTGATAACGAAAAAAAGCCCTCTTGAATGATACTCTTATATCATCTTGTATCATTTAATAACAGTAAGGTGCGTCATGCTAAGTTCTTTCCCCCTATTTAATTTTCATGCGCAAGTTTTGCGTGCATGACGCATCTCAACAATTCCAAACGAGCCCATACGCACTCTCCGAATTTTCCGTTTCGAGCCCACAAACAATTTTTCTTTTCCGAGCCCACATGACTTACTCGCATAATTGGCTAAAACGAAAATGGCTAGTCGTTAAAAAGAAGGGCAAACATCCTATAATAGTTACGAGTCTGCGTTTTCGCACTAAGAAACAAGCTCAGAAGAAAGCATCGAGTTTGAACAAGCAAACTAAGGGCTCTGATGTCAAGTTTTTGCTGAGAGGTCTGTTAACTGTCGGCGCTTTTTCCTAATGTGTGCGCGGTAATGTCAGTCTAGAGCCCTTAAGCAGTTTTAGAATGGTCAGCTTGAGAAAATCAGAGTGTTGTAAAACATAGAACTAGCGTGCGGTCCCATACTAATGCTTGGTATTAAATGTACTAATGTTTGATACAAAATGTACTAATGCTTGGTATTAAGTGTCCGCACGCCGATTTGTCTTTGGTGACTCTATGAGGAAAAAGAGGATAGCCATTGGTGTCGCACTGGCGACACTGGCGCTGATCGGAGCAGTCTTCGCCGCCTCTACCGTTCTTTCTGGGCAACGTGCAAGCAACGAGTTAGACAGTTACGCAAGCTTGAATTCTCCAATAAGGCTCACCAAAGTTGGCGACATACCCAACGAAATCTTTTCGGGCGTTCCATACACATTCCATGTTGTGACAGAGAACCTGAGCCCGTCAGAGTCCTATGCGATCAGAATAGTTTTTGATGTCTCACAACAAAGGTGGGTCTACCCGCTGATCCCAACGCCAATAAACAACGTGTCTGTCTCAGGTTCCCCCGTTTCTACCCCGATTGTGCCACCGTTCAATTATAGCGCTTTTGGCCAGCTGACTCCAGACATGGTTACGTTGACTTTCCGCGGTAAAACCGTTGACCTTGCCTACAATGAGACTGAAAATTCCTTAATAGGCTATTCAGAGGCGTTCACGACAAATGTTGGTTACTACGACAGCTCAGCAGTAACAGTTCAGTTCAATGACGCAGCGCTTTCAGCGCCGACAGGCAGTTGGACAGTAAGTATATGGGCGATCTTCGCTTAGTCTCCCTCTTTTTTTTAAAGCTTCAAAATGGGAGCGCATGCTAAGAAACTTGGCGCACGCGTCATACTTGAACAAGAGCTTTGCAACTAAGACCTTGTCTCAAACCTCTGATGTTGTCTTGCCTTCTTGATTAGAGACATCCATTTTGCTTCATCAGTTTCGATGTTTGCTTTTTGCGCGGGTGTTTTTCCGTCCAGTGTTGTATGAGGTCTCAGAAAGTTGTAATAGATTCTCAGTCCATCCATCATTGTCTGTGCCGTTTCTACGTCATCGAGCCCACGCATGACCTTGTTTCTCTGCCTAATCGTTCCATGAAGTCTTTCAACCATGTTATTGTTTGAAGCGCGCGCTCTGATTGGAAACCTTCGTTTCGATCTATTGCTCTGCTATCCTGAACTTGTTTGTGTTCCAGCATCTTCTGATTCTGTTTCACCTTGGTCGACGTGCATGACCTCTTGTTGAATGGGCTGCACATTTCTTATGTATGTTATGACCTCGCGCAATCCATTGGGAAGGTATACGGATCTTGTTCCGGGCCCAAAGAGGTTAAACCCAGTTCTCGCCTGAAGCGCAAATGATGCCAGCCCAATAAGCAATGGAATCGCAGTCACCAGAACCATAAGCATTTGGGTTGATCCAAGTTGAGGAACCATCCTAACCAGGGAGCTGCCTACGGATTCTATAGCGGAGATGAATTCGGGCTTTAAAATGGATCGCCACAAAGGTTCCAGCGCCACGATGAATGCGGGTAGTAACCCGGCTGCCAACACTTTCCATGGATAGCGCCTTGTGTGTTCAATGTTTGTTATGCTGTAGTATGGGATCTCCGTGATTTTTCTGGAGATGCGTCCATGCTTTATGAAGAGTCTTTTGTCCGTTGCCACTACTCCCCAGCTTCCTTTTGACCATGTTTTCGCCACGTGTTCTGGTTCAGCCAAGGTCAGCAAAGCCTCTTGAGGAATGTGTATCAGGCCGCCTTCTTGGGCTATTTGTTCAGATAGTACATCGTCCAGTTCTCTTATGATTTTCGAAGATGTCATGTTTCTTGCTCTTTCCTTAGCGTTGGCTGAAAGCTTGTTCCAAGTCTCGGGATCATCCACAAGTGTTTGTATCGCCTTTGCCGCGCCTGCGACGTCTTCAGGTCCTTTTGCGTGGATGCCTTCTCGATGGTTTCGGACCAACCATGATTGGCCGCCGACTCCAGATGTCACCACGGGTACGCCCATGTACATGAATTCCAGTTGGGTCAGTCCAAGTGCTTCCACTTTGCTCAATAGGATGTTGATGAATGAGGATTTGATAAGCAGGATTTTCTCTTTTTCGTCTAGCTCACCAAGGTAGGTTACGTTAGGCAACTGTTTTGCCTTCTCTTTAAGCGTATCCGAATAGCGTGTTTCTCCTCTGCCGGCTATTGCAAATTTGATGTCCGGTCGGTCTCTGAGTGACTCGGCGACCTTCAAGATAACTAGGGGGTTTTTTCTTTCTTCGAGAGATCCCAGATATGACACTAGCCTGACGTCTTTTGTTATATTGTGCCTTTTGAGGAAATTCTTGGTGTTGGCAGCTGCGAATCTCAAGAATGGCTCTTCATCTACGCCGCTTGAAAAGAGGAAACATTTCTTGGGGTCGGCTCCCATCTTGATATTTGCGTCCTTCTCGATGGGTGTGACGGCAAGCACGAGGTTTGCTGTTTTGAGAATCTGGGACAGCGATAATCGGTTCCAGGCCATCCGGAAAGTTCTTTCTACAAGCGAATAATATTTCGGCGAGGGTTCTTGGAAGTGTGACATGTGACAGAAAACGATGGGGTCTACGTAACCGCCTAGATCTTTCATGTATCGCCTCCACGCGACGAATTTGGCGACTTCTTCCGGTCCATTCCAAAGAGTGCTGTGGGTTATGAGGACGTTCAACTTGAATTCGTCCACTATTCTTTCCAGAACATGAACGAAATCTTTGAAGCTGATTCGCCGTCGAGGCCACTTGATGACATAGCTGGCTACGCGGATGACTGGAATTCCCAGTTCTGGATCTTCCACCTTTACGTAGCCTTTGCCTTCAGTCAGGCTTTCGGGTGAGATGACCTCGGCGCCATCATGATAAACGCTTGTAATCAGATAGGCCTTGTGCCCGATGGAAACAAAGTCTCGAACCATTCGCTGGGCAACTAGTTCTTGGCCCTTGCTGGTACTTGTTTGATACATCAAAACTCCTATTCTTTTGTTCATTTTTCTCTCATCTTTTCAACATTGATTTCGATCATTGAAAAGTTGGGTTCAAACACGAGGTTATTCTCCAGAAGGTGGCGCAGAAAAACGGAAACATTTTCAAACTTCACGTAGAAATCGCAAGTCAACCTTCTCAAAAAGAGTTCCTCACGAATTACGCCGATACTAATATTGGATCTTTCGAAGGCAGGATTGTCTGCTTCCGAATCGCCCATGTAGAGAACGTCGTTTGTTACCCCCATCTCTTTCAGCAGGTCAGCAAGAGCTGTACCTTTGTCAACAGGCATCGGATACACGTCAAAGAAAGGTTGGGTTTCGTACCTCACGATTTTCAGTCCCAACTGTCTGCAGTGGGCCGCTATTTTGTCTGCTTCTTTCGTTGCCGCGGCCATATTTTTGGCTCGACGCCAGTCAACACAAAAAGCTACAGTACGGCGAAGAGTATCTTGTTTTTCTTCAATTTCAGTTCCGTTTTCTGTCAGGTGTGATCTTGCATATTTCAGGGCAAGCGAAACACGTTTGAAACCATGCAAAAGACCTTTCTTCCGTCGAATCCTGCCGCCAATTTTTGCTTCTAACCCGTTCATAGCTGACCATGCTTGGGCGAATGACGTTCGTGTCGTGACAAACGAGAGATCTTTCGTGGTGACGATAGCTATTGGAATTAGTCTCCCTATTCTCTGGAGCACCGCACGCGTTTTTCTCGGGACTCTTGACCGGGCTCTCTCAACATTCAAAGGACTTATGGTCCCATCATAATCTAGAACTAGACATTTTATGGTCGTTCTTACTTTTTCACTGTTGCGTCTAATGATTTGGCAACGTGAGAGTTCGTGACGAAAATTTATGAAAGAAGCTTCTTTTGAAATTGGCATGAGACTTTCCCAATCCCAGCTTACATCAGATTGATAGGCAGCAAATATACCTATTTGACAATGTGTTCGGCACATAGACGCGCTCCCCCTAAATTACAGGCGGCAGATCTCCAGGCTTCTTCTAACTTAACGGTTCTCTGAGGTTCAAAACCATTCGCAATGCCAAAAGGATCGGAACACCGACAACGAGGGTGATTAACACGACAAGGACATCTTCAATTAAGGAGTCAACCCCACCGCCTACGAACGCAAGAGCAGTAGCTGCAGGAGATAAGCCCAGAACACTGTACAACCCAGCTGGTATGAACATGAAAACTCTGGTCAGACCGTCCGTGGCGACTGTGACGAATGATATGATGACCAGGGATACGGGAAGAAGCTTCACGCTCTCGCTGAACAAGTTTTTGCTCAACTTGGCAGCAGGATACACCAAGCAAACGGCAACGATTGTGTCCAACATAGGCCAAAGCGGAAGCGACTGACCCATAGGGCTGATGAAGTACGCAGCAAACATGACGCCGTAGAGAGCTATGACCGGCTGCCACTTGCCTCTCGTCAAGAAACCTGCAGCCATTACACTCAACGGCTCTGCGATTACCCCGAACATCCACAAAGGACTAGGAAGCAAAACTCTGCCGATGATGCTGCCGATCAAAGCGGCTATGAACCCCGCCAGAGGACCCAGAACCGTCCCCTCGATAGGCGACAAATAGATAGCCCAACTTCGCCACAAAAACGCGGGCGAGATCAAATACAGCGTAGCATGGAAAGCTGCAAAAACCCCGATGAACGACACAGTCTTCGTTGACAAGCGCTTCATATTTCAATCCAATGTAATTTTCTACATCAGTTAATATACATTATTGGCAGCAACGGCTTAGACCTTAACGAATCCTAATTATGTTAGCGCGCGCAACGGAACAGGTTGACGTTGTTAACAAGCTAAGAGGAAGGAAAATAGAGGCTTTTCTAATCGTGCCCGCAGTCTTGAGCTAGTTCGCCTTCAGCATCACATCTTTTCGCCCGCGTGAAGATTACACGATCCAACGTTGGCACGCGGATGAATTAATATGTAATTGAATATTGAATTATAGTAGATTCAAATGTTCAAAGAGTTTAGCGACCTACGGCACATTGCCAATTTCAAAAGGGTAATCTTCCCAATTTCGATCGCATTTTTCATATACACTTTCGGCTGGGGAATTACGTCTCCTATCTTCTCGATATATGTTGAAAACGTCACTGGAAACCTGTTCCTGACAGGCCTTATCCTTTCGCTCACAACGATGATGGGGATATTCCTCAACATACCATTCGGAATCATAGAGGACAGAATGAATGTAAAACGAGTTCTGCAGATAGTGTTGCTAATCTACTCGGCACTTGCGCTGCTCTATCCTGTGGCAGATACTTTTCTATCGCTGTTGTTGGTAAGCGTCACTAGAGGCGTTGCTTCATCTTTCTTATGGTTGACTTCGTGGGCATATGTTTTCGCTTATGCTGAGAAGAGTGTGAAAGGAAAAGAGGTTGGATTCTTTTCTGGCATGAACGATTTCGCCTCAGCTTTATCTCCCGTTGTCGGGGGACTTATCTCGATTCTGTCGTTTTTTCTGCCTTTCTATATTCTAAGCCTAACAAGCCTAACTGCATTCATCGTGGTTTCATTGTACCTGAAGGAGACGCCCAAGTCCGAGAAAGCATCGTTGAACGTTCAGATAACTACATTGTCGAGTTACATCCGCAATAGCCGGTTCGCAAAGACTGTTTTTCTCATAATCGTGTTCTACGCTCTCATCAATGTATACTACTCGTTCCTTCCAATATTTCTTAACAGCGAAGGAATTGCTATTCCACTGATAGGCGTGATACTTACCGTAGCCCTTCTGCCTGCGGTTGCTCTTGAAGTGCCGATTGGAAATCTGATAGACAGACATGGAATACGGAAGACACTTGCTGTGGCTGCTTCCTTGACGACGTTGACTGCAGTTATAATGCCATTCTCAAATAGCCTATACTGCACATTGGCGATTGTGACAGCCTTTACGATGAGCTACACGGTGATCTTCATAGCGCTGTATTCAAGAATGTCAGACATAATGGGTGAAAGCAAAACCGCGATTACCGGAGCCATAGCCACATTCAAAGACTTGGGCTATACGCTTGGACCATTGGCAGCCGGCGCGCTGATGGGATTTACCAGCGTCAGAGATACCTTTTTCATAACAGGAGCAGCGTTCGCACTCTTAATACCTGCCGCCCTTCTTCTCCATGATTGACTCTTAGTGTTCAGTCAACCTCTTTCTCGCGCGCTGGTTCTAAGCCATCGACAAATAGCGAATAAACAGTTAGAACCTTCTTTTTCTTGCATTTTGCTTTCGAAGGTTGTCACGATTCTTAAATAGTCCTTAGCGCGAGCTAAGCATATATTGGGCTCAAGATTTACTTCCAGAAGCATGGAATAACGTCTGAAAGGTGGGCATTTTGAACATCCAGTTAAATCCGATAGGCTTTGTAAAAACGAAGTTTGCAGGTGGAGAGATGAGAAATCAGCCGGTTGAGGAACTGGAAGCGGATATTGAGATTCTCGACGAATACGCCGATGGTCTAGAAGCCATTGATGGTTTTTCTCATCTGCTAATTCTCTTTTACATGCACAACATCACCGCGGAAAACAGAAAACAGCTCAAGATCAAGCCTAGAATCGTTGTCAGGTATGGACTGAACCTGGAAGAGGTCCCCTTGGTTGGAGTATTCTGCCTAGACTCGCCTAACAGACCAAATCCTATAGGCTTGTCTGCAGTGAGACTACTAGGGAAGAAAGGCAAAATCCTTCATGTCAAAGGATTAGATGCTTTTAATGAAACGCCGGTACTAGACATCAAACCCTACTCTCCGGCAAGAAAAATCGAGAAATTCGAAATGCCAAAATGGTATAGAGACATAATAGCCAAAGCAAGAGCAAAAGGCCACAACATAACCGATTTCTGAATGGTCTTTAAACCGTCCAGAGCGCGCGAGATAACAACGATACACAATGCGCGTTACCTATCATCTGTTTCATTTTTCTCAAATGGCGCTGTCATTCTTTCTAGCTTGTTCTCGTTGAGAAGACGGATCACTTCCTTGAGTTCAACCTGTTCTGGAAGAACAAATATCTGAACAAGGTTGTCTCTCAATAGGTGAAACGGACCCTCACCCATACCCCCTACAAGCACCGCGTCAACTTTTTCGTCTACTAAGAATTGAGCAGCACCTATTCCTCTCTTCCTCGCTATTCTCGCCGCACTATTGACCTTGACATAGACATACTTTGTTTGGTTATTCTCCAGTTCTATGAATGCAAAAAAGGGTACATTGCCAAAATGAGCAGAAGTCTTTGATTCCAATCCCTTGTCTTCCACCGCTGGAATGCCGACCTTGATTTTCTGTTTTTGTGCTGGTTCTACATGAATCGTAATTGATTCAATATCCTTGAAACGCTCTCTGATCTTCTCTTCGATCTCATCTGAAATCTCATGTGCTTTCTCCAGAGGAAGAGCTTCTTCCACCTCTATGTGCATCTCTCCAAAGGAGACAGGTCCTGATTTATGCAATCTGAGATCATGCACTCCTCTTACTCCTCGCACCTTCTCGGCTATTTCCTTCATTTCTCTGGCCTTTTGCGGACTCAAACAAGCATCCATGAGAACCAACACCGCATCTTTTCCAAACCACAACCCCACTTTCATAACGTACAGCCCAATAGCCAAGCCCGCCAAAACCTCAGCCACCGGATAACCTAGGCTGGCAAACAAGACACCTGCGAAAACCAATAACGACGTATACACGTCTACCAAAGAATGTTGTCCTTCACCAACAAGCGACTGAGAGCCGATAAGGCTTCCCGCGCTTTTCTTGTACCTGCCAAGAAAGTAAGAGACCAGCCCTGAAAAAGCGGCCACCGCGAGAACGACAGATGGAAACAGGACGACGCCGGGTTCGAACAGCTTATCCACAGCCTCTTTCAGCATCAAAATACCTGATACAACGATCGTCACGGCGACTATTAGCAAGGCCAAAGTTTCTGCTTTGTAATATCCGTATGGAAATCTTTCGGTAGGTTCCTTCTGAACTAACTTGAGTCCAGCCCACACTGCAATCGAGGAAAATGTGTCAGCAAAGGAATGAATTGAGTCTGCGAGTAATGCCACGCTCCCAGAGATCACCGATACTGCGCCTTTCAGAAGGCTGAACGCTAGGAGAACAGCTGCAGAAAGAGTCGCAGCTCTTTCTCCTTTTCTAAAAAGCTGGTTCTTCTCGTTCATTCTAGAATCAAGCTCTGAGTTCTACTCCTAGTGATGGTGCGCGTGATGGCAGCCTTCGGTAAGCTCTTGAAGCTTGTCATCATTGTATGCAGCAATTACGTCTTTAACCGTATCCGCGTTCGCTTTTAGCACCGCTACTCCTGCTTCTTGGAATCCAGTTAAACCTCTTGGGCCCATTCCGTAGGTTATTATCGCGTTTGGTTTCCGCTCCAGAATGTTGTCGTGCATGTGTCCTTCGCCCCCGAAATGTTCGCCTTTGTTTTCCAAGGTCTCGACGTTTTCGACTTTTCCATCCTTGTCCAAAGCCACAACAGCATAGAAAGGCGCTCTTCCGAAATGCTCTGCTATCCTAGCGTTCATACCTTTATTGTCTGACACAGGGACAATAACTGTGGTTTTCATTGCGTCACCTCCTTTTTCACCACTTCTTCGCCTTCTGTTTCAGGAAATCTTCGATTTTCCTGACAATTTCAATGAAGGACTTTGAAGCTGCAGAGTTAGGATGCTCGACGATGAATGGTTTCCCTCTGTCAGCATCCTCACAGATTTCTTGATCTATCAGAATACTTCCAAGAAACGCGATATTCAATTCTTCAGATATCTTTCGCCCGCCACCAGACTCGAATATGTCAGATTTTTTTCCGCAGTGAGGACAGATGAAGCCACTCATGTTCTCGATGACTCCGATGATGGGCATTCCCAGCTGCCGAGCAAAAGTGACAGACTTCTTAACGACCACTTGCGAGACTTTAGATGGGATAGTCACTATCACGACGCCGTCCATCTCTGGTAGCAGCTGAGCAATGCTTAGCGGTTCATCCCCTGTCCCGGGAGGAAGATCAATCAGCAGAATATCCAAGTCTCCCCAGACTATCTCTGACAGAAACTGGCGAATCGCAGTCATCTTCAGCGGTCCACGCCAAATCACTGGCGCATTTTCATCAGGCAGTAGGAAGTCCATGGAAACAACCTTTATCCCTAACGTGCCAGAGGCTGGAAAGGCTCCATGCGGGCCTACTCGGAGTCTTTGACCCGTCAGTCCTAGCATTCTCGGTACGCTGGGACCATGTATATCTGCGTCAAGAATCCCAATCCGGTCGGCGTGTCCATGCATCGCGAGGGCCACGGCCAGGTTCACTGCCACCGTGCTTTTGCCCACGCCACCTTTGCCGCTAATCACGGCTATCTTGTGCCTGACCTTGCTCATTTTGGCCCTGAGCTTCTGCTCCTGGTCCGAAAACTGTTTTTCTCTCTCTGTAACTCCTTGCATACTTGTCAATTCGAAAACTCCTTCACATTTCAAAATGGCCCCTGTGGCCTCTTCCAAGTCGAGCGTACCCTCTGTCCTCGGGAGCCCTGTGGACATTCTTGCTTCCGCATTTGGGACAGGAGCCGGGTCTTCCTCTTCCATGCGGTTCCTCCCACTCGTGGCCGCAATCAAGGCATTTGAATTTTCTACTTGCGTCCGACATGTATTCTCCTCCTTCTATTCGTATTGCTTTGCCGTTGACCAATGCGTCTGCCACCTTCTTTCTTGCCGCTTCTATGACTCTGTGAAATGTCGGTTGCGATATGCGCATACTGTCAGCTGCCGCTGTCTGCTCCAATCCCTCGAGATCCTTCAACCGTATCGCCTCAAATTCATCCACGCTCAGGCGGACGCTTTCCAAGGAAGTCATTGGAACACCTCTGGGTTTGAAATAGTTCACGCCTGGTTCGCAGCATACTCGTCGGCAGATTCTGGGTCTAGGCACATTATGAATAAATATTCATAACTCTCTTAAAGGTTTCGCAGCGCAAGCTGGAAACAAAACATTCCGAAAACATGAAAACAAAACAATAGTTTTTCATAGCGGTCATACTTAAGCGCCTCTTACTGGTGAAAGGCATGAGTGAATATCCTCTTGGAAGTCGAGAAGACCGTAAGACACTGGCAGAAATGCCCATGGAGAAACTGTTTGATTATTTCTTTCTGCAGATTCGCAACATTTGGAGAGTTGATGGTTTGTATTTTCTGGGCATCGAAAAGAAGTTTGGGACTGAAGCAGCAACTGAACTTGACGCTGGGGCTTGGGAGAGCATGGCTGCAATCGAGGCCAAGAGCCTGCAACGCATGTTCAAGGTTGGCGAAAACCCAGATATGCCCATGATTATTTGTCTTTTGCGCAAATCCAGTTGGGCGTTGGATCAACCTTTCAAGACCATCGAAATCGGAAACAAGCGGGCTACCCTTAGCATTGATAGGTGCAGGACTCAGGAGGCTCGTCTGGGCAAAGGTTTATGCGAATTTCCCTGCAAGAAAGTACGGTTCGGATATTTGAAGAATTTCGCGAAGACTCTCAATCCAAAAGTAGAAGTTAGCTGCTTGGTCTGTCCACCAGACAAGCATCCTCCAGACTCGTGGTGCAAATGGGAATTCACAATGTGACGCGCGCGGGTAAGACATAAGTTCTGCAAAAACAACGTCAACCTATTCGCGGGGAAAGATCATGGTTGAATGTAGCAAATGTACCGTTTTCGTGTGCGAACACCCTCAACGAGCTCGAGTTACTTCCAAGCTGGATTTTTGCCCGATGAGCGTTGAGAAAGATGTCCTAAGGAAAGCTAGGGAAGAATATGAAAAACCTGGCGTGGGAAGATTAGCTCATGCCTCTGCTCTGGTGGAGTCAGAAGGTTATATGAAGTGGACCAGAGTCGAGGACACGATGGAATTTGCCAGAAGGATGAATTTCGCGAAGCTTGGTGTTGCCTGCTGTGTGGGGCTGGCTGAGGAGGGAAGAGTACTGATGGATATTCTCGAATGCAATGGCTTTCAGGTGACTTTTGTGTTCTGCAAGACTGGTGGTGTTCCAAAGGAAGAGTTGGGATTGAAAGACAGCGAGAAAGTGCACCCCGGCACCTTCGAGCCTATTTGCAACCCAGTAGCACAAGCTCTAATCATGAACAAGGCGAAAACAGAGCTGAACATAATTGTAGGACTCTGCGTAGGACATGACTCCACCTTCATCAAGTATTCCAAAGCACCCGTAACAGTCTTAGTTGCCAAAGATAGAGTCTTATGCCACAATCCAGTTGGAGCATTATACAACGCAAAGGGATACTACAAACACAAACTCTACGACACGCACAGAGCACGCACCGGAATCAAAGCACCCTAGATTTGCTGTAAAGTATTACCATCCTGTTTCTGTCCTCTTCACAAAGAGAAACTTAGCCAGATCATTGAGTGTCAGCGAGAACGTAGCAGTACAAAACGCCGCAAACAGAGTTTCAGTCAACGGTAGAGGTTTGAGGCCTGGAATTCCTGTTGTCGTCACTATCGCTGCGGCGATCATGCTCAGTATCATTGCTGTCAGCAGGGTCTTGCTTGGTCTCGACTCCCAGAAATGCCCTCTTTCTCTGACGTTGAATATCAGGAACATGGCGAAATAAAACAATATTTCAAAACTAAACGTGTACAAGGTTTCGTCGGCTGCACTCAAATGGAACACGTTGAGTCCCACATATAGCAGCCCAAATGACTCGATGACAATCAACGTGCTAAGCAGTAGCGACACTTTCACTATCCCGGTTATGTTCCAAGTGTTAGGTTTCTGTGACCATTTCAAATCGTCCGTAGACAATGCAATCTTGACGAAGTCAGTCATGAAGAATAGAAGCACTATGGCGAACGCCGATACGACATAGTTACCCGTTAAGACAAAGGACAAAACCACGAAAATCGCAGTCTGAAGGGTTCTCACTATCTTGCTCAATACCCATGCAGATATTCTTTCGAAGATTACTCTTCCATTTCTAACCAAATCGAGAATGCTGGTCAAACCTTCATTCGTCAACACGACGCTGGCTGCACCCTTGGCCACGTCTGTTGCAGTGTTCACGGCTATACCCACCTCCGCCTGTCTCAGCGCTGGTGCATCATTCACACCGTCACCTGTCATGCCCACAACCAGCCGTGCGGCCTGAAGACTTTTGACAATCGCGTATTTATCCTCGGGATATATCTCCGCGAACCCATCACTTTTCTCGGCAGCCTGCGCCGCCTCTGTCGCGTTTTCTTTTACGAATTCTTTCAGGTCTGAAGCTCTGATGATCCGTCCACCGAGCCCTATCTCAGCTGCAACTTCCTTTGCGATTGCGACAGCGTCTCCTGTCAACATTTTGACTGATATCCCTAGGTGCTTAAGCTCTTGTATCAGCTGTTTTGAATCAGGTCTGGGCATGTCGTAAAGCGCCACTAAACCGACGATCTCGGGAGATGCGTGATCATGTGCTCTCGCGACTGCCAGAGTTCTGTAACCTTTCTCGGCAAACATGCTCATCCGCGATTCCAAGTCTCTTACAGAGTCCTCATGAAGCCCACATGCTTTGGCTATGATGCTGACAGATCCCTTTAGAACCTTGAATTCACTGTCGTCTCCTTGCACCAAGGCTTCAGTTCTCCGTGTTTTCGCGTCAAAAGGAACAAAATCCCTCTGCACAAACGAAGAAACGGGCAAATTCTCCAATTTGGCCTTGACAATAAAGGCGTTATCTATAGGATCTTGGTTAGCTTCTTGAGAAGCCAAGGCACCGTACAGTATTACCTCTTTTTGAGTAAACCCATTCAAGGGAATTACGTTTGCCACTGAAAGCTTGTTCATCGTTATTGTGCCAGTCTTGTCGGCGCAGAGCACACTCATCGTTGCCGCATCCTCAGAAGCGCTCAGCCTGGTCACGAGTACGCCTTTTTTGGCCAACTCCATAGAGCCCAACGCCATGCTGACAGTGAACATTGCCGGCAAGGCAACAGGTATCGCAGACAATAACAGGACTAGGACTATTGGCAGCACATCCAAAAGACTGATTCCCTCAAACGCTGAAACGGCTACAGCCACGACGATCAGTGAGACAACTATGATCAGAAGCCACTTAACGACGTTGGAAATGACTTCTTCCATGTGTAGTTTTGGCCTTGCAAGCTGAACTAACTGTGCAGTTCTTCCAAAATATGTTTTCAGCCCTGTTGATATGACGATGCCGCCCGATTCGCCTCTCTTGACAATGGAACCCGAATAGAGAACGTCGCTTGGTTTTTTGTCGATTGTCATTGACTCTCCTGTCAAGGCTGATTGGTCGACCCCTAGCTCGCCATCTATTATTTTCACGTCGGCTGGCACGAAGTCTCCGGACCGCGTTCTGATTATGTCACCCGGAACCAATTCTCTCGCGGCCACGTTTCTCCAAGAGCCGTCTCTGAGGACTCTTGCGTTGACTTGGAGCTTCTGTTTTAGTGATTCTACTGCGCTTGATGCTCTCTGCTCTTCCTCAAAGCCCAGTATCGAATTGAAGACAAGAAGCCCTGTCACGATGTACAGGTCTGAGTATCTGTGGAGGAACCATGAAAGAACTATTATGATCTCTAGCATCCATGCAGTGAGACCCCAGAACTTGCTTGCAAACGTCTTCAGTGGGTTAGCTTTTTTCTCAGAGATTTCATTGTATCCATACTGCCTTAGCCTGGTTGCAACCTCGAATGACTCAAGCCCATGGGTTGGATTCGACTGCAAGGATTTGATTGTATTCTCTGTCGTCATCTGATCAAAGTCTAGGGTCTTCTCGGTCAATCCTGAGCCTTCTGTCGGACGTTCACTCCCAGATCGCGTCATTAGAGAATAGACATCTTTTTTTGATAAAAAAGGGATAGGTCAGTAGGCTTCTTTGACAGCACTACATGGTTTTCGCGACTTCGCTGAAGGGTACGACGGGTCTCACGTCAACTGTCATTGGACCAAAGAACCTTGTAACGGTTGAGGCACTGTCGGCGTCTATGATGAAGTAACCTTTGTGTTCTGTACTCTTGTCTTTTGGACAACTGACATAGGCTCCGACTATTTTGAGACCCGATTTCCTAACGTTGTCGTCTGAAAAGAGCTTCTTCATCATTGTTTTCCCTTCAGGCGTTTCTAATGGACATCTTGCGGCAGGATGGGTATGGGCAGCGACAAAAAGCAAAGACTCACCTCCCCTTTGCATTTCAACTTGAAGTATCTGCTCTGACTATTTTGGCACCACTTCAAATTCCACTTTCAGCGGTATTGGCTCCTTAAATATCGACAGAACTGGGCAGTTTGCTTCGGTTCTTCTCCAAGCGCTTTCCAATAGTTCCTTTCTTGCCGTTGCGCAGACTTTGGTTTTGATTGTCACTCCAGTCAGTATCGGCGAATCAGCAGATTTTTCAGCTTCCGCGACAGCTTCGATCTTGCTGAGTTCGATCTTACTTTGTTTGCAGACATCGGCGAATATTGTCACGGCACAATCAGCCAAGGCCATTAGAGCCAATTCAACGGCAGTCGGGCCTTTATCGTCCCCGCCTGCGGGAGTAGAAAGGTCGCAGACTATGCTGTGTGTTCTGGAATTGTCAACCACCGAACGAACATTTTCGATCCATTTGGCTGTAGCCTTATACTTTGGCATTCTTTCACCAGAAACAATCTCTACACCGCCGACAAATTAAGAGTTGCGCAAGCTAGCGCGCATGGTTGTTGCCAAAATGGCTAAAAATGCTTTTATTCCTATTTTGAGGAGCAAGGAAAGCGCGCTATTTTAGCGGGTGATTTCCCCGAGTTAGATAGAGTAGAATTATGCCTCCTGCGGCTGAAAGGATGGCTGCATATGTAAAAGCCATTAGAGGTGATATGAGAGCCCATAGTACCCCAACTACTGCGCTAGAGGCAAAGTCGCCAATGCCGTTAACCGTCTGCAGTACGCCAAAACCAGTTCCCCTAGACTCAGTTGGCAGTAAATCTGCTGCTGCAGTTCCTTCAATAGTGTCCGTGATTGCCGTGAAAAAGCCTGCCAAGAGGAAGATCGGAATCAAAAACAAAAAGTCAGCCGTGAGAAGAGCCGTACCCAGACAGGTTACAGCCGAGACAAAATAGCCGATTGCAAGTATTCTCCTTCTGCCGACTTTATCGCTCAATGCGCCTATGGGAAACGAAGAAACTGCGTAGGCAACATTCAGTAGAGTGTACAATCCCACAGCAATGGCTGAAGCCTCTAACGTGCCAACTCTTGGAGCCAGAACCTGTTGCGCTCTCAAAGTGAATAGACTGTTGGCGAAATTTCCCAGGCCAAAAACACCTACGCCAACAAGGAAGAGCTTGAACGACCTCGGAAGCGTCTTGATCGACGTGATAAATCCTTTGTCCTTCACTACGAGGCCGCCGTGTGCCGAGATAATCGGAGTGTCTGGCGATAGTTTTTTTCGGACTTCACGTACAAAGAAAAGGACTATTAGCAACGCTGCTAAACCGGGGATTGCCGATATTGCAATTATCTGGCGATAATTTAGAAAAGTTAGAAAGAATAGGGCTAAGGCGGGTCCGATAGTAGCGCCTAATGTGTCCATGGTCCTGTGGAAACCGAACGCTTTTCCAGTGGCTTCTGGAGAAACGGAATCTGCCAGTAAAGCATCTCTGGGTGGTCCCCTGGCTCCTCTTCCAGTCCAAGCACCAATCCTTAAGACGAGCACTTGAGACCACGAGGTAGTTAATGCTATTAAGGGTGTGAATATGCCTGTTAAAGCGTAACCAATGTTTAGCAGAGGCTTTCTTCGTCCAATTTTGTCGCTCAAATATCCCGAGAAAGACTTTACGAGGCTTGATGAGACGTCGGAAAACCCTTCTATCAGACCTAAAATTTCCGGTCCTGCCCCGAGTGTTGCGAGGAAGAATGGGAGAACCGCTGTAGCCATTTCATGGTTCGCATCGCTGAACAGACTGGTAAAACCCATTGCGGCAACGTTTCTGTTCAACCATTTCGTTCCTTTTTGACTATCGCTTGATCTATCTTCCATGCTTCACAATCCTCCGAACCTCATTTATCTCCGCGTTGAGCGCGCGCTACTTCTCGGTCTTCCCTCCATATTCATCTTTTTCGGCTGATTTGTTTCCGAAAACATACTTTCTCTGGAAGTCATCAATCCTCTCTCTTGTCCACTTGCTCTCAGGTGAATTGACCAAGCCTTCTTCATGCAACACCCTTCGCAGAGATTCATTTTCTAAAACGAGAAACGGAAGCCCTAGCGCTAGAGCTTTGTTATACATCAAGTTTTCATAGGCCTTGAATTTTGTGATTGCATACATCGAGTGTACTTCTGAAGACGGATTTAGTCTCTCTATCTCCAGCCTTTCAAGCTCTTCATCCGATTCTTCAGCAAGACCATATTCCAATATCTTTCGAACGTCAAATTTCGGATCAAGCCCGTGTCCCTTCATGAATTTCTTCAATGACACATGGAAGGTTCTCGGAACCGAAAGCTTGAGATTTATGGGTATGCCTAGCAGTTCCGGTATAATGTCGTCCAAGACTCGGCTTCTACTTGTTATTTCGTCATCACTTTTCAATTCTTGTTCCCTTGCTTTTGCATTGGTGTAGATTCAATATTTGCCTAAGTCTTTGATTTTCTTCCTTAAGCTCCCTTAATGCCCTATTGTCATTTTCATATTCTTCTGCCAGCTTCTTGAGAAGCAGATAATCTTGCTTCATTTCTCTGTAATAGACTGCCCTAAAAAACCTCATACCTCTCTCTGTTGCTTTGATGAAACCCGTTGACAGGTCAAAGCTGTTTCTTCTGCAACATTCAACAAGCGATTCATGTGTGTTTCTGTCTAGGAAAACGTCCAAAATGACCTGATCCTTTTCTTTCGAATTCTCACTCAAGTCCAATCTCGTTGGTATCACCTTTGTTATCCTGCCGGTTTTGCGCGCTTCTGGCAGCGCGCGCTATCGAATGATCTTCTCCTGATTCCCTATTTCTTCGTACAAGTCTCTGGGAATCTTGATTTCATGCGTGGAACTTCGTTCATCTGCCTCGTTCATGGAAATCTATCCTCTCTTGCTCCAATTATTCTTGCCAAGGTTCGGTCGGTTCCTCTTCTTCCCACAACTTTCGCCAAGCTTTCGCCGACGGCTTTCTCAGTCCCTGCTCGTTCCTTATCCGAGAACCGACAGTCTTGTCTTTCAATGTACACTGAAAGATCATTCTGTAATTCTTCCAGAACCTGAAGCTGCCTGTCGATAATTGTTTTTGCAGTGTCTGGAAGTTTCTTACTGTGTAATCTGGAGACTATGTGCAGGGTCATGACATAATGCGGGATGCATAGCCCTCGCGATTTGTTGAAGAGCTCTTTGATTTCATTGTCTTCTTCAAGTTCCTGCACGAATTCCTTGATGTAGATTCGCATGATTTCTGAAACGTGATCGCAGGCAGGACACTTCTCTTGGCCGGAAACCGCCCTTAAGAAAGATGGCGCGGAAGCCGAACGGAAGCGACTTCTGAGGTCAAAATTCGATCGCTGCAATGATTCGACTCCTGTGCGCAGATCGGCCGTTACATCTTCAAAAAGTTGTTCTGTAACGCTTTTCAGTATGAGCGCCATTCCTAATCCGTCGGAACTGGCTGGATTGGTAGAAGAAGCGAACATTTTGTAGAAGTGATAATTGCAGAAGCCTCTGCTCTCAATAATCTTCTCTCTCGCTCCAGCGTCCATTACGAGCTCGTCGAGGCAATTGTCTACATACCTTTGTTCAAACCTGTTCTCCAAATGGCATAGGAAGCAAGTTTCGGCCTTCTCCAAGGCCTCGCGAATGTAAACCCAGCTGATGCCTTTCATCCTTGTCCCACCCGTCATGTTGAGGCGAGCCTATGCATTATGCTCACTGCTTGGAACGTGTTCTCAAAAGTCGATATTCCAAGGTCTGAGCGGGCGAAGCCCCCGTTGTCTCTTTGACATTTTAACACGAAGTCAATAGTCTGCGACGGGAATCTGCAGTTTTCTCCGAGTAAGTCGAGGGTCATCACTCCATAGTATGTATGCTCCATGTAAGGCGGAGCGGATCGAGGAATCACAGTAAACCCGCCGTATGATCGCTCGCATTTCCTCACAAATATCACTGTATCAGACAGGTCTCTTCGATCAACCTTCAATAAGTCAAGAGAAGCGACGGCATAGTAGGTTGAGTTGATGTTTGAATATCCGTAGGCTCCAAACCCCCCGTCCTTGTTTCTGTGTATGAGTAACCATCTTTTGACTTCTTCACCGTACGGTTTGATGTCCAATATTGAAGCAAGTTCTAAGATCATGAGGGTTGACTCAAACTCTGAGGAAACCTCAACGTAAACGTCTACGGTGCGGAAATATCTTCCAGAACTGATCGCAGACGACACGAAATCCCTGAAGCGACTACCAACATGCTTGCTACACAACGCGAGTGACTTGCCAACGTAATAGTAGGAATAGATGCTGGATAAGTCAAAATTACAAAGCCATTCAACCGTACGTTCCATATTGGGAAAAGGCGAACCCAAGAGGCTCAGAATAACCAATCCATGATATGTGTCCTGGGCATTGGATTCTAGACCTTGAGCAAAGGCGTAACCTCCGTCATCATTCTGCCGATTCACAGTATACTCTGCGATTCGTTTGCCCAATGACGAGTCTGCGATCTGTCGTGTGTTCAGACTTGCATTAACTGTGCTCTCTGAAGCGAACCGCCCTGCTTCACGCAACCTAACGCCCACTCATTTATTTTGAATGTTGGTAGAAGCTATCAGCCCCTGCAAGTTTGAAACAAGGGCGGTTAAAGGCGAGCTTCATCGCCTAACACGTTTTAGAATGCAAGACCAGACAAATAAACATTCCCCGTACTCAACCAATGTACAGACTACTGAGCTGCGTGTTCCTTGCTTACTAGCTACAAATCCTCCATGAAGAAGGTTCTCATAAATTAACGGCAAAAGCATATTTGGTGACTAGCATGGTGTCCTTGGAAGAACATCGACTTCAGCGCGCACGTGTTCCGAAAACAATAAGACGTGCATTTCCATGCTGGATGATCGTTGAGAACAATGTCTAAACCTGAGAAGAACGTGGGTATAGTGATCTGTGATCGTTACAATACTTGCGCCGGCGGCAAATGCTTAAGAGCATTGAAGAACAAGGAAGGAGCTTTCAGCTTGTACGCCGATCAGGAAGTAAAGCTCGTAGGATACACCACTTGTGGAGGATGCCCTGGGGGAAACGTTGAATACTGTATCGAAGAAATGAAGAAAAACGGCGCTGAAGTGGTTCACTTTGCCACAG
>Ga0315279_10000092_pt1 | contig 188601 bp, 137 predicted proteins | sample YL17G06_20_MG_FD_203694 | JGI IMG/M metagenome (GOLD analysis project Ga0315279, IMG submission 203694) | Sediment microbial communities from Yellowstone Lake, YNP, Wyoming, USA - YL17G06_20 | ecosystem: Environmental > Aquatic > Freshwater > Lake > Sediment | place: USA: Wyoming | collected...
ACTCAAACTGACTACCAGAAAATCTTACGGTTTCCGGACATTCAGGGCTGCTGAAATTGCTCTCTATCATACGCTTGGCGCATTACCGGAACCGGAATGGACCCACAGATTCTGCTGACGAGGTGAATGTTGTTGTTCGACGGATCCATGACGAGGTCGTTCGCGCCGGTGCGCTGGCTGGCGGAAAGGACTTTCTTCCACGTCGTGCCGCCATCGGTCGTTTTGTAGATCCCGCGGTCGGGATTGTCGGTCCATTCATGCCCCGTCGCAGCCACGTACACGATGTCGGGATTCTTCGGATCGATGACGATGCGCGCAATCGTGAAGCTTTCACTCAAGCCCATGAACTGCCACGTGTCTCCGCCGTCCGTCGACTTGTAGATGCCGCTTCCGGCGTAGGAACTGCGGAAGATGTTGGCCTCGCCTGTGCCGACCCAGATGATGTTAGGGTTCGAGGGCGCGACGGCGAGGTCGCCAATCGACGTCGAAGGCATGTTCTGGAAGATCGGCTCCCAGGAGACACCGTCGTTTCGCGTCCGCCAGACTCCGCCGGACGCTGCTGCCATGTAAATCGTGTAGTACTTGTTGTAGGGCGTAGGAATTGCGACGTCGGTGCAGCGTCCGCTGACGTTTGTGGGTCCGATAAAGGTCCATTGCAATGCCGCAAACGGCGACTGTTTCGCCATGGCAACGTGCTGCTCGTACGCTTTATTCCGCGCCTCGCCGGTTACAATGCGCTGCTGCTGCGCAAAGGAATACGCGGCGATGAAGAGAATGAAGGTCGCCACCGGCCACTTCATGTTTTTTAACCACCGCAACACACACATGATGACACCCCCAATATTAGAGGTTGCTGCAATGCGCAACGAAGCTATTGGCCACACTACTGACTCTATTTGTAGCTTATAGGCCTTTTATCTCAGGAAGACCAGAAGAACAAGCGAATTCGGGACGGGAATGGGATGAGGCCTGGAAAATTCAGTTTTTCGACACGAATGCCGGCAGCGCTGGCTGCAAGCGGCAAGGAGCGCACGGCGACCTGGTAGACGTCGAGCTTGCGAAAGTTCACGTCAGGCAGGACAGTCCAAGTCCACGCCGAGGTCTAGGTCAAAGTCCAAGTGGGTAGCGAGATTATCTTAGCGCTTATGATCCCTTACCCCCTGATCGGCAGCACTGCCTGATTGCGGTTCCTTGTGCATTTCCTCGAGGTTCTGGCCAATTTCCCGAGCGCGTCCCGGCCCGTGTTTTTGACTTCCTTAAGCAGATTTCGTGGCTACACTTAAATATGAGCAGTCGGTTTTTCACTCGCAATGAGGAGGAAATGAAATGGTGAAACGGTTCATGCTTGGCGGTCTGGCGGCGCTTGCAGCGATTTGGCTTTACGCAACTTATTCGAATCGGGCCATGAGTTCGGCACAGCAGAGCGCTTCGCTTAAGGAGGCGATCGCTGTAATCAATCCAGCTTCGGGAAGCAACTGCAAAGGGATTGTGCGTTTCACTGAGGAAGCGGAAGGCGTGAAGGTCGTTGCCGACATTGAGGGGTTTGCGCCCAATTCAATCCATGGTTTCCATGTTCACGAATTCGGCGATTGCAGCGCCCCGGATGCTACGAGCGCCGGCAGCCACTATGATGCGGCCGGAACCAAACACCATGGTCGTCCGGAAGAGACCAATCGGCATTCCGGCGATATGGGTAACATCCAGGCGGATGCCGGCGGCAAAGCCCATTACGAGTTGCTTCTCAGGGGCGCCACGGTCATGGGTGTCAATGCGCTGATCGTGGGGCGCTCGGTTATCGTGCATGCTAATCCTGATGATTTCAGCCAGCCGGTCGGCAATGCGGGTGCCCGGATCGGCTGCGGAGTCATCGGCATCATGAAACCCACGGCGAAATAGGGAACGGGGTCATGCCAGCCCCTGGTCCCAGTTGGTCTGTTATCTCCCGTAGATTGCTGAATTGAAGACGACTCTGAAGGTCCCGAACGACTGATCGCGCCACTCCGGGCAGAAGCCGATGAGCACCACATGCCCCTGATCGAGTTCGACGTCGAGCGCGGCGGCTTTCCCTTGCAGGTACTTCTCGCCGATCAGATACCCTGACAAAAGCGGCGAGCCCGTCTCGGGATACTTCGCCAACACTGTTCCTTTGAAGCCTTCAAGCGTTTCGAAGACCGGGCTGCTGTCGACAAAGATGGCCGCCTTTTGCGGCATCCCTGCCATCAGCCGATGCGTCGAGTCCGTTGTGACCTCGACGATCGAGCCGCGCAGGAAGAAATCCTCCGACCGCAAACCATCCACGGCATTCTTGACGGGCAGTTTGAACTGCTGAATGGCAAAGCGGTAGGCGCCGTTAAAGCACACCAGGGTACCGCCGCCGCGGATGAACGCCTCGAACGCCTGCAGGTCCTCCGGAGTGAGAGTATAGGCGTATTCCGGGCGGACCGCCCGGCCCGCGCCGCCACCGCGACCGCCGGCCTGTGCTGCGCCTGCCGCGCGGCCTGCGGCAGCAGGCGGAGCCGCCGGCGCCCCCCGTCCTTCACCGCCTCCGCGGCCGCCACCCCCTGGGGTTGGAATGCGTGCATCGCTGGCGAGGATGACAACGTCGACCCTGTCGCGGAGCGGCGAGTGGAAGTCCTCAGGGTGCAAGATCACAAACTCGAAGCCGTATTGCTCGAGCAACCAGCGTGTCCAGCCCTCGTCCATGGCGGAACCCCACGGTTCGAACAATCCGAGGCGCGGTTTTTTCAAGGGAGTCCCGCTTGCGGCCGTGCGTTCCGCGACGAGCGCCAGCGAGCTGACCAAATCGGGTTGTGCCGACTCGGAAAGACCGCTGATCAAATAACGCGCTCCCTTGTCGGCTGTGCCTGCCAAGTATTGCACGCTCGCGCCTTGCTTCCAGGCTTTGTTGATCGCGCGGAACGAGTTATTCTGCGCGGGATCGACGGCGAGAACCGGACCACTGCCGGTAATCTTGCCCGGCGGTGGGACGATTGCGGCCGCCGACGGACTTGAGTTGAAGCCGATTCCGGGGACGCTGTCGAATGGCGCCGCGTCTCCCGATTCGTTCATGTTGTACGGTGTGGGTTTGACTTTCGGGTCCGGCATCGGGCCCAGCAATTTCATGCGCGCGCGCACGTCATCGGTGAGCGGCGTCGATAGGTATGCGATTTTCACGCCCATCTGCAGCGGCATCGTCCAACCGGCCGCGTCATAGGGCCGCAGGGGCGGGCCTCCCGGGTACTGGCGCAGATCCGGATATTTCTGCACGTCGAGCACCTCGCGAGCCATTGCGGCGAATTCCTGGTCGGTTGGGATCACCCAGGTGCCGGCTGGGATTGTCACGTTGTCCGATGTAACCGGCGCGGTAAGTTGCGATACGCGCACGCCGGCAAACGCGAGGCGACGAAGCAGCTCGACGGCCGCGACGGGATCGCGCTGGTCCTGCGGAACAAAGTAGGCGAACGGCGGGCTCTTCTTAGCCTTGGCGATCTGATCGCGGCCGGCCTGGTAGCGATTATAGAGTAGCGACTCCTTATACTTGGCGGCCCACTCGAGGGTCGACAGCGAGGCCGTTTCGTCGTAGGCGACTGCGTCGCCAAGGTGCCACGGTCCCCCAGGCCAGGGGCTGGAGTAGAGACTCTGCGTCCGCAGACCACTTTCGCTGGTCGCCGGGGACTCGCTAGGCGCGGCGCCGCTCCCCGCGGTCTCCGTCCAGAATGCCGGGATGTTCTTGAAGATAGGCGCGTAGTCGACGTAGCCGGGATACCAGGCATCGAAGGACGTGCCCATGTGCGTGGCCCCCGTCTGCCCGCGCTCTTCCAGTCCCTTGGCAATCGCCATGCCGATCATGTTCACTTCGCGAGACATGAGGTAGGGCGCACTGATCCCGACGGGCTCGGAGAACGGCGGCAGCCAGATCCGCGTCGGAGGCGGCGACGACTGGTGAAACACGTAGATGATGTGCGGCTCCCACTGACGCCAGAAGTGCTCCATCAGGCGCGACTCGATCATGTTCATCATGTAGGCGTCGCGATTGTTGTCGTGGCCGACGTACTCCTGATAGAGGCGCGGCAGGCCGGACCCTTCGTATGGTGTGCCGACGTTCTTCATATACCACTCCGCCACCATCTGCTGGCCATCCGGGTTCATCGTGGGCCATAGCAGGACCACGTCATTGTTCAGAATCTCTTTGATTTGCGCATCGTCCGCGCGGCTGATCAGGTCAAAGGCCAGCTGCGGCATTTGCTGCGCCCCGGCCACCTCGCTTGCGTGACAGCCGCCGTCGAGGTGGACGAAGGCTTTGCCTTCGCGCGCGAGCTTGTGAGCCTCGTCGTCCGTCAGGCCTTGGGGATGCGCCAGGCGCTGATTAATCTCACGATAACGATCGATTTTGGCCAGGTTAGCTGGGGTCGAGATCAACGCAAAGTAGACCGTGCGGCCCTGCGTCGTCTTGCCGGCTTCCATGAGCTTTATGTACTTGCTTGCGGCAGCGAGCTTCTTGAAGTAGTTGATCGATTGTTCGTAGGTCGCCAGCTTGTGGTCGGCGCCCGGCTTAAATCCGAATACGGATTCGGGCGTCGGCACGGTGCCCGCGCCCGAAAGCAACACGGTTCGGCTTACGAGGAGCAAAACAGGAATCAGTTTCGCCATTTTTCGCATCGCGATCACTCCTGAGAAACGTGTCAAAGGGCGCGGCGCGATTGCCGACTAAAACAGGTGGCTCGCCTCCCATTACCGGAGCTGGCGGGCGGTGAGGCCCGTCAGAGCCGCGACTTTTCGTGCATTGAGGCAGGAGCATTTCTACCCCGAGTGAGGGTCGAGAGCAAGCGAATTTCGGCAGCCCAAGCCGGCCATGAAAATTCGAGGACAGAACGGCTCCTTTCTGCCGATCCCCCGGCCGGATTCGGTCCAGATCATGCTGCTGTCTCGCCACCGCTTACTGAGACGCAAGATCCCCGTTGGGGGAATGAGAGGGCGCGCCGCACGAGCGCCTCCTTGGCGCGCTGAACAAAGAAAGTATATGAAGCCGATCCTCTGCTCTATCGCCGTTGCGCTGGTTCGCTCGAGATTGTGAGCCTCATGGACGCTCCGAGCGTGATTGAGAGAATTCTCCGTCATCTCGATCTCTGGGATCGTCCGCAACGTTCTCTTTTACTGTGGGGCCGACGGCTCTACACTATGGCCTCGAATTCCTGGCCTGGCAGGATGACATCGAATTGCTCGATCGGACAGAATGACCTCCCACTGGCTTTCATTCCCGAGTCCCGGATGATCTGTCCCGCGCAGCCCGGGAAGAGGGCTGCTTGGGTGAGGAAACAAAGAGGGGTGTCGGTCACCTTCTGTTTTGTACCTGATTGCAGAAAACCATTCGCTGGCCAGGCAAGTCATGATAGGCTTTTGCATCACTGAACAGCTCCTCTCTTCGGCATATCCTTCTCACTAAGGAGGATTACGATGAATCAGAACCACCCGATGCCACAGCCTCAACCAGGGACACCTGCTCCGGATGAACCGGATGCACCAAAACCATCCACGCTCGGTGCTGGCGGCTGGCACCCTGCTGCTGGATCAGGTCACCGTCAAAGGTGTCTCAGCCTTTGTTCAAGAGCTGATGTCGCAAGGATCCTTACAATCTCTGATCGAGATACCGACTGGCAAATCTGACTTGACTGACTTGGAATTTCGGGGACAGGTGCCATAACCTCGAAATTCCACAGAAACCAATTTCCTCCAATCACGAATAAATTCGAGGTTATGGCGCCTGTCCCCGAAATTCAACCTCTACGCCAACGACCGCTTGGAGGGTTGTCTAGTTTCTGCTATAAACTGCTCTCAGAGGAGTGTTCCGGAAGTCGGCGCTCGCGGCCCCCGGATCAGACGACAGCTATGACACATCCTATGCTGCAGAGTGATTCATCGCTCGCGGAGATCGTGCGACGGCTAGTGGACAGCCTGAATCCCGTTCGCATTTATTTGTTTGGATCACTCGCCAGGGGAGAGGGTGGTCCGGACAGCGACTATGATCTCATGGTGCTTGTCGCCGATGACGAGTCGGCTACTCGCATCCGGCGCGGAAGGGCAGCGTATAAAGCGTTGCGCGGCACGGGCGTCGCCGCTGACGTTCTGGTCTGGAGCATCCAGAGCTTTGAGAGCCGCCTGCACGTCGTCGCATCCTTACCGGCGGCAATCAAACGGGAAGGGAAACTGATTTATGCCCTATGACCCGGAACTCGTCTCGGAAACGATGGCCTAGTTCAAAAAGGCAGCAGTCGACCTAAGGGCAGCCGAGCACGCTCTGCTAGCCCAACCTCCACTGCTTGAGGACCTGTTGTTCCATTGCCAGCAAGTGGCAGAAAAAGCACTGAAAGGATTTCTTGTCTGGCATTCAAGGCCTTTCCGAAAAACCCACAGCCTCGAGGAAATTGGCGAACTGTGCCTGGCAATCAATCCAGGTCTGAAGTCGATTATTGATCCCCTGGTGCCGCTAACACAATATGCCTGGGAATTCCGCTACCCAGGCGAGCCAGAAGAACCCACGGCTGAAGAAGCTCAGGAAGCGCTCACACTGGCACGCAAGGCATACGAAACGCTTCTGTCCTGTTTACCGGAACAGGTTCGCGGCCCGTCAGCTTGACATTTGTGGATATGGTTGCCGATCGGCGACGCGGCGGCAATTGTTCTCGCAACCGGCATTCGGAATGCGTTCCCGGACTGCCAATCTTCTTCCCCGATGTTGAATGGAAAGCTCGCCTGTCTGTGTTTTATCCGTGAACTGCTATCGACCTGATCTTTGCGGAAACCCACCCCTTGCTCGCGCCTGCCAGCTCATCGGATGGGATCTGGTCACTGCTAGCGATACTGCGCAGGAGATTCTCCTCGCTTCTCAACCACATACGGATATTGACGTCGTCCCGCTTTCTCTTGGATATCGACCACCTCCACTTCGAACTGATGGCAGTCGCCGTAGTCGAACAGGTAGAGAAACTTATGCTTCCTCAGCAGTCCCAGGTCCCCAATAATCGCCTTGTCCGAGAGAGGAGGATTGTCCCCCTGATATGGGCAGGCGACGGCGTAGCACCAGTCATGGAGCTTGTTGTTCAGGAAAAACGAACAGTGAAAGCCGGATCTTTCGCCCGCACGATCATCTGGAGCAATCCTTCTTGAACGAAGGTGCTGCCGCTTCCACCCCTGGCTGCGACTTGCCGAATCGCTTCCAATACAGATGCGCGCTGAATTGGGCAAGGGGAAGTTTCCACGGTTCCTGCTCACGGTTGGCAAGCTTTCCGAACTTCCTTGGATTCAGGCCGAGCTCTCGCGCCATCTGGACGTGGGCATGCGAGAGGTGAAACCGCTTTCGGGCGTCAAGCCAGACTTGCAGGTCGCTTGGGATCCGGCGTTTCCGCATGTTCGGCTATCTCCAACGTGCCCATCGGCGGTACGCGTGGCAAGCGTCACGGCTTCAGAACTTGTTTTACGCCTTTGAGTTTTCGCCGTAGTCATCTCTGCGGTTGATGTTGCTGCCACAAACAACAACTTCCTGTGCTTGCGGACCGATATCAGCCGTCGCCGGCTTTTGTGGAGCCGCCTCATGAAAGTGGAACCTTCACGCGCTCAAGAGCTTTCCAAAGGTTTCTTCTACGTCGATGCTTCAATTTCCATGCCTCGAGGATCTTTCTGTACGATGCTGAATCGAGAGTGTGAAGGGCGGCAAGCCAGTTTGCGCAATCGCTATAGTCACCCGCCGAATGTTCGGGCTCAGGAACCAGACGCGCTGCATTTCTTTTCCAAAATTCAATCAGCTCGGGAAACAGCTCGGTACCACCCAAACGCCTGAACCAGTTCCGCCGTGTTGCGGTCACGCTGAGATTCCCTCCCTCGTATTTGATGAGAAGCTGCTTTAGCATAGGAAAGGTAGCTGCGAGCTGAGAATCGCAATCCAGATCCAAGGTCAGGACTGCCAGAGCGCCAAATGCCTGTTGGAGAGACTTGTCCGTTTTCGCGATCTCTTCCAGCCAGCCGCGGATGACGCCTCGGAGAAGTGCCGGCCCGCTGGCGCCGGCTCGTGCGGCATCCACCAGGCCGTGCACCCAAGCGGATTTGTGTCCCGGAGCGTCCGTCAAAAGGAACCTTACGCTATGTTCGGCGATCAGCAACCTCCACTCCTCGTAGAGCCGCTCCCGGATGCTATCGAACCTGGGAGATGGAACACGCCGCAGCGCCTCCAGGATGGCGTCCCCGTCCGTCCAACGGCGTAGCACCACAAGCTGCAGCTTCAGCGCCCAGACCTGTTCTTCATTTCCCAGCGCCAGGGCAAGTTTCAGCCAATGGCTAAGGAGCGAAATCACCGCCCTTTTTTCGCCTTCAGAGTACAGGGATCTGTTGCGGATGAGTAGATCGCTCCGTGGATCCCAGCACTCCCCTTCTTTGCTGCGCAACATGGAACGTACGGCTTCTTCGACCAGGACAACGGCATCCTGAAACGCCTTTCGGGCGATAAGGTCCTGGATCACCGGAAGGGCCAGCTGCCAGTTCTGAGAGATGCCTCTTCGGCAGGTTTCCAAATAGCGGGAGGGATCCCACTTGCGGCAGAGCTCTTGATAGAGTTCAAACCATCCTCCATAGACCGACTCGAGCGCCTGAAACCAGTGGCCGGATGGGCGATGGCGAACGATTCCCTCTAGTATCTCCCTTTGCGCTTCGGCTTTGAGCGCGAAAACAAAATCGCGAATAGCAGAATGATCCAGGCCCATGTCTTCGCATGATTGCTCGAGCCCGCAGATCCTGTCCGCAAACTCGAATGCTCCGAGCTTCTCGCGCCTGGAAGTTCTCCATTCCCACTGCAGCAGGCAGCCGGTCACCTTGGGACCGAATGTTGTGCCTTCTCCGCTATCTTCAATCCATTCCGAAAGCCCACTTCCGACCTCCTCCGCGGCGTTTTTCAGCGTGTCCGCGAAACTGAAATCAGGCGCAAGGTTCCGCTCGATGACCTGCGGAATAAGAGCGCTCATCCGCGCCGCAATGTGCTCCAGGTCCTCTGTAAAGGCGGATTTGTCCAGGTAAGGAGGTTCCCAGTGATGCTCCTGCACCACGTACTTGCCCTCTTCGTCCCCGGTCTCGGCAACACAGCCATCCCAATCCTCCCACGCTGAGAGCCATTCCTGCCGGATCTTGTCGCTGCTCGGCTGTGATGTCCTGGTTTCTGCGGTCTCGGACTGAGACGCAAGAACTCCGCGCAATATTGACGTAGTTTCCGGATCCAGCATCGCAGCCAGCCGCTCGATGCCTGATACATCGAGAGAGAGCAGCGAACGAGCGAGAATCCGCTGGATTTCTTCTCGTGAAAAACTCGAGGACAGTGCATCGAGAAGTGCCTTTTCTCTCGACGCGCTGTCATGCTCCTTGTTTCGTCTACCGCTGTCTTTTGTCGCCACCCGAACACCGCTCTTGAAGGTTCAGTCCAATTTAACCTGGTACTGGGACCGTCGATCTCCAGCATAAACCTCTTGCCGTCAGAGATCCATCTCTTGCAAGTTTCGGGGACCGCAATCTATCGCGCCGCCGCCGTCGGTCACCCGGTACACGGCGCTGATCTGCCCCGTCGCCAAAGCCTCGAAAGTTCCTTTAGGAACGCAGAGACGCGGGATATGAGAAAAAAATGGGGAAGCTTCTCAAGAGCAGCCACGGATTTCACGGATTACACGGAACCAGGTTGATGAGATCAGCGGATATCTCCCTGCTGCCCAGCAACAATCTTGCGCATGAGGTGCTGTGTGAGAATGAGAGAGTCCCTCTCCTGAAGCGAATATTCGACCGCCCAGCGAACAGCTCTCTGAAACGAGGAAGGGCGCCGATGTTGATGCCCTCGGCAAGGAATTTGAACGCCTCACGGACGATGAATTGCGCGAAATCGAGGCGATCCTCTTTTACCCGAGGATTAGGGAGTGACGACGGCGACAGAATGAAGAGTGCGCGCATGGTCGAATAGGAGACCGGTCCCCGAACTTCTCAATACCCGATCGCTGAACCTCCGCGCCTTGGATCGGATGCGCCTTGCAGCGTTCCATTCGGCAACACCATGATGGCCTGTACGTCGCCGATGTATGGATAGAGTTCCTTGGGGTCGTAGCTGTCACGAAGCTTATGGCCCATCGCCTCCAGGGCCAGGATCGTCTCGGCAGAAAGCGACGCGCGTTCGTAGTCGATGCGATCCGGCAGATGCTGATGGTGCAGCCGCGGTGCATTCACCGCCTGAGTTACTGTCATGCCGAAATCGATGATGTTGGAGATGTTTTGAAATACGTTGGTAATAATGGTTGCGCCACCGGGGCTCCCGGTGACGTAAAACAGCTTCCCCTTGGGATTGACAACGATTGCCGGAGTCATCGCCGACAACATCCGCTTCCCCGGAGCGATGGCGTTGGCCTCTCCCTGCACCAAGCCGAACTGGTTTGCGGTCCCCGGCTTTGCCGCGAAGTCGTCCATCTCGTTGTTCAGGAAGAAGCCGGCGCCGGGCACTACAGCGTGGATTCCGTAAAACGAGTTAATCGTGGTAGTGACCGCAACGGCGTTTCCTTTGCTGTCCACGACTGAAAAGTGGGTCGTATTGCCATCGGCCTTCGGAGCGCTGAGACCCGGCCCGACCTGCTCCGACGGCGTGGCTCGGTCCATCCGGATAGATGCCCGCCGCTCGGCGCCGTACTCGGCGGAGATCATGCGTGCGATCGGCATGGCAACGAAGTCCGGATCACCCAGAAGCGCATTGCGGTCGGCGTACGCGCGCTTCCATGCCTCTGCCAACAGATGCACGTGCTGCGGCGAGTGCCAGACAAGCGATCCAAGTGGATAGCCCTCGAGGATCTTGGCTGTGGCGGCCAGGGTGACCCCGCCCGATGAGGGTGGCGGCATCGAGATCACCGAGTAACCGCGGTACGTGAAGCGGATCGGCTCACGCCAGGATGCCTGGTAGGAGGTCAGGTCCTCGTGGGTAATCATGCCGCCGCCACGGTGCATTTCGGCCACGATCTGATCCGAAGTCTCTCCCAAATAAAAGCCGTCCCGTCCATGTTCACGGATGCGTCTGAGAGTCCTTGCCAGGTCGGACTGCGTGAGTTGTTCCCCCACCCGCGGAGGACGCCCTTCCGGCAGAAAGATCGTTGCGGTAGCAGAAAACTCCGCCAGCGCCGCAGCGTAAGCAGAGAGCGACCTGGCGAGACGGCCGCGAACCTCGAACCCCTCTGCCAGAGCGATCGCGGGGGCGAGGAGGTCACGCCAGGGCAGGGAACCGTACCGGCGATGCGCCTCCCACAGCCCGGCCACAGTCCCCGGAACGCCCACTGCGAGATGCCCTTTCACGGAACGATCCGTGAGGTTGCCCCGCGCGTCGAGATACATGTCGCGAGATGCCGCAAGCGGCGCGCGCTCCCGGTAGTCGAGGGCCGCTGCGGTCCCGCCGGCGAGGCGGAGTACCATGAATCCTCCGCCCCCGATATTGCCGGCTTCCGGATTGACCACGGCAAGTGCAAACGAAACGGCGACCGCAGCGTCCACGGCGTTGCCGCCCACCTCGAGGATCTCGACTCCGACACGACTGGCGTAGGCGTCGGTGCTCACCACCATGCCGTGATCGGCCCGGACGGGAACGGCGCCCATCGGGAACGGCCATGTATCCGGAATGTTGGGGATGCGATTCCCTGCGCAGGCAATTCCAAGCGCAACGAAAGCCAGACTCGCGACTCGACGAACGATTCTCCACATGGCACTCTCCATGCAGCCGGCAAATGGCCAGTTCGTCGGCGACGAACAGCCGCTTGATCGACCCTGGCGCGTAGATCCAGACTGGAGACCTATTTCCATGCAGCCGCGTAGGCAGTGCGCCGGAGAAACCGGCCCCTACCCCTCCTGCCCAGCCACTTCTCCTTCTGAACCACCACCTCCCCGCGAGAGAGGACGGTCTCCGCATTTCCCCTGACCTTGAGTCCTTCAAACATCGAGTAATCCACGCGCATGTGGTGGGTCTCGGCCGAGATCGCATACTCCCGATTGGGATCCCACACTACGATGTCCGCATCACTCCCGACAGCAATGGTTCCCTTGCGCGGGTAAAGGCCGAAAATCTTTGCCGGCGCTGTCGACGTAATTTCCACCCAGCGGTTCAGTGAGAGTCGTTTCTGGTTGACGCCATAATGATGGAGGAGCTGGAGGCGGTTCTCGACGCCGGGACCGCCGCTGGGGATCTCGGCAAAACCAGAACGCGCGCGTTCCCTCTTCTCCTTGAAGTTTACCGGACAGTGGTCGGTGGAAACCACTTGCAGCACATTCTTGCCGAGGCTCTCCCATAATTTGGCCTGGTGCCGCTTCTCGCGCGGCGGCGGCGTGAAAACGTACTTCGCGCCTTCGAAGTCCGGCCGGTCGAGATCTTCGATCGATAGCAGGAGATAGTGTGGGCAGGTTTCGGCAAATACGGGGATGCCGTGCGCGCGGGCCGCAGCAATCTTTTCCAACGCATCAGCGGTGGAGACGTGCACGATATACACGGGAGCGCTGGCCATCTGCGCCAGGGCGACAGCCCGGTTCACCGCCTCGCCTTCCGCAGCAGCCGGCCTGGTAAGAGCGTGATAGGTCGGCGCAGTCCCTCCCTCGGCAAGTGCCTCCTGCACCAGCAGGTCGATTACGCTGCCATTCTCGGCATGCACGCAAACGAGGCCGCCGTTCCGTGTCGTCTGTCGCAAGGCGCGAAAGAGGGTGACATCATCCACCATCAATCGATTCGGATAGGCCATGTACAGCTTGAAGCTCGGCACTCCTTCGCGCACCATTTCGTCCATGTCATTGAGGTGCGCCGCCGGCAGGTCGGTGATCGTCATGTGCAGACCATAGTCGACCGTCGCCTTTTCGCCCTTCTTCAACCAGACGTCCAGGGCTTCACGCATCCTTGTCCCCCGGGATTGGTTTGCGAAGTCGATCAAACATGTGGTCCCGCCAAAGGCGGCTGCACGGGTGCCGGTTTCAAAATCATCGCTCGATACCGTGCCGGCGAAAGGCATGTCCATGTGGGTGTGGACGTCGACACCACCGGGTATGATGTACTTTCCCGTTGCGTCGATGACTTCGTCGGCCTGCATCTTCAGGCTTGTGCCGATGGCGGTGATTTGTTCCTTCTCGACGTAGATATCGGCTTTGTAATCCTCGTCGGCCGTGATGATGCGCCCATTGGCGATAAGTATCGACATTTCGACTCCCAAGAGAAAATTCAGAACTCCCGACGCACCCGGGTTTTAAGTTGCCCGGTTTTAGACTGCGGCGCCTCGGCGCCGCTCTGGTTAGCGCACAGGAAGCCCAAAATCGGTGCCGAGGCACCGCACTCCAAGGTCACCCGCCCGACACCATCTCTCGGGCAATTCGGTTGTGCCGCTCAATCAACGGTTCCAGGTCAACGGTCAGCAGGTTGCCGTCTTCGATAACCACCCTGCCGTTGATGACCGATAGATCCACCCGCTGAGGAGTGCAGAATACCAGCGCCGCCAGGGGATCATGAAGCGCGCCGGCATAGTCCAGGCGCTCCAAATCGAAACCGACCAGGTCAGCCGCCTTGCCCGGCAACAGCCGGCCGATGTCGTCGCGCCCAAGGACGCGCGCGCCGCCTGCCGTCGCCAGCCAGAGCGCCTCCTCCGCCGATAGGGCGGCCGGGTTGTCCGACACTCGCTGCAGCAGGAGCGCCATCCGTGCTTCCGCCAGCAAATGAGACGAGTCGTTGCTGGCAGAGCCATCCACTCCCAGTCCCACGCGAATCCCTGCGTCAAGATAGGCCCGGACCGGCGCAATGCCGGAGGCCAGGCGCATGTTTGAGCTGGGGCAGTGGCACACGCCCGTGCCGGTTCGTGCCATGAGCGAAATCTCGGCCTGGTTGACATGGATTCCATGGGCGTACCAGACGTCATCCCCCACCCAACCCAGGGTTTCGGCATACTCCACTGGCCGACGTGAAAACTCTCGCAGGCAGTACCGCTCCTCGTCGAGCGTCTCAGCCAGGTGAGTGTGCATGTGTACTCCATGGGAGCGAGCCAGAGCAGCCGAATCCCGCATCAAGTCGGGTGTTACAGAAAAGGGAGAGCAGGGGGCAACGACAATGCGCAGCATAGCGAAGGTCTTGGGGTCGTGATACGTCTCAATGGCGCGCCGCGTGTCCTTGAGAATGAACGCTTCATCCTCAACAACGCCGTCCGGGGGCAGGCCGCCTCTGCTCTCGCCCAAGCTCATCGAGCCGCGGCTGGCATGAAAGCGGATCCCGATCTCCTGCGCCGCTCGAATCTCGTCGTCAATGCGACATCCGTTTGGATAGATGTACAGGTGATCAGACGCCGTAGTGCAACCAGACAGCATAAGTTCCGCCAATCCGACCAACGCGCTGGTGTAGACAGCTTCTGGGCTCAACCTGGCCCAGACGGGATACAGGGTCTTGAGCCATTGAAAAAGCGCAGCGTCCTGGGCTGCCGGTAAGGCCCGGGTCAATGTCTGGCTAAGATGATGGTGAGTGTTCACCAGGCCCGGCAGAATAATCTTCCCACGGGCGTTGATGACGCGGTCAGCCACAGTCGGCAGTTCCCTGGTTGGCCCGACTTGTTGAATGACATTGTCACGAATAAAGAGGCCGCCATCGGAGATGCACTGACGGCTGACGTCCATCGTCACCAGCAGGTCGGCATGTCTTACAAGCAGCGATGGCATAACGCTTGTTCCTATTCAGGGAACCGCGAAATACGCGAAAGTTCCTAGTGTGTTTCTGTCGCGCAACTCATTAGCTGAGCCGAAAGACCCCTCGATTTAACAGATAAGTGGGGGCGGGCTTTAGCCCGTTCCCGGCGCCCCAAAATGGGAACACTAACGAATTAAATTCCATCTCTTCACTGAAAGAAAGGAATTACTGCTATGCAACTGGCTGCATCCATGGAAAGAGCAATTGGGGCGCGGGCTAAAGCCCGCCCCCACTAAAGGGATCTTATCGGTACTCTGTCTTTCGGCTAAGGCAGTTTCGCGACAGACTGGTGTGTTTCGCTGTTACTGGCCCGGTTGCAGTCGCCGACAGGCAGGAATGCCAAGGAAGCAATCGCTCCCTGGAGAATCACATACATCTCGCCGACATCCGTTAATGCCAGCTCACCCTCGAATTTCTTCTTCAACTCCATTTCGCTGATGCTACAGTCAGCGATCGATAAGGCCACTCGCAACAGGTCGTTTTCATAAATCATATTGCCGATATTGATTCCCATAGCAAGCTGCGACTGCCTGCCGCAATCCCGTCTCCTGATGACCCATCCCCCATTTTGGCGCGCGACGTAAAAAGCGTTGTCGTTCTCCTGCGCAAAATCACCTGCCTTAAAAAAGAGCCGTGGTTTTTCCTTATAGGGTTTGCCCTTGTGGACGCAGAAGGTCGCGCAGTTGCCGCAATCATTGCACAAATCGTGCAGGTGAATGATCTGCCTGGACTGTTCCACGCGGAAGAGCACCTCTCCCGTCACCGTGAGCACACCATCTCGACAGGAGAACTTGGGCAATCTCAGTCTTACGGGCGAGACCCGGTAGGTGTAGTTGGCCCGATTGGGACACACTTCCACGCACTTGTCGCACAAGGTAGAGCACTGCAAGCAGCGGTTAGCCTCGTTGCGCGCCGCTTCTTCGGTCAGCATAGCCTCGATCGGCTCAAAACCTCTTCGTTGGGCCGGCGCAATCCTCTCCGGTTTGTGTTGCGTTTCTCTTCTGGCACGAATGCGCTTGACTTGCGTGATTTCCTCTTCGGAAAGCGCCGCCGGGTGGGAAGGCAACTGCTCGAACCTGATCTCCAACTCCCGGCAGATAGCCTCGGCAGCCCGACGCCCATCTGCGCAAGCGGCAATGATGCTCTCGGGGCCTCGGACTGCATCTCCGCCTGCGTATACGCGAGGTATGCCCGTCAGCCCGGTTTCATGATTCGCAACAATAGATCCATTCTTGTCGAGCGAAATGGTGCTCCCTTTGAGAAAGGTCAAGTCAGGGCTTTGGCCGACAGCGATAATGATAGAGTCGGCATTGATTTGGAACTCGCTTCCCTCAATGGGAACCGGGCGCTTGCGCCCATCTGGGCCAGGCTCGGCCAGCCTATTCCGTATGCACTCCAATCCGACCACCCGGCCCTTTCTCAATACAATCCTGATAGGAGTCGCCAGCTCTTCCAGGAGGATGTCTTCCTCAAAGGCATCCTCTTTCTGATCCTCTCCGGCAGGCATTTCCTCCTTGCTCCGCCGATACACGACCGTCGCCAGGTTGCCGGTCAGGCGCTGGGCCACGCGCGCGGCGTCCAGCGCTGTGTCGCCGCCGCCGATCACGAGCACCTTGGGACCCAGTTCCACCGGATCCCCACGCCGGACCCTTTGTAATAAATCAAGCGCCGCGATGACTCCCTCGCCTGTTATTCCTTCAATATACAACGGTGCGTCCTTCTGCAATCCGCTGGCGACATAGACAGCGTCAAAGCCATCCTTCAACAACTCTTGCGGCGGTTTGTGGACAGGATGGGAGAGTCTGATTTCGACGCCCATGCCGCTGATGCGGTCGATATCCTCCTGAATAATGTTCGACGGCAGACGGAAGGCGGGGGCAAGGCGCATCATGCCGCCCGCTGCGTCTCTGGCCTCGAAAATCACGGACTGAACGCCATTCAGAGCCAGAAAATAGGCGGCAGACAACCCGGAGGGACCGCTGCCGACGATCGCTACCCTGCGGTTGGTTTTTGCTTTCAGCGGCAGCGTGACTCGGCCTTGTTCAGCGGCGACGCGTTTGAGCGCTCGAATTGCCACCGGCTCATCATAGTTGGTGGCAGAACGAGTGCAGCGCGTTTGGCATAGATGAGTGCAGACGTAGCCGGTCGCACGCGGCAGGGGGTTGCGGGCGAGAATCACCTCAAGCGCGCGGTCATATTCTCCGTGGGCAATCAACCAGGTGTATTCAGGCACGTCCTGGCACACGGCGCACTGCTCCACGCAGGGAGCGGCGACGCAATCGAACGGGCCGAGCGCGGATTCAACCTTGGGTAAGCCATAGGGATAACGGCTCTTTTTGTAACGCGGATCCTTGAGTGCATCGGCCGCTGCCCACTCCAGAGTCGCCAGGCTGCTCTGCGCGAGCGCATCTAAGCTAGTTGCGCCCCGCCTGAGCATTTCAGCTTCGAGATTCTCCAGGTACTGAAGGAGCCGGGAGTAGCCGCCGGGCTTGAGCAAGTCAGTGACCACCGTCACGGGACGTGCGCCACAGGCCAGGATTGTGCTCACGTTAAGCGCGTCGGCTCCGGCGGAGTATGAGACGTTCAAGCCGCCAAGAAACTCCGCAGTCAGTTTGTGAAACAAGTTGATGGTAACGGGATAGAGCGCGCGTCCCGACATGTACATCTCGTCGCCGGGCAGGTTGGTCTTGTGATTGAGCACGGGCAGCGTGTTGCTCAACTTGACGCCAAACGTCAAGTTGTGCGCGTCCGCCGCCATATTGAGCCACTGGATTAGCTCCACTGCCTGGTCGTACTGCAGATCCTGCTCAAAAACGGCGTCTGGGATTTGCATCTCGCGAAAGCCAAGTGCATCGTGGAGAATGCGCAATACTGCTCTCTTACCCAGCAGGGTGGGATTCAATTTGACCGTGGTGTGCAGTCCTTTTTGCTCAAGCAGGTAGAGGGCAATCCGCTTAATTTCGGCCGGAGGGCAGCCGTGCATCGTGGAAAGGGTCACATTGTTTGCGACTTGGGCTGGGATCTCGATATCGGCAAACTGGGGAAACTGCGTTCGGAGTTCGGCGCGGATCTGAGCCAGTTCCGTTGACGCATCCTTCATGCGATCCAGGAAGCGGGTCATCGGCTCGCTCTGTATGCCTTCGAGGTCATAACCGACGCTTATGTTGAAGATAGTGCCCAGAGGAACGCTGCCCTCGTGTCCAAGCAGCCGATGCAGGATGTGGATCAACGCCCAGGCCTTGATGTATTCATGCGCTGACTGGTTCAGCTTGAGTTCTTGGGACCACTCGACATTGTAGCCCTCGTCCTCCATGTCGATGCAGGGGCGGGGGATTTCGAGCTGGTCCATGATCTGGACAGTCTTGAGTTCAAGAAAGCGCCCGCCGGAGAGCCAGGCGCAAACTATGTTTTGGGCGAGCTGGGTGTGCGGACCCGCAGCCGGACCAATCGGAGTCGCCAGGTAACGCCCAAACATGTTCGACGTAGCATAAGGACTATCTTTCTTAGGCACATAGAACAAGGAGCGATGAATCCCGAAGATGGACTGTCGTTCCTCAAGCTCTTTCAGGATCCAGCTAAGAAGGCTGCCGAAGGGTTGGACTTGCATGGTGTCTGAAATGCAATTTCCTCAGGACTGTTTTAAACCAGCGCAGATCGCGGCCCGCTGCCCCGCAAACCTCTCAGTACTCGTTCCGGCGTTAATGGGAACTCGTCGAACCAGACGCCGGTGGCGTCGTGCAAGGCTGCGACCAGCGCGGGCGCCAGCGGGACAAAGGGCAGCTCACCCATCCCGCGCGCGCCCCATGGGCCGATGGGATTGGGCCGCTCGACAATAATGGACTCGATTCGATCCGGAATATCGCGAATCGTAGGGATCAGGTATGTGCTGAGGTTGGGCGTCAGCACGCGGCCGTCTTGGGTGACGAAGTTCTCGCAGGTGGCCCAACCCACTGCCTGAACCACACCGCCCTCGATCTGCCCCTCGATCTGCTGCGGGTTGACGGCCTTGCCTACATCGTCGGCGCAGACAACACGCGGGATGCGCAACTCTCCGGTCTCAGTGTCTACTTCCAGTTCGACCGCCTGTGCAACAAAGCCGTAAGCAAAATTGGGAGTGCCACGGCCGGTTGCCGGATCCATCCGGGTAGTCGCGGGCGCGAGGTAGGTGTACGCCTCATCGGCCGGCCTGATTCCAGAGCGCCAGCTTTCCAGCACTTTCTCAGCGGCCCCTCGAACCGCGTTCCCGGCCATGAGGGTCATGCGCGAAGCGGAGACCGGGCCCGCATTGCCTGGAATCCTTGCGGTATCCGCAACAACGAGCTGCACCCGTTCCAGGGGCAGGTTCAGTGCCTCTGCCGCCATCTGGCGTATGGCGGAGTGGCTGCCCTGTCCCACCTCCGCGCTGCCGATTGAGACGATTGCTTCCTCAATCTCCTTATTTCCATGCAATTCGATTCGGGCGCAGCAGTTTTCCTGGTAGCCGAAGGAAAAGCCGATGTTCTTGAAGGCCGTCGCCAGGCCAATTCCGTGTCGGATTTTGGATTGCGAATTGAGGGTCAACGGTTTGCGCCAGCCACGGTCAGTCTGTTTCCAGCCAGCCGACGCAGCGCATTGCTCGGTGACCTCTGCCAGGCTCACGCCTCCGGGCAGGGGAGTGCCCATGGCGCTCAGGCTTCCTTCGCGCAGAAGATTCCTAAGCCGCAGCTCGACCGGGTCGATCACCAGCGCCTGAGCCAGCTTGTTCATCTGCATCTCGGCCGCGAAAATGCCTTGCGGCGAGCCGAAACCGCGAAAGGCGCCGCTGGGCGGGTTATTGGTGTACACGACGTCTACGTCCACTTTGACATTGGGGATCTCGTAAGCGCCGGTGCAGGTTATGGCGGTGTTGCCGAGAACCTTATTGGTAGTGTAGCAGTAGGCCCCTCCGTCGGCGACGACCCGCACTTCCGCGGCAACCAGCTTGCCCTCGCGGCTCGCGCCCCACTTTGAGTGGAGCCAAACCGGATGGCGCTTGCAGTGGCCGAGGATGGATTCCTCCCGGCTCCAGACAGTTTTGACCGGGCGCCGCAACTTCCAGGCCGCCAGCGCCAGCACGATCTGCACCGAAATGTCCTCGCGCCCGCCGAACGCCCCGCCGATGGCCGGATAAATCACACGAACCTGCGTCTCGGGCAGATTCAGCGCACGGGCAATCTGATGCTGATCTTCCGTGACCGCCTGGCCCGCTACCACCACGGTCACCCGTCCTTCTTCGTCGATATAGGACAGCCCGGCTTCGGTCTGCAGGCAGACGTGCTCCTGAGACGGCGTGCAGTACTTGCTTTCAATGATTACATCTGCCTGCGCCCAGGCAGCCTCCACGTCCCCCTTTCGGATTTGGTGGTGGCTGATGAGGTTGCCCTCGGTAGCGAGTTCGGGATGGATGGGGACGGGTTTCCGCGGAGGGTGGAGTTGAGGTGCGTCAGGCTTGAGCGCCTCGAGTGGATCGGTGATTATGGGAAGATCTTCGTATTCGACATGGATGAGATCGCGAGCGCGTGTGGCAGCGCGCTCGGTTTCGGCTACGATGAGCGCAACCTGGTCACCGACGAAGCGCACTATGTCGGCTCCAAGCTTGGATGAACCAGGACCGCACAACACCGGCTGGTCCAGCGTCTGCAGGCCGTGCTCATTGACGGGCACGTCTTTGGCCGTAAAGATGGCGACCACGCCGGGGCAGGCTTCTGCTTCCGACAGGTCTATGCTTCGAATGCGCGCATGAGGCCGCCCGGCAAAGAGAATCCTGGCATGAAGCATGCCTTCCATCGCAAAGTCGCCGGGATACTTTGCTTCGCCCGTGACCTTGGCGTAGGCATCCGCGCGGGGAACGGACTGGCCCACAATGCGCGTCATGGATTCTCCCCTTTCGAGACGGCGTTCTCCACTGCTTGCATGATCTTATAGTATCCCGTGCAGCGGCAGAGATTCCCGCTCAGGCCCGCCATGATTTGCTCTCGGCTGGGGCGCGGGATCTCTGTCATGAGAGAAGCGCCGCTCATAATGAAGCCGGGTGTACAGTAGCCACACTGGACAGCCCCTTCGTCGATGAATGCTTGCTGCAGTGGGTGTAGCTTCTCGCCTTGCGCCATCCCCTCGATGGTGACAATGTGCGTGCTGTGGGCGCGAGGGGCAGGAACAAGGCAGGACAGCACCGCGATTCCATCCATCCACACCGTGCAGGCTCCGCACTCACCCTCTCCGCATCCCTCTTTGGCGCCGGTCAGTCCGAGCTTATCGCGGAGCATCTCGAGCAGCGTCATGTCGCTCGATCCCTGCGCGACAATCTTCTTTCCGTTGACGGTGCACACGATGAGTGCAGATGCCCCGCTAAATTGATGCGGCGCTATCTTGGCAATAGGAGGAAAGTGCCCATCGGTCTTTCCCCAGAGCATGGGCAATGCACTAGTGAAACCTTGACGTTCGGTGCCGTCGCGGAGAGAAGTCAGTGCGCGACGAACCAGGAACTCTACTGCTTCCCGGCGATAGTGCGCGCCGGAGCGGATGTCGTCGATGGGAGCCGCTGCCTGAGCAGCGAGGCCGGCTGCTTCGGCGATTCGTTCCTCGGTCAATGTTTTTCCCTCCAACGCCTTTTCCGCATCCGGGGCACGGATAATGACGGGCGCGACACTGCCCAGGGCGATGCGCGCCCTGGTCACGACGCTGCCGTCGAATGTGAGCACGGCGGCAGCGTTGGCAAGGGCAATCGCGTTGGCGCGCCGAAGACCCAGGCGCACGAAGGTTCCCCGCTGATTTGAGCGCAGAGCCGGGAAGGCGATGTCGGTGACCATCTCATCGTTGGTCAAGGCAGTCCGGCGCACGCCCTGGTAGAAGTCCGGGAAAGAAAGAGTCCGCTCGCCCCGAACGCTGCGCACCTGTAAGCGAGCATCGAGCGCCCAGAGTGCGGCGATGGTGTCATTTGCAGGGGAAGCCGTGACAAGGTTGCCGGCGACTGTGGCGCGATTTCGGAGCTGAGGCGTGCCGACCTGAAGGCATGCCTGTGCCAGCGGGAATCCGTGCTTGGCCATAGTCGCGGATGCTGCAGCCTGGTTGTGCGTGACCGCAGGACCGACATGGACCATGCCCTCTTCGTCGGTGCGCAACAGGTCAAGCGCTTCGATGCGGCTGACGTCGATCAGCACAGCGTCGTGGCGGCCGGCACGGCGCATTTCGACCAGCAGATCCGTGCCTCCGGCGATGATGCGGGCCTCTGGCCCGCGATCAGCGACCAGGCGCAAAGTCTCGTCGACAGAGACGGGCATTTCATAGGATTGCCACACAACCAATCACTCCCATGCGAGGAGACGCAGTTTCCATCACAGTCGCTTAAGCAGGCCCGTCATGTCGTTAAACTGCTCGATCAGAGCATCAATCTCTCCCACCTGCCGCTGGATGTTGCTCCAATAGCCAGCATCGTACCATTGAGACTGTATCTCCTGGTAGGTTTTGCCCTGCTGTTCAACCCAGGTGTAGTACTTCAAGTTGTGGATGCGCTTGCGCGCAGGGTAGCTTAACTCCTCAACATGTTCGACGCCCTGTCCCATCAGATGTTGGTGGTAGGCAATCGCGGCATCGCGGGCAGTAAACTCGCCGCGCTCGCTGCGCAGCTCACGCAATCGGCTCTGGTACATCTCCATAGAGTCGGTAAGCACGGTGATCACCGCGTCTCCCTCACCCCACTCGTACCACTTCGCCATCTTGACAGCGGATAGCAGGTTGGCAACGCCCGAGATGCCGAGTAGAGGCAGTTGGTCAATGATCGATTCAGCCACGCCCATATGAGCGAGATACCGTTTGCCTTCCGGCTCGTTGAACAGACGGATCAGTTGCATCGGCGACTCGTCGTCAATTGCCATGACCATGTCGGTGTTGCGCACGTTGTGAATCCATGGCACGTGCTTATCGCCGATGCCTTCAATGCGGTGCTCGCCGAAGCCGTTCATCAGCAACGTGGGGCACTGGAGCGCTTCGCTGGCCGCCAGCTTGCTGGTAGGGAAAATCTCTTTGAGATAATCGCCCGCGCCGATCGTCCCGGCCGAGCCCGTGGTAAAGACCGAGCCTCGCAAAGTCTCTCCCGGCCGCAGGCGCGTTCTCAACACCTCTACCATCGCGTGGCCGGTGACGTCATAGTGCCAGAGGTGATTGCCGAACTCGTCAAACTGGTTGAATATCACCAGGTCCTGGCCGGAGCGGCGTAATTCCCAGCACTTGTCAAAGATCTCCTTGACGTTGCTCTCGGTGCCCGGCGTGGCGATGACCTCACCGGCGACTTTGGATAGCCACTCGAAGCGTTCGCGGCTCATTCCTTCCGGCAGAATTGCGACCGACTGACAGCCCAGCAGCGCCGAATTATATGCGCCGCCGCGGCAATAATTGCCGGTAGATGGCCAGACCGCCTTTTGTGTGGTCGGGTCAAATTGCCCGGTGACCAGGCGCGGCACCAGGCAGCCAAACGCTGCGCCCACCTTGTGCGCACCGGTGGGGAACCATTTGCCCACCAAGGCAAAAATGCGGGCATCCACTCCGGTGAGCGCTCGGGGAAACTCCAGGCAGTTAACGCTCGCGAACCCGCCGCCGTGCTGTATCGGCTCGTTATGCCAGGTGATGCGGAACAGGTTGAGCGAATCGAGGTCCCACAAGCCGACGCCCTTCAACCGGCTCTTGATCGCATCTGGAATCCGCGCCGGGTCTTTCATCTGCGCATGGGTCGGGATGATGACGTTGCGCTCTTTCGCTCTCTGAACAGCTCTCTTCAGTCGTTCTCTGTCAACGGTAAGGTCTATCATCGGATTCGCTTCCTCTCGGAGCACGCTGCCTCATGCCCGTGCCTGGGATTCACGTAACTGCCTCATCAGGTGCCGCACAGCCGCCAGATCGGGCGAGACAACCGGCGGCTGTCCAACAGACTTGATTGCCGCGGGGATGTCTTTCAATCCGGATCCGGTAGCCAGCACAACCACGCGCTCCTCGGGTTTCACCAACGAGCGCTCCGTTGCTTTCACAAGACCGGCATAGGCAGCTGCGGCAGCGGGTTCGGCAAAAACTCCGCAGCCGCGAGCCAGCGCGGGGATGGCGGAAACAATCTCGTCATCGCTTACGCGGATAAAGGCCCCGCCGCTGTCACGCACGGCCCGCAGCGCCTTGATGCGGTCGCGAGGCAATCCTGCGCTGATGCTGTCGGCAATCGTATGAGCCTCGATCGGCTGCATTTCTGTCGCATTGAGGCCGCGTTCCCATGCGTCCGCCAGCGCGGCAGAACCCTCTGCTTGCACACCCATTAGTTTGGGCATGCAGTCAATCCAACCCAGCGCCAGCAGATCTCGCAACCCTTTGTGGACGCCCCCTATGATGCAGCCATCGCCGACCGGAACAAAGATGCGGTCGGGAGCCTGCCATCCCAGTTGCTCGCAGATTTCGTATGCGGCGGTCTTCTTGCCTTCGCTCATATATGGGTTGAAACCCGTGTTGCGGTTATACCAGCCGAACTCTGGAGCAGCTCTCAAGCAAAGTTCGAATGCATCATCGTACGAGCCATCGACGAGAAGCACTGTTGCGCCATAAGCCAGGAGTTGGGCAATCTTGGCTTGCGGCGCGGTGCGTGGAACAAAGATGACATTTGGCTGCGAAACCGCTGCGCATAGCCCTGCGAGAGCAGCGGCGGCGTTGCCCGTGCTGGCAGTAGTAATGGTCGCGAGGCCTAGCTCGTGGGCTTTGACCACAGCGATGGCCGAGGCGCGATCTTTCAGGGAAGCTGTCGGTTGCCGGCCATCGTCTTTAACCCAAAGATGCTTGAGGGCGAGTTGGGCCGCCAAACGTGGAGCATAAAAAACCGGCGTCCAGCCGACGCTTGCCAGCAAGGTGCCTCTGGCAAGTTGTTCGGCCGCGTGTGGTTCAACCGGAAGCAAAGGCAGATAGCGCCAGATAGAGCAGTCGCTGCTGCCGGCCAGCTTTGCTCGAGAGGTTTGCTTCCTGATGATGTCGTAATCATAGACAACATCCAGAATGCCGTCGTTCCCGTGTTTGGGGCAGACGTAGGCTGCATCTTTCGCCGCGTACTCTGCGCCGCAGATGGTGCATTTGAGACCCAAGACCTGATTCATGGCCGCCTGTTCACTTGCTGCGTGGTTATTTTCGCACAGAAACTCGGGTGACGGGCACGAATTGCACTAAGATACCTTATAAGCATTTCTATCCGGGGGCACAAGGGGAAAGGGGGAAGGCAAGGGGCGGAAATCCAGCGAGAACTCGGTGCAGGTAGCGGATTCCAGGCCGCTTGCCGCAATACCTGCGGGCTGGGGCGCATGAGCAAGTTTGTCAGCCGGTCCAACCGTTAGACAGCCTTTCTCGGTCAACACCATTCGGCGGGATCACACCTGCCTAAAGGCTAACTTCCGATTGCCAACTTCCTGGTTGCCATCCAATTCAGATCCGCGCTATAAATGTCCGTCCTGTCCAGCAATCCCTTTCAGAAAGGAGCCTCCCATGCGGAAGCCGTTGTGGTTCTGCTTGAGTGCGGTTGCCTGTCTTGCAACGCTAATGCTGTTCGCCAAGGATTTTGCAGCGCAGCGTTCATCTCTTGTTACCTTGGATCAGGTTGGAGAAATCGTAACCGTTTGGCAATATGACGACGCTACCCACAAATATGCCTCAATCTGGCAGGCGACGCCGCTCTTTCTTGACAAGGCCGGTTTCGAGGCGGGATCAAAGAATATTCCCGGCGATGCGCGACCTCTGGTAAGGCCTCCCGTCCTTGCGGATCTTAATGGCGATGGTATCAACGAGCTGCTTGTGGCCGACGGGTACGGCATCACGGTTTATGGTACCTCTCCTGCATATTTTGCCTTTCCTGAGGTGATGGAAGGCATCAATTATGCTCAACTGAAGGTTTCAGACTTCGACCGCGATGGCGAAGCAGAATTCTTGACCGGTCGTCAAAACCGTATTGACTTGTGGAAGCAGAACGGTGGAAAGCTCAAGAGTGTATCCAATCAAGTTCTAAGAAGCGGTTTCCAACGCGTATTTCTGCTTGCAGATGCGGATAGTGATGGCCAACAAGAACTCGTCATATCATCGATGCGTATGATAAGTATCCTAAAACAAAAAACGGCTTTAAATTGGGAGGTTGTAGCAGAGTTGCCCAGCATCACCGGCATGGTCGACGTGGTTCGTGTTGCCAATGTCGATAATGACAAGAGGAATGAAATCCTTGCCGTCGGAAGTGAGGGCGTGCTAACGATCTACGGATGCGCAAACCTGCCTTATGGGGAGTTAAGAGGGGCGTTAGGATTGTGGTGTCCGGTGAAGTGGCAGAGCGAGTACCTCCTCAGTAAGGGATTGCGACCAACAGTTTCCGGTAGGCTTAGCACTTATGCACTGGGTTTAGCCGCTGCCGATATCAACGGCGATCAGAAGCCGGAGATTATTGTTGGAACCGTGGAAAACGGTGAATTTCATACTGGAGTCGACAAAACGAAAACGGGTCATATTCATGTCTTTGCATTTGACGGTCAGCGAGGGTTCGTTGAAACATGGCGCTCCGATTGGACCCTTGGTTTAGATGTTCCCGCCTTCTCGACCGGCGATCTTGATGGGGACGGCATTAACGAGTTTGTCTATTGCGGAAGAGAAATCTACGGCTACAACCGGGCGAGCGGAAAGTACGAACTGGAAAATACCATGCAGATCACGGGAGATGGAGCAGTGAAAACAGCAGTCGGCGTTTTCTCAGCCTTTAAGGAACCATCCAATGCCCTTCGGCTCGTCCCCGTAAAATGGACTCTTCCCTCCTCACAAATTCGCCTCGGCGAGAGCGCGAATGTGTCTTTCTCGCTCAGGAGTGTATGGGCTACGGCGAAGGATGTAACGATGGAGGTGACCAGCGACACGCCGAATCTGATCGTCAAAAACGTCGTGGTGCGCATAGGAGAAATACCAGGCGGGGCAATTGTTGCCAGCCCGGCATTCACTCTGGAGGCTCCAAAGCCTGCACAACCGGCGCAGGAGGATGAATCGGCACCTGGCCACGTCATCCTGACCATTACGGCCGCCGGTGGCTACCGGCAGTCAATCCCCCTTCGTGTTACGATTGCGGAAAAGTAACGAGAGCGAGGCAGTGTCGCGGCTAGTGAGGTAGACTTCTCTCAACACTTGGGCAGACTGCAACCTTCCACCTTTGCAATGTCGAAAACACTCCCGCCTGCGTTCGGCATGGCCACTTGGCAACGGATCTCCCTTCACCGTCACTTCCCATTGAACCAGGCAAGTACCCGCCGAATCAGTTCCCTCCTTGTCTCCAGGGACTTGATGTCTTGCAGCGCGAATTCCAGATAGACCAATTTGTATTTGCCATCGATACGAATTCCAGCTACATTGCCATTTGGGTAATAAAAGATCGGAATAGCTCCTTCTAATGGTTCCAAAACGGCGGACTGCATGTTGTACCTATTTCTTTGCAGCTCGATGCTAAAACCGTCGCCAATTAGATCGCCCTTGGCGCCGGTCAGTTTCCTCTCGCCGACATAATCCTTAGAGCACGTTGCATGCAAGTATTTCGCAACAAAATCGCGCTCAGCCTGAAATGTTGGGCCATCGTATCCGCGAATCACCCCATATCCGTGGACAAAATAGTTGCCTCCCTTATCCAAGAAAGGCTGGAGATAATCTCTCATTTCGACGGTATTGCTTAGTTCATCGAGAACAATATAGTTCTTGTGCCTGAGGATCGCGTCTTTTGGGGGCCAGGCGGTGCCGCCATTATCGTTAAAAAAGTCATAGGAGAAACTCAGATCTTTGTAAATGTTGGGGTCACTGACCGCCAAGGTGTCGGAATTGAATGTAAGTTCTGGAAATACACGGAGGAAACCGCTGACGGTCCGCGTTACTTGAAAGCCTCCTTCAGCGGTCAATCTGGCCCTCAGGTTGATTCTCGTTGGATTGTCGACCTTCTCGGCTCTGATGACAAAAGGTTGCTCTTTGTTGTCCAGTACCTGTCCTTGCTTGATTGAATCAATACGAAACGCCTTCTTTTCGATCTTGATTTCCTTGTTTTCGGATTCCAAGGTGATCTGAACATTTTTGAAATCTGCCCACACACCTGTCACGTTCAACCAGCACTTATATTTACCTCCCGAAAAAACGTGACCATCTTCAGGCAGTTCGACGTTGATCCTGCCAAGAATGGCGCGCGGTCCAGGTACTGTGTCGGCACCCGTCGGTTCAAATGTGCCTACGACAGCTCCAATCCCGTAATCGGTTATCTTCGCCAGGACCTGACACTTGAGGTTATCAGAGGCATCGCGGCTGAATTTGAGCACATACTTGCTGTTATAGATCACCTCCGTTTTCCCATCATTGTCAACATCGCCTGCGACGAAGCCAAGGATTTGGGATGAATCGTGCGGCATGCCAAATATCTTCCTAAAACGCATCCTGCTGGGATTGCTGCCTCTTTCGATCTCAAATACCAATATATTTTCTACCTGCTTGCCAGTCAGGCCCACCAACACCTCATTCTTGCCGTCGCCATCTATATCCGTGACCAACAGACCCTGAGTGTATGCCGCCGAAGGCCCCTCTCCCCCAAATTGTTCGCTTTGATATGCCACGGGATAATAGGTTACGCCATTGAGGGATCGCGCTGTATGAATACTGAAGGCTCCGCTGTTCCCAGATGCGACAATCTCATTCCGCCCGTCATTGTTGGCATCCGCCACGCGGATCACATCGACTAGAGAAGAAGCGTTCGCAAAGCTGGCCTGTACGGTTAATCCCTTTGAAGCATCCCATTTCATAATGCTGATCAAAGTCGAGGCGGAAAGCAATTCGGATATGTTATCATTATCGCAATCCGCATAGGCAAGAGACCAGGAAATATCTCCCTGAAGAGGAATCTCCGATAGCTTATGCAGCCGATTCTGTGAAGGCTTCCAGATGGTGATGAGTCTCTGAGAGCCATAGTCTTGCCAAAGTCCTTGCGTGATGAACTCAACGACAGAATCGCCATCAATATCAATAGGAAGAATTTGAGAATCGCTGCGTCCAAACATTGAAGAGTCGAAGTTGTAATACTGGGGATATTTGCCGGTTTTGCCAAAGATCATGATTCCCATCGGATCAATGGCAATCAACTCATTTTTGCCATCTCGATCCAGATCGGTCAGCACAGGCGCTTTTATGCCGCCCATTTTTTCTGCGATGCCAGTGTTTGCGCTCTCCCAAACCTGATCGAATTTCGATGTCACTGGATTGAACTCAAAGGCCTTGAGCTTGTTCCCCTCGGAAATAATGACGCGGTTCTTCTTGGCGGCTTGTGGACGCAAGGCGGGTACAGACCAGATCGAGATCAGGCCCAGTATCAACAGTCCAAGCAGGGCACGGCGTTTTCCACTGTCACCAGGTCGTAATGAGCGCAAGGTTAGTCGTGTCATCGGCGTCTCCGTTTGGAAATATGGCAGCGATCTTTCCTTATAAGCGTTTCTTTCTCGGAGCACAAGAGGAAAGGGGGAAGGCAAGGGGCGGAAATCCAGGGAGAACTTGGGGCAGGCAGCTGGGGAGGAGCGCGGGGCTCGAATGGATCTCGTGCCTTGCAGCGCTGACTTTCGCGATGCCTCAGGATGCGACCGGCGATTCCTCAATGATCCGTCCGCCGGGTCCTCGCCCGGACTGAAACAGGGCTCGACCGCATGGTGCCAGGCGATGATCCTGCGGGGGCACAAGGGCATGGCAGGCAGTAGACCTCCCGCGGCCTGAGGGCCGCAATAGATCTAAGTGCCTCAACGGGATTTGAGCCAAGTATCGCAGCGGCGCTCGCGCCTTCAGACTCCCGGGGAATTACCTGACCGCGAATTCCCCCCGCAGGCCAATGTCCTTCGACCAGCTGCCGACGCGCACGCGGAGCGTGCCCGGCTCGACCAACCACTTCATGTCGCGATCGAGCACTCTCAGCTCGGCGGGTCCAAGAGTGAACGCCACCGTCGTGCGCTCGCCCGGCGCGAGGTGAACGCGGCGGAGTCCTTTCAACTCGATGACTGGCCGCGCAACCGACGCCAGCACATCACGAATGTACAGTTGCGCGACTTCATCCCCGGCGCGCGCGCCCGGGGGATATATATTCTTCCATCGTGTACAGCAAACCCGGCGATGTCATCGATGTCAACATGCCCGTGCTTTTCCGTGTGGACACCAAGAAACAGATCAATTGAGCTGGCCGGAGTGCTGAAGTCAAGCCAGTCTCGCGTTGCCAAGATGGAGGCCGGCGATCCTTCAGTTTCCCTGGATCTCTTGATTCGGTCCCTCCTAGCTCTTGGTACTTCAGCCCAAGAAATAATCCGCATCATCAAGAAGCGCAAGTCTGCTCCGGCAACCTAACGACGACGGGTTCGGCCGCGCGCGGTTCGCAGCTCGGTCAAACGGCTGACGGTCACTCAGATGGGGCTTAGTCCCGGATCGAGCAGGAAAGTCGACCGGGGCCGAGCGATGCTCTTTCAAGCTGGAACGATTTTTGGTGATGTCCAGCCGTGTGGCAAGCGATAATCAAGTGCCGAGCCTCTCTCTTCGGCAAGCGGTGATTCTCTAATTTGAAATGGAAAAGGAGCCCGATAAATGGCCGGCAACATTTTTGAGTTATTCGGATACTCGCCAGACGACCCCACTGCGGTGGCTTCTGCCGCACGGAAGAACTTTTTCTGCCCCTTCCTCAAGAGCTCGTGCACCAAACAACTCAGGGATGGCGCAATTAGCGGAGTCTGTTCGTTTAAGCCCGCTACCTCACCTTCGGTCATCTGCTGCCCGAACCGCCTCTACGCCGATAGTTATCGGATTCTGCGCGATGTAGCGGTGACCGCCTTTGGGCCTCGGGTTCGATTGATTAGCGGCCACGAGTCAGCGAGGGCACGCCACGACGGGAATAACGTTGCGGTCTTCGGCAAGCGTTGGGGGAAGGAACTCAGGCTGCCTCAGAGGGGGCATCGAGGTGGCTACTTTGTGGATTGGATTATGGCGCTGCTCGACCCGGAAGGTAAGCTGAGGGAGTTTGTTGCTGTCGAGATCCAATCGATTGATACAACTGGGAATTACCGCGAAGAGAGAGAGTCGTATCTGAAAAATCAGAGATTCCGAGGTACAAGCAGGGCGGGCCTAAACTGGGAGAACGTTTCTAAACGAATACTGCCTCAGCTCATATATAAAGGCCATGTCTTGCGGCGGGAACCCTTATGCCGGCAAGGGATGTTCTTTGTATCTCCAGCTGCGGTATACGATCGAATCCTTCAACGCCTGGGAGGGAGACTGCTGCAATATGCACGCCAGCCGGGATCGCTTACTTTCCGATGGTACGGGCTCGGGAAGATGCAGGAGCATGGCGCACGCAGGCCCTTGGAAGCCGAAGGAGAGTTCACGACGACTATAGATCAAATCGCAGTTGCATTTACCTCACCCACCAATCTTCCTCCCGAAGGCGTGTACGAAACTGCAATCCGAGAGGAGCTATGAGGCCGCACCGCCGGAGAATCATCAGTACCCCGCGTAAGGACCGGCTTTCGGTGGAACAACGCAGCGAGAACATGCGTGCTATTAAGGCGTTTGGGACCAAGCCGGAGAGGGTGGTCGAATTGTGGATCCGAAAGCTTGGATTGCATCACAGAAAGCATGATCACAATCTTCCGGGCCGCCCAGATTTTGTGTTTGGCCGATTCAGGAAGATTGTCCTTGTCCATGGGGACTTCTGGCACGGCTGGCGCTTTCCCGCCTGGGAAAATCGATTACCAAAAGAGTATTGGCGGTCTAAGATCGAGCGCAACCGGAGAAATGACCTCCGAAATCGGCGCCGTCTTCGAAAACTAGGATGGCAAGTGCTGATCCTTTGGGAGCATCAGATCCGCAGGGCTCCGGACATCGCATTCGAGAGACTCCGCAGGTTTTTGTGCTGTAGGAGGTCAACAGAAGAGGTCGGTTCCAGATAATAGCGTATCCTGCCTGCGATCGCCTTGCCCAAGAGCGGCGGCACGGCATTCCCAACCTGGCGGTACTGGCTGCCCTTAGATCCATAGAATACGAACCAATCGGGGAAGGACTGAAATCTCGCGGCCTCACGCACCGAAATGACCCTGTCTTGGGAATAGTGAACTACGGTGCCCCAGTGGGGATCGCACTTCGTCATTACTGTAAATGCAATTCCAGTGGGATCGAGCCGCCCGTATCGCCGGGTATGATCGCTTCTTCGAGCACGCTTCATTCCCTCCGGCAGGAGCTCTCTAGGAATATCGCGCCATGACCCACCTGGCTGCACATGCTGCATGCGCCGGCGATTGATGTCGGACAAATCAACGCAGTGATGATTGTGAAGCCGGTTCGATCCGTTCCTCGCCCAGTGCTGGTAGTCACACGAGCTTGCGCTCACGTACTCCATGATTTCAGCGCCGCCACCACTCTTGATAGGCGGGAGGTCTGAGATAGCTTCCTTGACCTTGACGGGATCTCGCAACCCAATTGCCTCATCAAACAGTGTTTTCGCCGAGGAGCGCCGCGCGGCATAGCTGTAAGTTAATGACCTACCCCCTGAGAAATTCGGCCGTGAAACGGAATAATGAGCCGGCTCAGGAAAATCGAAATGGATGCCTATGCGATTGGCCACTATGACCAATCGCCACCGTTCCTGAGGTACTCCATAATGGCAGGCATTCAGAATTCGAAAGCAAGGCTCATAGCCTGCTTGCCGAAACTCGTGACATACTGCTGCCAGGGTTTTTCCACCATCGAGCGAGACCAATCCTGGTACGTTCTCGAAGACAATGAATCTGGGCCGAATTCCCTCAAGGACCAGCCGAGCATAGTGGCGAAATAGGTGGTTCCGCTCGTCGCTGCTGCTTCTCGATGGCGCATTAATGGAAAACCCCTGGCAGGGCGGCCCGCCGACAAGTACATCTAAATCCTCTGGCCCGATCCCTGTGGCCGCGAAAACATCCCGAGCCGAAATCTCTTGAATGGGAGCAACGAGCGGCTTGGCATCGGGAAAATTGCTCTGAAAAGTGAGGGCGCATTCTGCGTCTAGGTCATTAAAAAATACAGACCGGAATCCCCCCAGGTGAAATCCGAGGGAAAGACCACCCGCTCCTGAAAACAGATCTGCCATCAGCAATGGGCTGACGCCGTAGTTCGATGAATGCTCTGCGATTGCTGTTTGCACCTGATCGGGAGCAAATCTCCAATCTCTCCCGACCTTAACTCCGTAGAGTCTGCCCGCCTTTAGCCATCGGTAGGCAGTCTCCCGTGAGATACGGAGACTTCCGCAAACTTCGGAGAGAGTTAACATGTTCTCAAGCTTCGTGTTCATGCGACACCAAAAGTCTATGACAGAATATGACAGACTATGACAGAACGTGCAATCAAATTCCACTCCATTCGAGGCGTCTAGCTGCCTGAATTTCCACTTTTGCGAAAAAACTGCTGCCCAATCTGGCGCGCTGTGGCAGAGGCCCAAATGAGCGATGTGTGTTGGCGCCCGGCCACCAGACACGCGATCTGTTTCGCCAAATCTGCTTGCACTCAAAAAACGAAGATGATTTAAGTCGATGCTTTCTGAATACCCTGAAAAGGTTCGCCCTTATAAGCGTCTCTATCTGGGAGCACAAGGGGAAAGGGGGGAGGCAAGGGGCGGAAATCCAGCGAGAACTCGGGGCAGGCAGCGAATTGCGGGGCGCCTGGCAGGTGCCGACATTTTGCCACACGATGGGGCGAATCCTGGCGTGCGGCTCCAGGCCGTGCAGTCAGATAAAGGATTTTAAACTATTGAAATGATGGTGATACAAAATGTCGGGAGTTGTGAATATTTCCCTACATTATGTATAATTGAGATCGCTATGTCCCGGCGAAGTGAAAAGCAGGTTCTCAGTCTTATCAAAAAGCTGGGCGTGGTTCGTCCCATAGATTTGCAGGACCGCGGAATCGCTCGTGGAGTTCTCTATGAGCTGCAGCAAGAGGGGCTCGTCGAGCGCAAGGCGCGCGGCCTCTACGTCGCCATGGATCATGACATTACCGCCGAACATGCGCTGGCGCAGGTGGCAAAGCGGGTCCCACACGGGATTGTATGCCTGCTGACCGCCCTCCGTTTTCACGGGCTGACGACCCAGATGCCGCGCGAAGTCTGGATTGCCCTGCCGGAAAAAGCGCGCCGCCCCCGGCTTGAATACCCGGCCCTCCGTGTCGCGCGCTTCTCGGGAGCCGCTCTGACCGAAGGGGTTGAGACGCACCCGATCGAAGGAGTGGCCGTGCGCATCTACTCTGCCGCAAAAACGGTGGCGGATTGCTTCAAGTATCGCAACAAGGTGGGCATCGACGTTGCCGTCGAAGCGCTCAAGGATTTCAGCCGGAGGTATCGCGGCGGCGCCGGCGAACTGGCTCGGTTTGCCCGGGTTTGCCGCGTGACGAGGGTGATGCAGCCATACCTGGACGCAATCGCATGAGCCCCAAGGAGATTCGGAACCTGTCCGCATCTGTTCTGACGCGTCTCCTGACACGCGCCCAGCGAACCGGGGACGATTACCAGAACCTGATCAACGCTTTTTTTGCGAGCGGTTCCTTTACCGCCTCGGGGCATCGAAAGTCCACGACCGCTTCGTGCTCAAAGGAGCCATGCTCCTGCGGCTGTGGGAGGATCAACCCTATCGGGCGACGCGAGACCTCGATTTCCTGCGCCTGGGAGGCGGCTCCGCCGACGCAATCCGGGCGGATGTGGAGGAGATCTGCGCGACCAAAGTGGATCCGGATGGGGTCGCGTTTGAGCCATCCTCGATACGTCTCGAGGCGATCCGGCCCGAGGATGAATACGCCGGCACGCGTCTCAGCCTTGTCGCCCGGTGCGGCTCCGCGCGCGTGAATTTTCAGGTTGATGTCGGAATCGGTGACACGCCCTGGCCGTCGCCGCAGCCTCGATCCCATCCCGCGCTCTTGGAATTTCCGGCGCCCACCTTGCTCGTCTACGCGCCTGAGTCCGTGATCGCCGAGAAGCTCGAGGCTATCTTCGTCCTCGGGGATCGGAACAGCCACATAAAGGATTTCTTCGACCTTTGCCATCTGGCCAAGGGATTCGAGTTCGACGGCGCAACTCTCGCGGAGTCGATCCGGAGGACATTCCAGAAACGGCATACACCCATCCCGATGGAGGAGCCGATTGGCCTGACATCGGCGTACTGGGAAAATCCCTCGCGGGCGCCGCAGATCCGCGCCTTCGCCCGCCGTGCAGGTCTTCACGTCGGGCCAAATGCCGGTGGCGAGATACTGGGGCTTTTGAGACCATTCCTCCTGCCGATTCTGGACGGCCTCAGGCGCGGTGTCTTGACAAACGGGAAGTGGATGCGAGGGGGACCTTGGCGATGACGCGGAATTGGCGCGAGGACAAAGGCACGAGGCGGTTAAAGCCATATCCGAAATACAAGGACTCCGGTGTCGACTCGTTGGGGGAGATTCCGGCGCATTGGGAGGTCAAAAAACTGAAGGCGGCTAGCTCTCTTCAAACAGGTATTACGCTGGGGAAGAGCTACGATTCAGCCCGGCTCGAGACACGACCTTACCTTCGTGTCGCGAACGTTCAGGATGGATATCTCGATCTTGGAGATATCGCCGAGATTGAACTCCCCGGAGACGAAGTGCGCAGATATGAGCTGCGGGCTGGGGATGTACTTATGACCGAGGGCGGGGACTTTGACAAGCTTGGTAGAGGGTACGTGTGGGAGGAGCAGGTTTCGGGATGTTTGCACCAAAACCACATCTTCGCCGTACGACCCGATCAGGTTAAGCTTCATTCCCATTTTCTGTCCTCTGTGCTGAGCAGCGGATATGGTCGTGCATATTTCACGGCAACATCAAAGCAATCCACCAATCTGGCATCGACAAACAGCACGAAGCTCAAGAACTTCCCACTCCCACTGCCCTCGCGTCGAGAACAAGAAGAGATCCTCCAATTCATTGCAGCTGAAAGTCAAAGGCCGGATCGCATGGGGGAGCGGATTGGTGAGGCCATCGACCGCCTCAAAGAACTCCGCACAGCACTCGTCTCGGCAGCAGTTACGGGCAAGATCGATGTTCGGGAAATCAGGGTTGATGTCGATTGATAAATGCCGGCAGCATCCTTGATCAGGGTAGTCACATGAGCAGAATAGCCGTCAACAAAGCAGTTCTGCAATGACGAGCGCCTTATTGACTTGGCTTTCGACATTAAGACTTGGCGCACAACTCTTAATATCCCCGGCAGCTATTAAGAGAAACTGAATGAAGCACCGGGAGGATGCGGGACCTATCCTCTCGGACGCCTTGACCTGAACCATGAAAATCGAACTCTTGACTTTCGATTTTCATGGTAGAGTAGATCCATGATTCAGCGACCTCGATGGCTGGCGGAGATCCGTGCCGGGCTCGCGCGGAGCCGAGTGACCGCGCTTATCGGCCCGCGGCAGTCAGGAAAGACTACGCTGGCCAGGCAGATCGTGCCTCCCGATTCGCCCGCATACTTTGACCTGGAAGATCCAAGGAGCCTGGCACGTCTGGCCGAACCTATGACGGCCCTGGCGCCACTACGCGGGATCATCGTGATCGACGAGGTCCAGCGGCGTCCCGACCTGTTCCCGATTCTCCGGGTTCTGGCGGACCGGCGCCCGCTTCGGGCGCGCTTCCTGGTGCTCGGCAGCGCCGGGCCGGATCTTCTGCAGCAGTCCTCGGAAACCCTGGCCGGCAGAATGGAGACGATCACGCTGAGAGGGTTCGGGCTCGATGAGCTGGGCGCGAAGCAGCTTCAGAAGCTCTGGCGACGGGGGGGATTTCCCCCGGCATATCTGGCTCGATCGGACAGCATGAGCTTCAACTGGCGCCGCCAGTTCATCCAGACCTATCTCGAGCGTGACCTGCCGCAACTGGGAATCACCATCCCGGCGGCGACCCTGTTCCGGTTCTGGTCAATGCTCGCGCACTGCCATGGCGGTCTCTGGAACGCGGCCGAAGCGGCCCGCTCGCTCGGCGTCTCCGAGCCCACGGCTCGACGCTACCTGGACTTGCTGGCCGGCCTGTTTATGGTCCGGCAGCTTCAGCCGTGGCACGAGAACCTGAACAAGCGCCAGGTCAAAGCCCCAAAAGTGTATGTAAGAGACAGCGGCCTGCTCCATACCCTCCTCGGCCTCATCTCCGATCGTGAGATATTGTCGCATCCGAAGCTTGGCGCCTCATGGGAGGGATTCGCCATCGAAACGGTTCTCGAACTGGTGCGGCCGGAAGCAGCATATTTCTGGGCCACGCACACGGGCGCCGAGCTGGATCTCCTCTTTCTGAAGCAAGGTCGCCGCTACGGCGTCGAGGTGAAATTCCAGGATGCTCCGCGACTCTCGCCATCGATGCGGATCGCCCTGGAGGATCTACGGCTGGACCATTTGACGGTCCTATATCCGGGGGATGTGCGATATGCGCTCGGCGACCGTGTGACGGTGGTTCCTTTGGCCGAGCTTGCGGCTAGCGACCCCAATGTGGTAACCGGCCGTAAATCCCGCGGGCATAGGCGATGATAGCAGCGGTCTATGGTGAACATTTCGGAGCGCAGTTTCGAGGAAGCGATCGAGTGCGCCTTGACCCGTAAGGGAAACGGCCTGGAACCGTCCAGGGGGAGGAGATAAGTGTATACTGACGGCTGCCGGGAACCCAAAATGGAATTCCCGGGTCAATACGTTCACGATCTTTTGGCAAGGGTGCGTTGCAGGCGCTCAGCAACGGTAAAAGACAAACCGTTTTATCTCACACCGTGAGCACGGGCAGTATAGATCACCCACAGAACCCGTCCAGAGGGGGTAGAGGCAGGCTCTATGGCTAACCCCCGGAACACCTCAGCATTCAGGAACAGCTCCAGCGGCTGCACGGACGCTACGATCGGCTCATCAGGGCCGTGGAGCAAACTGCGGACAGCGTGATAATAACGAACAGGCAGGGAGTCATCGAGTATGTAAACCCAGCCTTTGAAGAGACCGCAGGTTATTCCGCAAACGAGGTCCTGGGCCGGACGCCGCGTATCCTCAAGTCCGGACTACACGACGAGCAGTTCTACAAAGAGCTTTGGGCGCTACTCATGGCAGGCAAACCATTCCGTGGAATCATTATCAACCGGAAGAAATCCGGCCAGCTCTACTGGTCTGCACAGACGATCAGCTCAATGAAAGATGGGAATGGAGAGATTACTCACTTTGTCTCCGTGCTGAAAGACATGACCGAGTTGAGGAAACAGCAGGAGCAGGAGTTTTACCTGCAAATCGCCCATGAAGTGCAGCAGCGCCTCAACACCACGGCGGCATCGTTGCCGGGTTTTGATATTGCTGGAACCGTTTGCTCTGCAACGCTGACAGGGGGGGACTACTTCGACTTCATTCCGCAGCCGGACGGGTGTCTCTGTATCGCCATTGGCGATGTCAGCGGCCACGGATTCGGCGCTGCTTTGGTGATGGCTGAAACCCGGGCGTATGTGCGGTCCTATGCGATGTTGGAGTCGGACATGGGTGCTATCCTCAGCCGCGTCAATAATGCCCTTGTCACGGACCTCGACGGCGGACAGTACGTTACTTTGCTGTTGGCCCGCATCGACCCGCGGAACCGCTTGGTCGAATACGCCAGTGCTGGGCATATACCGTGTTACTTACTGCGCCCTTCTGGAGAGATCGGGCACGTCATGGAGAGCACGGGTCCACCGTCAGGCCTCTTCGCCGGCACTCAGTTTTGCTCCAGTCCGGCCATTCCATTGGACTACGGTGAAATCCTCGTCTTGTTGACCGACGGGGTCACGGAGGCAGCCAACAACGTCGAGGCTCAGTTTGGTGCGGACAGAGCTCTTGAGTTCATAAAATGCCATCTGCAGAACAGCGCGGCTGAACTCGTCCGGGGCATCCACGAGACGGTGCGGGCCTTCACTGGCGGCGGGCCTCCGTCCGATGACATCACCTCGGTTATCTGTAAGGCCAGCCTGGCCGCCATGGAGGCATCGGCCTAAGCTATTTACTGGGCCTTTCAGTTTGCTCCCTGAGAACGCAAGACACGCATCCGGCGTACCGCATCTCATTTCTTTTCATGAAATTCCGGATACAATTTCTTCGCACAATCCGGGCAAATGCCATGAGTGAAGTCCGCTTCGGAGTGGTCTCGTACGTAGGTCTCTATCTGTTCCCAGTAACCCTTATCGTTGCGGATCTTCTTACAGGAAGCGCAGATGGGCAACATGCCACTCAAGGTCCTGACTTTAGAAAGTGCATCCCTGAGTTTAAGAATAAGCCTTTCCCGTTCCTCTTCTGCCTTTTTGCGATCGGTGATGTCACGGATATTGCATTGAATCACTTCGTGATGATTGACCCGGTATAGATTGCTGACAAATTCCACGGCAATCTCCCGTCCATCTCTTGTTTTTATATGCAACGACATAAATTGACGCAGGTTGGTGCGATTACGTTGTCATTCAGGCCCGAAGGGCCGGCATTGAGTAGGCCCGGCCGTGAGGCCGGGATAGGCATTCAGAGAGATGGAGCGCCGAAGGCGCGGCACTTGAGACACTAATAGTGCCGCGCCTTCGGCGCTCAACCTTGCCATATCCGTTACCCCGGCCTCACGGCCGGGGCTATTTGCTTTCGGCCCTTCGGGCCTCATCCGGCCCGTATGTGCAGTCACTTATGACGCTCCATATAGCCTTGCGCTTCAGCGCGCGTCGAAGGATCTTCGACCCTCATAAAAACCAGGTTCCTATAGACAAGGCCGCCGAAACCATGCTAGAGAGTCTCTTGAGAGGAGGCACATGCATGATTGCAAAAGTAAAGCTACATTACGAACCCGATGTCCGAAAGATTCCAGCTACGGATGTAAACAAAGAGGAGAGCTTCCTCATCATCCGAAATGGCGAAAAAATCGTCGGAAGATTTCCTTTGAGCCAAATAGAGCATTGGTCATTAGACCAGGATCCCGACGCTCGTTAGTCTCTCGGCACCCCGGATCGCCGAGAAATCGACTTGTCTTACACGGGTGCCCGCGCTGTCCTGTCTCTGAGAACCTGAAGTCTTGGCTTTATCCGCGATCTCGTCTGCGAATCTGAAGGCAAACGCTCACCTTCCATATCTCCTACCCGTTACTGTTTTGATCTCCCCAGAGTCATTCTGTGTTTTGTATATGATTCGCGGCTTCTGATAAAAACCGGGGACGCCTCCCTATTTCTGTCGAGAGTGTCGATGAGCAGATACGGAGAGAGGCCAGAAATAGGGAGGCGTCCCCGGTTTCTGAGTTCAGCAAGTCAGAGCCGGAAGGATGGAATCGTTTTCCGAGTGGGTCCTGGCCCGCTGACGCTTGAAGTCCGCGTATGCCTTGCAGTCCATACGGATGTTGCTCCTGTATGAGAGATTTCCCACAAAGCTGATCAGCGGCGCGCGGCGTTGCCACAAGTTGCTGCATACCCTACGCAGAATGCGCGGCATGGAATAGAAGTTCCGGTTGCAGGAGATCATTTCTCGGATGACGCCGTCCAGAGACAAATGCTTATACCGGGCCACCGGGTAGGTCAGCGTGTAGTATTTCCAGTCTTCCGGGAAGGCATTGAGGGCGATGCGGTCCTCCGATTTCATCTGGTCCCACAGGCGCGTGCCGGGCAAGGGCGTCAGAAACAGCACGTTGAGACTGTCTACGCCGTACTGGCTGGCCACCTCGGCGATGCGTTTGCCGATGCCCGGTTCGTCTATGTCCAAACCGATGATAAAGGAACCCACGACCAGTATGTGGTGCCGCTGTATGCGCCGCACGGAGGCGCGGAAGTCGCGGCCCTTCAGAAGGTTATATTTCTTACCGAGCTCGAGCAACCCTTCAGGCTCGGGGGATTCAAAGCCGATGAAGACGCCTCTGCACCCGGCCTTCGCGGCCAATGCCGGGAGTTCTTCGTCATCGGCGAAGTTAATGGTGGCCTGGCCAACCCATTCTTTTCGCAGGTTCGCCTGTGCCATGGCGCGGAACAGGTCCTTGGCGCGTGCGATGTGTTCCGGGCGCGTGCCGATGAGGTTGTCGTCCACCACCAGAACACGTTTCTCGCGGACCGACTGGAATTCCCGCACGACGTCCGGAATGGGTCGCTGCCGGTAGCGGGCCCCGTTGAACGCCGTCACACTGCAAAAGCTGCAGTTCAATGGGCAGCCGCGTGTAGTCTGAATGGCTCCGAAGGCATATCCGGTAGCCAGCAAATCATGACGGGCGGACGGGACATTGTTTATGTCGGCTAGCCCTCCATCATACCGGCGCTTCAGGCTGCCATGCCGGGCGTCCTCCAGGACCTGCGGCCAGACGCCCTCGGCTTCCCCCGTGACGACCGAGTCCACTCGCTCCATGGCCTCGTCCAGGCACATGGTTGCGTGAATGCCGCCCATGACGACGGGCACGCCTAGACGCCGGAAGTGAGTGGCCACTTCATAGGCGCGGTTCGCCTGCGAGGTGAAAGCGGTAATACCCACCAGGTCCGGCCGCGGCATGGCCGGATAATCCGGGGCGCCGAAGTTCTCGTCCACGATCGAGATTTCCCACTCCCGCGGTGTCAGGCCCGCGAGAACCATAAGGCTGAGCGGTTTCCACAGGCGGTAACGGTTCCAGCGGCTCTCCTTGACTTTGACGATGGTGACAAGCGGGTTGGAGGGATTGATCAGATATAATCGCATGCCGTGCATTCACCCATGGATAGTTCGCTTTTTCCTGGTGGGAGCAGAATATCACCGGTCGGGGTGGGAATCACCCGGAATTATCCCACCCGGCAAGTGAGATGGAGGGTTTTGCCGGTGCTCGGAGACCCAGGACCGCTGCGCCCGTTTCCGATGCCCGTGCCAGGAGTGGCAGCCAAAGCCCATTTCCGACGTACCATCCATCGCAATGCTGTGTAATCCCAGGATCTTTGTGGTCTTGGAGGTCTTTGAGGTTGCAAAGGTATTCGGATGATTGGCATACAACGTCTGAATCGCTGGTGTACTAAGAATCGGCGACAAGGTTTGTCTCCCTTCGTGTTATTCTTGGCAGCTGCTAAGAGATCCATTTTTGATGCGCACGGGTGCGCCCCACAGACGAGCGCCTGCTAAGGATCTGACGAACTGGTTGACCGAGGGAATATGACCATCAAAAAAATATGTTTGCTTGTATGCCTCTGTTTCTCCATCAACTGCGTCCAGGCACCGCAATATGACCTGGTCATCACCGGCGGCACGCTTTTCGACGGAAGCGGCAGTCCGGGGTACAAGGCCGACATCGCCATCCAGGGCGGCGTCATTGCCGCCGTTGGACAGATAGCGACCTCACAGGGCAAGCGAGCAATTAACGCCCAAAACCTGTATGTGGCCCCCGGATTCATCGACATGCATACGCACGGCGACCGCGGAATAGTCAGGGAGGAGAGCAAGAGCGCACAGAATTACGCCATGCAGGGCGTGACAACGCTGGTTACCGGCAACTGCGGCGACGGAACTTATAATGTCACCGACTACTTCGCCAGGCTGCAGAAGCAGGGCGCCGGGGTGAACATCGTTCACTTGGTCGGCCACGGCACAGTTCGCTCAGCCGTGATGAAGAATGCCGATCGGGCGCCAACTCCCGCCGAGCTGGAGCAGATGAAAAACCTGGTCGACAAGGCGATGCGCGAGGGAGCGTGCGGGTTGTCCTCTGGGCTGTTCTACGCTCCGGGCAGCTTCGCCAAGGTGGATGAGGTCGTCGAACTCGCCAAGGTTGTCCGCGGCTACGGCGGCTTTTATGCCAGCCATATACGCGACGAGAGCAACTACACTACGGGGCTCAAGGCGTCAATTTCCGAGGCGATCGAAGTCGGGGAAAAGGCCGGCGTGCCCGTGGAAATCTCTCACATCAAGGCCCTGGGCAAACCAGTATGGGGACAGGCGGCCGAGATTTGCCGGGTGATCGAGGCGGCGCAGGCGCGCGGCGTGAAGGTGCGCGCGGACCAGTACCCCTATAATGCCTCCAGCACCAGTATGACGGCCGCAACCTTGCCGCGTTGGGTGGAAGCGGACGGCAAAACCAAGGAGCGCCTGACCGATCCCAAGCTCCTGCCCCAGATCAGGAAAGAGGTCGCCGAAAACATCGAGCGGCGCGGCGGCCCCGATACCCTGCTGATTTCCTCATGCCGCGCCCGGCCTGAGTGGGAAGGCAAGAATCTCTTAGAAGTAAGCCGGATCATGGACAAGACTCCAGCAGACACCGCCATCGAAATCGCGCTCATGGGCGGGGCAAGCGTGACCTCATTCAACATGTCCGAGGGCGACATCGAATACTTCATGAAGAAGCCTTACGTGATGACAGGTTCCGATGGCGACGTCCTGCAGTTTGGCCAGGGCTTGCCGCACCCGCGCAGCTACGGAACCTTTGTCCGTAAGATCCGCCAGTATGTCCTCGAAAAGAAGATCCTCACGATGGAACAGGCGATCCATGCCGCCACCGGCTTGCCTGCCGAGGCGCTGGGCTTCAAGGACCGAGGCCTGGTAAAGCAGGGATATGCTGCCGACGTGGTTGTGTTTGATCCGGCCCGGATCGCAGACAAGGCGACCTATACCGAGCCGCACCAGTATGCCGAAGGCGTCTCTTACGTCCTGGTCAACGGCAAACTCGAAGTCGAGAATGGCAAATTCACCGGGATTCTCGCCGGCAAGCCCTTGCCGTTGAAACCGGAGCTGCACGCGGATGAGCGCTGATGGTATCTGCGTGCACCTGCGTCCGTCCGCGGTTCCGCTTTTGGGGAATCTTCTATGAAAAAGACATGGTGTGCTTTTGTAACTGCCCTGCTACTGACGTTCACCCTCATTTCGCTTCCGCAGCCGTCGACTTCCAAAACGCCGGAAGCTTTTTCACTGGCCGGCAAGGTCACCATCCGGCGGGACGTGTACGGCATCCCGCACATATTGGCCGAGACCGAAGAGGCAGCCGCTTTCGGCTTCGGCTATGCTCAGGCCGAAGACCACTGTCTCACAATCGCACGGGCGCTGGTGAGCGCGCGCGGCGAGGAGGCGAAGTACTTCGGGACCGGGATCGAAAGTGACTTCCTCCTCGGGCTCTACGACAATCTGCGCATGTCCGAGCAGGACCTCCGGCGGGTCGGCACGCTCTACCGGAAGATCGTGAACGCCTACGCTGCGGGCATCAACCTGTACGTTGCACAACACCGCGACGCACTCCCGTCTTGGATCCCGGTTTTCACCGGCCTCGATGTCATGGCCAGCCGGAGGTCAGGAGCGATCCGTTCGACATTCTCACAGGCAACCATCAGAGCCCTGCAACAAAAATATCCGCCACCGACTAAGGAGTCTGCGGCTTCAACGGGCGCATGGAGCGCCATCCCCATTGAATCCATTTCCGATTATCCAGCAGAGGCGGAGGGACCAGGCTCCAACGCCTTTGCCTTGTCCGGGAAGCGGACAACTTCCGGCAGCCCCATTCTGCTCGGCAACCCTCACTTGAACTGGTCTTCGCTCTATTGGGAAGCCCAGGTGACAGTGCCCGGCAAGATAAACTTCTTCGGTTCGACCCTCGCCGGAATCCCTGTGCTGCGCGCCGGATTCAACGAACACCTCGGGTGGGTCACCACCAACAACTCACCGGATGTAATGGATGTCTTCGCTCTCCCGCTTGACCCCGCAAGACCCGATCGTTACCTCTTTAATGGAAAATCACGCCCTTTAGTCAAAAAAGAAGTCTCCATTGAGATCAGGGCAAAAGACGGGACGGTCAGGACGGAAACAAGGACGTTTTGGGACTCGCACTTGGGCAAGATCTTGTACCGCACTTCTGACAAGGCCTTCGCGGCGGATTCAACGCAACTGGACGCCTTCCGCTACTACGAAGGATTCTACACGCTGAGCAAGACGCGCAACCTGAAGGAGTTTCTCCGCGTCATGGAACGCAACATGGTGCCGACCTCGAACTTCACCTACGCCGATGCCGAGGGAAACATCATGTACATGTGGAACGCAAGAATTGCCCGGCGTCCCGACGACGGCACCGATTACGGGCTCGATGTCCCGGCAGGCACGGACCGATATAGGTGGAAGAAAATGATTGCGCCTTCAAGGTTCCCCAGGCTGCTCAATCCTGGCGGCGGATACATCCAAAACTGCAACAACCCGCCCTGGTACACATCGCTCCGTGATCCCATCGATCCCAAGAAGTATCCTGGCTATCTGGAGGAAGAACGCACTCTTGCGCTGAGACCGCAAATGGCACTGGAAATGCTCAATGGACAGGAGAAGTTTTCGTTGGAGGACGTCATCCGTCTCAAGTTCAACACCAAGATGCTTCTTGCCGACCGCGTCAAGCCGGCTCTTATCGAGGCGATCCGAGGATCGCAGGCACCCTCCGCAGATCTGCAACGGGGCCTCGAGGTAATGGAAGCCTGGGACAACCGCGTGTCGGCCGAGAGCAAGGGAGCGGTGCTGTTTCAACGTTTCTGGGACACTTACAGCCAGGGCAACGCGCAACCATTCCGCGTCCCCTGGGACCCGCAGGATCCCGCGGCCACACCATCCGGTCTGTCCGACAATGCTCTGGCGTTGCAGCGTTTTGAAGAAGCGGCGCGATGGACCCGGCAGAGGTATGGCTCCGAAGATGTAGCTTGGGGCGAGGTCCATCGTTTTCGCTTCAGCACACTCGATTTGCCCGCCGACGGCGGCAGTGGCAGCTATGGGCTATTCCGCGTGGTCCGGTTCAATGAAATGCCGGACGGCAAGCGAGTAGCTGGACAGGTACAGGATAACGAACTTCCTGTCGGGTTCGGCGATGCGTGGGTGCTGGCGGTGCAGTTTTCCAAGCCGATCAAGGCGATGTCTTTGCTGGCATACGGCGAAACCACACTCTCATCATCCAAGCACAGCAGCGACCAGATCCGCCTGTTCGCAGATCATCTGCTCCGGCCGGTCTGGTTCAGCGAAACCGAGATCAAGGCTCACCTGGAGAAGGAATATCATCCTGGTGGCCAATGATCCGGGCGAAAATTCCCGAGATTCGCCAACCCTATTAGAAGTTGATTCTCAGGGCCAACTGGACAAGGCGTCCGCCCGGATCCTGCGTGTTCCAGTTGTCGATGTAGGCCGACTTCACCTGGCCGCAGCTTGCGCCACTGCCTGCGCACGTCGTCCCGAAGAAGTTGATGTTGTTGAACGCATTCAGGAATTCGCCGCGCAACTCGAAGTTCTTCGTCTCTGTTAGCCGGACCCTCTTTACCAGGCTCAGGTCGAAACGCTGGAATCTCGGACCTCGGACAAAGAGAGTCAGCGGCGCGCAATCTCCTGCCACCACCTGGATGCACCCGTTGCTGTGCGCAGGTGCAACATAGCGGCCCGTCGGCACGCCGAATGCATCGCTGTAGCCGGTCGGCGAGGTCGCGCTGTAATTGTAAGCCGCGATCGTGTTCGCGCGGATGTCCTCAGGCTCGTAATAGGCAAGCTTGTTCACGTCATCAAATCGCAATCCCACCGTCTTGCGCAGGTCATCCGGCGTCATGCCCACCAACTGGACATTGCCGAAGTTCAGCAGGTTCCCGCTTTGCCAACGGCCCGTCCCCAGGAATTCCCAGCCGCCGATGAGGCGCTCGACGATTCCGTGCGAACCGGCAAACAGAGCCTTCCCGGCCCCAATCGGCAGTTCGTAAACAAAGTTGAACTTAAAGGCATGCGGCAACGTCGAGCCAAGAACCTTGACATAGGGCGTGCGGAACGACGGACGCGAGGAATTAATCGCCTTGGCAAAGACGTAGTTGGCCTGAACCGACAATCCCCTGGAAAAGCGCCGGCGCAATTCCACTTGCAGCGCGTCATAATGGTTGAACCCGCCGTTTGTGATGAACCACGCGCCGCCCAACCCTACCGCCGGGTTGACCACGAATTCGTTCGCGGGTAACCCTGCGGTCAGCGCGTTGGTAACCTGCGCCGCTGAGGAAGCCCACAGGCTGTTCGCATAACTGGCCGGATTCGGGTTGAATTTCGCCAGAGTGTTTACATAAGTGCTGCTGCTGAAGTTCGATGACGTGTATTTCGACGGATCGCTCGCCTGCGAAGCCGGCACGGCGCTGAAGTATGCCAGCGTGATCGGTAACGGGTACGTGCCCGTGTTCGCGCCGTAGTACTTGAAGTTGGGACCGCGTCCTGCCGCGATGTTCGCCTGCAGGTTCGCCATCGCATTCTGGAATTCCGTCAGGAATCCATTCTCGACAATGTTTAGCTCGTCGAGATTGCGCATGTCCCATGGCTGCATGTTGCGCGTCGCAACATACCGCGCCTCCAATACCATATCCCTGGTCAATTCCCGCTGTAAACCAAATGACCACGACATGGTGTACGGCACACGCGTGCTCGGATCGAAAAGATTGACGTAAGATGTATACGACGTCTGCGTTAAGTACGCCGGGGTCGCCGCGAACAACGGCTGCCCGAGGCGGCTCTTTTCACGGAACAGGACCGGCATTACGTCCGTCCCGGTGTTCGTAATCAGGTTCCCGCGGGCCATGCTGCGCGTGGCGGAGATCGTCATCCCATAGTTGGCGGCGAAAACGCGCGAGAAATCATACAAGCCATTCCGATTGTACGCGATCGAGAACCCGCCCCGGAATACGCTTTGGCCGTTTTCGCCCAGGAACTTGCCAAGCAGTCCTGTCGCCTTCGGGCTCCACGTAAGACCAACGCTGGGCGCAATATTCTTGTAATGGGTATTGTAAGCGCCAGATCCCACCAGAAATAGTTTTATAGTCGGCGCGTGGCCTGTCATGTTACCGGGCGTGAAGAGCTTACCGTTGCCAAAGCTTTGCTGCCCGGAGATCCCCCACAGGTCGTCGGCCGTCACCCTGGTGTAAACATCGTTCTGGGGAATGGGGTCGGACCACGCGAAATCGTTGTAGAATCGGGTGATAACCCGTTTGGAGGGGATGAAAAAGCGGGTCGCATGAAGATTTCCGGGCCATTTTCTGACTCCATGACGCCCCTTTCGGTATACTGACAGTGCGCCCCCACTCTAATTTAATTTCGGGGACAGGCGCCATAACCTCGAAATTATTCGAGATTGGCGGAAATCGGTTTCCCTGAAATTACGAGGTTATGGCGCCTGTCCCCGAAATTATGCTGGAATTCACACTCAACGGCGAAAAGAAGGTTTTTGACGGCGATCCCGACTTGACGCTCTTAAATTATCTTCGGGAAAAGGCCGGGATCACCACGTGCAAGGTTGGATGTTCGGGACAAGGCGCGTGCGGAGGCTGCACCGTCATCATGGGTGGGGAGGCGATTCTTTCCTGTATCACTCCGATAAAGCGGGTGCAGGACAGAGAAATAATTACCCCGGACGGTCTGGAACAGAGAATCCAGGAAGCCTTTGCTCAAGCCTTTGTCCTGAAAGGCGGGCTGCAATGCGGCTTTTGTACTCCAGGAATGGTGATGGCCGCGCGAGCGCTGCTTTTGAAAAATCCTAATCCCAGCCGCGATCAGATCAAGAAGGCGATCCAGCGCAACTTATGTCGCTGCACCGGGTACAAAAAAATCGTCGACTCCATTCTGTACGCCGCCGGCGTCTTGCGGGGCGAGGAACAAACGCCGGCGCAGAGCGTTTCCGGCAAGGTAGGCGCGCGACTGGCAAAGTATGGGGCCTATCGGGCAGTTTTGGGCAAAAGGCCTTTTGTCATCGACCTGAAAGAAGAAGGGATGATGTATGGCGCACTGAAGTTTTCCGATCATCCCCGGGCCAGGATTTTGGCGATGGACACTTCTGGTGCGGAAAAGGTTCCGGGCGTGGTCAGGATTGTTACTTCCGCGCATGTTCCCGGTCAGCGAGTGCTCGGCCTGATTGTCGAGGATTGGCCGATGATGGTAGCGGTCGGGGAAGAAACCCGATATATCGGGGATGTTCTGGCAATAGTGGTGGCTGAATCGGAAGAAATCGCTCGCCGGGCGGCAAAAAAGATCCGGGTGCGTTATGAAGCATTGAAGCCGATAACCACCGTGGAACAGGCGCTCGAAGAAGATGCCCCCCGACTTCATGCCGGCGGCAATATTCTATCGGTGACCGAACTCTTGCGAGGCGATCCTCACCATGCGGTCAGAGACGCCGCTTACGTCTCCAAGGGAATCTACACCACCCAGCGCGTCGAACATGCCTATATGGAGACTGAGTGCGCTGTTGCCAAGCCTTGGACACACGGAGGCAAGCCGGGAATCGAGGTGTTCTCCCAAGGCCAGGGCGCCTACGAGGATCGCAGGCAGATTGCCAAAATCCTAGGATTCGCCGAGGAACAAGTTCGCGTGATTCAGGTGCAAACCGGCGGTGCCTTCGGCGGCAAGGAAGATCTCTCGGTACAGGGGCACGCCGCTCTTTGCGCCTATCTTCTGAAAAAGCCGGTGCGAGTTTCCCTCACTCGCGAAGAGTCATTGATCATGCATCCCAAGCGCCATCCCATGCGCCTGGATTATACGGTCGCCTGCGATAAGAACGGCCGACTCACCGCTTTGATTGCGGAGATAGACGGCGACACCGGGGCCTACGCTTCCGTGGGGATGAAGGTGCTGGAACGTGCGGCCGGACACGCCGCAGGCGCATACGCCGTTCCCAACGTATGCGTGCGTTCGCGGGCAATATACACCAACAACATTCCCTGCGGGGCGATGCGCGGCTTCGGGGTCCCCCAGGCCACTTTTGCTATGGAAAGTTGCATCGACGATCTTTGCAGGCAGGCCGGCTTTGATCGCTGGCAATTCCGATACGATAATGCTCTGGCGGAAGGTAAGAGAACCGTTGCCGGACAACTGCTGAAGGGCGGCGTCGGCTTACGAGATACGCTGGTGGCTGTGAAGGACCTTTTCCGTAACGCCCCGTATGCCGGGATTGCCTGCGGCATTAAAAACACCGGGCTCGGCAACGGTGTTCCCGATATTGGCCGGGCCAAGATCGTGATTGAATCTGAGAACAGAGTGATTGTCTACCACGGTTGGACCGAGATGGGCCAGGGAGTGCACACGGTGGCCTTGCAAACGGTTTGTGAACGGACCGGGCTGGACCCATCAATTATTCAAGTCCGTGTCGACACCGCCTCTGAAACTGTCTGCGGCATGACCACTGCTTCGCGAGGGACTTCCTTAGTGGGTAATTCCTTGATCGTTGCCGCTGAAAGGCTAGCCAAGGACTTGCGGACTTATTCGCTCAGGGAATTGGCAGGCAGGGACTATTTTGGCGAGTGGATCTACGATAAAACGTCGGAGATCGGCAAAGAAAAGCCGGGTGTGGGCCACGAAACCCATTACTCCTACGGTTATGCGACCCAGGTGGTCACCCTTGACCAAAGTGGCAGGATCGACAAAATCTATGCCGCTCACGACGTCGGCAGGATCGTGAACCCCACCTTGTTTGAAGGCCAGATTGAGGGCGCCGTGCACATGGGGCTCGGATACGCTCTCACCGAGAATTTCCCGATGAGAGATGGCAGGCCCGTGTCGCTGAAATTGAGTAAATGCGGTGTCATGCGCGCGCCCCAGATGCCGGATGTGGTGGCGATTGGGATTGAGGCGGGCGACCCTCATGGCCCTTTTGGCGCCAAAGGGGTAGGTGAGATCGGCATGGTGCCGACCGCCGCCGCCGTCGCCAATGCCTTCTACGCTTACGACGGTATTCGCCGCTGTTCTCTTCCCATCGGAAAGCGGGGGCGTTCTGAAAGGTTGTCTGCTTAAGCACAGACCCTTCTGTCGCTCCGTCGGGGCTGGGCTTGAAATGCTCCAAGGCTTCGCCAGTCGTTGCCATGCGAGGACGAGGAGATAGTTTTCCTATCCCCTGGGGATCCAATCATGAAAAGAGTGCTGATCAAGAACGGCATCATCGTTACACTCGAGCATCCCAACCGGATCTTGCGCAACCATGCGCTATTCATCGAGGATGGCCTGATCACAGACATTCTTCCGCACAAACGCACAAGCAATATCAAGGCACAAGTGATCGATGCCCACGGCAAGGTCGTGATGCCGGGATTCATCAACGCCCACATGCATTTTTATTCCAGCTTTGCCCGCGGCCTGACCAAGGTCGAGCCTTACAGGAATTTTCCCGAAATCTTGCGCAACTTGTGGTGGCGATTGGATCGGCAACTGACTCTCGAGGACTGCTATCAAAGCACGCTGGCGGCGGGCCTGGAAGCCATTCGTCATGGGACTACAACGATCATCGATCATCATGCCTCCCCCCGCGCCATTAACGGGTCACTGGACAGAATTGCCGGCGCCGCAAGAGAACTGGGCCTGCGCGTCTGCCTTTGCTACGAGGTCAGCGATCGCGACGGAAAAAAGGCTGCGCTGGAGGGGATTGAGGAAAATCTGCGCTTCATTGAAGAATGCCAAGCCAAGAATAACAATCAAATCAAGGCGCTCTTTGGGTTGCATGCTTCTTTTACCTTGGGAGAAAAAACGCTGCGTCGATGCGCGAAAGAAGCCCTGAAACGTCGGGCGGGTTTTCATATTCATTGCGCTGAGGATGCTGTCGATCAAACGATTACTCAGAGCGAATTCGGCAAAAGGGTAGTTCAGCGCTTGTATGATCACGGCATCCTTGGCCCGCAGACGATCTGCGCCCATGCCGTTCATCTTGAAGACCGGGAGTGGGATCTTCTGGCGCATACGGAGACGGCCGTTGTCCATAATCCGCAATCGAACATGAATAATGCGGTAGGAGTGATGGATCTCATGAAGGCTGCGCAAAAGGGAGTGTTGGTCGGCCTGGGAACGGACGCCATGACCAGCAACATGCGGGAAGAATTGCGCAGCTCCATTTGGGCGCAGAAGCTCGCCCAAAGAAATCCCGGCATCGCTTTCAACGAAGCGGTGGAACTGCTGGTCAGAAACAACCAGAGGATCGCGAACCGGCATTTCCAGAAGGTGGGGCAATTACAGCAGGGATGGATGGCAGACGTAATTCTCATTGATTACTTCCCGCCAACAGAGATGAATGAGGATAATTTCCGCGGCCATTTGGTATTCGGCCTCTCTCAGGCAACCGTGGATACGACGATCGTTGGTGGAGAAGTATTGATGAGAAACAAAGAGCTTTGTCTGCTGGATGAAGAGAAGATCGCCAGGCGTTCGCAGAAACTCGCGCGTTCTCTCTGGGACCGCTTTCAGCAATAAAGCCGGGACAAATCTGCTGAGTTGCCGACAATTCTCCAGGTTGCCGGCCTGCAACATGAAGTATCAGATGAAGTCAGCACGGTTTCTGCGGCGGTTCTGCCTGCCTATTTGGCAACAATATCCATGAAATCCACGAGCATGTTCGCCTTGGGATTTTCTACGATGCGGCCGATCTCCTTGCCGTCACGGTAAACGATGAAGGTCGGCACTTTCTCCACGTCCATTTCTTCAACGTAGTACTTCACGTCTCTGCTCGCCTTTCTGGGCACGTCGAAGTACCGCACGGGGATTCGGGCGCCGAGACGATCCAGGATCTTGATGAACGGCGGGACGTTGTTGCGGGAGTCGGGACACCACAGCCCCAGATAAACATCGATCTTCATGCTCGGCCCGAGCATTCCTTTCAAGTCATTCAACATGTCCGCCGGCGGTTCATACTTGTCATACTTGTCCTTCCACTCCTGACCGTTTGCGAGGACCTTTTCCCTGGTGATCTCTTCCGCCGCCTGCCTGCCGACTGACACGAGCGGAAACAACAGCACAGCTCCCATAGCCACGGCAATGAAAAGATTGCGTTTCATTTGTAACCTCCGTTTTCGAGGAAAGCGCTCCAGATCTGACACGCTCCATTTTCGGACAAGGGGGTCGGGTCTGTGAACTCAAATCTTCAGAAAAACTCAAATTGAAGATGCGACCCCACGTCCCAGGGGCCAGGGCGATGGAGATCAAAACTCCTGCGGATCGGTCGGCCTTTTTCTAAAAAACTCCCTTCTGTCTCAAGCGCCGGTGTAAAATGCGCGGCAACCAATCACTGATGTTCCGATTCCGGGGGCTCGGGAATGATGATCCGTCCTGAGTGTTCAAGTCCTTTAACTCCACGAGGTCCCATAAACCTCTTACGGGCGCTAAACTTCACAAAGGAGTGAAAAATGCCGCAGAAGGTAACCCTAAGTGTCATCAAGGCCGACATCGGCGGATGGGTAGGCCATTCGGCCATCCACCCCGCTCTGGAAGATTCGGCGAGGGAAAGTCTCGCCGCCGCGAAGAAGCGAGCGCAGATCATCGACTACCACGTGACTGCCTGCGGCGACGATTTGCAGTTAATCTTCACGCACATGTTCGGTGTCGACCACAAAGAAATCCACCGCCTGGCATGGGACACGTTCGTCAAAGGCACCGAGGTTGCGAAGGAACTCCACTTGTACGGCGCGGGGCAAGACCTCCTCGCGGATGCGTTCTCCGGCAACGTGAAAGGCCAGGGTCCGGGCGTTGCTGAGATGGAAATCGAAGAACGGACTTCCGAACCGGTCTTGATTTTTATGGCAGACAAGACCTCCGCCGGCTCATGGAATCTGCCGCTCTTCAAGATGTTCGCTGACCCATTCAATACCGCCGGTTTGATTATCGCACCGACGCTGCATCAGGGTTTCAGATTCGAAGTGCACGATATCCGTGAACACAGAAAGATCTTCTTCAATACTCCGGAAGAAATGTACGATTTGCTGACGTTCATCGGCACGCCGAGTCGCTTTACAATCAAGCACGTTTTTTCACGCGCCGACGGCACGATTGCTTCCGCTTCGTCGACCGAACGCCTGTCGCTCATCGCCGGCAAGTACGTCGGCAAAGACGATCCCGTGATGATTGTCCGCTCGCAGCACAACTTCCCTGCTGTCGGAGAAGTGCTGGAACCGTTCCGCTATCCGTGGATCATTGAGGGTTGGATGCGTGGCTCGCACTACGGGCCGCTGATGCCCACATCGCAAAAACAGGCTACTCCGTCACGATTTGACGGTCCGCCGCGCGTGATCTGCTTTGGCTTTCAGTTGGCCAATGGCAAGCTCATCGGCCCGCGCGACATGTTCGATGATCCGTCTTGGGACGAGGCCCGCCGCGATGCAAACATCATTGCCGACCACCTGCGCCGCCACGGACCGTTTGAGCCCCACCGCTTGCCGCTCGAGGAAATGGAGTACACCTCGCTGCCTCAGGTGATGAAGAAACTCGAAGGACGGTGGGAAAAATTATAAGACTACGGCGCTTCAGGGCGGGGATAACACCTCGCCGAACGCGCGAGGACGACGCTCTTCAGGTACCGGCTACTCCTTGAGGAGTGTGCAGGCGTGTGTCCGGCGATTGTCGCGCAAGCTCGGGATGCGCTACAGTACGGACAGAGTAGCGAAGCCACAACAGGGTGCGGCCGCTGGGTCCGCGGCCATGCCGGAGTGCGTCAGCATAACACTTCCACGCAACCCAACTAGTTTCTTTCGCGAAACTACGTTAGCCGAAAGACAGAGTATCGATGGGATCCCTCTCTCTCAGTGAAGATATGGAATCTGATTCGCTAGTGTTCCCATTTGGGGGCGCCGGGAACGGGCTAAAGCCCGCCCCCACTTATCTGTTAGATCGAGGGATCTTCCGGCTCAGCTAATGAGTTTGGCGACAGAAACTAACTAACTCATCGTCAGCGCCATCACCGCTTTTTGGACGTGTAAACGATTTTCGGCTTGGTCGTACACTACCGACTGCGGACCGTCCATCACCTCGTCGGTCACTTCGATGTTGCGGTCGGCGGGCAGTGGGTGCATGTAGATCGCATCCGGTTTCGCAAGCTTCATGCGCCGCTCATCGGCAATCCAAGACGAGTACTTTTTGATGATCGCCGCGCCTTGTTTTTCATCCGGCGTGTGAACCGTGGCGCTCCATGACTTGGCGTAGATGATGTCGGCGTCCCTGAACGCCGTGTCCATGTCGTTGACAACTTCGAAGCCGGCATTGAATGTTCTCGCTTGCTCGCGCGCCTGATCCATGATGTCGGGCATCAGTTCGAACTCCGGCGGATGCGCGAGCACGACGTCCATGCCGAAGCGCGGCATCTGCAGAATGAGCGACTGCGGCACCGACATCGGCTTCTGGTATGAGGCAGCATACGCCCACGAAACGACCATCCTCTTCTTGCGGAGGTGTCGCCCTTTCTTTTCGATGACGGTCATCAGGTCGGCGAGAATCTGGAACGGGTGATAGATGTCGCACTGCATGTTGAGGACCGGCGCGAGAGAGAACCTGGCCACTTCGTTGATGTACTTGTTGCCCACGCCCCAGTCCACGTGGCGAATCGCGATGCCGTCGAAATAGCGTCCGAAGATTTCGCCGATTTCCTTGGGCGTGTCGCCGTGCGCGATCTGCGTCGTGCGCGATTCGATGAAGGCGGCGTGTCCACCGAGCTGCGCCATGCCGGCTTCAAACGAGCCGCGGGTGCGCGTGCTGCTGAAAAAGAAAAGCATCGCCAGCACCTTGTCGCGCAGCAGCACCTGCGGTTCACCGGCCGCGCGCTTCCGCTTCAAGTCGAAAGCCAGTTCGAGCACTGTCTCGACCTCGTCCTTCGAGAAATCCAGGTCGCCGATGAGATCGCGCCCGCGAAGATGGGATTGCATCGTTTCATCTCCAATCAAAAAGTTGGCCGGACGCGGCGCCGCTGCGTCCCCTGCAAAACCACGAGTCTATTCGACTGCTCCGAGCACGAGCGCCAGCAGCGCCATGCGCACCACCACGCCGTTCGACGCTTCTTGCCAATAGCGCGACCAGCGTGTGATGTCCACGTCGGTCGGGATCTCGTCCATGCGCGGCAGCGAGTGGAGCAGGATCGCATCGGACCTGGCTTTGGTCTCGAGCAGTTCGCGGGTGATCTTATAATTCGCGGGCGTCAAGCTGACATCCTTGGCTGTGCGCTCGTCGCGCGATTTGGTGTAATCGGGCTGGACTACCGGCTCGACCAGAATCACGTCGGCGTCCGCGATCGCCTGCTCGACATGCTCGGCTTCCTTGAAGTTCAAACTGTACTGCTTCAACTCTGCCTTGAACTCGGGCAGCAGCGACATCTCGGGCGGGGCGACGAAGGTGATCGGGCAATCGAATTGCGTCAGCGCGTACGCGAGCGAGTGCATCGTGCGCATGCGCATGTCGCCGACGGCGAGCCAGTGCAAACCGTCAATGCGGCCCCTTTCACGCAAGACAGTGTAGAGGTCGGTGAGAATCTGCGTCGGATGCTCGCCCCAGCCGTCGCCGCCGTTGATGATCGGCACCGACGCCCACCTGGCGGCTTCGTGCGGCGCGCCTTGCTGAAAGTGACGCATGACGATCACGTCGCCGTAAAACTCGAGCATCTTTATCGTGTCCTTAATCGATTCCTGATAAAAGTCGCCGGCGCGCGTCATCTTCGCGTCGGAGAAACCGGTCACGTGTCCGCCGAGGCGGTGCATTGCGGCTTCGTGCGCGAGGCGCGTGCGCGTGCTCGGCTGATAGAACGCGGTAACGAGCGTTTTCTCCTTTAGCATGTCGCCGTTGCGGCGGCTGCGCGCAATCGGCTCCATTTGCCCGGCGATCTCAAAGACGCGGGAAAATTCCTGCCGCTCAAAATCCTTCAAGGACAAGATGTCCCGTCCCATGAAACTGCGCATTGAAATGCCTCCTTTATAAAAACGGTGCCAGGCTACCATGTCCCCCAGGTGGGGACAGGGTAGCCTGGCACCATTTTTTCTATGAGTGGCCAAGCACAGTGTGCGGCCGGTAAGGTTCGGCGAGCGCCTTCAGTTCCTCGCTGTCAAGCTTGACGCTCAGGGCAGCAATCGCTTCTTCGAGGTGGTGCATTTTGCTTGCCCCGATGATCGGCGCCGTAATGCCCGGCTGCTGCAGTATCCACGCCAGTGCGATCTGCATGTTGGAGACGCCGCGCTTCCTGGCGATCTCGCCGACTCGGTCGACAACAGCGAAATCAGAATCCTGGTAGTACATTTCCTGTCCGTATTCGTCAGTTTTCGCACGAACGGTCTCACCAAAGTCCTGCTTCCGCCGGTTCCCGGCCAGGAAGCCGCGCGCCAAGGGGCTCCAGGGAATGAGGCCGATGCCCTCTTCGCGGCACAACGGAATCATCTCGCGCTCTTCTTCGCGATAAATCAGGTTGTAGTGGTTTTGCATCGTCACGAACCGGGTCAGTCCCAATCGATCCGCGGTGTAGAGCATCTTCGCAAATTGCCAGGCGAACATAGAGGACGCGCCGATGTAACGGGCCTTGCCGGCCTTGACCACGTCGTGGAGGGCATGCAAGGTCTCCTCGATCGGCGTTTCATAGTCGAAACGGTGGATCTGATAGAGGTCGACATAGTCGGTTCCCAACCTTCTCAGGCTGTCATCGATCGCGTGCATGATGTGCTTGCGCGACAGGCCGCGCTGGTTGGGATCATCACCCATCGGGAAAAACACCTTGGTGGCGATCACGACCTTCTCGCGCGCAGGGCCGAAGTCCCGGAGAGCCCGCCCCAGCACCTCTTCGCTGGCGCCGAGGGAGTACATGTCCGCCGTGTCGAAGAAATTGATGCCCAGCTCGAGAGCGCGCTGGATGAACGGGCGGCTCTCTTCTTCTTCGAGGACCCATTCGCGCCAGCGCTTTGACCCATAGGTCATCGCTCCCAGGCACAGCCGCGAAACCTTCAGCCCCGTCGCTCCGAGTCGCACGTAGTCCATCTCTCTTTCCCTTCGTTTCCATCTGCCAAAGTCATAAGCCGATGCGTTCGATCCGTCCGCTCTTGCCAATCTCCCAAGGCAATTGCTCAGATTCCCGCGACTCCTAATACAGAAGAAACCGTAGACTACGGCTGCTTTTTGTGCAACTGCCAGCTGCCGATCCTGCGAACCGGAAAATCCGGTTGCTCTACCGTTGCTTCTGCAGTTCCACGCAATTCCCCGGGCTGCGCGCAGACGCCGCGAAACTGTACGCTCAGATCCTGCAGGCCTTTGGGATCGGTAAAAGTAAGCGTCTGTCCGCCCACATGGAGGTCAACCAGGTCGAAGGACTTGTCTGCCTGGTCCTTTGAATGGAAATGCAGCTGGAGGTGTCCTTTCCAACTCCTCCCTTTGCGGTGAAGCTCTAGCACCATCTCCGACGGCAAGAATGGCGGGGAATAGAAAAGCAGATTGCCACTCCATGTGCCCTCGAGATCTGCCGCCGAGAGCGGCATTCCGGCAGGAAGTGGCGCTAGAGCCGGCACAGGCACGGGATTGAGGTCCAGATACCCTCCATTCTCCTGAAGCTGCTGCCACGCAGCCCAGGCCGCGCTCTGAATGGATTGCGCCAGGTCCATCGGGAGGTCCACCAAGAGGGCGAATCGGTCTGTCTCTGCCTTCGCCGTATTGTAATTTACCGCGAAACCGGTGATCCTCCCCGGCAGTCCTGTGGGACTTTGATGGAAGATTGTTGCGTAGAGTGTACATCCAGCAAGGTAGCTGCCTGCAGGCGAAGGATGTGAACCATCCGCGTAGTAGAGTTCGAGAATGGGCTGCTGCTCCCCCACCCGCGCCCAGGCGATGCCTACGGGAGCCACCTGCGCTCCGCTCTCCCTGGCGGCGCGCATGTAAACAAAGTTCAGCGCCGCCTGATCTTCGGGGCTCGCCTTGCGCGCCCAGGTAAGGTAGAAGACCGGGGTCGCGCCCGCTTTGCGGACCTCTGCCGCCCATTTCTTCGCATAAGGTCTGAAGATCTGATCGCTGCTGACACGCTGTCTTCCCTCCAGGAAGAAGTTGACGCCCAGCGTGCTCTGCTCCTGCAGCACCACGTAATTCCATTTGTTTTCGCGCAGCGCTTTCCGGGCCTCTCCCCCTTCCCAATGGTCTTTCAACCGCCATCCTCCGGGAGCCAGCATTCTGGTCTCCACTTTGCCCTGGTGACCGAATTCTGCCAGCCTGGTGAAGATTTCCGGCAGGTTGTTGAAATAGGTGTAGCTGTTGCCGATGAACAACACACGCGTAGAGGGCAGTTCGGGCGATTTCTCCTGGGTGATAATGCCGGGAGAAAACGCCAGTAGCGTGACAAGTATCGTAAGGGATGTTTTGAAGAATGCTCTGCGGCTCAAATGCATAGCGGGCCTCCGTTGCGACGTTATCCACTCGGGATGCCGGTTGGCGTTTGCGACTTGCGTTCGCACAGGCTCACGACACGACCCGGAACCGTTGATGAGGACGACAGGTTCCCCGCGTGGCCGCATTAGCAGGGATCCACAAGATACGCAGGACGTGTGATATTATCATAGAGTAACTATGGGATGTTCAGTTCTATCCTGTCGGCTCCGGCGGCAAACGCCGCGCCCGCATTGACCCCCTCCAACAATCGAGCGTGAATGGGGACTCCGGAGGCAACGTTCTGAGATAAGCGCCAGGATCAGACAAACTGTTAGCAAGGAGGAGAACACTAATGGCAGCAAGACCGATTCCCGAAGGCTTTCACACCGTGACGCCATACCTGCTCGTGCGAGGCGCGGCAAAGCTGATCGATTTCCTGAAGCGGGCTTTCGAGGCGAAAGAGATCGAACGTATGAGGCGGCAGGACGGCACCATCATGCATGCCGAGGTCAGGATCGGCGACTCGATCGTTATGATGGCTGAGCCGACGGGCGACTTCGCGCCGATGCCCAGCGCCATGTACCTGTACGTGACCGACACAGACGCTGTTTATAGGCGCGCAGTTCAGGCGGGCGCCACTTCGGTGATGGAGCCGGTGGACCAGTTCTATGGGGACCGCAGGGCCGGCGTCAAAGATCCGGTCGGTAACCTCTGGTGGATCGCTACTCACAAAGAGGATGTATCGCAAGAGGAGCTTCGCAAGCGTGCGGAAGCCTTGGGCAAGAAATAGGGCCGAGATGGAAAGGGCCCATACCGGAGAACCGGCATGGGCCCTACTGGCGGGATGTGCGAAAAGCTGGTTACTGGATCTTAAACGTCTGAATATGGCTCGTCTTCTTAGAATTGCGTTTCGAGCGAATCGTAGCCAGAACCAAAGCGCCACCAACCAGTCCACCAAGCACAGCAAGTGCTGCCATTACTTTTTGCCTCTTCATACGTTTTCAGGGCCGGCTCCCGCCGGAGCAAAGAGCCAGCCCTGCGCGCATAAAAGTACGCCCACTCGAGCACGAGTTCAAACACTTTTTATTGCCTGCGTTCCTTTTCTGAGGCAGGCACCCCCAAAAGCAAAACCGCAGATAGGCGCAGATCTACCCGGGCATGAAATAAAAGAGGGGCGACGCAAACATTCCTCGTGTGATGGACTTGAACAAAGTCACCGAAGGACTCAAGATTTGCCTTCTCATCAACTTCGGCGCCGCCAAAATTCAGATCAAGCGCATCGTCCACGGGCTTTGACCTGTCTGCGTCCATCTGCTGTTTTCGAGCTCAATTGTTGAAATCGCCTGCGGAATGCTGGGACAATAGGCGAAAACTCGTTCCCCAATAAGGAGACCGCCATGAAAATGAATGGTCTGCGGAGCAGTGTTTGGATTTTCACGCTATTGCTGCTGGGAGGCGCCACCGGAATCCTCGCACAGCGCGAGACACAGAGCGAGCACGACGCCCGGATGCAGTGGTGGCGCGAGGCGCGCTTCGGCCTGTTTATCCACTGGGGTTTGTACTCGATCCCCGCCGGAGAATGGCAAGGAAGGACCAACCACGCCGAGTGGATTCGCACGACTGCGCAGATTCCCGTCGCAGAATACGAAAAGTTCGTCAGTCAATTCAATCCGGTCAAGTTCGATGCGGAGGAATGGGTGCGGACGGCAAAGGTTGCCGGCATGAAGTACATCGTCATCACTTCGAAACATCACGACGGTTTCTGTCTCTTCGATTCGAAATATACCGACTTTGATGTTGCCTCCACTCCCTTCAAGCGGGATATCTTGAAAGAGATGGCCGATGCCTGCCACAAGCAGGGCATCAAGATCTGTTTTTATCACTCCATCATGGACTGGCATCACCCCGACTATCTTCCAAGAAGAGATTGGGAGAAGGACCGGCCGACACAGGGAGCGGATTTCAACCGGTACGTGACGTACATGAAGAATGAGCTCAAGGAGCTGCTCACGAACTATGGCGAGATCGGCGTGCTCTGGTTTGACGGCGAATGGGAAAGCACGTGGAACCAGGACCGTGGCCGAGATCTGTACGCTTACGTTCGATCCCTCCAGCCCGGCATCATCGTGAACAACCGTGTCGGCGCCGCCAGGAGCGGGATGCAAGGACTTACGAAAGAAGGGGAGTTCGGCGGCGACTTTGGGACTCCAGAGCAGGAAGTCCCGGCCACAGGGCTTCCCGGAGTCGATTGGGAGTCCTGCATGACGATGAACAACCATTGGGGTTACAACAAGAACGACAACAACTGGAAATCCACGAAAACCCTCATCCGGATGCTCGCCGACATTGCCTCTAAGGGCGGCAACCTTTTGCTCAACGTGGGGCCGACTGCGGAGGGAGTATTCCCCCAGCCGAGCGTCGACCGGCTCCGCGAGATCGGCCAATGGATGAATGTCAACGGCGAGGCGATCTATGCCACTCAATCCAGTCCTTTTAAAAAGCTTGACTGGGGACGCTGCACCTGGAAAGCCGTCGAGGGCGGCACGCGGCTGTATCTCCACGTCTTCGACTGGCCCGGCGACGGCAAGCTTGTGGTTCCCGGAATCTTCAACAGGCCGAAGGGAGCCTATCTGCTATCGGACAGCAAGAAGGCCGCTCTTTCCGTCGCCAGGAAGGAGGACGCGCTCGTAATCAGTGTCCCGCCTGCCGCCCCGGACCCGATCGACGGGGTGGTGGTGCTGGACGTTGCAGGAAAGCCGGATGTTAATGATCCGCCGAAGATCGAGAGCGACTTCGACATCTTTGCTGACAACATGGACATTGCCATCACTTCGGATCGTGAGAACGTCCAGGTCCGATACAGCCTGGACGGAAGCGTTCCCACCGCGAATTCGCCGGTAGCGAGAGGAAGGGTCCGTTTGACGGATACGACAGTTGTATCGGCACGGTGCTTCCGGGAGGGCGAGCCGGTCAGCGGAGTCGCGCAGTCGAAGTTCACCAAGGTCACTCCGCGTCCTTCGGTGAAAGTGGAAAAGCCGGAGGCCGGCATCAGATACGCCTACTTTGAAGGCGACTGGGATGTGCTGCCGGACTTCAAATCTCTAAAGCCGGTGGCGGAAGGGATGTTCCCTGGCTTCGATCTGTCCCAGCGCAAGAAGCCGGAGTTTTTCGGATTCGAATACACCGGCTATATCCGGGTTCCTGAGAACGATGTCTACGAATTCTTCACCGACTCCGACGACGGAAGCCGGCTGTACATCGGAGATGCGCTCGTGGTCGACAACGATGGGTTGCATGGTGTTCAGGAAAAGAGGGGAACCATTGCCCTGGCGGCGGGCCTACATCCGATTCGAGTCTTGTATTTCAACAAGACCGGCGGCCTGGATCTGAAAGTTCTTTACGCCAGTAAGAAGATAAAAAGGCAACCGGTCCCGGGCGCAGTACTCTTTCACTGATGGGCTTCCCTGCCTGGTGCAATGACCTGCGATTCTCCGCGCCTTCGAGTCTTGGCGTTTGGTTTTAGCGCCTCAACGCGAAGACCCGTAGAAGGAACGGAGGCATGCAACGGCCTCGTCGGCGTTATCGACATAATGGAAAAGGTCGAGTTCCTCCCGGGAGATCACAAGATGATCCGCCACGGATTGGAGTAGAGATTTCCAGAACTTCCCGACGAGGATCGTCGGCTTGTACTCCATCGTCTTGGTCTGGAGCATGTTCCAGATCAGACTCAACTCGGTGAGGGTTCCCATGCCGCCGCGCATCGCGACGAAGCCGCTGGCGTTGGAAGTGATAATCTCGAGACGTTCGAAAAAATTGCGTGCGCGAATCTCGTGGGTCAGGAATGGATTCGGCGCGAGATTTCCGAAAATGTCCATGGTGACACCGATCGCGGTTCCTCCGGCTTCCTTGGCGCCGCGGGAGACGGCCTCCATAACGCCGGAATATCCTCCGCTCATGACGGCGTAATTCGCAGCGGCCAGCAACGATCCCAACCTGACGGCCTCTGCGTATTCTGAGTCTCCTGTTACGGGATGGCGCCCGCCCAAAACCACGATTGTCTTGCGATCGACTCCTGGATGGAACACTTTCTTCTCCTTGGCCACAGATTGGCGATGACACGGGTTACGATAAACTGAAAGCTGCGAAATTTCGAGAAGCTTTGTGTTTGCTTCCGCTAGAGGGGATGGCTGCTGCCTGATTCGGCTTTCGCAGATCGAATCAAGCGTACTAGGCAAGGGCTGCGCCCTTGATATCCCGCCAAAAAGCGGCGGGATATGAGAAGCCAGAAGTCAGGAGCCAGAAGCCAGAATGGCTCTCGCATATGCGTTCAACGGGCGACTGACTTCCTCCAATGAGTTCATCAGCGGATCCGTCTGACCGTAGCCCAAATCCTGCGCCAGGATCAGGTAATAACGACTTTCCTCGAACGAACTCTCAGCAATATTCCTGAAGCGGGCTTTGTCGGTTTTACCGCGGCGGGTGAACCCTTCCGCAATGTTGGCGGGAATGGAAACGGCAGCTCGTCTCATTTGCTGCGCCAGACCGTATATTTCGCTTTTCGGGAATGCCGAGGTGAATCGATACACGGCAAGCACAAACTCGTGTGCGTTGCGCCACACCATCAGATCTCGAAAGGTCCTCGCCTTTGGTCGCTCTGTTTGCACGACATCGCCTCGGGAAAGCAGCATGGGCGGCCCTTATGAAAATTCTGGCTTCTGGCTCCTGGCTTCTTGCTTCTAGCGAGAACAAAATTCACGTAACGCCACGCACAACGGTCTAACATAGGAAGTGTCACTGCGATCTTTCCCCATTCTGGAGCAAGCCCAGAGCGGGCGATGAGAATGGAGGCTGGTTTTGGCAGAGAAAGCGGAGAAAAAGAAGATTCGATGGTCGAAAGCATGGGGCGAAGCGCGCAGGCTAATCACGGAGCATCGCGCGCGTCTGGCACTGGGGCTGTTCCTGATGCTCATCAGCCGCCTGGCCGGACTTGTCCTGCCCGCCTGCTCGAAGTTCCTGATCGATGACGTGATCGGAAAGCAGCGCCACGATCTGCTTCCGCTGCTGGCGCTCGCCGTCGGCGCGGCGACGCTGGTCGATGCCGGCACCTCCTTTGCTCTCTCGCAAATCCTCGGTGTTGCCGCACAGCGCGCGATCACCGACATGCGCCGAAGCGTCCAGGCTCACGTGATGCGGCTTCCAGTGCCGTACTTCGATTCTACCCAAACAGGTGTACTCATCTCGCGCATCATGACCGACGCGGAAGGGATCCGGAACCTGGTGGGCACTGGGCTGGTGCAATTGACCGGCTCCATGGTCACGGGCGTGCTCGCTCTGGGCGTGCTGTTCTACCTCAACTGGAAATTGACGCTGGTGACTCTGGCCGTGCTCTCATGTTTCGGCGGCATCATGATGACGGCTTTTAAGAAGCTGCGGCCGCTGTTCCGAGAACGCGGGAAGATCAACGCGGAGGTCACCGGCCGTCTGACAGAATCCCTCGGCGGCATCCGCATCGTCAAGTCCTACACCGCGGAGAAACGCGAGCAGATCGTCTTCACGCATGGGGTGCACCGGCTGTTCCGGAACGTGGCCAGGTCCATCACCGGCGTCTCCGCCACCAGTTCCGCTTCCACCGTCATTATCGGCGCCATCGGTGTGATCATGATCATGGTAGGCGGCCGCGCCATCGTGACGGGGAGGATGACGCTCGGCGACCTGGTGATGTACATATTCTTCACCGGGCTGATGGCAGCGCCGCTCGTGCAGATCGCTTCCATCGGCACGCAGATTACGGAGGCGTTCGCCGGCCTCGATCGCATCAACGAGATCAAGCAAGTGGCCACGGAGGACGAAGATGACGGGACCCGGCAGCCGCTCCCTTCGGTGCGCGGCGACATCCAATTCGAAAACGTCAGTTTCGAATACAACCCGGGCGTGCCCGTGCTTAAGAACATCTCTTTTCATGCGCCGGCAGGCTCGACCACCGCTTTGGTAGGTTCGAGCGGCTCGGGGAAAAGCACGCTCATCGGCCTCGTTATGGCATTCAACCGTCCGCTCGCGGGTCGGGTTACGGTTGACGGCATCGATCTGGCATCGGCGCGGCTGCGCGATTACCGCGCGCACCTCGGCGTGGTGATGCAGGAGAACTTCCTCTTTGACGGCACGATTGCCGACAACATCCGGTTCTCGCGACCAAGGGCGACCCGCGAAGAAATCCGTGAGGCGGGCCGGGTCGCGCACTGCGAAGAGTTCGTTGAAGGTTTCGAGAAAAAATACGATACGGTCGTCGGCGAGCGCGGCATCAAGCTGTCCGGCGGCCAAAGGCAGCGGGTCGGCATCGCGCGCGCGATCCTGGCGGACCCTCGGATACTGATTCTTGATGAAGCTACGTCAAGCCTCGACAGCGAGAGCGAGGCGATGATTCAGGACGGCCTGCGGCGACTGCGGCACGGCCGCACCACGTTCGTGATCGCTCACCGGCTTTCCACGATTCGCAGCGCCGACCAGATCCTGGTGATTGAAGGAGGCGAGATCGTGGAGCGCGGCACCCACGCAGAATTGCTTGCGGCGAACGGCCGCTACCGGCAGCTCTACGACAAGCAGTACCACTTTGAAAGCGACAGGTTCATTAATCCCGGCGAGGACTTCACTCCCGAGCTGTCCAAGCCCGGGCCAACGCCCCTCGCGGATGCCGCCGTCCGCTTGCCGTCGCTGTAATCGCTGCTCAGGCAAGAGCGAAGCCGCAGAAACACGCCGATGGACGCAGATCCTCGCGAATCCAAGGACCGTTCTAGGATTCCAGATCCAGCCGATTCGTGAGGATCCATCGATTCAGACACTGGATGCCAATCACCCAAATGCCTTTGGAACCTCAAAGACCTCTAAGACCACAAAGATCCTGGGATTACACAGGATTGCGATGGATGGTACGTCGGAAACAGGCTTTGGCTGCCTCCGGCGCAGCCAAAGCCCCCTTAGCTCTTGGTTCTTTGAGGCCTTTGAGGTCTTCGTGGTTCGTTTTTGGGATGCGACGGCATCGTTCTAAGGGGAGCGAACCACTGTCTGAATTGCCAGTGGGGACCACAACTTTGTGCTCCAATTCCAGTCTGTAGGATAGAATATCCACCGTTCTTGACGCCCGATCACATGAAAACCGATGGAGGTATCCATGCTTCCAATGTCTTGTCATGCTCTCGAGGATTCCGGCCGGCGGCGTCTCCCCTTCGCCCCGCATCGTCACGGAAGCGCTCGTGCGCTACATCTGGGAGCAGGAGGACGCCACTGCCTACACGATGTGGCAGATACTCGAGCCGCAATCCGAGACCATCCGCAAAGGGCTGGCTGGGATTTTCGGGTGCGATCCCGAAGAGATCGCCATCACCCGCAACGCTTCGGAGTCCCTCGAAATCCTCTTGATGGGGATGGACTTGAAGTCGGGGGATGAGATTCTCACGACGACGCAGGACTATCCGCGCATGCTGACGACCCTGCGCCAGCGCCAGGCGCGCGAGGGGCTGGTGCTCAAGATGATCCAGATCCCCATTCCACCCAGAAACCTCGACGAGATCACCGCTGCGTTTGAGAAGGGTGTTACCGGCAGGACGCGCGTGATCCTGATCTCTCATGTCGTGAACATTACGGGCCAGATTACTCCCGTCAAATCTGTTTGCGATATAGCCAGGCCGAAGGGCATAGAGGTCATCGTGGACGGCGCGCATTCCTTTGCGCACTTCGATTTCAAACAGAGCGACATAGGCTGCGACTACTTCGGCACGAGCCTTCACAAATGGCTGTTCGCCCCCAAGGGCACGGGCCTTCTCTACGTGAAGCGGGACAAGATCAAGAAGATCTGGCCGCTGATGGCCGCGGATGAAAAGCAGGCCGGCGACATCCGGAAATTTGAGGAGGTCGGAACGCACTCCGCCGCCCCGCGGCTGGCAATCGGCGAGGCCATCTTGTTTCACCAAGGCATCGGCGCAAAGCGGAAAGAGGCGCGCCTGCGCTATCTTTCGCGCTACTGGATGAACAAGCTCAAGGATCTGCCGCGCATCCGCTTCAACACTTCCTTCGACAACGAGCAGTCATGCGGGATTGCCAATGTCGAAGTGACCGGCGTAGACCCGGGAGCCATCGCGACCTATCTGATGGACAAACACAAGATCTTTGTTGTGCCCATCGTCCATCCTGAGTTTCGGGGCATTCGGATAACCCCAAATGTCTTTACCACTCTGCCGGAGCTCGACCGCTTCTGCGAGGTGATGGAAGCCATCGCCCGCAAAGGACTCCCGGCATAGGTGTATCAGCGCAAGGCTGCGCCGGAGCTTGTCGTCTTTGAGTCTTGGGATCCTGTCGGTGAACCTTCTTGAAGGCAAACACCGAGACATCAAGGAATAACACAATCGAACTTAGCTGGCTTCGCTTGCTAACTCAGGGGGTGAAGGGGCAAAGGGGTGAAGGGGCAAAGGGGAGGGAATCATTTTTGACCCTTTGCCCCTATGCCCCTTGACTCCTTGAAACAACTTGAAAAAGTATGACAGCAACATACTTGTTTTCATCCGGTTGTGTAATTTCCGAGACGCATAGTCAGCCCGGCGTCTTGGCGGTCATGCTTTCTTGCGCATTATTTCCTTCATGACCCTCTCCATGTTCGAGACCGCTCTTTGGAGCTTCTCCAAGGAGCAAGTCGCGGCCAGGCGAATGTGCCCGGCGCCGTTTTTGCCGAAGCATTCGCCGGCGACCGTGACCACCCCGGCCTCCTGCAGCAGCAGGTTCGACAACCGGTAGCCGTCCAGGCCTGTGGCGCGCGCATCGACGAACACATAGAAGGCGCCCTCCGGCATGAGGCAAGAGAAACCCGGAATCTGATTCACCGCCGGGGATAGATAATCCCTCCGCCTTTTCAGCTCGGCGACCATGGCGTAGGAAGGGCTCTGATCCCCTTTCAGTGCCGCAAGCGCGCCATACTGAGCGAAGGTGTTGACGGATGTGAGCAGGTACAGGTGATACCGCAGCATGGAGTTGATCATCTGCTTCGGTCCGAGGACGTAGCCCAGCCGCCACCCGGTCATGGACCAGAACTTGGAGAAGCCGTTCAGGAGGAGCGTTCGCTCTCTCATTCCGGGCAAACAGGCGATGCTGCTGTGTTGGGCCGGCGGATAGATGATCTTTTCGTAGATCTCATCGCTGACTACGACCAGATCGTGTTTTTGCGCCAGAGCGGCGATCCCTTGGAGGACCTCGGGTTTCGTGACCGACCCCACAGGATTCGAGGGGCTGACGAGCACGATCATCCTGGTCCGCGGAGTGATCTTGTGTGCGATTTCGTCGACATCCGGCTGATATCTGTTTGCCGCGGAAAGCGTGTAGCTGACCGGCTCGACATAAGCGCAGATTGCCGCAACGGGGTAGTTGAGCCAGCCCGGGTCGGGAATCAGCACCTGGTCGCCGGGATTCAGCAGCGCGTTCATTGCCAGATACAGGGCTTCGGTCACCCCATTGGTGACGATGACCTCAGACACCGGGTCGTATTCGAGGCGATATTCATCGGCGAATTTGCAGATGATCGCCTGCCGCAATTCGGGGATGCCGGCATTGGGACCATAATGGTGCTTGCCCGCTCTCAAGGCTTCCACGCACGCTTCGACGATGTGCGGCGGAGTGTCGAAGTCGGGCCTGCCGATTTCGAGATGGATGACTTCCTTCCCTTGCTGTTCCATCCGCTCGGCGGCTTCAACCATAAGCCGGATTTCGGAATTCGGGATGCGTTGCGTCTTGATTGATTCCATAGCCGCTCCTCTAGTTCGTGCACTTCACCGCGGCGCGTTGAAAAAATCAAGGCTTTTCTGCAGGGACAGGCCTTTCCGTGCCGGATCCGAGAATTTGGGAGTTGTGGTGACTGTCCCCATTTCCCTATACTCTGCACGTGGTGAAGGAGATGGAGCCGTCAAAAACCTGCTACTGCGGGGTAGACGTGGGGTCGTCCACGACCAAGGTGGCTCTGCTCGACGGCGGCAAGACGATTCTTGCCCACGCAGTGCGCAGATCGGGCGTGGATTTTGCCGGAGTCGCCCGGGAGAGCTTCGATGAGGCGGTCCGCTCTGCCGGAGTGCTGCCCGCAAGCATCGTTAGGATCGTCGCAACCGGCGTCGGCCGGTACAATGTGGAGTTCGCCCATGCGACCCGGACAGAGATTAGTTGCCAGGAGCGGGCCTGCTCCCATTTCTTCCCAGGACCCATCACCATCATCGACATCGGAGGCCAGGACAACAAGATCATCCGCCTCAATGAACGTGGGGAGCGGGTCCACTTCCGCATGAACCGCAAGTGCGCAGCCGGTACCGGCGCCTTCCTGGAAGAGATCGCCAGCAAGATGGATATCCCGCTTTCCAAGTTGGACGGCCTGGCCCACCAGGCCACGGGAGAAGTCTCTCTCGGCAGTTACTGCACGGTGTTCACCCAGACCGAGATCCTAGCCAAGATCCGCACGGGTGCCCGCATGGAGGATATCATCAAGGGTGTCTTCCGCTCCGTCCTCAAGCGGATTCTCGAGATGGACCGCCTGGATGGCGAGATCGTGGCGACGGGCGGCGTGGTGGCCCACAATCCTATCATTATAGAGATGCTGGAAGAGCAGCTGGGACGAGTCGTCAAAGTCCCGCTGCTGCCGGAGGTCACAGGCGCCATCGGCGCCTCCCTCATCGCGCTGGAGGAACGATCCTCCGCCGGTCCAGCGCCAGGCTCAGGGCAAAAGCCACCAGGCTCGCAATCCACGTGAAGTAAATCGGATGGGGCATGTGCGTGGCAGCTTTGACCTGCGGCACAGCCACCCAGAGGCCAAGGGCCGCCATAGTGGTCAGAAGGGTCGCCGCGGCGGTCGACTTGCGGCACAGCCCTGGTGCGTAGAGAGTCATGAGAGCAACGAGTGTGTAAGCCGTGGAAAGTGTGAGGCCTAACAGCAATGCATTCAGAATTCCTCTGACATGCACAGCCAGCAGGTAGGTTGCGACGGCCAGGGCCAGTACAGATAACCTGCAAGCCAACCTCTCCGCCTTTTCGTTCATCCCAGGTGCTACGAAGCGCTTTAACATGTCGCTCACTACCAGCGTGGCGCTTCCGATGAGCAGCACGCAAGCCGTTGAAACATCCGCCGCCCATAGTCCGGACAGGACGAGCCCTGCAACGACCGGGTTGAGATTGAGCACGGTGCAGGGAAGGGCCTCCGTCGGATTGATTCCGGGATGGATGGCCGCACCGGCCATACCGATAAGGGCGGACAGAAAGCCCACGGGCAGAATGAGGAGTGCTCCGAGGAGATACCCGACTTTTGCAGCCCTCTCGTCCTTCGCCGCAAAGCCGATCTGGATGACCGCCTGTGTAGAAAACACCTGGGTGCACATGACCATGAACCATCCCGCAATCAGTCCGGCCCCGATCGCCCCCAGGTCGAAGCCCGGGTGGCCCTGGGGAAGCCTGTCCCCGAGCGACGAAAGCCCTCCGACCTGCCCCAGAGCAAGCACACATCCGAGCAGAACACCTGCATAGATCACGATCACGTTGATGGTGTTGGTGAGACCCGCCGCCCAGAAGCCTCCGATGAGCGTGATACCCACGAACAGACAGGCAGTCAGAAGCATACCCCTTTCGAAGGTGAACACTTCCCCCATCAACGAAGAGAGGATCGCCCCGCCCGCCACATACTGAAGGGATGTGATGACGATCTGGATGAAGATCTGCCCGATGCTTCCGAGTACATGGGCAAGCGTGCCATAGTGTCGCTCGAAAAGTTGGGAAAGGGTACATATCTCCAACCTGCGGTACCGCGTTGCGGCCACCAGGCCCATGAGGAGAGCACCTGCAGCCCATGCGGCGTTGTACCATCCCGCTGACAGCCCGGCTGTGTAAGCTTGTTCGGCCGTGCCGACGGTAGAGGCGCCTCCCACCGCGAGACCTGCAAGCAGGGTGGCTACCATGCCGGCGGGAAGTTGCCTGCCGGCGAGCAGGTAGGCAATCGTGCCGCCCCGGCTCAAGTGGCGAGTGAGCCAAGTCACGATATAGAGAAGAGCAATGTAGGTGAAGACGATGACTAGCGGGATGAGGCGCATGCGGTCCCCGACGGCACCGTCGAGTCACGTTTTTCGATCTTGGCCCGCGCGTCCACTACCACGGGTCTTTGGCCCTCGGGATAGGCAAACACAGGGTTGAGGTCCATCTCCTGGATCTCTGGATGTTCGAAGGCGAGATTTGAGACACTGACAAGGATGTCCACAAGCGCATCCACATCCACGCCCCGATCTCCCCGGAAGCCCGCGAGAAGAGGATAGGCTTTGATGCCCTGGATCATCTCGAGGGCCTCTTCCCGGCACAACGGGGCAAGCTTGAAGGTGGCATCCCTCATCAGCTCCACGAAGATGCCGCCGAGCCCGAACATCACAAGGGGGCCAGCCTGCGGGTCGCGCTTGACACCGATAATGATCTCCTTTCCCATTGCCATCATCTTCTGAACGATGTACGCGGGCTGGTAAGAGGCAAACTTGTTCCGCAGGTCATTAAAAGCCGAGTCAAGCTCCTGCTCGCTCTTAATGTCGAGCCGCAGAGCTCCGGCTTCCGTCTTGTGGACCACTTCGGGCGCATCGACCTTAAGGGCTACGGGGAAGCCCAAAGCCCTTGCGGCTTCCGCAAGCTTCTTAGACTCGGTGACGCGGCAGCTGGGCGCGCAGCCGATGCCGTACGCCTCCAGGAGCGCAAAAAGATCTGCCTGGGCCATGAAGCCCGCCGGCGCTGCGTTCAGGATTCGGGCAGCGCGCGTGCGGTCTGCTTCGACCTGAGGAGGTGCGCTGTAAGACCGGTTCCGGTAACGGCCGTACCGCGTCATGGCAACCAGCACCCTCGCCGCAGTTTCGGGGTAGGCATACACAGGAATCCCGCTCGACCGGATCTTATTGATGAGGCCGGCCCACTTCTCGATCGTCATGACGACGCATAGAATCGGTTTGGTCGCCGCCTTTCCGGCTTCGGCGATGCGCTGCGCGATCCCTTCCAGGTCCACAAACGGAGCGGTGACGAAGTTGATGAAGAGGCTGTCCACGTTCGGATCGGCCAGGAGCGTTGCCACCGTGATCCCGTAGTGCTCGGGTGTGGCGGTGGCGACCACATCCACAGGATTTGAGACGGTAGCCTCCGGGTGCAGGTTCTTGCGGAGGGTCTCTTTGGTCTGATCCGTCAGCCGGGCAAGCTTCAAACCGCTGGCCACAAGTTCGTCGACCGCGATGATGGCCGGGCCTCCGGTGTTGGTGATGAGGGCTACGTTCGGGCCTGCGGGGACGGGCTGGGTAGAGAAGGCGATGCCGGTCTGGATAAGCTCGTCCTGGGTCGGCATTCGGAGCACCCCGGCCTTGTCGAAGATGGCGTCGCTGATCGTGTCCTGTTCCACAAGAGTCCCGGTGTGCGAGGAAACAGCCACCGCTCCTTCCGGCGTCCGGCCGGTCTTGAGGGCGAGGATGGGTTTCTTCTTCGTGATGCGAGAGGCTGTTTCGAGGAACTCTTTCGTATCGCTCAGGGTCTCGATGTGTACGAGGATAGCCCGGGTTCCTTCGTCCTTTCCGTAGTGATCGATGATCTCGTTCATCCTCACGTCTGCTTCGTTTCCGAAGCTCGAGTACATGCGAATGCCCATGCCGACCTCGTGGAGGTGGAGCTTGAAGACCTCGCCTACTCCGCCGCTTTGGGCGACGATGGACAGGTTCCCCTGGGTCATGGGCACAAAGGTGAAGTTCGCATAAACGGATACATCGGGATCGGAATTTTGGATCCCCTGGGAGTTGGGGCCGTAGATCCGCATCCCAAACCGGCGAGCGATTCCCACGATCTCACGCTCGAGTTTGCGTCCCTCCTCGCCCACCTCCTTGAACCCTGCCGTGTGGACGATGGCGAACTTCACATTTTTTTGCCCGCATTCCTCCAGCACCTTCGGGACCAGAACATTTTTGATGGAAATGTTGACTAGATCCACCTCGCCGGGCACATCCGTCACGGACTTGTAGACCTTAAGGCCCAGAATTTCATCCGCCTTGGGATTGATGGGATAGATCGGTCCGCGATAACCGTGGTTCAGGAGGTTATCAATCACTATGTATCCGATGCTAAGAGGATTGTTGGAGGCGCCGATAACGGCAATGGCTCTTGGCTTGAACAAACGGTCGAGCATGGAAGTCTCCCTCCTATAGAGCTCATCCCCAATCACGACACCATCACCCGCCCAGCTGTTCCATGAAGGCTTCGATGTTGGTCCTGCCCTGCTCTTCGCTGTAACAGCGAAGATCGTTCAGGTCCGCGTGGATGGTGATATTGGGGATGTTGAGCTTATTCAATCGTTCAGGCATTCCGTAGCGGTTGTTGGAATTGTTCGGACAGGTCTTGGCATCGTGGAAGACGACGCCATTCACTTGATACGTCCTGACCATATCCGCGATATAGCGCTCCTTGAACATCTCATCGCGAATGATGAAGATCTCCAGGTAGGCACGCGCCATGCTCGTGAAAGGATCGTCGGGATCAAAGGCCTTGAAGATCCAGCTGTTGCAGTACGTGGAGCAAACCACGCAGCCCCTGTGGGCCGCAAAAAGCTCGGCGTGTTCCCGCAGCTTCCCCCAGATGGGCATCCCCTCCCAGTATATACGATGCCGTTCATCATCCACAGCTCCCACCCCGTTTTGGATTCGCTCCTCGAGCTCCGCATTGAGAAGCCTGTAATAGTCCGTTGCCCTCTGATCGCCTCTCAGGACTACGGCAGGCCCCATGTGGATGGTCCCATCGAAAAAGGTAATCGGCGAGGGGACATGCTCGGCCGCACGGAGAATTCGTTCCCATTCCAGGGTCGTCTCCTTGGAGATGCGCAGCACTTCATTGAGATCTCCCAGGTCGAATTTCCTGCCGGAGATCTTTTCCAGAGGTTCGATCATGGCCTCCATTTGACTGGAGACCGACCTGACATGGGCATCGGTGATTTCGTGGATGCCGCGGTGGGTTTCGATTCCCAGAACGGGCACACCCAGCTCACGGTGATACCAGTACATCCAATCCTGGACATCACGGCACTGGCTGGTGTTATATACGAGGACATCCGGCTTGGGTGGTCGGTCGATTCCCATCGCCTGCAACGGGGTCTTGCCCTGGATGAACGAGCCGATGTCGCTGGTGAGATATGAGCAGATATCCGGGGAGTACCCGATGGCGTTCGCCGCAGGTATGAGTTCCGTGGCCATCCGGGTTGAGCCGAGCATGGCTCCGTGGTTCTCCGGGAAATAGACCAGGAACCCAAAGCTTCGCAGCAGCTCGGCCGGCCCCACACTCGTGCACCAGGCCACCTTCCTCTTACCCGTCCTGGAGGCCTCATCCAGTTCTTTAAAATAGGCGGCCATCAGGGCCTTCATTGGGCCCGCCGCGTTGATCTTCTTGATGGCAACCTTTTTGTCCTCAGGCATCGCACATCTCCTTGTCCCGGCCCCTCGAATCCGGTCAGGCAGGCACGGGACCGGCTTGTTCAACTTTATTAAGGCCTCGCATGCGCGAATGGATCCATGTGCCCGCCCGGAGCCTTGGGTGCAGTACTAGCCAAGGGCTGCGCCCTTGAAAAAATCGGCGGGATATGGAAGCCAGAAGCCAGGAGTCAGAATCGATCCGTGCAGCACTTGTGATCGCCAGCCGACTTGACCTCGACGTCCAGATTCTGGCTTCTTGCTTCCGGCTCCTAACGAGAACAAAATTCCCATTACGCTTCGCATAACGGTCCCATATGATGTTCCCGTGCGTGAGATAAGAGCTGCGGGTGCAATCTATATGAGCCTTTTCCTGCTGTCAAGCCTTCCACACCCGGAACCGTGAATCAGACACTGCGGATCCGCCGCTCCACAGACACACCGCTGTAAAATCCAATGCTGTGCCGAACCGCTGATGGTTGGCAACGACTGCTGGAGGCGACCGGTCAAGTTATGCAGGGGCCGTAGTTATCTCGCCGGCCATCCTGCATTGACGCCGAGGCCTGCTTGCTCTCATAATGCGCCATGGCCCTCAAGAATGAGGCAATGTGTCGCTCGGTGCGGGTGCGCCACTGGCAGGGCGCAAGGCAACGCAGTTTGTCTGATGCGGTGGCAGTTGAGGAGCCGCTCGAAATCCGCGTCAATGATCTCTCCCTGGCAGTCACGATGCGTACTCCGGGCCAGGATGCGGAGCTGGCGGTCGGCTTTCTCGCCACCGAATCCATCCTCCGCGGCCCCGACGATCTACTCGACGTGACCTCTTGTGCCGACCCGGCACACCCCAAGATCCGCAATATCGTGAATGTATACACTGCTCCGGAACGCGTGCCGCAGGATATCCATCGCATCACGCAAAGATATGCCAATTCAAGCTGCGGCCTCTGCGGCAGAGCGACCATCGAAGAGGCTTGTGCTGCTTCGCCGCCGCTCGCCTCCGGCATGCTGCTGTCCAGGGACACGATCGCACTGTTGCCGGAACGTCTGCAGGCTGTGCAGTACATGTTCTCCAAGACCGGCGGGCTTCACGCCGCAGGCCTTTTTACCGCGCACGGGAAACTCATTTGCGCGGCGGAAGATGTCGGGCGGCACAACGCGGCGGACAAAGTCATCGGCCACGCGCTGATCTCAGGCTTCTGGCCATTGGACGAGATTGTTCTCATGGTGAGTGGCAGGACTTCCTATGAGATCGTTCAAAAGGCTCTCGCGGCCAAAATCCCCGCCGTCTGTGCCATCTCGGCTGCTTCCACACTCGCCGTGGATCTGGCGCGAAAATCCGGCATGATTCTGATAGGATTCCTGCGAGGAGAATCCATGAACGTTTATTCCGGGATGGATCGCGTCACCTCTTGAGAAACTTGCGTCAGACTGCTATTTCACCAACTTCGCGCGCGGCTTTCCCGGCGATGGCAGCCTGGAAATTGGTGAAACAGGTAACCTGACACCATTAATACGGCGGCTCGGGAGGTTGTCAATCATCATGTATCCGATGCTAATCGGAAGAAAATCATATACGCCGCGCCACACATGGCCTTCTTTCCTGGGCAGCGATAAATCCCTGCTCATATGCTGTTGACCGATGGGCGCCGACGTAATATTTTAGACGCCACTCAATTGCAGCAACTGCGAGCGCTTTTTTCGCTAAGGCATCTGGAGGACCTCTACATGGATCTGGGTCTCTCGAACAAGGTAGCGATCGTTACAGGCGGGAGCATAGGCATCGGGGCATCCATAGCCCTCGAACTGGCCCGTGAAGGATGTCATGTCGCCTTGAACTACCGGCGCCACGACACTGAGGCGCGGGAGGTGATCCGAAAAATTGAGGATCTGGGAAGGCACGGGCTTGCGGTCAAGGCTGATGTTACGAGTTTCCAGGATGCGCACGCGATGGTGGAACAGGTGATCAGAGAACTGGGACGGCTGGATATCCTGGTCTGCAACGCCGGAATCACCTGGGACGGGGTCATCTGGAAGATGACCGAGCAACAGTGGGACCAGGTCATCGCTGTCAACCTGAAGGGGTACTTCAATTACAATCGGGCCGCGGCCAGTGTATTCATGGTGCAGAGAGGAGGCAAGATCGTCAACGTCTCCTCCATCAACGGCCTTCGAGGCAAGTTTGCTCAAACGAACTATTCGGCTTCGAAGGGCGGCGAGATTGCGCTCTCCAAGGCCCTGGCGAGGGAATTAGGCAAGTTCAACGTCAATGTCAATGTAGTGGCTCCGGGCATGGTTATGACCGACATGGCCAGCAACATCCCGCCGGAGTTCTTGAACAGGGCCATAGACGAGACAGTCTTAGGCAGGATAGCCAGCCCGGAGGAGGTAGCCCATGTTGTGGCTTTCCTCTGTTCTGACCGGGCGCGCCACATCACTGGTGAGGTGATCAAGATCGACGGAGGCCAGTACATATAACGTTGTGGTTCAAGTCAGTCGGCTTCCTGACGAGCAACAGACTGGAGGTAGGGATCATGGCGCGGGTGGGAGTCATAGGCGTAGGGCATGGGAAGTTTGGCCGGAGAAGCGATGCCACCGTTCAGGAGTTGGCCTTTGAGGCTTTTCGTGAGGCCCTGCAAGATGCCCGGATCGACCGAAAGGATATTGATGCTTCAGTTATCGGATCAGTGCCCGAGTATCACAAGCAGCGATCCCTGGCAGGCGTCATTCAGGAATACCTGAACCTGAACCCAGTTCCGGTCTGGCTGACGGAGGTGGCCTGTGCCTCCGGCAGCGCGGCCATTCGGACGGCCTGGATGGCCATAAGTTCAGGCCTTCATCGGATCGTTGCGGTGATAGGCTGTCAAAAGATGTCCGAGCTGACTACAGCCGAGATCCTGGCTCTGATGGGCCGAGTCGGTGACGTACAGTGGGAGTCGGTCTTCGGCACTACCTTTCCCGGATACTATGCCCTTTTTGCGACCAGGCACATGCATGAGTTCGGCACCACCGAGGAGCAACTCACGCTGGTGGCCGTCAAGAACCACTATTACGGCACCATGAACCGAAACGCGCTGTTCCAGAAGGAAATAACTCTGGAGAAAGCCAGGGATTCCGATCCGGTAGCCAGCCCGTTCAGAGTGTATGACTGTTGTGCGAATGCCGATGGCGCCGCCTGCGTGATCCTGGCTCACGAGGATGTCATGCGAGCCGGGCGGGGACCCAGGGTCTGGCTCGACGGCGTCGGTTGCGCCTCGGCGAGCATGTCTGTCCTGCGCAGGCCAGATCTGGTCAGCCTGCCCAGTGCTCGCGATGCGGCTCTTCAGGCTTACAAGATGGCGGGAGTCGGCCCGAAAGACATCCGCGTAGCTGAGGTTCACGACTGCTTTACGATTGCGGAAATCATGGCCTACGAGGACCTGGGTTTCTGCGAGAAGGGGCAAGGAGGACGCTTCATCGAGGAGAGATGCTCCTACATCGGCGGATCCACTCCCGTCAATGTCGACGGCGGCCTGAAGGCCAAGGGCCATCCGATCGGGGCCACAGGGGTTTCGATGGCGGTCGAGATAGTGCATCAGCTTCGAGGTGAAGCCGGCAAACGTCAGGTCCCTGGCGCCGATGTCGGCCTCACGCACAACGTCGGCGGCATTGGACAGTACACTTTTGTACACATCTTTCGGAGAGAATGAAAATGTTCAAGTGGTTTGGAAAAGTGAACTACTCTCCCTACACGAAAGTGTCGGAGTTTGCAGACCATCTCAAGGATGGCTATCTCATGGGGTCACGATGCAAAGCCTGCGGGTACAGGTCCTTCCCTCCAAGGGCTGACTGTCCCGAATGCCTCAGCGCTGATTTCGAATTCGTCGAGATCTCAGGCAAAGGGACCGTGCACACCTTCACCAGAATCTATGCCGCGCCTTCCGGCTTCGAAGATGTGGCTCCATATACCGTAGGCGTCGTGGATCTCGAGGACTCGGGGCGTCTCCTGGCGTGGTTTGGCGAGAGCATACCTGAAGACCACATCCGCATCGGTTTGGAAGTACAGGTCGTGCCGCGGATATTTGAGGAAACAGAGGAGATCAAAGTGTATTACTCTCTGGAAAAGCCCGGCACCACATGGACCCGATCCCCAGTAGTCAGTAGCCAGTAGCCAGTCGCCAGGAGGCATCTGCCTACCTGCTGTACTTATGCTGTACTTATTAGCCTCTGGCCTCTGGCTACTGGCGGCTGGCTACTGGCTACTGCTTGTCGGCTAATGAATTGATGAGGCCATTGACGAGGCGGCCAGTCTCTGCCGCCACGTTCATAACATCGTCCAATTCAGTCTTCTCCAGATAATCGAGCCTACGGGCTATGAGCAACTGAGTTTCAGCCTCGCTGAGCGACCCGTGGGCAATCGACAAATGATGCAGAAACTCCCGTTTCGATCTCCGTCCCTGGCCTTCAGCTATGTTCGAGGGTACGGAAACGCCCGACTTTCTGAGTTGAGCGGTCAGCCCGTAGAGTTCCTCTCTCGGGAACTTCGCTGTCACTTTGTAGACCATGATCGCCAAATCCATGGCTTTTTGCCATGCAATCAAATCCCTGTAATCCTTGCAAACCACCAATCACCTCCCACAATGGGCAGTTGCCAGTAGCCAGTTGCCAGTAGCCAGCAATCAGTCACCAGTGGCGAGGAGGCTGCCTAGCTGCTGTACTTACTGGCCTCTGCCAACTGGCTACTGGCAACTGGCCTCTGGCGACTGGCCACTGACTACTGCAGTTTCAGGATGCGAGCGGCGTTCCCGTACAGGAGCTTCTCAATAGATCCCCGGGACAGAGGAAGTTTTTCAAGCAGATCGATGTTGCTGCCGATGCTTTTGATCCCCGGCCAATCGGACCCGTAAACAAACTTATCAATGTTCCTCTCCATCTCCGGAAAATAAGTCAGCAAGTTCTTCGGCGGGAGGCCTGAAATCTCCAAATAGAGGTTGGGATGAATCCGCGAGAGAAAAAAGGCCTGATCGTACCAAAAACCCCGGCCGCTGTGTGCCATAAGAAGGATCAGGTCTGGGAAATCTGTCGCCACATCATCGAGATGGATGGGCTCGGCATATTTGATTTTTGAGCCTCTGAATATAGAAGACCCCGTATGCACCAGCACAGGCAACTGGAGTTCTTCGGCGACGTCATAGATCGGATACAGCTCACGGTCATTGGGGTAGAAGTAGTTATATGACGGGTAAAGCTTCAATCCTTTGGCGCCCATGTTGATGTATCTTTTGAATTCGCGCCCGGGATTGCCGACCAGCGAAGGGTTGATGGTGCAGAAAGGGATGAAGATGCCTCTGCCCTGACAGAATTCCAGCACGTACTCGTTGGAAACCACGCCGGTGGTGATCGGGCTTATCTCAGGCAGGATAACGGCTCTTTCGATGTTTTCTCTCTTGAGGTAAAGCGCAAATTTTTCGGGATCGGTCATCTCTTGGTAACGATCATAAAACTCCGAGCCCGATGCTTTCTGGTAGGCGTGGACCCATTCCTTCCAGTGCTCCTTCCGGCCGATGTGGACATGAAAATCGATCACCTTCAATTCGCTCTCCTCACTGGGGCAATCCACCTGCGACGATAGCCGAGGCCGGTCGCCAAGTCAATCGGGCAAGCAACTCCGGATTCAAAAGACAAGCCCTGCTTCAGTAAGCGACCACGCGTGACTAAATGCGTGGCTTTGGCCTGCCTCGCAAAGCAAAGCGATTCCGCGATACCCTCGGTATCGGAATCGGTATCGCAATCGCTATCGGAGTCGCTATCGATATCCTATCAGAGCCGACGGCAATGCGGCGAATTCACGATCTACATCGTTTTCGATACCGATTCAAACGCAATCAGGCCGGTTTTCAGGTCCTCCCTGAGTTTACCTCGTTAGATCCAAACGGCTTCGGTTGGAGCGAGCCCGGTCCACCGCTGGCCCCGATCTTACCCCGGTCTGCGGTCTGCCGCAGTCTAGCCGAAATTTGCTTGACGGCACGATCCCGAATGATTAATATGGGTGCAGAAAACAGTTCGAACGTTCGATCGGACAAACATGCCGCTACTCGAGAGCACATGCAAACGGAGGGCCGCCTTTGACAGCAAGAGGCAACGTCTCTTGAGTGCGGCGGCGCGCATATTCTCCAAAGAAGGGTATGACCGTTCGTCCATGAGACAAATCGCCGCCGAGGCCCACCTCAGTCTTGCCGGAGTCTATCACTACGTGGCCGGCAAGGAAGAACTGCTGTACTGGATCCAGCTCGACACCTTCGAGTCGTTGCTTTCCGGCCTTCGGAGCAGCCTGGAGGGGATAGTAGATCCACGCCAGCGGCTCGCGGCTGCGGTGCGCAACCACGTGCGCCATTTCGGCGAACACATGCAAGAACTCAAGGTATGCGCGGAAGAGCTCGAGACGCTCGACGGCAAGGCATATGAAGAAGTCTACAACCGCCGGCGCGCCTACTTCGAAGCGGTTCATGCTTTGGTAAGGGATCTGAAACCAAGGCAAGGCACGCATCTTAGTTCATGGCTGGCCACCGCAAACCTGTTCGGCATGCTGAACTGGTTCTATCAGTGGTACAGGCCAGAGCGGAGTTCGGTAAGCCTTGACGAACTCGCGGCGGAACAGACCTCTCTCTTTCTCAATGGGTATGCCGCCTCCAGCGACGAAAAGGGAAGACGCCAATGAGGTACGCAGAGACAGGGTTCAATCTGGAGGTCGATCTGACCCGCGGGAATATCGAGCGGGTGGCAACGGACCGGCGGCTGACCGAGCTGCATCTGGGGGGACTGGGAACCAATGCCAGGATCTTCTGGGACAGAGTGCCGCCCGAGGTGGAGCCTTTCTCTCCCGAGAATCTGCTGATATTCGGCACCGGTCTTCTTGTCGGCACTCCGGCTCCGGGCTGCAACCGCACCGTTGTCTCCGCGATCTCGCCACAGAGCGGCTTGTTCGGATTTTCGATGATGGGCGCTTTTTGGGGCCCGGAGCTGAAGCATGCCGGCTACGACAAGGTGATCATCCGCGGAAGGTCCCCCAAGTTGGTTTACTTGTGGATTCACGACGACCATGTGGAGATCCGCGATGCTTCCCATTACCGAGGTCTGGGCACGCTCGAGAGCGCGGAACTCATCCGCCAGGAACTGGGGGAGCCGAATGCCGCGGTCGCCTCGATCGGTCTGGCCGGTGAGAACAGGGTCTACTTTGCTTCCATCGAGCAGGGCCGGTCGAGCGCCAGCCGGCTCGGCTTGGGCGCGGTCATGGGGGACAAGAACCTGAAGGCGATCGCTGTTCGGGGTTCGAAGGACATCAACATCGCCCGCCCGGAGGAGTTCATCAAGATCAGCAAGGAGGCACTAAGCTACATTGAGCTCCGGGAGAAGAACCCGATCAAGGGGGTGATGCCGATTCTGGCCGGGCTTGGCTCGCCGCAAGAGATGACGGTGCCTGACGAGAAGTGGCACACGGAGAACTTCGTCTGGGGCAATGCCCGCGTCCGCAGGAAAGACTTCTGGACCGAGGAAATCCAGAAGGGCTGGACGAGCACCATGGAGCGCATGCGGAAGCGGCTGCTGAGCTGCCACAACTGCCCAATGAAATGCGGCGCCGCCATTGCCGTCGACACGAGATTCTGCTCATACATGATGAAGTGCTTCTCAAAGCTCACGTACACGATGGCGGCCTTCTCCGACCTGGAGTTCGGCTTGAGAATCGCGCAGAAGGCCACGGAACACGGCGTAGACGCCTTCTCCGCTCCGCAGACCATGGCCTTCGCCCTCGAACTCCTCGAAGCGGGCATCTTGACCGCTCAGGACATGCCTGGACTGCCACCAGACAACGAAGGGAGGTTCTACTGGCTGCTCGACAGGATCGTGCGGAGGGAGGGGATCGGCGATGTCCTGGCCAACGGCACCTATTGGGCGGCGAAGCAGATCGGCAAAGGCGCCGAAGAGTACGCGCATAACAACATCAAGAAAACCGAGCAGCTGCCGCTCAAGCTGGGGATGCTGAATCCCATCTACTTCCTGATGTACTGTACCGGCGAGAAGGCCAACATCACGCAAATCGAGGGGAACTTCCCGCAGACGCCCTTCCAGACCAAAGAGGAGCAGGAAGCCTTCGTCAAGGACTGGGTGCACGTTCCGGACGAGAGATTCAAGCAGTGGTTCCTGGAGTGGGAGCTTCGCGGCGAGAAGTCGATTCCCCTCTATCCGCCCATAGACGCAACCTGTGAGATCGTGAACTGGCAGGAGATGATGCACTACATCGACGATAGCACGGGGATGTGCGCCGGGTTGTCGTCGTTTCCCTACAAGCCTCCGTTCCATCTCCACAACCTGCCGTCCTTGATTTCGGCGGGGGCGGGCCTTGATCTCGACGAGCCGGGATTGGTACACCTGACCCGGAGGAACCGAAACCTGGTCAGAGCAAACAATATCCGGAGAGGTCTGAGACGGGAGGACGAAAAGCCACCGGAAGACCACTGGAAGAGGAGGTTCCCGGAGCTGGAAGCCAAGCTCTTGGATGAATACTACAAGTTCAAGGGCTGGAATCGGCAGGGCATACCGACGCGCAAGACCTTGCACGAGTTGGATCTGGATTACGTGGCAGAGGACTTCGCGGCCAGAGGGATCTCGACGGACGAAGAAGGAAGCGCCCAGTGACGAAGGCGAAGAAGAAGAGAGTCATCAAGACCATCGCGATCGATGCGGACAAATGCAACGGCTGCCGCGGGTGTGAGGTGATCTGCTCGGCGTTTCACTCCGCGCCGCAGTACGGCAGCACCAATCCCGCGCGGTCGCGGATTCGCATAGTCCGCGATCCGCTGGCGGACATCTACATCCCCGTGTTCGGCGGGGAGTACACGGCGGCCGAATGCACGGGTCGGTCCGAGTACACGATTGACGGAAAGAAATACGATGCATGCGCCTTCTGTCGGGCTTCTTGCCCATCCCGCGACGCCTTCAAGGAGCCGGATTCCGATCTGCCGCTGAAGTGCGACATGTGCGTGTCTGATCCGTCGCTCAAGGAACCGATGTGCGTGCAGTGGTGTTTGGCGGGCGCGCTGACTTACATAGAGCGGGAAGAGGAGGCGGAGGAGGCGGAAACCGTGGAGGAGTTGGACGCGGGACTCGCGGCGCTGGCCGACAAACACGGCTGGCAGAAGCTGGTCGACGCCGTGAGCAGAATATCGAAGAAGCAATAAAACAAAAAAACGCCACGGATTCCACGGATTACACAGATTCAAAAGACCTCGTGAATCCGTGGGAGTCCGTGGAATCCGTGGGGTCTTTGTTTTTAAGCGGGATTGGTGAACACCGTGGAGACTGTCGTTCCGCTTGCGGAAATCGTCGGTGAGATCAGGGAGGCAGGTGGGGAGGCCTTCAAGTACTGCTACCAGTGCGGGAAATGCGATGTGGTCTGCCCATGGAGCCGGGTGCGGCCCTTCAGCATACGCAAGATCATTCGGCAGGCCACGTTCGGCTTGCCCGAGATCGAACTCGAAGACATCTGGCGCTGCACGACCTGCGGAAAATGCCCGTCGCAGTGCCCGAGGGGAGTGGAGCAGATTGAAGTCGGCGTGGCTATCCGCCGGATCGCCACGCAATACGGGGTGTTCCCGGGTGCGGTGCGGGCGATGCGCGCCGTGGCGGGAAGCCTGGCCGCCGCCGGCAATCCGCTGAACGAGGAAAGAAGCAAACGGGACGCCTGGGCGGCCGGTCTGCCGGTGAAGCCGTTTGAAGAGGGGATGGAAGTGCTGTACTTCGTCGGCTGCTACTACAGCTACGACCCGCGGCTGAGAAAAGTGGCGGCGGCCACCGCCGAGATCCTCAACAAGGCCGGAGTAGATTTCGGGATTCTGGGGAACCGGGAGAGCTGCTGCGGCGAGAGCATCCGCAAGACGGGCAATGAGCAAGTGTTCAAGACCTTGGCCAGGGAGAACATCAAGGCCTTCGTCGAACATGGAGTGAAGAAAATCCTGGTTTCGTCCCCTCACTGCTACCACACGCTCAAGAACGAGTATCCCGAGTTCATGGTGAACTTCGAGGTCGTGCACATTTCCCAGTTCCTCGCGCAGCTGGTCGAGGAGGGACGGCTCGCCCTCAACAGGGAAATCTGCAGGAAGGTGACCTATCACGATCCATGCTACCTGGGACGGCACAACGGGATTTACAAAGAACCCCGAGACGTCTTGAGGAAGTTGCCCGGATTGGAGATCGTCGAGATGGCCGATTCCTTTGCCAACAGCCTGTGCTGCGGAGGCGGCGGCGGCCGGATCTGGGCGGAAACGCCGAAGGCGGAGAGATTCGCCAACCTCAGACTGGCGCAGGCGAAGGAGGTCGGTGCGGAGGTGTTGGTTACGTCGTGCCCGTACTGCATTACCAATTTCGAGGATAGCCGGCTGGCCCTGGAGGATGGCGGCGCGCTGGAAATCAAGGACCTCACGGAACTCGTCCGGGAATCGCTTGACGGAAGTGAAGGACAGCGCCTGGATGGCACGGCTCCGGCCTGCCCCGAATAGCGGGCCTAACCGAAGCAATTCTCGGGGTCGGTATCGGGATCGGGGTCGGTATCGAGATCGCTATCGGATCGGTGTTGATCGAAATCCTGAGCCCTGTTGGTCCGACATTATTTCGAACCCCGATACCGATTGCGACCCCGATTCCGATTCCGACGCCGAGGGTTCTTGGCTCTTGTACGGAGGCATGACGACCCGCATGGCTCACCGGAACGGCCAAGCCTTTCAGGAAGACACGGCCAGATGCTGTGGCTTCAGATTGAGTGAGGGAACGCCATGAAGGCCTCCCAGAGCGGCGTCGGAGATGTCATGGTCGTCGGCGGCGGGATCAGCGGCATCCAGGCCGCGCTCGACCTCGCGACGTCGGGCTACCGGGTATACCTGGTCGAGAAGGCGCCAACGATCGGCGGGAAGATGGCCCAACTCGACAAGACCTTTCCCACCAATGACTGCTCGATGTGCATCGAGTCGCCGAAGTTCATCGAGTGCGATCGGCACCCGAACATCGAGATCCTGACGTACACGGAGGTCGAGAGCGTCGCAGGCGAGGCAGGGGACTTCGAGGTCACGGTAGTCAAGAAGCCTCGGTACATCAAGGAAAATGTCTGCACGGGCTGCACGGTCTGTACGGAGTATTGCCCGTTGCGGATCCCGGACCCCTTTAACCAGCGGTTGTCGAACAACAAGGCCATCCACATCTACTTTTCGCAAGCCGTGCCGCTGGTCACTTATATCGATGAGACGTGCCTTTTTCTCCAGGACAAGACGTGCTCGATCTGCGCGGGTGTCTGCAAGCATCACGCGATCGACTTTCAACAGAAAGCCGAGAAGCAGGTGATCCGGGTGGGGGCGATCGTGCTGTCTCCGGGCTACGACGTGTTCCGTCCGGAGTTGCGGGGCGATTATGGCTACGGGAAGCTCGAGAACGTGGTGACCAGTCTCGACTTCGAGCGGCTGCTGTGTGCGACGGGACCGCACGAAGGCGAGATCCTGCGCCCGTCCGACAAGAAGCACCCCCGCAGGATCGCCTGGATTCATTGCGTCGGTTCACGGCAAGTGCTCGAGGGAGGGCACAGCTACTGTTCGGCGGTCTGCTGCTCATACATTCAGAAGCAGGTGATCCTGGCGAAAGATCACAACGCCGACACGCAGGCGACCATTTTCCATAACGACATCCGGTCATATGGGAAGGACTTCGAGCGGTTCTACCAGCGGGCGGCGAGCATGCCCGGGGTCGAGTTCATCCGGAGCTATGTGGAAATCGGACGTGAGATCTTGGAAACGAAGAACGTGACGATCCGGTACGCCACGGATGCGGAGGGGGTGAAAGAGAAGGAATTCGACCTGGTGGTGCTGGGAGTGGGGTTGGGCCCGCCGGCCCAGGCGAAGCGGCTGGCGGAGCAGTTCGGCATCGAACTCAACGAGCACGGGTTCTGCAAGACCAACCCGGCCAATCCGATCGAAACCAGCCGGCCGGGGATCTTCGTCAGCGGCGCGTTCCAGGGGCCGATGGATATCCCGGAGTCGGTGGTGACCGCCAGCGGGGCCAGCGCGATGACGGGGGCCCTCCTCAAGTCGCGGCGGGGCAGGCTGGCCCGGGAGCGGGTGTATCCGGCGGAACGGGACGTCACGAAGGAAGACGCGCGCGTGGGCGTCTTCGTGTGTCACTGCGGCGCCAACATCGGCCGCGTCGTGAACGTGCCCTCGGTGGTGGAGTATTCGAAGAACCTGGACCACGTCGTTCACGCGGAGGACGGGCTGTTCGTTTGTTCTACGGACGCGGCCGAGAAGATCGCGAACACGATACGGGAGAAGGGGCTCAACCGCGTGGTGGTTGCCGCCTGCACGCCGCGGACCCACGAACCGCTGTTTCGCGACACCCTCCGCGAAGGGGGAATCAACCAGTACTTCTTCGACATGGCCAATATCCGGGAGCATTGCTCCTGGGTCCATTCCAAGCAGAAGGAGGAGGCCACCCAGAAGGCCAAGGACATCGTGCGGATGTCGGTGGCGCGAACAGTCCATCTGGAGCCGCTTGAGGAATTCGAGCTGCCGGTCAACAAGACGGCGCTGGTGGTTGGCGGAGGTCCTGCGGGGATGACGAGCGCGCTGAGCCTGGCCAGCCAGGGATTTGAGGTCCACCTGGTGGAGAAGGAGAAGGACCTGGGGGGCATGGCGCGAAGGATTCTGACCACTCTGGAGGGGCTGGACGTTCAGGCCTACATGAGCGAGCTGATTCGCCGGGTCTACCAGCACCCGCTCATCCACGTGTCTCACGAGGCGACCATCACGGATGTGTCGGGCTACGTGGGCAACTTCGTCACGACGGTGAAAGCGGAGGGTCAGGTCAAGGCGATCCGCCACGGGGTCGCCATCCTCGCCACGGGGGCAGCGGAGTACAAACCTACCGAGTACCGCTGCGGCGAGGATGAGCGGGTGTGGACTCAGCTCGAGTTGGAGGAGCGGATCGCACGCGGAAATGAACGGCTGGCGAATGCCAGGAGCCTGGTGATGATCCAGTGCGTCGGGTGCCGCCAGGAGGGCCGGAACTACTGCTCCCGTATCTGTTGCAGCCAGGCGTTGAAGAACGCGCTCAACCTGAAGAAGCAGCGTCCTGATCTGGACATCACCATCCTGTTTCGGGATATGCGCACCTACGGTTTCAAGGAGGACTATTACCGCAAGGCCGCAGACAAGGACGTCAAGTTCATCCGTTGGGAACCGGATGGTCGGCCCGAAGTGCAATCGGAAACAGACGACGAGGGCAGATCGGTCCTGCGGGTCACCGTGCCCGATCCGATCCTGGGCCAGAGACTCGCCCTGGATGCCGACCTGTTGATCTTGTCGGCCGCGTTGATTCCATCGGCGGGAAGCCAGGAAGCGGCCCGGCTGTTCAAGGTCGCCAGCAACCCGGATGGGTTCTTTCAGGAAGCGCACGTGAAACTGCGGCCGGTCGACTTCGCGGCGGACGGTGTTTTCCAGTGCGGGGCGGCGCATTACCCCAAGCACCTCGCGGAGGCGATCAGCCAGGCGTACGGGGCGGCGGGAAGGGCGGTGACGCTGCTCTCGCGCGACACGATCACGGCCTCCGGCTCTGTCTGCCGGGTGAAAGAGGAGGAGTGCGTCTCGTGCGGCGCCTGCATCGCGGTTTGCACCTATGGCGCGATCGAGTTCCGGGAGACGCCGGCCGGCAGGAAGGCAGTAGTCAATGCCGTGCTCTGCAAGGGAGATGGCCTGTGCAACGCGGTGTGCCCGACTTCGGCGATTTCGCTGAAGCACTACACCGACCAGGAGCTCTTCAGCCAAATCGACGCGGCTGTGGAGGAGAATGAGCCCGGATTCCTCAGTTGAAGCGGCCACATTGTGGAGCAGTTTCGGGATCGGAATCGGTATCGGGGTCGGAATCGCAATCGGTTTCGAAAGGAGACGGATGACTTTCGGACATGAGCAACTGGATGTCTACCGCGCTGCCATCGAGTACGTCGGGTGGGCATTTCGCGTATGTGAACGGTTGAAAGCACATCGAACCGCCAAAGACCAGCTACTTCGGGCCTCACAGTCTATTCCCCTGAACATTGCAGAAGGAAACGGCAAAGCGACCGAAGGTGAGCGGAGACGCTTTTTTGAAATCGCACGGGGATCGGCTCTCGAATGTGGGGCCGTTCAAGACGTATTGGAAGTATGCGGAGCTTTATCACCGGCAGAGAACGCCGATGCGAAAAAACTCCTTGACCGAATTGTTGCCATGCTGACAAGACTCGGACAGCGTGGCTATACAGCTTGGGAAGCATCGAACACGTACGGCAGGGAAGGAGTCGAAAGCGATTCCGATACCGATACCGATTCCGACCCCGACAGCGATCGCAATACAGGCTAGACGAACTTCGCCGGTGCGCGAAGCAGGGGTCGTACCGGAACCCGATTGGATCGGCGAGAAAGCCCATGGAACATGATTTTCAGCCAAGGATGATCGGCATCATCTGCGACTGGTGCTGTTACGGAGGGGCGGACCTCTGCGGCGTCTCGCGTTTCCAGTATCCGCCGCATATCAGGCTGATCCGTGTGATGTGTTCGGCGAGGGTTGACCTGCTGCACATCCTGCGAGCGTTCTCAAGGGGACAGGATGGCGTGTTTGTCGGCGGCTGCCATTTTTGCGACTGCCACTACGTTACCAACGGGAACTTCAACGCGTTCAGCATGGTGCAGGTTGCCAGGAAGATCCTCGCATACCTGGGGGTCAACCCGGAGAGACTGCGGATTGAATGGGTGTCCGCCGGCGAAGGGATTCGTTTTGCCAACTTCATGAACGAATTCAGCGCGCAGTTACAGCAAATGGGGCCTCTGGGCAAGGCCGAGGGCATCGAGGAGAGCGAACTGAAGCGCAAGTTTGAAGCGGTGCGCCGGCTCGTCCCGTACATCAAGCTGGTGCTGACATGGAAGCTGAACGTGCTGGACAGAACGGAGGAAGCGTACCGCAAGTTCTTCACCAGCGAAGAGTTCGACAGGTTGTTTGAGGCGAGCATCGCGCGCAAGCTGGCGACGAGCCAAATCATGCTGCTGCTGCGAGAGAGACCGCTTTCCATAAGCGCCATCTCGGAACTCCTGCGCCTCAATCCGACGGCGGTCTCCGAACATCTGAGCGAGGCTTTGCGGCGGGGACTGGTGTGTTATGACGTGGCCGGAGAGCACTACAGGCGCGCCTGAGCGGAGGAGGAACACCGTTCCGGCAAAGTCCGAGAGGGACTTCGGAATCGGTATCGGAATCGCAATCGGCGTCGCTGTCGCTTTCGTCCCGCGAGTTCACGCGAATTCGCAATCTGGGCAACGATCGAGCACCATTCCGATAGCGATCCCGATGGCGATCCCGATTCCGACTTGATCGGTGGACTTTGCCGGAGCCCTGGGAGGAGGAAACAGGAGTGGATAGCACCAGAATCGCCGAGATCATAGAGAAGCATGGCGCCAAGCCCGCGTCACTCATTCAGGTCTTGCTGGAGATCCAGCACGAGAACCACTGGCTCCCGCGTGAGGCATTGCATGAGGTAAGCAGGAGACTGGACGTGCCGTTTAGTAAGGTATTGCAGATAACTTCCTTCTACAAGACGTTCAGGCTGGTTCCCCCGGGACGCCATTGTGTCGAGGTGTGTACGGGCAGCTCCTGCCATGTCCGTGGCGCGACGCGGTTGCTCGAAGAACTTCAAGACCTGATTCGTATCGGCTCTGGTGGAACGGACCCGGGCTCGCCCTTCAGTCTCGAAACCGGGGCTTGCCTCGGATGCTGCAACCTGGCACCCGATGTGATCGTCGATGGCAAGCATCAAGGCCGGATGACCCCGGCGCTGGTGCGAGAGGCCGTGGAGTCCTGCAAGTAGGGGAAGATCGTGCCAAAGATACGTTCAGCGATCGAATTGGAGGAATGCAGGTCGCAAATCCTGGCCGGCAGAGATCCTGCGAAGCCCGGTATCGCGGTGTGTGCGGGCATCGGTTGTCTTGCTTCCGCCAACGACGGTCTGGTCAAGGCGTTTGAGGCAGAAGTCAAGAGACAGGGTCTGGAGACAGCGGTCGACATCAGGGCAACCGGCTGCCACGGCTTCTGCGAGAAAGGGCCGACGACAGTGATCTACCCTGAGGAAATCTGCTACGTGGAAGTATCGCCCGCGGATGTCCCCGAGATCGTCTCCCAGACTGTGCTGGGAAAGAAAGTCCTCGAGCGCCTCCTGTACGCCGATCCCCGTACCGGTGAGAAGGCCACACGCCAATCGCAAATACCCTTTTACAGTAGGCAGAAACGGCTGCTGCTCGGCAACAGCACCCGGATTGACCCCCGAAGCATCGATGACTACCTGGCCGTTGGCGGCTATGCTGCTCTGTCCAAAGCACTGTTCGCGATGAGCGCGGAGCAGGTTCTGGCAGAGATAAAAAAAGCGAACCTGCGCGGCCGCGGCGGCGGCGGCTTCCCCGCCGGGGCGAAGTGGGAAACCGCCCGCAATGCCCCCGGAGACGAGAAGTACGTGATCGTCAATGCCCATGAAGGCGAGTTGGGGGCGTTCATGGATCGGGCCCTTTTCACGGGAAATCCGCACCTGGTGCTGGAAGGGCTGATCATCGGCGCCTATGCCATCGGGTCGCATCAGGGTTTCATCTACACCCGTCACGACAATCCGCGACTCAAGGAGAATATTGACCTTGCCCTGGCGCAAGCCGAGGAGTACGGATTCCTGGGCGAGAACATCCTCGGTTCCGGTTTCGACTTCAAGGTCGAGGTGCATTTTGATGTCGGCATATTCGTTTCTGGCGAATCCAGCGCCTTGATGAGGTCGATAGAAGGAAAAATCCCGGAGCCGAGAGCCAAGTACATACGCACTTCGGTGCGCGGCATCTGGGACAAGCCGAGCAACCTGAACAACGTGGAAACGTGGGCCAACGTGCCCCAGATCGTCAGCCGCGGCTCCGAATGGTATTGCGGCATCGGGACCGCGCGCAGCAAGGGAACGAAACTGGTGTCGTTATCGGGCAATGTCGTGAATACGGGGGTCGCGGAAGTCCCGTTTGGGACCACGATCAGGGAGATTGTCTACGACATCGGCGGCGGGATTCCAAACGGGAAAAAGCTCAAGGCGGTCCACTTCGGGGGGCCCATGGGAGGTGCCATTCCCGAGAGTCTCGTCGACACGCCGTTGGACTTCGACGAGCTGGCGAAGCTGGGGGCTGCCATAGGGGCGGGCAGCATGCTGGTGTTGGACGAGGACAGCAGGATGGTGGACATCGTCAGGTACTTCCTCAACTTCCTCTCCGAGGAGTCCTGCGGGAAATGCGTGCCCTGTCGCGAAGGCATCCGGCAGCTGCTGAAGGTTGTAACGCGAGTGAGCGAGGGGCGCGGCAGGAAAGGCGACATGGAGCTGATGGAGGAGATAGCCGAGGTTGCCGGAGCGGCGTCCTTGTGTGCCTTGGGCAAAGCCGCTTCCGGCCCGCTGCTGAGTACCCTGCGGTACTTCAGAGATGAGTGCGAAGCCCTGATCCGGCAGCCATGACGTCCTGTATGGAAGGAGGAGTACTGGGTAGTATCTGTTGCGAAACTGCATCTGCGGCCGCAGCCGCTGCAGGTTCCTGGCCCCGGAGGGGCCGAAAGAGAGTAGCCGGGGGCAAGCGCGAAGCGCGCAGCCCCCGGTAGGATGTTGCATAGCGATGAGCCCCGGCAGGGGCGAAAGTCATTTTCATGGGCCAGATTGTCTGTCGCCCGGGGCTCGGCCAAGCGTTTCGCGACAGAAACTAGGTAGAGGGAGCATGATCGGATGAGCGATGTGGTCCTGCAGATAGACGGAAGAACAGTCAAGGCAAAGAAAGGGATGACGGTACTGGAGGCGTCGCGGAGCGCCGGCATCTCCATTCCCACGCTCTGCTACCACGAGAAACTGCAGCCTTACGGCGGGTGTCGACTCTGCACGGTGGAAGCGGAGGCCCGCGGTTCGACGAAACTCGTTGCCGCATGCCTCTACCCCGTGGAGCAGGATCTGATCGTCAGAACGAGGTCGAAGAAGGTAGACAAGATCCGCAAGCTGATTCTGGAGCTTCTGCTGGCGCACGCGCCGCTGTCCGAAGAACTGCAACGTTTGGCCGGCGAGTACGGGGCAGACAGGGATCGCTTTGAGAAAGAACCGTCGTTCTGCATTCTTTGCGGCTTGTGTGAGAGATACTGTGCTGAGGTGAAGGGGAAGCATGCCGTTGGGTTCATCAACAACGGAACAAGACGGGAGATGGCTTTCATTCCGGAAATCGCGTCGAAGCATTGCGGTAGCTGCAAGGAGTGTTTTCCGCTCTGCGCAACATCCTATCTGCAGGCCGCGTTCGTACTCGTCGAGGGCTTGATGTTCCCCCAGTGAGGCTGACCCCCAACTGCCGCACCATGACGATTCCGGTAGCGCCGAGGAGTTCGCGCGCGGGCGCAGGCGTTCGTGGGCGCGGCTGATCAAGAAAGTGTACGAAGCCGACCCGCTGGTTTATCCGCGCTGCTCCGGCCCGCTGAAAATCATCAGCCTGATCGGCGACGGCACGGTGATCGAGAAGATCCTGCGCCACATGAAACTCTGGCACCGGCCCGAGCACCTGCCGCCGCGCGCTCCCGATCGATCCATCCAATATGATGCGGAAATTGCTGGATTCGAAGAGGCCAGCCCGTCGCCGGATGCGGTCGAGTGAGACGGCCCCGGCCTCCTCTCCGGCTCAAGGCGGCCGCCGTTGCCTCGGGAGCAGTGTGCCTGAAAGCGGCGCCGGCGCCGCGAGGGGGAGCGAGGCGAGACGTCGCGCCTCCCTCCCCCTCCCCGTTTTGCCGTCCGTCAGGCGCTTTACCCGACTTGGCAGCCGCTTCCCGCCTGAAATCGGGGATATTTCCCGATCCCCACTCACCCATTCAGGTCATCCTCACTCAGCCTCTCAAAAGCAATTGCTTATCATTTCATTTGGCAGCCGCCTGTTCTACCGGCACGGAAGCAACCAGATGATGGCTGTGCCGATTCGCACCTCCCCCACGCTTGAGGTGGGTGCTCCCGAGCTGCTCTTCGAAGGTCCGGTTCTGGGAACAACCTGGCTGGAGTACCGCTCGTACGACATCACGCGCGACGGGAAACGATTCATCGCATCCGGGAAGCTCTCTGAACCACGGCGCCTGGAAGTGGTCCTGAACTGGTTCGAAGAGCTCAAGCCGTTGCGCGGAAAACAAATTGCGAATGACCGTTGAGAAGGAAGCGGCCGGGCCGGTCCCGGGAGCCAAAACGGGGACTGTAATTGCATCCAGACCGACAAAGGTCGGGAAACGCCCCGCCCGCCGACTTCCGGATTCAGCCCGCCGTCAATCATTGGAAACCAGCTTCTTGACCCGTCCCACAGTTCCACATAAAATGTGCAACGCCATGAAGAACATTACTTTGAGTATCGACGAAAGAGTGCTGGCTGCGGTGCGCCGCTATGCCGCAGCGCGCGATTGCTCGGTTAACGGGCTCGTGCGCGACTTTCTCACCCGCCTCGCAGAAAGCGAAGACCGCTCGCGAGATGCGCGTCGGCGGATTCGACAGCTGAGCAAACGATCCAAAGCGCGCATCGGACGGATCTCTTGGAACCGTGAGACACTGCATGAACGTTGATTCTTTTCTGGATACCAACATCCTGGTTTACGCCGCCGCGGGAAGTGGCCCCGACAGGCTCAAACGCGAGCTTGCGTTGGCACTGATTGAAAAAGAGAATTTCGGCCTCTCCGCTCAAGTGCTGCAGGAGTTTTATGTGACGGTCGTACGGAAAATCCGGGTGCCGCTTCCCCCCGAGCTGGCGATCGAGTGGATTGAGCAAATGGAAGCCTTCCCGTGTCTCCCGATCGACTCCGGATTGGTCAAGATCGCGATCGAGACCGGCGTGCGATATCGGCTCGCGTACTGGGATGCAGCCATCGTGGCGGCGGCTGAAACATTGGGGGCCAGAACTGTCTACAGTGAGGACTTGAATCACGGCCAACAATACGGCTCCGTCCGGGTCTGCAATCCGTTCCGGGCTCTCTGAACCGGGCGGTTCGGGGTCTGGTCTTGAAAGTTGAATCTGGGCGCAACATTCAAGACCTGACCCTTCGGTTTCACCAGAACGGCAGCCTGTTCGCCTTGAGATCCGTATCGGAGGTGGTGATGATGCCGGGAGGTCGACTCGGGCCTTATGAACTGACCGGGCGGCTGGGCTCGGGCGGCATGGGTGAAGTGTACCGTGCCCGCGACACGCAACTGAAGCGTGACGTCGCGTTGAAGATGCTGCCGCCGGACCTGGCGCTCGACCCGGACCGTCTCGCGCGCGGGCCTGTCCCGCTCGATGAGGCGCTCGGGCTGGGGCGCCAGCTTGCCGACGCGCTGGAGTACGCGCACGAGCGGGGCATCGTCCATCGCGATCTCAAGCCCGCCAACATCAAGCTCACGCCCGACGGCGAAGTAAAGGTGCTGGACTTCGGCCTCGCGAAGGCGCTGGTTCCGGAGGCTGTAGCGGCGGCCGCAGTGGATGCTTCGCCGACGATGACCGGCCCAGCCGTGACGCGGGCGGGAGCAATTCTTGGAACGGCAGCCTACATGAGCCCCGAGCAGGCGCGCGGGGGAGCTGTGGACAGGCGCACGGACATCTGGGCATTTGGAGCCGTGCTGTTCGAGACTTTGACGGGTCAGGTGTGCTTTGGAGGAGACACGGTCACGGATGTGCTGGCCGCCGTGATGCATGTGGACCCGGACTGGGCGAAACTTCCCGCTGAGGTGCCTCCGCGCCTGCGGAGCCTGTTGCGGCGCTGCCTGGCGAAGGACCGCAAGCTGCGGCTGCAGGCGATCGGGGATGCGCGCATCGAACTGGAGGAAATCGCAGCGGCAGCGCCCATCGAGCCGGACACAGCGGCAGATGCGTCGGTTGCCCAACGGCGCGCGAGATGGGCGTCTCTGGTTGCAGCGCTCTGCCTGCTGGCGCTCGTGGCGGGCATCACGATTGTATTGTCCGGCCTCTGGCCGCAGCCCCGCGCCGTTTCGCAAAGACCGCTCCGGCTTTCGATCATCCACACGGAGGGGAACGAGGTCGGCGCTCCCGCCATTTCGCCGGACGGCACCACGCCGTTCTGGTCGCCGGATTCGCGCAACCTCGGTTTTTCGCTGGCCTATGGCTGTTCCGTACGCCCGCAGACGGAGGGCCCGTGAAGCGACTGTGCATAGGTAGCAGCCGTGGAGGTGGTGCGTGGGGCTCCGATGGCACAATCCTCTTTCCGCGCCGCCGGGACCTTTGCCGCATCGATGCAAGCGGCGTTCGCGAGGAGATGTTGCCGCCTACTCACCCAGGGGGCGATTGGATGGACTCTTGGCCCAGTTTCTTGCCGGACGGCCGTCACTTCCTTTTTACAGCGAAGCAGTCGACAACGGGCGCCGAATCAAGCGACCAGGGCATCTACCTCGGGTCGCTGGACCCGAAGGAGGAGAGGCGGTGGCTCCTGCCGGACCGGTCGAGCGCGGTGTACGCGCCGCCCGGCTACATCCTGTTCGTCCGCGACGGGAAGCTCATGGCGGTGCCGTTCGACGCAGTTTCCGGGCGCGTAGACCCGAGCCAGCCTGTCCCGCTCGAGGAAACGGTGGTGGTCGATCACTTGGCGGACTTGGCTGCAATCAGTGCATCGGCGGACGGCATCATAGCCGTGCGGCCACCGCCCGCGCCGAATCTCCGCTCGGCATTCGACGGTATCAAGGGTGAACTATGTCTGGTCAATCGCGACGGGTCCGGTGCGCAGCGGGCCGGCGGCGTGAAGGACTTTAGCGAACGCATGGCGCTCGAGCCGGCCGGCCGGCGAGTGGCAGCGGCGGTCATCGATGCGCGCTCAGGAATCGCGGCCATCTGGCTCTTGGACATCAGCACAGGCGCCAGAACTCTGCTTAGCCCCGGCCAGGGCTCGACTGGGTGGCCCGTGTGGTCACCCGACGGAACCCGCGTCGCCTTCGGTTACCAGCCGCCAGGCATCCTGGACGACGTCTACGTGAAGGACCTCCGCACGTCCGCGACCACCGCGCTAGTAACAAGCACCGACGCGAGGGAAGACCCTGTGGCCTGGTCCCCAAAAGGCGAGTGGCTCCTGTTGTTCCGCAACGATCCCCAAACGACGGGGCATCTGTTGGCCTATTCGTTCCGGTCGCACACATGCAAGCCCTTCGTCGTTGTTCCCGGGGCGGCGGTGCTCGACGGCGTGTTCTCTCCCGACGGCCGGTACGTGGCTTACAGTTCGAACGAGTCCGGCCGATTCGAGGTATCTGTGACAACGTTTCCCGATCGGACCGCAACATAGCTTCTGACAACCGAGGGCGCCCGGGTCCTCAGCTGGGGAGGCCGCGACGGTCACGAGATTCTCGTCGGCACGCTTTCAGGAGATATCGCCGCCTACCAGGTGAACACGGCCGGCGGCACATTCAGCGCGGGGCCGCCGACGATCGTCATTCGCGACGTCGGGTCGGACGCGCAGTACGCGCGCGCGACGCCGGACCACTCGCGCATCCTTCTGCGCGTCAATCCGGAGGCGCACAAGGACAAGGGCGAAATACGCCTGCTGTTCGGCTGGGCAGAGAAACTGCGCGGCAAATGAAAAACTCGCGGGAGAATTTTCAATGGACATAAAAAGTGTATCGGCCGTCTATTTTAGTCCCACCGGTACCACTCAGAAAACGGTTTTGACTATCGCCGAAGGTACGGGTATTCCGTTCAGGAAAATCGATTTGACGTTGCCGGAACCCCGCCGGTCTTTTAAACAAACATTTGGCGAAGATGATCTAGTCATTGCCGGCCTGCCGGTCTACGTCGGTCGATTGCCTATGTATTTAGATGATTTCTTCGCCGGACTGAATGGCAATTCCACACCGGCAGTGGCTGTAGTGGTGTATGGAAACCGAGAGTATAACGATGCGTTGATTGAACTTAAAATGCGACTTGAGGAGCGTGGCTTCATAGTGAGGTCTGCCGCGGCTTTTGTCGCTGAGAACACCGGCAGCACCAAGATTGGCACCGGGCGCCCGGATGCAAATGATCTGGCTATTGCCCTGGATTTCGGCAAAAAGAGCGCCGAGTGTATCTGCGGGAATGTTTCCGGCAGGCTGGAAGTGAAAGGGAACTATCCTTTTACCTGGGAAGGTTACGATCCTAAAATACACACCGATCGGGTGCTTCCTCGGCTAGTAACTAATGAAAATTGCACACAATGCATGCTGTGTGCTCAAAACTGTCCGTGGGCAGCGATAGCTCCGGATGATAGCAAAAACAGGAATTACTCTAAATGCATGCTCTGCTACCGGTGCTTGAAAAACTGTCCCTCACAGGCTATTCAGGTCACCGGTGAAAAGTGGCTTTCATTTTTGCCCCAATTTGAAGCCATGTGCTCGAAGCGTTGTGAACCGGAACTGTTTTTGCCCTGTTAATAAAAGAGGTACCTGCAGGAGCTAGCATCACAAAGGGGGACAGTCACCAGTGTCCCAGGGGCAGGTGACTATCCCCTTACGTCTGCTCAGCTGAGGGCGGCAATCATTCTTGGCGCGGCCAGGCCCATTCGCATATGATTGTCCGGGGAGTTCGACCGAACAGCGCTAAATAAGAGGCCGTGACATGGCAGGGCGATTGGATCCGAGGCAGGTGGAAGTGCTGGACGAAGCCATGGCCGAAGTCCTGAGGCAAAAGCGGCCCCAGGACAGGCTGCGAATTGGCTTCGACCTCTGGATTTCCGCGCACAAAATGCTCACGACGCACATCCGGCACTCTCATCCGGACTGGGACGAGAAAGCCGTGGAGCGGGAGGTTGCCAGGAGACTGCTGCAGAGGATGGAGCTGTTCTGAGCTCCTGGCTAATTATGGCACTCGCTCCAGGCACCAGACTCGGTCCTTACGAGATTGCGGCTCTGATCGGAGCTGGCGGGATGGGTGAGGTCTACCGTGCGCGCGACACGCGCCTCGGCCGCCTCGCCGCTATCAAGCTCATTAGCCCTGCACAAGACGTGGACGCGCGCGCCCGGCTCCTCCAAGAGGCGTTCTCGGCGGCCATTCTCAGCCACCCCCACATCTGTACGGTCTACGACGTCGGCGAGGAGCAGGGCTGCGTTTTCGTCGTGATGGAGCATGTCGAAGGCAAGCCGCTCAACGAGGTCATTCCTCGTGATGGGCTCCCAGTCGAGCAGCTCTTCCGCTACGGGCTCCAGATCGCAGACGCCATCGGGCACGCACATGACCGCGGCATCGTCCATCGTGACCTGAAGAGCACGAACATCATGGTCACGCACGACGCGCGCCGCGCGCCCGACGATCCGCTCCCTGGCGGTGCTGCCGCTCGAGAACCTATCGAACGAGCCGGAGCAGGAGTACTTCGTGGAAGGCATGACCGAGGCGCTGATCGCCAATCTGGCAAAAGTGCGGGCTCTGCGGGTGATCTCGCGCACCTCGATCATGCGCTACAAGGGCGCACGCAAGCCGCTACCGGAGATCGCCCGCGAGCTGAATGTGGACGGTGTGATCGAAGGATCGGCGCTGCGGGCGGGCAATCGCGTGCGCGTCACGGCGCAGCTCATCCACGCGCCCAGCGACACCCACCTGTGGGCGCAGAGCTACGAGCGCGACCTCGGCGATGTCCTGAGCCTGCAGAACGAGGTCGCGCGCGACGTCGCAGAACGGATCCAAGTGGTGCTGATGCCTGCTGAGGACGCAAGCCTGGCAAGACGCCGCGCGGTCAGCCCCGAAGCCTATAAGGCTTACTTGAAGGGGCGCCATTACCTGAAGCAGTGGACGGACGAATCCTTGAGGAAAGCCGTCGATTGCTTCGAGGAAGCCACGCGGCACGATCCGGACTGGCCGCTGGGCTACGCAGGTTTGGCCGAAGCTCACGTCTGGCTGCTGTCGGGATTGGAGGTTTACAAAAGCCAGGACACGGCCGTGAAGGCCAGGATTGCAGCGCGCCGGGCACTGGAGCTGGATCCAGCTCTGGCCGAGGCCCACGTATCCCTGGCGCTCGTCGCCACCTATCACGACTGGGATTGCGACGCTGCCGAGTTCCATTTCCGGCGTGCGTTCGAGTCGGGCCCCGAATATGCGGACACTCATTTGTGGTACGCCTGGTATCTGACCTGCCTGCAGGGGAAGTTCGACGATGCGCTGCGGGAGCTCGACTGCGCGGAGAGACTGGACCCGCTCAGCATGCAAATCAGGCACGCAAAAGGCATCACATACTATTTCCGCCGTGAGTTTGACGCCGCGATCGAGCAGTTTCAGAAGGCCCTGGATTTGGAGCCGAACTTCGCGCTCGCGCACTACGACCTCGGCATCGCTCTGACGCAGAAAGGGAGTTACGAGGAGGCGATTGCCAGGTTCGAAGAGGCCATTCGACTTGGCGGACGCTCGGTGAATCATATAGGGGAGCTGGGCTTTGCGCACGCACGAGCGGGAAACAGACAAATGGCCCTGGAACTCCTTTCCGAGTTGCTGCAAAGGTCTCAGCAGGGGTACGTCGCTTCATTCTGGATAGCCCCGATTTACACGGGCCTGGGCGAGGCGGATGCCGCGTTCGAGTGGCTCGACCGCGCGGCGCGGGAGCGCGACGGCGCGTTAATCTATCTCCTGGCTCCGGAGTTCCACAGCCTCCGGCCGGATCCGCGGTTCGCTGCACTGCTGCGGAAAATGGGACTGGGACATCTGGCCGCCAAAGCGGCAACCGGTGGCGCGCTGTGAGACGCTGCTTCCCCGGTGTTTGGGGTCAGGTCTTGAAGGTTGAATCTGGCAGCAACATTCAAGACCTGACCCCCTCCCGTATTAAGTTTCCACGAAAGGAGGTCATCTTCAGATGAAGGCAGTCACTCAATTTGTTGGCACGCTGATTTTGGTTCTGTCAGCCAATTCCTTTATTTCATGTTCTACGAAACCTAACGATGAAGCAGTAAAGGACACGATTCGAAGCATTGAGCGGCAAAGACTGCGCTCTCTTGTGGAAGCAGATATGGTCACGGCTCGGCGACTCCATGCAGACGACTTCGAACTAATTACACCATCGGCAGAAATCTATTCCAAGGAAAGGTACATGAAGGAGATTGAGTCTGGCGTCTTGGATTATAAGACCTGGGATCCCGGGGAGATTACAGTCAGACTCTATGGTGACGTGGCAGTGATTCGATACGAAGACGTGCGTTTGGAGGTATTCCAGAAAGGGGCGCTTGCGCGGAGTGGCGTCGTTCGACATACCGATCTATATGAGAAGCGGAATGGTCAATGGCAGGTTGTCTGGTCACATGCGTCCGGTGGCAAGGGCTCATAAGCGTGCCCGCCATGAACGCATAACAGGTGGGGCTACGACGCTCACGTATAAATAGAGGATGCAACCGGGACGTGCTCGAAGGTCGACCGCCTCAGCACGAAAAGGAGGTTTCGATGTCTTTCGATGAGAACAGTCGGTGCATGAATCGGTGGCTCAAAGCGGTCGACTCCGGAGACGAAGCAGCAGTCTTCGCGCTAATCGACGAGCTGGTTCTCGACACTTATGTCCTGCACACCGGCGGCTCAACGCTTTCCGATCCCCGGGACGTCATGGGCCGCGAGGGTCTGAGAGAACACACACGAGCCGCGTACCGGACATTCGGCAATATGCAGCACATCGTGGAAGACGAGTTTGGGGACGACGACAGACTCGCGACCCGGGTGCGCTTTCGTGCCATTCACAAAGGCGAGTTTCTCGGCATTGCTCCGACGGGCCGCGTGATTGAGTGTACGATAATCTACATTCATCACTTCAGTGGCGGCAAGATTCAGGAATGCTGGCTGGATTGGGACTCGCTGTTGAGGCTTTCAGTGCAGCTGGCAGCGGCGTCGCAGGCGCAGCGAGCGTAGCACGGAGGAGTCATCTCTTGCCTGATCGAAAGCAAGGACCCACTATTTCCAGGGCTTGTTTCGCCGGTTGGGCAGATTGCGCCCGCTTCGGCCAAGTGGTAAGTGGCGCCGGGAGAGAACCAAGGCCGGCACGTGAGATCCTGAGCTAGGCCGGTTGCCTCGGGCCGTTTGCCGGGGGAGCGCTTGACTATAACTGTGGATAAGTGCACACTAAGTGCATGAATCATACTCTGGAAGGACTTCGAAATGCCGGTCAAAACGATCACCATTGATATGGAAGCCTACGACTTGCTCGCGGGGGAGAAGCGCCGCAATGAGTCGTTCTCCCGGGTCATAAAACGCAAGTTCCGGAGCGCCAATACCGCCAGAGTACTTCTCGAACGCCTGGACGAAGTGTGCTTATCGGAGAGCACGCTGAAAAGCCTGGACAAGATTGTGCGGGCACGAGCCGACTCTTTGGCGGAATCCCCAAAACTGTGAGTTGTGGAACCCGTGTTCCTCGATACCACGTTCTGCATTGATTTGATGAGAGAGCGGAAGCAAGGCAAGATCGGACCCGCTTCACGCAAGTTGGCATCTCTGGGAGAAACCCCTCTATATGCGTCTCTTTTCGTGGCGTGTGAACTGCATGCAGGGGCCAGAATGTCCAATAATCCTCAGGCGGAGTTGCGGAAGATCCAGACGTTGTCCGAGATCGTCGAGATTGTCCAGCCCGAGCGATCACTCGCCGTCGCCTACGGGGAGGCAGAGGCCTTCTTGCGACGGAAGGGAAAAGCCATTCCAACTATGGACCTGCTGATAGGTTTAACGGCCAAGCTTCATGGATTGCCGCTGCTGACCGCCGATGATGAGCATTTTCGCAGAATCCCCGGCTTGATCGTGGAGACCTACTGACAGGTCGGCTGTAGTTCCGCGGCGCCTGACCTACATTTCGACGCTCTTGAATGGCTCTGACCGGTACGCCGCAAACGGAGACGGGTCCGTATCTCCAAAGCGCTTCGCACCCGTTGGCGGCATGTCGCCCGCTTTTTTCTTGCTTCTGGCTTCTGTTTTCGAAACAGTGGAATGTTTCTGCGGTCCAAGAAAGCAAAAAAACAGAACATCAGCGTCAGGGGCCAGGCTGGAACCGGGGGACGAAGCGCTCCCACTCGGGGCGGATGCGGTCCAGCAGGCGCTGGAAACGGGGTTCGCCGCGCAGCGGCTCCAGCAGCGGGTCGACGTGGGCGAGCATCGGGTAATTGATCGCGCCGCGGTCAACCCAGTGCTCGAGTCAGTCGAGCGCCTTGTCGCGCTCGTTTACCATAGCGAACCACCCTGCAACCCACTCCGTGCCTTCCATGTCGTTCCATCCGTATTCCTTGAACTCCCCGGTGATCGTGCCAAGTAAGGCTTCGCGCTCGCCGAGCATGGCATGCTTGGCGGAATTCGCGATAGGGGCAAATGCGTCTTCGCTATTTTCGGCTACTGTTTCTTCCGCTAACCTGCAGGCATCCCCAATCCGTCCCGACTGGGCCAGTGCCTGTATCCGAAAAATTGAGCTGAGTCTCGAGGCAGGTTCGCGCCGGTGCATCTCGTCCAATACGGTAACCGCGCGGGCGAAGTCGGCATTGGCGATATGAGAGGTCGCCAATACCACCTGATTCGCCACTGTGAGCGGATCCGTGCGGATAAGCTTCTCCGCCATCGCCAGGCCGGCGTCAGGTTTGCCCATATAAAAGCTGTAGCAGTGGGATAACCAGAAGAGTGCATCGACCTCGCCTGGATTCGCGGCTACTGCATCTTCGAAAAGGCGGGTCGCTCTTGTCTGCCTGCCTGCATATCTTTCGAGCTTGGCAACGGCCAGGGATGCGCATTGCGGATCCAACTCCTGCACGCGGCGTGTATATTCCTTCGCTGCCTCGAGGGCTTTATCGCGCGGCTCAAAAAGAGCTTCGATTGCGTAGAAGTGCACGTGCGCCAGTCCCAGGTAGAGAAGTGGATGCTCGCCTAAACTGTCCAGCCCCTGTTGCAGAAGCCTCTTGGCTTTTTCATTGGAATCCTTAGTGAAATAAAGCAGCTCGTGGCGAGCCCGATGATAACAGTCGAGCACGCGCGCATCGGAAACCTGCCGGCCCGTCAGCTGCCGCTGCTCGGCCGGGCTGAGCTTCAGCCGGAGCGCATCGGCGATGGAGAGTGATACCTTTTCCTGGATATCGAATACATCATCGAGTGTGCCGGCGTAGCGCTCGGCCCAGAGATGCGCATCCGTAGCGGCATCGATCAGCTGCGCGGTGATGCGCAGGTTATTCCCCGACTTGCGCACGCTTCCTTCGAGCACATGCATCACATTCAGCAGCTGGCCAATTTCCCGGGTCGGCTTCTTCGTGCCCTTCAGAATCATCGCCGAGTTGCGCGAAATCACGCGCAGGCCGCGGATCTTCGACAGCGCTGTGATGATCTCCTCGGTCATCCCGTCGCAGAAATACTCCTGCTCCGCGTCGGAGCTCAGATTTGCAAAAGGCAGCACCACAATCGAGGGCGTGACCTGTTGCGCGGCAGCGTCGAGCCTGCCGGAATCGGGGCGCACCGCCGTGTGTCCGCTGAGCAGGCTTCTCAGGTGAAACGCTAGGTCGCTTGCCGACTGGAACCGCTCGCCCGGATTCTTCTCCAAGCAATGGGTCAGGATCCGGTTCAGCTCCGGAGTAACCTCGACTCCGGACACACTCACTTCCGGCGCCGGATCCTTGAGAATCGCCGCCATCGTTTCCGTCGTCGTCTCGCGAGCAAAGGCGCGCTTCCCGGCCAGCATCTCGTAGAGCAGGCAGCCCAGGGTGAAGATGTCGCTGCGCGCATCGGCTGCCTGGCCACGCACCTGTTCCGGCGCCATATACCCTACTGTCCCAAGCACGGTGCCTATGGCCGTTCCCGGATCCGTCACGGTCGTGCCCTCGGCGGCGCGCACCGCCTGTTCGACCCGCGCCAGGCCGAAATCGAGCACTTTCACGCGGCCGTCGGCGGTAATAAAAATGTTCTCCGGCTTGATGTCCCGATGGACGATTCCTTTGCCGTGTGCTGCGGCCAGTCCTTCAGCCACCGCGGCTGAGATCTCGACCGATCTGCGCCAGGGCAGCCGCTCGTGTTCGAACCGCTGGCGCAGCGTTTCGCCCTCGAGCAACTCGGTTACCGCATAGGTCACGCCTCCTTCTGTGCCGAAATCGAAGATGGCAAGGATATTGGGATGTGAAAGCGCCGCCAGTGCCCGCGCCTCGCGTTCGAAGCGGGCCAGCCGATCCGGATCGTCCGCCACCGTCTTGGGCAGCAGCTTAATGGCGACATCGCGGCCCAGCCGCTCGTCCCGCGCGCGGTATACTTCGCCCATGCCGCCCGCGCCGAGCGGCGAAACGATTCGATAGGGACCGAGCTTTGTTCCGATCATGGCCTATGCCTCGAACTCCTCCCACTCGCGCTTGACGCGCTGCATCAGCTTCGCGAATTGCGGGGTGCCGCGGATGTTCTGGAGCCAGGGATCTACTTCAGACAGGTACGGGTAATTGATCCAACCCTTGTCCACTGCGTGCTCCAGCCATCGAAGCGCCTCCACCGTGTCCCCGAGGAGGGCGTATCCTTGCGCAACTGTGTACGGCACCCAGTAGTCCTGCCATGCCGCGCCGGTCCATTCTTCCGAGACGGTCTCCAGCGCCTGTGTTCTGTTTCCACGCAGCGCATGCAGCATGAAGAGATTGACCATAACCGCGCAGTTGCCGGCATGTTCCTTCAGCATGGCTCCATTATGGGACTCGGCTTCATCAAGAAGCTGATTGGCCGCCAATCCCTGCACCAGAAACCAGCGGGCCAGGAAAGATTCCGGGTCCAGCCGATATGCGGCACGGCAGTGATCCAGCACAAGGTCGTACCGGCGCCCAGCCCAGGGATCGAGACACAGGCCTAAGTGGGCCAGGTAGGAAAGCGGATCGATCTTTCCCAAACGGTCGGCGAACCCTGTCGTAAACGAGGTTTTGCCCAACGGGAAGGAGGTAAAAAGCAACCAGCAAAGGGCATCAACCTCGGAATGGTGGATCTTCAGGGCCCTCTGCGCGTGTCGGAATGCTTGCTTCATCTGCCCGCGTGCCATCGAGATCGAGGACATCAGGGCGTGACCTTCGGCCAGGTCCGGCTCGAGTTCCAGGGCTTTAGCAGCGCAATCCTCGGCCTTGCGGTACGTCTCTTCATCCATCCGGATGCCGGCGTGGGCATAGTGCGTATAAACGCTTCCCAAACCGGCATACAGGAGCGCATTGTCGCCGACGATACTGAGCGCGTTCTCCAGATGCAAACGTGCACGATCCAGAGCGGCCTCGGTCCATTTCCAGATGTCCTGGCGGGCCCTGAGATAGGCATCGTACGCATGGATGTTGGTCAACGGCCGGTCTGCAATCCGCCGTTCCTCGTCCGGAGCGAGCTTCATTCTGAGCGCGGCAACAATGGCCCGCGATACCTCCTCCTGGATATCGAAGATCTTATCCAGGGTGCCGCTGTACTTGTTCGCCCAAAGGTGGACGTCGCCGGCTGCTTCGATCAACTGCGCGGTGATACGCAGGTTGTTGCCCGCCTTGCGGACACTTCCTTCCAGCACGTATCGGACCCCCAGCTCTGAGGCGATGGTGCGAATGTCCTTGCCGCTCCCTTTGAGCCGCATGGCCGATGTGCGGGAGATGACCCGCAACGCCCGCACCTGAGTCAGGTCGGCGATCACTTCCTCCGTCAGACCGTCGGCAAAATATTCATTCTCCGGATCCGGACTGATGTTTTCAAAAGGAAGCACGACAATCGACAACTGCTCCTGTGGCTGATCAGCCTTCGCCTGCGGTCCGGAACTCAACGTGCGCCGCAGACGCTGGAGATCGACCAGGACTTCCCTGGCAGTCTGATAACGTAGGTTGCAGTCCTTCTCGAGCAGCTTGTTGATGATCCGATCCAACTCCGGAGGGCAACCGGCATTCAGCCTCACCGGCGAGGTCGGCACCTGGTGAAGAATTCCATCGAAGATGAGGGCAGAGGTATTTCCGGTGAATGCCTGCCTCCCCGTCGCCATTTCGTAGAGCACGGCGCCGAACGAGAACAGATCCGTACGCGCGTCGAGGCGCTCGCCGCGTGCCTGCTCCGGCGACATGTATGCGATCGTTCCCAACGCCGCGCCGGGGCTGGTCAACTTCTCCTCGAGCGCATCAAGCGTCGCACCCTGTGACGCGTCCGCAGCATGCGCCGCTTCAGCAGGCGTCGACTTTGCGAGGCCGAAATCCAGAACCTTTGCCTGCCCGCGGGCGGTTACAAATATGTTGGCCGGCTTGATGTCCCGGTGGATGATTCCCTTCTTGTGCGCTGCATCCAGTGCATCCCCAATCTGCAATGCCAGGTCGAGCACTTCGTCTGTTTCCAACGACCGGCCGGACAGGCGGTTCCGCAGTGTCTGGCCCTCCAGCAATTCCATTACGATGAAGTGCCGGTCGTCTGCCGCATCGATGTCATGAATCGTGCAGATGTTCGGGTGGTTCAGCGCCGATGCGGCGCGCGCCTCTCGTTGAAAGCGTTCAAGCGCGTATTTGTCGTGCGAAAGCTCCTCGGGCAAGAACTTCAACGCCACGAGGCGGCCGAGTCTGGTGTCTTCGGCCTTGTATACGATCCCCATGCCGCCACCGCCCAGCTTTTCAATAATCCGATAGTGCGAAATGACCTTGGCGATCACGGGAGGAGACCTCCACAACGCGACAGCATCTGAATGCCATGATTATAAGTTGGCCGACGATGTCCTGGGTAGCAGAATCGCAGCAATCCTTCGGGTAAGAACCGACATGGCGAGCCATGAATGGGCTTCGCGGAGATGACTGCGCCGAGCCCGAGGTCGTCTGCGTGGTACAGGATTATCTCCCCGAACGGGACTTCGGGGGAGGGATCCTCGCCGCTGCGGCCGTTCCTATCAGCCGGCGATCGACAATTTGATCAGGGCACGTGCCTGCGCAAGAAGGCGGGGATATCGCGAGAGCTGCGCGTGACAGCGACAATTTCAATGGGCAAGCGGTCCGCGCGATATATGACAATGTAATCGCCGACCGGCCAGAACAGGAGGGGCCGGTCCTAAACCAGATCTTCACGCCGGTGTCCCATACGGGGCATGCCGGCGAGCTCATCGAAGGCTTCGAAGAGTGATTCCACCAAGCGGTCGGCAGCATCGATGTTGTCGTTCGCTATGTAGTCCCAAATGTCCAGTACATCCTGAGAAGCTTCGATTCCGAGGATGTAATCTCTCATGGGAGCTTCTTCCGGCGCTGCACGGATCGTTTTCGAAGTCGGGCGCGCAGCGAGCCTCCATCGACGACTTCTCCGCGGTCGAGCGCAGCAAGGCGCCTATCAAGCTCGTTGCGGAACTCGGCCAGCTGTGCGTAGCGGACTTGCTCATGCTCCTCCAAAAGGCGCAGGGCCTCGCGGACAACTTCGCTGGCAGAGTTGTACCGCCCGGAGCCTACCTTTTTGCTGACGAACTTCTCCAGTTCGGGAGTCAGTGAGACATTCATGGTGAGATCCTCTTTCCTATTTCAAAACATAGGATATCGGAAGATAACAATCTTTGTCAATGTTAGACATCAGCAGTTGGCAGGCTGGCTGGGTACTCGCAAACTGGCACGTCCCCTAGATACGGGCTTGTGGGAAGTTGCTTTGGATGACCAGCCACTTGGACGTATTACGGGCATGTCGGAAACTGTAGCCGGGCGAACCCGGCCAACATGAAAGGCAGGTTGGTTTCGCGACGTGCAGGCTCAGACCACCTGCTGTTCTTTGAGCCTGCGGATTTCGTCGCCCGAAAGACTGAGGAACTCGCGCAGGATTTCCTCGGTGTGTTCGCCCAGCAAAGGTGGCGGGCGCCGGATGCGGGGCGTTGCTTCCGAGTACTTCACCGGGATGCCCACGAGCTTGAGCTTTCCAATGGTCGGATGGTCCACCACCTCGACCATGTGGCGATGAAGCACCTGGGGATCGTTGAAGAGGCTCTCCATGCTGTTAATAGGGCCGCAGGGGATTCCTTCGGCGACGAGACTTTCCATCCACTCGTCGCGGGTCTTCTTCGTGAATTCCTCGGCCAGGATCAGCACCAGCTCCTTGCGGTGCTGAACCCGCAGGGCATTCGAGCCGTATCGCGGGTTCTCAGCCAGATCGGGACGATTTAAGACTTTGCAAAGCCGGAGCCACAGCTTGTCGTTGGCGGCGGCGACGGTGATGTAGTCGTCTTTGGCCTTGAAAGCCTGATAGGGCACGATGGACTCGTGGGCCGTGCCCCACCGGCGCGCCTTCTGGCCGGCCACGAGGTAGTTGCTTGCAATGTTGGCGAGGGCCGCCACCTGCGTTTCGAGCAGCGAAAGATCGATCCTCTGGCCCAGCCCCGTTTTCTCCCGCTGGTACAGGGCGGCCAGGATCGCGCCTTGTGCCATGATTCCGGTAATCACATCCGTGATGGCGACACCCACCTTCACCGGACCGCCGTCCTCCTCGCCCGTGATTCCCATGAGGCCCCCGACGGCGGACACCACCATGTCGTACCCTGTCCGATCACGGTAGGGCCCGTCAGGCCCGTATCCCGTGATCGAGCAGTAGATAAGCCTGGGATTGATCCCGCGAAGCTCGTCCCATCCCATGCCGAGCTTTTCGGCGACGCCGGGCGAAAAGTTCTCGACCAGAACGTCCGATTGCCGGGCAAGCTCCTGGCCGATCCTCTTTCCTTCCGGATGGGCGAGGTTCAGCGTCAGGCTGCGCTTGTTCCGATTGAGCGAAAGGTAATAGGCGCTCTCGCCGCCTGCAAACGGCGGGCCCCACGTGCGCGTGTCGTCACCGACACCCGGCCGCTCCACCTTGATAACCTCGGCGCCCAGATCTCCCAACATCATCGTGCAGTACGGGCCTGCGAGAATCCTGGAGATGTCCAGCACCACAATTCGCTCGAGCGGCAGCATCATCTGCACTCCTCCCAAGGCGGAAGTCTCAGCATGCGGCCGCCAGGAAGTTCTGGCGGCCGGCAGCTCTCAACAAAGAGCCTAGATTGAAGAGCCATTTTAAACGATCCGCGCGTTCGCGTGTGCTCAAAAGGTTGACCTCCCGGTTTCGCTGGTCGTAGAATGCTACTGCATCAATAGCCGGACATATCCCATTTGGCGCAGGAGCCGACGCATGACTGCTACAGTTAAAACCCAGATCAAAGAGGATGTTTGGATCCCGACCAGTTGCGGCCAGTGTTACTGCATGTGCGGGATCAAGGTGCGCCGCCAGGACGGCGTGGTAACAGAAGTGATGGGGAACCCGGATGCCCCAACCGGGCGGGGCCACGTTTGCGTCAAGAGCCTGGCTGCGCCGCATCTACTCTACGACCCTTATCGAGTGAATTATCCCCTCAAGCGAACGAATCCCCAAAAGGGGCTCGGCGTTGACCCGAAATGGGTACGCATCTCCTGGGAAGAGGCGCTCGACACTATCGTCAAGAAGCTGCAGGAATGCCGCGAGCGGGATCCGCGCGGGGCCTACTTCCAGGCGACCACCACGCAGGCATCCGAGATCCGTTTTGGGGTCATCGGCTTCATGAAGAGCTTTGGGACGCCCAACTACTGGGTTTCCGGCGGCGGGCTGCATTGCGGCAACGGCGCGCACTTCATGAACGGAATCATGCACGTGGCCTGGTCGGTCATCCCCGATTTCGCGCACTGCAACTACGCTTTGAACTTTGGTTGTTCCAAAGGGCACGGCGCGGGCCACGTGGCCGTTCAGAATGCGACCCAGGCCGCCGACGCCCGTTTCCGTGGGTGCAAGACGGTGGTCTTCGATCCCTTCCAGAGTGCACAGGCGTCCAAGGCGCACGAGTGGATTCCGATACGCGTGGGCACCGACGGCGCGCTCGCCCTGGGACTGATCAACTCTCTGCTCAACGAGCACGGCATTTATGATGCTGAATATCTGATGTACAAGACCAATGGCCCGTACCTGATCCGTCCCTCGGATGGGCGCTACATGCGCGACAAGGTAACCAACAAACCTCTTGTCTGGGACCTGGTCGACAACTGTCCCAAGGTCCACAATGATCCGTCGGTAACCAGAGTCGAGTACGAGGACGAGGCGCATGGGGTCGCGCTGACCGGCACTTACAAGGTCGATGGCGTGGACTGCCGTCCCGCCTTCGACCTGTTGAAGGAACACGTCAAGAAATACACACCGGAATATGTCGAGAAGATCACGTGGATTCCGGCAGCCACCGTCAGCCGCATCGCCAAAGAATTCGGCGAGGCGGCCGAGATCGGTGCCACAATCACCATCCAAGCCAGCAAGGGCCCCAAGAAGATCCCCAAACGGCCTGTGGCTGCCCACTTCTTCCGCGGCAGCCAGGGACACACCAACTCGGGCTGGACCTGTCTGTCCATCGACATGCTCAACCACATGGTCGGCGCGGCAGATACCTACGGTGGGGCACTCGGTCTTGGGGCAGCGGTCGGCAGCGGCTACGAGAAAACCGGAAAACCGTATCAGATACCCTACCCCTGTCCGGACGGCCTGCTGGTCGCCAAGACATGGGTTTACGACCATAAGCCTTATCCGATGCATGTGCCGAAGCCGCCGATCCGGCTGGACCTGCACGATATGTTCCCGACCTCAATCTATAACGCATTCACCATCACCAGCCCCAGATGGTTCGAGATGCTGGAGCGTTTCAAGATCCCTTACAAGCCGGACGTCCTGATCAACTTCGGCTCCAATTCCATCATGACGATGGGAAACGCGGAGACCGTGGCCGAAAACTTTTTGAAAAAATTCAACTTCGTTTTTTCATTCCAACTCTACGTCACGGAGTTCGAGGAAGCCGTAGCCGACATTGTGTTGCCTGATACCTGCTTTCTCGAGCGCTATACGCCTGCCGTCAGTTTCCCCTCGACTTTTTCTCACCCGCAGGGGGAGGACGACTGGGGCTGGACAATTCGGCAGCCGGTCATCGAGCCGCTGTACGAGCGGCGCGATTTCAACGTGATCATGCTGGAGATCTGCAAGCGCCTGGGTATCTTGGGCAAGTACTACAAGGGGCTCAACGATTCAATCGGCGTCCGCTACGGCGGAGAGATGGACCCGAAAAACAAGCTGGTGGAAGACGGCAGCGTCGAGCACTCCTGGGAGGATATATGCGACCGCCTGTTAAAGGATCGCTTCGGCGAGGAACACGGCCTCGAATATATGCGGAAGACGGGCGTCTTCACCTGGCCCAAGAAGAAGGAGGATGTCTACTGGAAGTGGTTCAATCCCTCCAGAGTGCCGGTCTATTTCGAGTATTTCATCGACTCCGGCGAGCAGATTGATACGCTGTGGAACAAATACGGCGGAAAGGACTTCTTCGACTTCGACTGGTCGCGCTTCAAGGCGCTCCCGGATTGGTATCCGTGTCCCACCCATACCGAGACCAATCCCGAATACGACATGAACACTTTCTACTGGCGCGCGGTCATGCACTGCAACTCGATGACGCAGCAGAATCCATATCTTGACGAGTGTTCGCAGGAAGACCCGTACGTCTATGCGATCCAGATGCACAAGGACACAGCCGGCAAGAAGGGCATTCGGGATGGTGACCACGTTTGGGTGGAGAACTCGCAGGGACACCGCGTGAAGGGTTGGGTTGCCCTGACCGACGGCATCGAACCTCATCATCTGGCCATCGCCGCGGTCGCGGGTCATTGGGGCAACTACATGCCCATCGCCAAGGGCAAAGGTGTTTTCTTCAACGACCTGGTCGAGATGGATCTAAGACACACCGATCCACTCACGTTCAACCAGGACATCTGCTGCCGCGTGAAGATCTACAAGGCGGACTAACATGACGTCTCGGAAATTACACAACCAGTTGATAGTAAATCGATTATCGTTACGCTTTTTCGGGTTGCCTCAAGGGGTCAAGGGATCAAGGAATAAAGGGCCCGAAATTGTTTCCTTCCCTTTGCCCCTTGATCCCTCTGGCCCTTTGCCCCTAAAGTTGGCGAGCGAAGCGAGCTGGGTTTCCTTAAAGGCGCTGGAGAATCGCTACGATCGGAGTATCAAATGCCACGATACGGAATGGTAATCGATCTCAAGAGGTGTTACGGCTGTTATGCCTGCGTCATGGCCTGCAAAACGGCGAACCACACGCCGCCAGGGGTTTTGTGGGCGCGGCTGCTCATGAGCGAAGTGGGAACTTACCCCAATGTCGTCCGGCAAGCCCTTCCGGTCCTCTGCATGCAATGCGAGGAGCCGTCATGCCTGGAGGTCTGTCCCACGGGCGCTACCATGAAGCTGGACAACGGGATCGTGATCGTAGACAAGGACAAGTGCATGGGCTGCAAGTACTGTATTATGGCCTGTCCTTACGGCTCGCGCTACAGCGTGGATAAGTGGGAGAGCTACTTCCCGGACGGGCTTCCACTCTCGCCGTATGAGGAGTTCACCAGGAAGGCATGGGTGGAGAAATCGGGAATCGGAGTCGCGACAAAATGTGATTTTTGCAGGGACAGGCTCGCGGCAGGCCAGGTGCCGGCTTGTCAAGAAGCATGCCCCGCGAAGGCACGAACCATCGGTGACCTCGATGATCCCAACAGCGAGGCATCCATCTTGATCAAGAAGTACCGGGGACAGGTGTTGAATCCAGAGTTGGGTAATGATCCCAAGGTCTATTACCTGGCCCCTAGATAACCGTGCATCCAGGGACAAAGGCCGGCTGTTCCGGGGCGTTTGTTATGCAAACAGGGACAAAGGGGCAGAGGGGCCAAGGGAAGGAAACGTGACCTCGGCCCTCTGTCCCTTTAGCCCTTTGCCCCTTAAGCGGGGCCCGAGGATCTTTCCCTTATCAAATGGTTGTGTGGTTTCCGAAACGTTAAAGCTTAATCGGAGAAGCGCCATGGATCCGAAAGTCAATGGCCAGCTGCAGCGGGAGTGGGGTTGGCCGATCGCGTCATACCTGTTTCTAGGTGGTGTCGGAGGCGGAGCGTACACTATCGCCGCCATCAACGGATTGATCGGAGAGAGCCTGCGACTGTCTACAACGGTGGGCCTGTGGATCGGATTCCCGGCTCTCCTGATCGGCACACTCTTCCTCCTTGCTGACCTGGGCTCACCCTTTCATGCCGTATTGGCCGGCCGGAAACCTGGATCTTCCTGGATCGCCCGGGGAACCTGGATCATCACCATCTTCATGATCCTTTCCTTTCTGCACCTGGTCCTGGATCAGTATACGAATGCCGGACAGTCGGCCGGCGGAAGCGCGCTCATCAGCGCCATCGCAGTCGCAGGAATCGTCTTCGCCATCTCGACAATGGCCTACACCGGCATCCTGCTCGCCGCTTCCCGGGGTATACCTTTCTGGCGCTCCGGGGTCGTTCCGGTGCTTTTCGTGATTTCCGCCGTGGTGACGGGCCATTTCGCGATCATGCTCGGCATGGCGCTTTTCAACGAGGGTCCTGTCACGCTGGCACCGTTGCGGACGATGGCCCTCGAGGCGGCGGCATTGGTGATCCTGGAAGTGTTGGCGATCGTGTTTTTCCTCCAGGCGGCCTATCAGCAGCCCGACTCGAAAGAGTCCGCGGAACGCATTTTGCGAAAGCGCATGTTTGTATTTGGATACTTTGTCCTGGGGCTGGCCGTGCCCCTGGTGCTGATGCTGATCGCCTATCGCAGCATGACCCAGCCCGGTGAAGGCATGGTAGCGCTAGCGATCGGCGCGCTGCTCGGCCTGGCGGGCGGATTGATCCTAAGACAGGCGGTACTGGTTTGCGGCACTCTGCCGACACTGAACATGGCGGGTTTCAAGTTCCGCCGGATCGCCCGACCTCGGGAACCGAAGCCCAGCATCGGTCTGCTCCCACCCCAATAAGGGTGTGGCGGGCCAAGCAGCCGGACTTCACGCAGGCGCTGCAGCAAGAGAGAGTGCCGTCGCTTTCGCAAACTTCTCGAGCATTACTACCCGCGTGAGACGGCAGATTCGCAGTTACTTCTCTCTGAGGACGACGAAGGTGCCCGCTAAAGAGAATAGACTGGCAGCTGCAAATCATCGGCGAAGACCGGCGGGTTATGAATTGATCCTGGCGGAAGTGACGGAACTGCTGGATCGCGCGCGGCGTGTCTCGGTCAGGGCCGTCAACTCCGTGATGACCTCCGTTTATTGGGAAATCGGGCGCAGGATTGTGGAGTACGAGCAACGCGGCAAACAGCGGGCCGCATACGGGGAACAGTTGCTCGATCGCTTGTCTCGGGATCTTGCCGCACGTTTCGGGCGAGGATTTTCTGTTCAGAATCTTCGCAATTTTCGATCGTTTTATCTTGCCTGGCCAATTCGCCAGACACTGTCTGGCGAATTTGAAGCATTACCCTCAGCGAAGCCGGCGTTAGTTTTCCAGACGCCGTCTGCGGAATCACTCGCCACTGATGCTGGAGCATTTCACCCAATTCGCCAGACAGTGTCTGGCGAATTGACGCCCGTGACGGAATGCCTCCAAACTGGGATGCCTCTCTTTTCGCTACCATGGTCGCACTATGTTCGCCTGCTTTCGGTGGAGAATGCAGAAGCGCGCAAATTCTATGAAGCCGAAGCTCTCCGGGGAGGCTGGTCGGTACGCCAACTAGATCGCCAGATTTCTTCCTTGTTTTTCGAGCGCACGGCCCTGTCACGAAACAAGGCCGCTATGCTCACAAAGGGCGCTCAGCCCAGGCCGGCAGATCATCTGTCTGCCGAGGAAGAAATTAAGGATCCCTTCGTTCTAGAGTTTCTGGGATTGAAGGATGAGTACTCGGAGACCGACCTGGAAGAGGCACTGATCCGGCACCTGGAGGCGTTTCTTCTCGAACTTGGCGATGATTTTGCGTTTGTGGGCAGGCAACGCCGCCTGAGAATCGGGGATGAGTGGTATCGTGTCGATCTGCTTTTCTTCCACCGGAAGCTCCGCTGCTTGGTGGTGATCGACCTGAAGCTGGGCAAGTTCAGCCATGCCGACGCGGGACAAATGCACTTGTACCTCAATTATGCGCGGAAGCACTGGACACGCGAGGGGGAAAATCCGCCTGTGGGGCTGATCCTCAGCGCTCAGAAGAACGACGCCCTGGCCCGTTATGCGTTGGAGAATCTCCCCAACAAGGTTCTTGCTGCGGAATATCGCCTTGCTCTGCCGGATGAGAAGGTCCTGGCCCAGGAGATCAAGCGTACTCGCAAGCTCATCGAGGAACGGCGGAAGTCTCCATCTGGCACGGCAATCAAATAACGGGCAACGTCCACAAAAGGAGCAATGGTGCCCAATACACGGAAAGCAGTCCAACCGTCGGCTCGGCTCAGACCCGTGCGCCATCACACGACACGATCCTCGTTTGTGTAAACGTTAACCCTGTTCTCCCTCAGGAAGCCAAGCAGGGTCACGTTGCTTTCTCTCGCAAGCTCCACAGCCCTATCTGTCGGAGCCGCCTTCGAGGCGATAACAGGGATTCCCACGCGGGCAACCTTCAGCACCATCCGGGAGGACACCCGTCCGGTGGTGAGCAGCACTTTGTCTGCAGGGTTACCTAGGTCGAGCAGGAGGTGGCCAATGGCTTTGTCGATCGCATTCAGTCTCCCCAGGTCTTCGCTGAAGTAGATCATCCGTCGCCCGATGCCAAGGGCGCTGGCGTGTGCGCACCCGGTCTCTTTGAAAAGCCCCGAGCGCGACTGCAGACAGCACATCAGGAAATCCACGTCGTCTTTTCGCAGTATCAGGTCATTCATTACTCTTGGACTCTTGTGTGGGGTGCTCGATGCGCTTTCCGGCACAGCAGTGCGCACCACTGCAATGCCCCTTTCCTCGTTGACTTCGAGTGACGCAATATCGCTGAGTTTAGCGATCAGGCCCTCAGTGGCCAGATGTCCGACCGTGAGATGCTTGAGATCGCCCGGAGAGCAAATTAGCGGCGGCAGGCGCTGCTCGTTGACGTATATTGTCAGCGACGTCTCGATTGCGACCTCATCCGTGGCTCTGTCACGAAAGTCGCTAAGCCTCGTTATCTCGATCTTCTTTTTCATCCAGGATCCGCCCGGTCGCCACGAAAGTCGGCGATAGTATCTCATGCGCGATTCGCGCACCCAAGCGCATGAAAAAGCGCACGGGCTGAAGCCCGTGCCCACTTGAAATCTCTGAGGGTAACGTATGGACGGGCTTTAGCCCGTCCGCTGCACCGTCTATTTTCAAAACAGGCACCGAATTGCCCTGCTGGCCTTGCCTCAACTCAATATTCTCGCCGCAATTCGGAGCCTGTCACCGATTCTCGAGGCTGGCAAGCCTTTGGCGCAGGGATTCGGTAAACTCCTCCTCGATCTTTTTCGCCTTGGCTCTCATGATCCGGTCGCCGAACATGGCGAGCTTGCCGGTAATGCTGGCATCGCAGCGATACGACACCCCGACCTCGCCATTCTCTTTTGGGATCAGATCGATGCTCGTCCGCTGTGTGAACCAGCCGCCCTTCAACAGGTCTTCTCCCCCGCCTTCCATCTCCAGGTGTGTCGGTCGCTCGACCTTCACCAGGACGGTCTTGAACTTGAACCGGACCGATATCGGGCCTACCTTCTGCTTAACCACGCAATCATAGGTCCGTTCGTCGAGGCGCTCGATCTTCTCCGCTCCCGGCAAGCATGCCTGAAGCGTTTCCGGTTCCAAGAGCATGTCGAACAGCCTATCAGCAGGTGCCTTGACCGAGATTGCCCCTTCTATAATCACGTCCTCCTCCCGAATCTCAGGCCGTCCGGTGAGCTCGAATCAGACCTGTTCCGCTTCGCGCTCGAGCAGGTCAGCCAGGGTCTTGTAGCCTTTGTTGCCCGGCTCCATCGTCTGCAGCAGCAGGAGCTCGACGAAGTTCAGCCCCTTCGAGTTCACCCAATCCTTGTGCGCCTTGTCTCCGGTCCCGAATGTGTGGCGGGCCAGATTCATCGCATCGGGCCAGACTTTCCCACAGCTTGGACACTTGTAGGCCACGGCACACCTCCCCGTTACTGTCTAGTCAACGTCTCGGAAATTACGCAACTAGTCGAGAGTGAATTTGCTGCCGTCACGTTTTTTCTAGTCGCTTCAAGGGGCCAAGGGGCCGAGGGGTAAAGGGTCGGAAATGGTTTGTTATTGCCCTTTGCCCCCTAGACCCCTTTGGCCCTATGCCCCTTTGCCCCGCGACCCCTAAAGCCGGTGAACGGAGCGAGCCATATTTTACGAGCCCGTCGCTTCCTGGTGTCTCTTCTCATTGAGACCGTTCATCACCTTACCAGGGGTGATAGGCAGGTTCTTGATGCTGACGCCGGTTGCGTGAAAAACCGCGTTAGCCAGCGCACCCGCAGTCGGGTTGGTCAAACCTTCTCCGGCCTCCTTGGCTCCAAATGGGCCCTCGGGTTCGTAAGTTTCCACCTCGAACACCTTGGTCTCGGGCATCTCCGTGGCTCGGAGAACCTTGTAGTCGGAAAGGTTCGGATTCAGGATCTTTCCTTCGTCCATTGGAAGGTCTTCGGTGAAACCATAGCCCGCCGCCTGTGCCATCGCTCCCTCCAGCTGTCCTTCCAACCCAATCGGGTTGATCACCTGCCCGCAGTCATGCGCCGTCACGCAGTTGACCAGCGTGATCTTGCCGGTCTCAGGGTCGACGTCGGCCTCGACGGCCTGCACGCCGAAACTGTAGGCAGGCGAAATCATGCCCTTACGGTGCGGCGTGTAGTGACCCGTCGCCACGATAGGCTGGCCGTCCTTGCCGCGGACCGCAGCCTTCACCACGTCGAAGTACGAAAGCCCTCGCTCCGGCCTGGCGACAAGATGGGCCCACCGGTTCTTGATGTCCAGATCATAGACAATGTTGGGCGCCAGTTGCGCGGCAGCAAACTCCAGCAGCTGCCGCTTCGCTTCGGCGGCCGCATTTTTCACCGCGTTCCCCTGCATCAGGGTTTCACGGCTTCCCCACGCGCCCACGTCAACGGGACAGACGTCCGTGTCGCCCATGTGCACGCAGATATCCTCGACCGTTACTCCCAGCTCCTCCGCGCAGATCATCGCCATCGTTGTGTTCGATCCCTGCCCCATGTCCTGGGATCCCACGTACAGATGGACTTTGCCATCCACGTTGATCTTGATCACTGCGGTGGAGAAGGCATAAGGAGTGTCGAACCAGTTGAAGATCCCGCCCGACATAAAACCGTAGGCCGCAATACCAATGCCCCGATTCGGCGGCATCGGGCCCCGCGCCTTGATCCACTCGTCGATTTTGTCGAGGCACCCGCTCAACCCGCAGCTCTGGATCCAGGCTTGACCCGGCACCTCGTACCCCGCGTACATCGCATTCTTCCGTCGAATCTCGATCGAATCGATTCCCAGCTCCTTCGCGATCAGCTCGATTTGCGATTCCGCGCAGAAGGTCGCCTGCGGCGCCCCGAATCCGCGCATGGCGGAGGTAGGAGCCGTGTTCGTATACACCCGGTAGCCGTCGTACCGGTATGCGGGCCAGACGTACGGGAAAGCCTGGAAGAAGCCCGTCAGGTACAGGCAGGTTGCCCCCATCGAGGTGTAGGCACCGCCCTCGGTGAACACCCTGGCTTCCTTGGCGAGGAACTTGCCTTCTTTACTAACGCCAGTCCGCAGGTAGTAGAACATCGGCGTCCGGCGCTTGGTCGCCTGGAACTCTTCCTCCCGGGTCAGGACGATCTTAACGGGTCTGAACAGCTTCATCGCCAGCAGGGCGCTGCAGAACTGGGCCGAATCGAGTTCGAACTTGCTGCCGAAGCCTCCGCCCGTGTAACGCGAGATGACCCGCACGTCCCCCTCTCGCAGCCCCAGCACCCAGGCCAGCAGCACCTGAATATAGTAGTGCGACTGGGTCGAGGTCCACACGGTCAGTTTCTTGTCGGGCGAATAGCTTGAGACCGCGCAGTGAGTTTCCATGCAGACGTGGTGCTGAGACGAGCACCGGAACCAGTCCTCGCGGATGTAGTCGGCCCGCGCGAACGCCTCATCCACGTCCCCCCACTCGATGTGCCGCGTCACGTTGATGTTCCGCTCGGCATGCTCATGGAGCTGCGGCGCCCCTTCCTTAATCGCATGGAGCGGCTCGAAGACCGCAGGAAGCGGCTCGTATTCGACCTCGATCAGATCCAGGGCCTCCTCGGCTGTATCCTCATCGACGGCGGCCACGGCAGCAACCGGCTCGCTGATGTACCGGACCGTGCTGCGCGCCAGAATCTCCTCGTCGCACAGCTCCTTGTAGCGCCTCCAGATTCCCTGCTTGATGCCGAGCGTATCCTTGCCCGTCACCACGGCATACACTCCTGTCAAGTGCTCCGCCTTGCTCGTGTCGATGTTGAGAATCTTCGCGTGCGGAAGCCGGCTCCTTAGAATCTTGCCATGCAGCATCTGGGGCAGCCTCACATCAAACGTATAGGTGGCCCTGCCGGTAAGCTTCGCAATGCCGTCGATGTTGTGATGCGGAGTGTTGATGACCGAGTACTTTTTCATTGCCCCTCCTGACCCCGCTTGCCCTGAGCCACCGCTGCGATTGCCCGGATGATGCTGTTGTACCCGGTGCACCGGCAGATGTTGCCGTGAATGCCTTCCTGGATTTCACCCCGGGTCGGGTTCGGCTTTTCCTGGAGGAGGGCGGTGGCCGAGATCAGCATGCCAGGAGTGCAGAACCCGCACTGGTACGCGCCGTGATCGAGGAAAGACCGTTGCAGAGGTGTGAGCTGGTCGCCCGTGGCGAGCCCCTCCACGGTCGTGATCGCTGCGTCCTGCGCCTGCACAGCCAGCACCGAGCACGACTTGACACCGAGCCCGTTTATCAGAACCGTGCAGGCGCCGCACGAAGCAGTGTCGCATCCGCGTTTGGTGCCCGTCAGGCCCAGCTCGTCTCGCAGTACCTCAACGAGCAGGCGCTTAGGGTTTACGTACACATCATAGAACTGCCCATTCACGGTCATCGAGAGTCGTCGCTTCTCCATCACTGACATCCTCCGTATCAGGCTGAGGCGATCGCCTGCTTCCAGGCCTTCGCGACCATCCTCGCCGTCAGAACCTTTACCAAATGCCTGCGGAAGTCTTCGCTGGCGTGGATATCGCTGATCGGTTTTGCCTCCTCTGAGGCCTTCTCGCCAACATGGTTGAGCAACTCCGCACTCAGAGTGTGCCCAAGCAGATCCTGCTCAGCCTGGATGGCGCGGCGCGGCGTGGCGGCGACCGCGCCCAGCGCGATCCTGGCCTTCGTGCACCTGCCGATGCCGTCCACCGTGATCGAGGCTGCCACTGAGGCAATACTCAGGTCGTTCTTGATGATCGTGAACTTCTCGTACGCTGCGCCACTCCTGGGCTGCTGCACCGGCACCCGTACCTCCAGCAACAGCTCGTCGTCTTGCAGGGCCGTCTCGAAGTAGTCCAAAAAGAAGGCGTCTGCGCAGATCGTCCGCCCTCCTTTGGTGCTCGCCACTTTGAAGCTGCCATCGAGCACGATGAGCACGGGCCCCGGATCGCCGGCAGGATCCGCATGTGCCAGGTTGCCTCCGATCGTGCCCCAATTGCGCGTCTGGATTGAGGCGACGTTCTGCTCCATCTCGGCCAGAACGGGAAAGTAAGCCCTCACGGCCTCGGAGTTCTCGATGGTGCGGTGTGTCGTCGTGGCGCCGATTTTCAATCCATCTTTCTCATCAAAGGTGATCGAGTTGAGCTCGTTCAATTGTTTGATGTCGACCAGGTATGCCGGCGTGACCAATCCCTGGCGCATCAGAATCAGCAGCGATTGGCCTCCCCCGATGACCTTGCACTCCCCCTGGTGCTCCGAGAGCAGGGCGAGCGCTTCCTTGAGCGTGCCGGGCTTGAGATAGACGAAGTCTCGGATCATCCTTCTTTCCTTTCCGGGAAGTCCCTGAACGTCAGCCACGTGGGATTCGAAAACGGCAGGGGTGGCATCTCAAACCGAAACGCCGTGTTGCCGGGCTGCGAGAACTTTGCGCCGGTTACCTCACTATGTTCCAAATATCCGCGGTACTCGCGACAGAAGCAGAGATAATAGTGCCTTCCCAAATACACCGGACATTCACGGCACAGCTTCCTGGAGAAAGGGCACATCATCTTGAGCTTGGACACGGGCGAGCCTCCCCCATCAGCAGTCGTAGCTAATAGTACATCTCGGAAATTACACAACCAGTCGAAACCGAATTCGTTCGCGTCACGTCTTTTCGAGTTCTCTCAAGGGGCCAAGGGGCATAGGGGCAAAGGGTCCCGACTGATTTCCTTCCCTTTAGCCCTTGACCCCTTTGGCCCCTGACCCCTGGAGTTGGCGAGCGAAGCGAGCTAAGTTCTGAAAGGCTGAAGCGAGTTAAGACCGGGACAATCTCAAAGCGGAGCAATTTCGCTTTCAACCGAACGCATCCTATAACAGTCCGTCAAGATATCAAACAGTTTAAGATTCTTCGAGATCTTCGCGGCCTTCGTGGTTCGGTTTTCAAAACAGTCGTGCTATGATGCCACTGCTGTAAGCGTGATCTTCTTCAAGCAGGCTGCGTACTTTTTGAACTCGCGAGGATCCTGCCGTCTGAGCACCTCGCGCTCCGTTTGCGTCAAGCCGAAAGGAGTTTTTGAAGATGATTGTCGGCGTGATTGGTTCCGGATCCATCGGACCCGACCTCGCGTACGGGTTCATATCCGCTCTCGGCGAGGGCGGGAAGGTCTACCTCGTCGACATCAAGCAAGAAGCGCTTGATGCCGGCGTGAGGCGAATCAAAGGCTACATTACGAAAGGAGTGGCGGCGGGAAAATTAAGCCCGAAGGCCGCCAAGGCCGCTGAAGCCGCACTCATTCCAACCAGGCAGCTCAAAGAGCTCGCGGCCTGCGACTACGTGATCGAGGCCGCCACGGAAGACTTGAAGATCAAGCGGATGATCCTGAAGGAGCTCGAGGAGATCGTGCGGCCCGATTGCCTGATCGCCTTCGCAACATCGGGTATTCCACGGGCTCAGATCGCCGCCGAAGCCAGACGCCCCGAGCGCTGCTTTGTCAACCACCCGTTCTTCCCGGCCTGGCGCACCCTCCCGATCGAGGTTGTGCTCTCTGGTGACCAGGCTTTCGGAGCCCGGATGCTGGAGACGCTTCGGAAGCTTGGGAGAGTACCGATCGTTACGGCCGATGTCCCCTGCTTTGCGGCCGACGACATCTTCTGCAACTACTGCTCAGAAGCGGTGCGAATCGTCGAGGAAGGGCTCGCGTCGCCGGCGCAGGTAGACAAGATCGTCAACGACGCGATCGGCGGTGGTGGGCCATTCAACGTCCTCGATCTGACCCGCGGCAATCTGCTGGTCGCTCATTGCCAAGTGCTGATGAGAGAAGGAGCCACCGGCACCGAATGGTTCGCGCCCCCAGGCGGGTTATACAGCCAGGGAAATACCTCGTGGCACGATCCGAAGAGCCCCGGCAACCCGAGCCATGACGCCGCGCTTGCCGGGAAAGTTCTCGACCGCATTTTGGCGGTACTGCTCGCCAGGACATACTTCGTCGTCGACAACGGCATCTGCAATCCCTCCGAACTCAACTGGCTCACGGCGACAGCACTGGGCTTCCAGAAAGGGCTTCTGGATGTCGCGGAGGATCTTGGCGGCGATCGGGCCTATAAGCTTTGCTCCCAGTATGCCGCTGCCCACACAGGCTTCGAGATCCCGAAGAGCATTCTCCAGAGAAAGCTCCGGTCCTTCTACCGCAACATCGTGCTAGCTCAGGACGGTCCGGTTGCGGTAGTGACGGTCAGGCGCCCGGAAGTCAGAAACGCGCTGAATGAGCGCACCGTGGATGAACTTGAGGCGGTGTTCGCCAGGCTGGCTGCGGATGACAGCGTGAAGGGGGTGCTGCTGACCGGCTACGGCGGCGCCCTGGCGGGAGCCGATATCAACGAGCTGGCCGTGTTGAAGACGCCGGAAGAGGCCGAGGCCAAGTCACGCCGAGGACAGGTGGTTTTCGACAAGATCGCGGCGCTGAACAAACCAGTAGTCGCAGCCGTAGATGGTCCGGTACTCGGCGGCGGCGCTGAGCTTGCCATGGCCTGTCACGCCCGGGTTGTCGGGAGATCGCTCATGCTGGGCCAGCCGGAAGTGAACCTCGGGATTATTCCCGGCTATGGTGGGACCCAGAGGTTGCCGAGAATCATTGGCCTCGAGCGCGGACTGGACTTGCTGCGAACCGGCCGGTCTATCAGTGCCGGCGAAGCCCGCGAATTGGGGTGGGCCGAGGCCGGTCCCGCAGAGGACATACTCGCGGCTGCCAGAGATCTGGTCTGTCAGCACTTGGCCGGGAAGGTCAAGCTGGCGCCGGTGAGCTCGGATCCGATCGCCGTGCCCGAAGAGTTGCCCCGGGTGGACATTGGCCACCATTCCCTGGCAATCGACGCCATCCTGGCTGCAGTTGTGCGCGACGGGCTCACCAAGCCGTTGCCCGAAGGGCTGAAGGTAGAAGCAGCCGGGTTTGCCCGCTGCAAGCAAACGGTCGATTATGACATTGGCATGAAGAACTTTATTCAGAACGGCCCTCGAGTGCCGGCGGCCTTTCTGCACGAATGATCGGGAGGGGCAACATGGGCAAGGACACTTCCATTGTCATCCTCGATGGCGGGCGCCGCACGCCACGGGCGGACATCCTGGTCGAGAACAGGAAGCCCGGTCTCTTTTCACGCTTTTCGACAACGCAGCTCGGTGGCATGGCGATCAAAGCGGCGCTCGATCACACACCCGTCGACAGGGGACTGATCGGACACGTGGTGATGGGCATGGCCGACAAGAGCCACCGCGACTCGATCTACGGAGCTCAAGGCATGCGATGGCGGTCCGGCCTGCCGAACGACGTTCCGGCCCTGACCGTTGCCAGGATATGCGGCAGCGGCGCCGAGGCGATCGCCGTAGCGTCGGAGATGATCGTGGCGGGGCTGCGGCACGACGAGGCACGGCCATTTATGGTGGCCGGTGGCTCCGAAAGCATGCAATACCCCTTTTCCCTTTTCAACTGGCGAGGCCGCAAGGTCGGGGAGGCCGTGCAGAAGTACGGCCCGCTCGACGTCAGAGGCCTGCCGCCAGGGACGCAGTTACAGGACGGGCTGTTGATGTCCCTGTACGATCCGGCCGCCAAGATGGCCATGGCCAATACGGCCGAAGAGCTCGGCCGACGCTACGGCATCACACGTCGGCAGGCCGACGAGTTCGGCTACCGCTCTCACACAAACGCCAAGAAGGCTCGGGACGCCGGCCGGTTCGACGAGGAGATCGAACCGGTCTGTGTCCAAGAGGATGGCGTCAGCCGGCCGGTCGTTGTGAAGCACGACACGCATGTTTTGGACGACGTCAGCATGGAGAAGATGGCACGTCTCCGGCCGGCATTCGAGCCGGGCGGCATTATTACCGCCGGTAATGCTAGCGCCGTGGTGGACGGTGCCGCTGCCATGGTGCTCGGCAAGGAATCGGATGCCGAAAAACTCGGTCTCAAGCCTCTGGCCCGGATCATCGGCATGGGAGTGGCAGCCTGCGACCCGGGCATCATGGGCTGGGGACCCGTGCCGTCGACTGGCAAGGCCCTGGCCCGCGCCGGGATCAAGGGGAGCGATCTCGATCATGTTGAGCTCAACGAAGCCTTCGCCCCTCAGGCGCTGGCATGCATCGCCGACTTCGAAAAAATGGGGGTCGATCCCGAAAAAGTCAACCCGATGGGAAATGCGATCGCTTTGGGACACCCCCTCGGGGCGACAGGAGCGGTCCTCACGCTGACGTGTGTGTACGCCCTGCGTCGAACAAAGAAACGGTACGGTCTCGTAACCATGTGCATCGGCGGCGGTCAGGGAATCGCGCTTGTGCTCGAGTCAATCCATTAAAGATGCCTGGCACCATTGTTCTCCATGAGTCTCGTATCTGAGCCACATGATAGCGAAAAATGAAGTTTTCCAGACCTGACCCCATTCGCGTTCTATTCAAGGATTCCAATAGCGCGAGATGGCTCGCCCTGCATATGCTGACTCTCGCTCGGCTGGATTTATTGACAAGGACAGCCCCGAAAACAATGGACGGGTTCAGAGATCTCGCACCTCATTTCAACAGACTGCGAAGCACATCCAGGGCAACCAGACCCAGGTCGCCCGAGCGCTCCAGGAATGGGCGCACATCGGCCCGGGCCTTCTCCCAGTCCAGACCTTCGATCCGACACAGCAGCTCCGGGCGCCAGTTGGTTGCCGTCATGACCGGCCCCTTCCAGCCTGTCTGCGTCAGGGTAGCGTTCAGCAACTTCAGGTTCGGTGCCGGCCAGTTCCGGTCAGCGAGGTACCAAGCTAAATCATACAGATCCCGACCCTTGGCCCAGGTCCGGCTAAGGATGGCGTGCAGCTTCCCGGCCAGCAGGGACGCCCTGTCGTAATGGCACAAGTGCAACGTTATATGGCGCCGGACCACAGTGGTTTCGATGCCTGCGCCCGCCGGGGGACAGGTATCCACCTCAACTCTGACCGAGAGCGTCTGCGCCTCGTGAGGCGAGAGCCCGAGTTCATGCGGCAGTCCCGGGAATCTTACCCATGCCGAGGCCACTGTCTTCCGGTCGCTTACTTTGACCTCGATCCGATAACCCTCCGCAGCCAAGGCACGCTTCACCTCCTCCAACGCAGGTCTGAATCCTGAATCGCCTCCGGAAGTCATGAGGGAGAAATCCAAGTCCTCAGAGAATCGCGGAATTGCGTACAGGAAGCGCAATGCTGTGCCGCCCAGGAAGGCCCACCGCAGGAACATCCCCCGGTCCTGCAACGATTGGAGGATCCGGGCCTGCAAGTACTCCCGGACGAGCAAGCCCCTGGCAAGCTCACTGTCCAATTGCCCCGCCAGTTGCCGGAGATAGTCCTTCATAATGCCTCGATGTCTTCATCCGCCTGGAGGTGGACAATGATTTGCGCCGCCCTGACCAATTTGGATTTCCCGCTCCGCTTGGCCAGCTCCAGCAAAGCCTGCATGCTCATCGCATCCGGATTCTGCAGGCGCAATTCCCGGAAGAAGGCGGGCGAGTCCGCCCCCGCCGTCAAGTACACTAGGTCCAGCAGCGCCTTTTCCGGGCCGGCAACAAAGGCGAACTGCCGAGGCGCTACCTCCAGCCGCTTGTACCCGAACAGCAATCCGTCGCCCAGGTGGTTGAACTGAAAGGCACCTAGCTTGTTACGCACCGCCTCCGGGCGGCGAGGGCCGACGCTTGTCACGACCGGCACGTGCTCGGGGATGACTCCGTGAAAGGCCAGCGCGGATTGCAGACTGACGTACGATCCCCGCTGCAGGGCATTTGCGATCAGGAATGGATGTGGTGGTTCCGCCTTCTGCCAGACCGGCGCCAGTGCATAGAGTCCGCGCCGGAGCTTGAGCAGTCTCCCCGCCTTCACCCAACGCGACAATTGCAGCCGCACCTGCGCCGCCGAAACCTTCCCCGCCAGCAACAACGACGACGAAAACACTGCCTCGTTTCCGACCAACTTGAGCAGTCCCTCCCATTTCATGCATTAAAAATATCACTAATGATATTATATTGCAACACATTGCCGCACGTAGCCGCCCAATGGCTGAGCCTGAATGTGGACACGGCGCTCATCTGCGAGAGGATCCCAGAGTTGCGGTTGGCCGCATAATCCCACTTCCGCCCCACCTAAGAGTGCGTCCAGCAAGCAGATGCTCCCTTGCCCAGGGCACAGCCTGAAAAGAGCCCAAAAAGATCTTGACTTTTCAGCGATTCAGACACTGCATGCCAATCATGCGAATGCCTTTGGAACCTCAAAGACCTCTAAGACCACAAAGATCCGGGGATTAGACAGGAGTGCGATGGATGGTACGTCGGAAACAGGCTTTGGCTGCCACTCCTGGCGTAGGCGTCTGGGGCAAGCGCGCAGAAGAAGCTGTCCTGGAGCCTGGAGCGTACGGTGAGATCCCCAGGTTTCCCTGTCGCACCCATCACCCATGTGCGCTTGTCCCCGATGCCCACGCCAGGAGTGGATTCCGCAGCGCAGCTGCGGAATCGCCTCCGGCGCCGCCAAAGCCCCCTTAACTCTTGGTTCTTTGAGGTCTTTGGGGTCTTCGAGGTTCGTTTTCGGTATGCGACGGCATCGCTCCAAGGTGCGCGCACCACTGTCTGAATCGCCATAGACTTTTAATGCGACTGTGTTATAATGTTAACATGGCAGCATTTAAGTATTACATAGTACAAGGAGAAGACAATGGTAGAACAACACCCAAATGAAGCAGGCCAACTGAACAAGTGTCTTGAGTGTCTCGAGGAGGCCAAGCGACTGATGGTTGGGCTGTCGGGGCAATCTGCCGTTTCGGGTCAAGACTGGGACAAAGCACAATGCCTCCTCCAATGGGCAAGGGATGTCGATGCTATTCTCCAAGGACTCCGGCGTAACAAGAGCGAACCCCTAAAGATACCACAGACTCCCTCTGGCCCTTCGATCCCCGCAAAACTGCCCTACTACTGTATTCAAGACGACAGACTGGTCAAGGTTGGGGCAAGTCGTGAAGGAGGAACATACGAACATCGGGTCACAAGGAAGAACTTCGACTTAGTTGTTAGGCAACTGTGCGAAATGGCAGCGCAAAGCAGGACCTTTGAAACCCAGCGCCTGGTAGATCGCTGCGATATCCCAAAGCATGAGCCGCTCATTGTGGTCAATGTGCTTGCGGAAAGCAGCTTGCTCCTTGGCCGGCGACGCGGTCGGTGGGCTTTCGCGGACACCACAAAGTTCCCCTCAGACGTGCAGACCGTTTGGTCAGAGCTTCCGAGGCGATAGATTGGATGCATTGAACCTGTAAAAATGGTGCCAGGTTACAGTAGCCTGGCACCATTCAATTCCTTGAGAATCTTTTCCGCACTGATGGGCAGCTCCTTAACCTGGATTCCGATGGCGTCGTAGATTGCGTTCGCTATGGCGCCGATGACCGGCAAGGTCGCTCCTTCGCCCACTTCTTTGGCTCCAAAAGGCCCGTGCGGCTCATAGGAATCGACCGTGCTGCTTTCTATCGGTGGTACATCCTTGGCAGTTGGCAGGAGATAGTCATGAAGGTTGGGATTGAGAATCTCTCCTTTGTCGTTGAAGAGCATTTCCTCGAGCAGCGTTTCGCCCAGCATCATGACAATGGCCCCTTCAGCCTGCCCCTCGACGGCCATCGGATTGATAGGCGCGCCGACGTCGTGCGCATCCGTGAACTTGACCACCTTGACTTTGCCGGTTTCAGTATCTACTTCCACCTCGCAGACACAGGCAACAAAAGAATAGGCAGGAGAAGTCCCCACCGTGGCGCCCTTGAAGTTTCCTCCCAATCCTTCCGGCGGCGAGTAAGAACCGCGGCCGATGAGCGGGCCGTTTTCAGAGAAACATCTGGCTGCTACTTCATGCCATGGAAGGCCCGTGTTTGTGTTTGCCACATCAAACACGCGGTTTTTCTGGATATCAATCCTCTCGATCGGCAGCTCCAACATGCGCGCGCTCGTCTCGACGATCTGTCGCTTGATGTCTTCGGCGGCCCGTTTGCTCGCATTGCCTCCCATCAAAGTCACGCGTGAGGAATAGGAGCCCAATCCCAGCGGTGTCAGATCCGTGTCGGCGTAAACAACCTTGATTCGGTCAAAGGTTATTCCCATGGTTTCGGCCGCGATTTGGGACAGTACCGTCGCCGATCCCTGGCCGATATCGGTTTCGCCCGTAAACAGTGTTGCCGTGTGGCCATCCTCAGAGACCTTGATGATGGCGTTGGAATGCGGGAATTTCGAGCGATAGATCGGGTAGGCGGCGCCGCTCACAAAGCCGCCGCAGCCGACGCCAATTCCCTTGCCGAAAGGGAGCTTGCCCCACTTATGATCCCAGTCGCTCGCCTTGCGCACGCGCTGCAAACAGGCTTTGAGTTCACACGAGCTGATAGCGAGGCCGTTCACCGTGCGCGTGTTGGCCTCCATGGCGTTTTTCAGCCGCACATCTATGGGATCAAGATGCAGCTCGACGGCCATCCTGGTCATCAGACTTTCAAAAGCGAACCGAGGATGAGGACAACCGTGACCACGCATGGCGCCGCACGCGGGGAGGTTGGTGTTCACCCGGAAGCCGTCGTACCTGTAATTGGGAATCTTGTACAGCGTGGGAACCATCGATCCCGAATAATGGACGGCCACGATCCCAAAGGAACTGTAGGCTCCACCTTCGAGAATAGACTGCTGCTTCACCGCGGTGATGGTGCCGTCTTTCTTCATCCCCATTTTCAGCTCAATAATCTGCTTGTGGCGGCCGCGGCAGTGATGGAACATCTCCGACCGAGTGTACCGCATCTTCACCGGCCGGCCGGTTTTCCTGGCGAGCAGTGAAGCGCAGATTTCCAGGGGATTGGTCTCAGCCTTGCCGCCGAAACCACCGCCACAGTGGGTGCCGATGACTCTTATGTCACCTTGAGGCATATCAAACAGGCGGGCCAGCTGATAGCGCACATAGTGAACCACCTGAGTTGAAGTATGGACCGTAAGTCGCCCCGCTTGGTCCCACTCAGCCACCGCGCAATGCGGCTCCATTGGACTTTGATAAGTCCGGTTGCCCACGAAAGTATCGGAAAGAACAAGGTCCGCTTCCTGAAATCCTTTCTCCACGTCGCCGAAGTTCCAGTCGACGCGAGTATTAATATTCCCGGGGTACTTCTCGTGGACGATTGGTGCTCCCTCCTGCATGGCCTTGATGGGATCGAAAACTGCTTCGAGCTCCTCGTACTCAACCTCGATCAATTTCAGCGCCTGCAGGCAGGTCGGCTCATCTATGGCAGCCACGGCCGCTATCCTATCGCCGACGTGACGCACCTTCTCTTTGGCCAGAATATGCTCGTCATAGCGAGCGGGGCTGACACCGTACATCGTGTCGGTAACATCCTTGCCTGTTACGACCGCCTTGACGCCAGGCAAGGCGAGCGCTTTGCTGACATCGATCTTCTTGATCCGGGCATGAGGCAATGGGCTGGTAAGGATCTTTCCCCAGAGCATGCCCGGCAGCTTGATGTCATCGGCGTACTGTGCGCGGCCGGTGACCTTTTCGAACGCGTCCTTGCGCGGCAGAGAAGCGCCCACTACCGGGCCGTTGCTCGCTGGTTGCCTTCCTGCCGCAGGCTCGGCCGCGTAGCTCCGCCAGCTTTGGATCGCCTTGACAATTTTGGCATAGCCGGTACAGCGGCAGAGAGTCCCACTGAGCGCTTCTCGGATCTCATCCTCGCTGGGATCGGGATTTCTGTCGACGAGTGCCTTGGCCGTGAGCACCATGCCAGGAGTGCAGAACCCACACTGGATAGCGCCTTCCTCAACGAAGGCGCGCTGCATCGCGTGCAGTCGATCGTCCTGTGAAAGACCCTCGATCGTCACGATTTCTTTGCCTTCGGCCTCCAGAGCCAGCAAGAGGCAGGAATTCGTAGGCTGGCCGTCCACAAGCACCGTGCAGGCACCGCAATCGCCGGCGCCGCAGCCCAGTTTCGTCCCGGTTAGGCCGATCTGTTCGCGCAAAGCCTCCAGCAGTGTGGTGGATCCCGCCGCAAGCACAGCATACTTGGCGCCGTTTACCGCAAGCTCGACGACATGCTTCTTATTCATGGCTCTCTTGTCTCCGCCGGTAACCTGCGCGTGTTCTGCGCAACGCTTCCCGGAGTGCTCGGGCCGTCAACACCTGAACCAGTTCCCGCCGGTAACTCTCGGCGGCCCTCTGGTCGGTTATCGGCCGGGCTTCCTGGCGGGCGATCTCAGCTGCTGCTGCAATAGCAGGCTCATCCACCAGCTTTCCCACCAGCGATGCGCCGGCTCTCTCCGCAAACAGCGGTATGGGCGCTACCGCGCCCAAAACAATCCGTGCAGTACGGCACAGCGACTCGTGCAACTCGAGAAAGGCCGCAACACTCGCCACAGCCAACGAGTTCGAAGCGCGCCGCCGAAACTTGTGATAGCTGACGGCCGCCCGGTCGGGTTTCAGTGGAATCAGAATCTGGGTGAGGACCTCGTTGTTCCGTCGTACCGTCTGACGGTTTCCGACAAAAAACTCTCCGAGCGGGAGGACTCGATATCCGTCGCTGTGCCGCAACTCGATCTCAGAACCAAGCGCCATGAGAATGGGTGGAAAATCACAGCACGGCACTGCACTGCAGACATTTCCGCCCACAGTGGCTTGGGCGCGGATTTGCGGTGAGGCAAATTGCACCACCATTTCCGCCAGCTCGGGGAAGTGCCGCCGGACAAGCTCAGCGCTTTCGACCTGGGCCGCGGTACAGCCGGCCCCTATGGCGATTCGGTCACCGAGTCTTCGAATTTGCCTGAGTTCCGGGATATCCCGAATCGAGATGACGTTTTCAGCCTGACGAATCCCGGTGTCGACATCCACCAGCAGGTCGGTTCCGCCGGCCAGTATTTGAGCGCCGGGGAGTTCTGCGATGAGGCGACATGCTTCTTCCAGGCTGCTCGCTCGGTGATAATCGAAGCTGCTATACATCCTCCTCCTGGATTTCGGGGACAGGCGCCATAACCTCGAAATCATCACACACATACTTGATGTGTGGACTGTGCAATTTCGAGGTTATGGCGCCTGTCCCCGAAATTCACCGCGGTAAGATCGCTTCGATGAGTTCATCATCCCAGGGATGTCCCTCGGAAAGCATGCGGCGAAGCTTGATGAAATCCACTTCTCGTTTTCCCTTGGGCCCCTCGTTGAAGGCGCGGAACCCTGCCTTGGCTTCGGTCATCATGTTTAAGGCGAGCCAGTCGCGGTTGCTCTGCTGATTCCTGTCCCAATGCTCCAGTTTCTTCTTCCTGACGCTGTTCAGGGTTTTGCTCAGGCAATCCGGCATGAGATACAGCAGCCTTACCGCCAAGCCGTTCACTGCGTCATCCAGCAGAGCAAGATCAATGGCGCCGCTGGCCAGGACTTCCTTGGCGGCCTTCAGGTCATCTCCCGTTTTTCTTCTTCCATAGACAACGCGGCCCTGCCCATCCAGCCATCGATCCGTGATCAGGAGCGGGTTCGGGATGAACTTGCCGGCGACTTTGAGCACCGGCACAGCTTCGGTTATGAGACCGAAGGATTTTGCCTCGTAGGCGCTCCACATCTCGCATAATGTACAGCTCTGCATCGCCCGCTCAATCCCAACGAACAGATGGAGAAAATCGGTGCTTCCCCCCTCGGGAGCGCTCCCGTGTCTCGGGCCGGCCTGCCCGAACACCGCCATGTCGCTGGCCACGCTGAAATCGCAGGCCATCCCTATCTCCTGGCCTCCGGCAATCCGCATCCCGTTCACTCGACAGATCACCGGTTTGTCGCACATGAGAATGGACGTGACCATGTCATTGAACAGCCGCATGTACTGTTTGTATTCCAGCGGCCGACCGGCATAGTACTCCGCATACTCCTTGGTATTACCCCCGGTGCAGAACGCTGCGTCTCCCACCGCGGTAAAAATCACCGCCACAACCGAGCGGTCCACGGATGCCTGCCTGAAGGCGAGTATGACTTCCTTCACTGCGGCGGTAGTGTAGGAATTGTATTGCTTGGGATTGTTCAGAAATATCCAGGCGTTGTACAAACCTTCTACCGGTTTGCCATCCTGATCCAGACAGGGGCGCAGCTCATAGATGATTTCTTTGAAAGTCACATCTACCAGATTGTGATCGACCAGATGATAAGTCATAAGACCTCCCCGGCTCCTAAAATGGTAACTTTTTGGCCCGAAATCGGGGACAATCGCCCTTTGCCGCCCGTTTCACGGTTGACCGTGTGTGATTTCCAGCCGGCGAAACAGCTGAACTCTCCGCGAGTCTCCGCCACGGCTAGAAATCAGGTGCCAGAACCGCACGCTTTGACAGTTTATGTTGCAGAACCTGTTGAAAGACCTCGTTGATGCTGGACATTGACACGACCTGGGTAAACGGCTTGATTTTGAGCCCTCCTTGAGCCACCAGTTCGATCACCTCGGGATAAAGCTCCGGCTTGCATCCCCACGTGCCTATGACATTGGCGTCAAAAGCCATCAGGTTGCTCAGCCGCAATTCCAGCTTGTCCAGTGTGAATCCCACAACCGAGAGCGTGCCGGCAATTCCCAGCAGAGCAAATGCCAGTTCCTGCCCGGCTTTGGTGCCGGACATCTCATAAATCTTCCAACCGTGCGGCGGCGCCGCCATTGCCTGGCAGCAATCTTTGAGGCGCTTTTTGATTTCCTTAATATCGAGGCCTTGTGCATTTATCCGAGCGGAAATCCCAAGCTCCGAGAGCTGATCGAGCTTTTCCTGAACGACATCGATGGCCACTACCTTGGCGCCAAATACTTTCGCCAGTTGTGCGCCATAGATTCCAATGCCGCCCACTCCGATGATTACAGCAAGATCTCCAGGCTGAACTCCGCTCTTGACCATGACCTGGTACGGCGTCGAAATCGCATCGGCAATCACTGCGAGTTCGGCCAGAGAATGGTCCGCCAGAGCCGCCTTGGTTACGCGGGCCAGAAACTGCGCCGGGACGGCAATGTAACTGGCAAAACCGCCATTGAAGTCGTTGCCCGGCATCTTCTGGCGCTGGCAGATATTGCCCCTTCCCTTCACACAAAGATCGCATTTTCCACAGGGTAAAACCGCGGGCACGATAACGGGCTTGCCCACCAGTTCAGAAGGCCCTTCCAGTACTGTGCCGCTGATTTCATGTCCCAGCACCAGCGGCAGCTCATGCCGGGTGGGAACGCCGTAATGCCAAAAGCTCAGATCGGTGTGGCATACGCCGCAGCCGGCTATTTGCACCAGGGCTTCCCCGGGTCCGATTGCCGGAACAGGAAAGACGACCTTCTCGAACGGCTGGTCCTTTCCGATCATTTGATATGCATGATTTTCTTTCACGATTCTTGTCCTGGAGATTGCTTGAAATGTATTGGGCCGATTTCTCTACTTTTTCGCCTGCGCGCCGATTGTAACCTCTTCCCTCCCCATGTCAAGGATGCTCTTGTTGACGGGTGCAAGACCGGTGACAGGCACCGAATGGCCGCGAGAATATTGAGTGAAGGCAAGGCCAGCAGGGCAATTCGGCGCCTGTGATCGATTTTGCGGGGCAGCAGTCTTTGACAGGGAATTGTTTTTATGCATAATAGCGGCACAGCAAAGCGGGCACGAGGAAAAGACTCAGGAACAAGTGAGCCGATCCATGCATCGGCATCAACGGCGGCCGCCCGGTACAAAGCGCAGACGTCACAAACGCGCTGGCGGAGTGAAAGCATGACAGAAGCCAAGAAGGAAAATGATTTTCGTGTTGGGGTGATCGGCTTAGGGCCCGTCGGAAGCACTCTGGCGGTTCATTTGCAGGAGGCGGGCGCGTTCGTAGTACTGTGCGAAGTTTCTTCTAGAATAGCCGACGCAGTAAAGAAATCCGGCGTCTTTCTGACCCACGTTATCCAGAAGCACGCCAAGTTCTCCGAAATTTGCCACTCCGTCCAGGCAATGGGCATGTACGACCTGGAGCTCGCGATTATCGCGGTGAAAACGCCGCATCTAAAAGAGGTAGTACAGCAACTGGGGGAGATAAATTCGGGCAAACTGTATGTCATGTGCGCGCAGAACGGGATTGACAACGAACTGGAAGTGGCACGGGTGTTCGGCGACGACAAGACGCTCCGAATGGTCGTCAATTACGCAGGCAACATGAGCAGTCCCAACACCGTGCATGTGAGCTTTTTCAATCCTCCCAACTACGTTGCCGCGGTATCCACCGGCGCCGAGCCTGTGGCTGCTCGATTTGCCGCTCTGCTCAATAGCGTTGGCCTGGAAACACAGATACCCGAAGACATACAGGATTATGTCTGGGAAAAGGCGATCCTGAACGCCGCCTTGAGTGCCATTTGCGCTATCACACGCCGGACCATGAAGGAAGTGATGGACTCTCCGGATACACTCGAGATGGTCGAGGCGATCGTCGATGAGTCGGTCCGCGTTGCGGAAATGGAGAAGATCGAATTAGACAGGAAGTTCCGGCGCTTCTGCATCCGATATCTGAAGAATGCCGGCCATCATCGGCCGTCGATGCTGATCGATCTGGAGAACGGACAGCTCACCGAGATTGATCAATTAAACGGCAGGATAGTGTGCTACGGCCATAAACACTGCCTGCCCACGCCTCTAAATCAAATGGTGACGGCTCTCGTTCACATCCTTGAAAGACCGCGCACGTTTCAGGCTACCGCAGCAATGCGCTGAAAAACCGCTGAGGGAAACACGATGCCCGACAAGGTGACAATGCAGTCTTTGCATGACGGCCAGGTGGTGCGCCTCACGCTGAACGCACCGAAGGCCAACATCCTCGATTCAGATATGATGGCCGGATTGCACGGCTTCCTGAGTGATCTGCGGAACCGGCAGGAATTGAAGCTTCTGCAGTTGACTGGCGCGGGTGACCACTTCAGCTTTGGCGCGAGCGTCCAGGAGCACGTGCGCGACCAGGCCCCGGCCATGCTCCGGCAGTTCCATGGCTTGTTTCTCGCGCTGATCGAACTTGCCGTTCCTACGGCGGCACTCGTCTCCGGCCAATGCCTGGGCGGAGGGTTGGAACTGGCGCTCATGTGCAATTTCCTCTTTGTCGAGCGGTCCGCAAGGCTGGGGCAGCCAGAAATAAACCTGGGCGTCTTTGCGCCTCCGGCGTCCCTGATCCTCCCGCTCAAGATCGGGCAGCACAAGGCAGACGAGATCCTCCTGACCGGCAGGACCTATACCGCCGAGGAAGCGGCGGCGATGGGCCTTGTCACGGCTCTATTCAATGACCGGGACGCGATGCTGCTTGGGGTTGACGAGTGGCTCGTGAAGAACCTCCTGCCAAAAAGCGCGGCAGCGCTCCGATTCGCTGTCAGAGCGGCCCGCCTTCGCTTCAATGAGCTGCTGACCCAGCAACTCAGAAGTATTGAGGCACTCTATTTGGATCACCTGATGTCGACGCACGACGCCAATGAGGGCATCGCCTCTTTCCTGGAGCGCCGGAAGCCGGTTTGGAAAAACTGCTAATCTGTCTGCCGGCAGGATTCTTGCCTGTCCTTGCCAATAAATCCATCCGAGCGAAGATCGGCATGTTCAGGCCGAGCCGCCTCGGAAACAGGCTCGGACGCTTCCCTATTTGGCGTTGCGTCACGCTAGACCGGTCAATCTGTTTGCGGCACAAAACAGGGAGGCGTCCCTATTTCAAAGGAGATCTATGAAGTCCACAACCAGAGTGCTTCTCTTTCCTTTACTGTTGCTCGTCATTATGCCTGGCAGGGCTTTCCCACAGGTTGCTGCATCGAGGGCCAACGACTCCAACACGCCTCTGCACCTGCTACAACCCAACTACCCGGTCCCCTACGGCCCAACAAGCGTACAGCAGATAACGAAAGTGCTCGATCGGGTGCGCACCTATCTCGAAGCTTCAACTCCAGCGCGGCTAATCAGCAGACAAAGCAAAGCAGAGATCAGGGACTTCTCCAAGATTGACGCCGAAGCCATTATCGAGCCGGGAGCCTTCCGCCTGATCAGCTATGAATGGGGAGTTACGTACACCGGAATGCTTCTGGCTGGAGAAGCTACCGGCGATCCCAAGTTTACCGAGTACACGGCCAAACGAATCAGGTTCATCGCCGATCTGGCCCCTTATTTCCGATCCGTGGTTCAGGCGAATCCTAAGGCCGACACGCCGCTGCGGCCGGTGTTGGATCCACGCGCGCTGGATGATGCCGGTTCCATGTGTGCTGCCATGATCAGGGCTTCGCGCGCGGGTGTGCAGGGAAATCTGCGACCTTTGATCGACAACTACATCAATTACATCACCAAGAAAGAATATCGCTTGCCAGACGGGACGCTGGCACGCAACCGGCCTCAACCGAATACGATCTGGCTGGACGATCTGTACATGAGCGTGCCGGCGCTAGGCCAGATGGGCATCCTGACGGACGACCGGCGCTACTTCGATGATGCCGTCAAACAGATTCAGCAATTCGCACAACGTATGTTCAACAAGAATGAGGGCCTGTACATGCACGGTTGGGTTCAAGGCATGGAGGTGCATCCCGAGTTTCACTGGGCCCGTGCGAACGGTTGGGCGCTCATGGCCACGGCCGACCTGCTCGATGTTCTGCCGGAAGACCATCCAGGGCGCGCCGCCATATTGGATCTGCTCCGCGCCCACATCCGGGGTCTCGCTTCCTGCCAATCAGGCAGAGGATTCTGGCACCAGTTGCTTGACCGAAACGACAGCTACCTGGAAACATCGGCGACAGCGATATACACCTACTGCATTGCCCACGCGATCAACCGCGGCTGGATCGACCCGCTGGCGTATGGTCCGATGGCTCTACTCGGTTGGCATGCGGTTTCCACCAAGGTCAATGCGCAGGGCCAAGTCGAGGGGACTTGCGTAGGCACGGGCATGGCGTTCGACCCGGCTTTCTATTACTACCGGCCGACCAATGTATTCGCAGCCCACGGATACGGGCCTGTCCTTCTGGCCGGTGCTGAGATGATAGAGCTGCTCGAAAACTACCGTGTCGAAATCAACGATAGCTCCGTGCAATTTTATCGCATCATCGGTGCCAGGCGAGGGACAGGGTAGTCTGGCACTAGATTTGGCGCGGCGACCAGGCGGATCGGGCCGAGCAATCCCGATGGCACCGGCTGTACCTTGTCCATGTCCTGCGGTTCAAAGCGGGCGCCGTAACGCAAGTTGAGCAGGCGATAGTCCGGCAGTGATCTCCCGGCCATGTAATTGACCGCAGTGTTGGCAACCAGAATCTTGATCCGGTTCTCGCCGGGCCTCAGCAGGCCTGTTATGTCGACGAAGTATGGCGGACACCAGATCGAACCTGCGCGACGGTCATTGATGTAGGCGACTGCCACCTCTCGGACCGGGGCATCGAGCCAGGCTTGCATGCCGTTTGACTTTCCAGGCGATTCCGGCAGTGGCCGACCTTCGCCGAAATCCAGGCGGACGCTGAGTCCGTTCTGAAGCATGCTCTCCGGCACGCTCATCGTTTTCTCGTACACAGCAACGCCTGAAAAATAGCGGGTCTCCTCGTTTTCTGTCCATGACTGAAGGTGGTCTACGGACGCTGGCTTGCCTCTGGCCCCGAACGAAACCTGCCAGCCGGCACTGAGATCTATCGGGGATGGAACGATTGACGGGCCTTTCGTCGGCAGACGAGGGCGAGCTTTCTTCGAGAAAACCAGCACGCGGGAAGCGTACGGCTCCAAGTCGAGTGACACTGTAGTCACTCCTTCCGGGCCAGGCTCTGTGTCTGCAGCGGAAGCGCGTCCGGAAAACGGATCCCACCATTCGGCCTGCAGACCGGTCAAGCGGAATGCGGCTTTTATATTCTGTCGCGCGTTGGAGGCGTTGGCCAGGAAGTAGATGTCGGCGTCACCGGTTCGCCTATGAACGAAACCTATTACCGGAACCGCGGGTGAAAACGACACATCGGGACGCGCCAACGATCTCAACTGGTTTGCGAGCTGGCCTCCTTCATCCCCCACGAAATGCGCCGGAGCGGATGGCCCTTCAAACAAGCGTTGAGCGATTTCACGGACCTGACCTTGCTCTGCTTCGGTCGCGGTGAATCCTGGCGCGACAGCGGGCAGGCGGCGCGTTGCGATCAGCACGCCGCCGCCGCGCGCGAACTCTTCCAGCCTTGTCAGTGTGTCGAGCGGGATACGTTCGACGTTGGGCAGAATTACAACGTTGTATTTGTTCGCCCCAAGTGCCAGTGTGCCTTTTTCCACATGGCCGATCTGCTTCAGCGTCCCGTCGTCGAAGAAGTCGAGGTTGAACCCGGCCTCGAGCACTTTGGCCACTGCATTCGGCCCGACCCGATCGCGCAGAGTATCGATCATGTTTGCATGGCCGGGCGAAAAACTCGCCCAGGCGTCGCTCTCGGGCAGATAGAACGCCACATCGTTCACAGGCTGTCCCTGCCGGAGCACAAAACTCACGCGCTGCAAGTAGCGGGCCAAGTCCGGCATCACGATCCACCAGGGATTCTTTTCATTGAAAACTCCGGCCGCATAGAAGCGCCACCCTGGGTACTCCACACCCTCCGCCGTGTACGGCCAGCCGTGCCCGATCAACTGGTTGATCCCTTGCAGGAAGTGCAGATCGGCCTCCGCCTTCACATCGAGGGGCGTAGCCCGGAACACCGGCGAGTGGAGCCAGGTCCAGGTTTCGGAAGAAGTCACCGGACGCCCGTACAAATGACTCGCCGAAGATGCCCAGCGGGACGCGCGCACAATCTTCCACTGCGGACCCTCTCCCTCGGGCAGATCCGCATAGGCGTTGCTGGAGATCGTGGCGGGAGGAATTCCGTAACACTGAATCCGGAATAACGTGTGATTCCGGCTCGCCCACTCGCGCACGGTTGTCATGAAGCGTTCATTGAACAGCTCCGTGAGCGTCTTTCCCCAATCGTGCCGGATCGCGGCAGTCGGCGGACCCAGGTCGAGCGCAAGAGCTGGCAGGTGCGGCTTCAAGTCGTAACCGCGGCGCTTTTGAAACTCTCCCAGGAAATCGTCCGTCCAGTCTGATTCATACACTTCCAGGCTATCGCAGAAGATCGCGTGCGGCGGCTGGGCGCCGAATGCCTGCATCAGCCGGTCGCCGACGTTTTTCAGGTAGCTCTCGACGGCCGGACGGTCGTAGTGGTTGAGCACAAATCCTTCCGCTCCGACCGCAGGCCGCTTCACCATCATGCCGGTCCGGCTGGAGATGAAGAAGAAAACCTCGTGGGATCCTTCCAGCCCGCTTGGAAGGCGGACCGCTCCGTCCCTGATATCCGTGAGTTCACGGATGCTGTCTGCAATCACCGACTGGCCTTGAGAACGAACCAGAAAAACTGCGATCAGTTTTTCACCCGTGCCGACGTCCGGGACTGGAACCCGGGAAGAATTCTCTCCCACCCGCGTGCGCACCAAGCGCAATTTACCGGCTGCCTGACTGATCGGTACCTGCGGCCCGCCATACGGCCAGCCGCTGCCGAGCGTCAGGTCCATACGCAGCCCGAGCTCACGTGCCTTTTCAGAGGTGAAGCGCAACGCATCGATGAACTCGTCGGAAAGATACGGGAAGTTCCTGATGCCGGTAGCCGCATCGTCAAGCGCCACCGGGTAGACGGGCTGGAGCTCAAAGCCGCCGATACCCCCTTCCTTCATCATTTTCATCTCACGCTCGAGTTCCGATTTAGTAACCGCCGGTCCGAACCACCACCAGCGCATCATGATCCGGCTGTCATCGGGCGGATTTTCGAATAGACGCTCCAGGTCACCAATGGTCGGGCCGGCGCCCTGTCTTGCGGGCCAGCTATGCGAAAAAGTAACGAGCCCAAAGAGCATCGGCAACACGATCTTCAGCACCACTGACTTTTGTACGCCGGACAGTTTCATCGCTATTCGTCCTTTCACCGCGGTTTTCCATTTCTCTAGGGGGCGCGCCTCAGGTTCTCCCAACGAACCTCCCATGAACCATCGGCAGGAAATCCTGGAGCGTTCCCTCGTGGTGCGCCCTGCCATCCTGCCGCCATCAGCGCGACCGCGTACAGCAGCCCGCCATTTGCGGGGAGGTAACATGGCAGATCCTTGCGCTGCGGGTTGTGGCCGTTCGGCAGGAATCGGTTCTTTTCCGTTGCCATCATCAATGCTTCGACTGCAAGTTCGCTTGCTCCCAATCGCGCAGCCGTCATAGCCGTCATGGGAAAGTCCCATCCCCAGGTGCGGTCCCACTGCCACTCCTTCATTACTTTCTCAAGCGTGCTGCGCATGGTCTCGCGGTCGACGCCCTCACCAGGCAGCACTCCCAGCGCGCCGAGCATAGACGGATGATCGTAATTGCGTTCCGTATAAGTCTGCGGGCAATTCTCGTGCGCAAGGTAGACTGCGTTCTGCGCTGGAAGACGCGAAAGATTGGAAATGACATGATCCCAGGCCGGATCGCGCTTCATCCCTAAACGTTTCCGCCAGCGCTGAGCCAGCTTCAGTCCATAGGTCCAATAGGAAAGCTCGAATGTCGGGTTCCAGGTCTCTCGAGGTGGATGGTTCTCCTGCGCCGGTATGACGGGCGGTCCAAGCATGTATCCCCGTGCCTTCGGATCAAAAAAGGCGTATGAAGCCATGAAAGCCGCCGACTCAAAGACCAGCGGCCGATACAGATCCAGCGTCCTTGGGTCACCATGCGCCTGGTAGCAGAGTTCTGCGTAAAAGATCGGATGGGGCTGCTGCCATATCAGCAACGGCCCGATCGGCGAAGGGCTGTCTCGCCCTTCGGGCCCGACCATCTTCGGCCAGCGCGCCCCGCCATATCCCTGCGACGCGGCCGTACGTTGCGCCGACCGCAGGATGGAAAGATACCAGGCGAGACTTTTCTCCAGCAGATGAATACGGCCCCACAAGGCAAAATGCGCAGCATGCCACCAGTGCATTTCCAGATGGAACTTGCCGTACCAACTGTTCACGGTCAGACCGGTCTCCTGCGGAGGCATGGAGCCGGCACACTGAATGGCGGTGACGTATTGCGACAGCACGATGCGGCGCTCGAGTTCCTGCGCGCGGCGGTCGCGGCTTCCGGCTAGTTCGACGGCGCCCCCTTCGGTCCAGAAGCGTCTCCAGTGTGCAGTACTTTCTGCGAACGTGGTTGCGGCGCTCGCCAGAGACCTGGCCGGCGGATGGGGAGAGAACGATGCAGTGAATTGCAGGCGGGAGTTATGTCTGGCCGGAGTCAGGAGGAAAACGTGGGTTCCTTCGGCGGCCAGCGACGCCTGTCCGGCCCAGGAGATCGCCACGAAGTATTCATCGGCGTCCAATGTGCGGCGCATCTCGGCGCGGTCGCTCGTTTGATTTATCAGCTTCGACTGATGCTTACCGGGTTGTTGCCAATCAGCAGCCTGAATCGTTGGCGAGCCGTAAGGAAAGGCAAAGCGGACTGCCAGTCGCCCCTCGTCAATCAACGGCGACTCAATCGCCACGGCCAGCAGATCATGGGCAGGGTGCACCGCGGTCCTCACCGTCACCGGCTTCTCTTCGATCGCGAATCGGCTCGTCAGGATGCCCGTCCACAGATCCAGCCTCTGTTCGATGGCATGGACATCGTCCGATCGCGCCTCTCGTCCGCCAGTCAGCACCAGACGCAGTCCGATCCGGCCAAGATGGAGACGGTGCGGATTCTCCCTCAGCCAGTTGTAAAGCTCGTTTTGCCCTTCCGAGCTCGTTGGATAGCCAACCTGCCGGCCGTGCGAATCATATTGGGTGAGACGAAATGCCTCGAGGTCCAAACCCACCGGCACGGGGGAGGAGTGCCATCCCCATTGTGACATCGTGCAGAGCGGCGTCCCGATCTCGTACTCCTGAGGAAATGTTTGCAGGCCCGTGATGTCTGCGGTGAAGGCAAACTCGCCGTTGCCGAGCGACAAGGGCGCGAGCGGGTCCAGCTTTCGCATCTCCGGACCGTGCCGATTGACGAGAGCCGCACGGTCGATAGAACCGGTTCGTCCGCCGCCGGCGCGGGCCAGCCATCCGGAAACTGCGAGGACTTTGAGGAATTCCCGCCGTACAATTTCCATGCGTTTGGACCTTCAGGTTCTCAAACCACGCGAAATTGGTGATGGCCACCTTTTTCCCGGGGCGAAAAAAGGCGGCCGTCACCAATTTCGCTCAACTTTGCCCTGGCCGAGCCGCCTCGGATTGTCAGCGATCCTGTATTGGGCTGTTTTCAGTATGCTTTGACTTTGAGTATCCGATACGCCTCTTCCAGAACCAATGCACTCTGCTCATTCTGGAGGATGCCCACAACGCCACCTTGCGAGATCAAAGGCGATCCGAATGCGCTGGCATCCACTGGACTCAAGAGCCGGATTCTCGTTCCCCCTTTTACGCCCTGGATAAATGCGAGATCAGGATCGGCATTCAGCCGATTCGAACCGCCGGGGAAGCGGAAAACAGCCAATTCATCCCACGCCATCTCCGCCTTTTCCGCACCGATGCGCGTGGTTTCGACCGGCTCCAATTCGATTCCCTCCGCAAATTCCAAAAGGGCAAGATTCGCAGACGCCGCGCGCTGATGAACTCGGACTCTCTCAATGCCATGTAGGAGCCCAGCGGAAAAAACTGTCTCCCTTTCATCGGTAGGTTCGCGGACAATGCGAAGGTCTCCTCTGCTCAGTCGAAGAGCTCCGTCTGAGAAAGACCCATCTTTGGCTTCCTGCTGTTTGCTGGAGGCCGGCCACACCCAAAGATCAAAATCTTTCGAGCCGATCTTGAGGCGTCCTCTATCTATGGCTGCCGCAACGTCCGGGTTGAATTTCCACGGTTCGATCAGTTGCTTCGTTAGCAGGAATTGCCTTTGAGATATTCTGAAACCTACGCCCGTACACTCAAGGGATACCATGTCACCGGTGCCGTTACCCAGAGTGAGCCGCGCCTGTGCCAGCAACAATTTCGGAACGGACTCGCGCCAGAGCTTCCTGTACCACGGTGAAGTCAAGGCAAGACCCGTCTTCAGTCCCGAGCGCGCGGTCTCGATGACCTTGCCGGCAGCTTCCACCGCAGAAATAGCTCCTTTCCGCATCATTTCTCCGCCCGGGAGATCCAGCCGCACCGCCTGGTTAATGTTCACCGCCAGTCGGACGTTGCGTGCAAACAGAATAAACCTTGTGAACCATTGAAGCTCCAGATCCACTTTGGCGGTCCCGTCCAGACGGATCTGGCCTTCGGACAACATCTGCGCCAGAGGATTCATGGAAGCCAGATCGCGATAATAAATGTTCACGTTGGGCAGAGGAAAGGGGATGCGTTGTTCCTTCCGCAGGGTGAGGGGCGTGGTGACCGGTGCAACGTAGAAGGGCATGCCGTTGAGGTGCACATTCTCGAAGGATATCTGGCGCGCCTTAGTCCCTTGCGAGGCGGTCATCGAAAGCCACACGGAAAGCTGGATTCCTTCTCGGGATACGGCAGCCAAGCTCACCTTGTCTATTTCGATTTTAACCGGGGCTGTTTCTGTCTGCTTGGGGGAAGGGGACATGACACATTGCGGGAATCCCAACGACACCGGCAAGCAAAAAATAAACATCGTTAATGCATGCAATACTCGCCCGCATGTCTTCATTGCATTACCAGCGACGATGCTGACAGCCTGCGCGTGAGGTGGCGCATCGATGACAGGCCCGACTCGAATGACGGACCGCAAAATCCTATTGCACAATAACCGGAACTTTGAGGAGCTCCGCCATCAGCTTTTCTCCATCCTTCTTAACATCGAACGCGGTCGCGCCCTTTATAATCTCGGCAATCCGTTCCATTTGGGCGGGTTCGATATGGCCCCCGTAAAAAGCCCAGTGACAGAGATACGCTTCTACTGCGTCATCTATGCGGCCGGCTTTCAATGACTTCTCACCCTCATTGAAGAATCGATCCGTATAGGAACGGAGTAATTGAGGAATTGCCTTGTCGAGACCTTCACGCACCGCGCGTGATCCTTCGGCCAATGCTTGATCCTTTTCCGGCAGCCGGTGCGGTTGGTTTTGGAGTCCATTGACATCCTTATCTTCTTTTACACCGGTTATCTCGACGGCTTTACGGGGCAAATGATACTGGATTTTCTTTTGGTCAATCACCTCCTTGCTGTAGAAGTCTCGAAGAATAACTTCAACTTCTATGTCCGTATTTTGTTCATGCTCAGTCCTTTGGTAGGTATAGTCAGAAACCTTGTCTTGTTCGATGAACTTGTCAGTTCTATCCAGCTCTTTGGACTTGCGTTCATAATCGACCTCAGTCCAGCCTTCTTTGGTAGGCTTGCCCTTTTTTCGCGAAGGATTGTTTAGAGCCTTGCTCATCTGGTCCACGAGTTTCAAGAGCGCATCGTATTCTGGATTCGCCACCTTCTCAGTTCCAGAACGATAGCGAGATTTTACATCGGACGTGGTCGGAATCTGTCGGAAATCGTATTTTGTAATGTTAACCGTCAGAACCGCGTTATAAGATTTCCCGTCAGGTAAGAGATACTGAAACTGAAGGTCGTCATTTGGCGACTTCTCGTAATCATCTTTGCTGCGCAAGCGCAAATCACGCAATCCTTGTTTCTCTATGCTGCTGCGAGTGAGGGCTTGAATAGTTTTGGTAAAATCGGGGGCAGCCAATACAAGATCCTCAACAGAAAGCACCAGCTGAGATACCCTCTTCCTATTGAAGTTTCCCATGGCGCCTTTCATTTCTTCTTGAGAGATCAGGTCGGGCATCAACGTTTGGATATCATACTTCAGAACGGTAGCCGTTGCGATTCGCGACAAATCCTTGATTTCCGCGAGCTTTTGCGCGTACTCCGCTGAATTCAGCACGAAGACTTGTTTTGCCTTTTCGAACAGTTTTGGAGCCTCAGCACGTCCGGGGTCGAGTTCCATAACTTTCTGGAGCCGGAGGTAGGCTTCGCGAGATTTCTGCAAATCATCCTGGTTCTCAAGCAGGGGAGGGATGGTTTCCAAGAGATAGTTGACCCATGCCTGGGATATTTGCTTCTGCGCCTGTTCGAATTCCCTTTTTGCTTCCGGATAGGTCGCGAGTGCGGTTCCTATCGATTTGAAAGCTTCTTCGTAATGTTGGCCCTTCAGTTGTTCGGCAGCCTGAGACGAAAGCAAATAGGCTTTGCGCCCGCGCTCGACCTTTTCAAGCCCCGCCCTGCCTTGCTCATAATTCGGCGAAATCGCAAGAACGCGCTGAAACCGCATCGACGCGTCTTCCCATCGTTGCTCATCGATGGCGATTTTGCCTTCGTCTACAAGCTTTTGCAGAAATAACCCTCGGACACGTTCCGTTTCGCTCTTGATATTGGGAAGGAATGCCTCAAATCTTGCGAGCTTGGCAAGATTGTCCAGAGCCGATTCCGGATCGCCGCCATCGGCAAGGGCCACGTTCACTTGAAACTCCTGCCTGAGTTTGGTCAGCGTGTTGCTGAAAGTTGTCTCCAGTTGAGTCACATTCTGCGTGGTTGCAAAGTTCTTAGCTGCAGCTATTTGTTTCTGACAAGCTGCGAGATCCATGCGACCACATGCCGCTTCACCTGCAGCCGCCTCCCGGTCGGCAAGTCTGGTGTTGAGGGAATCCAGCAGATCCTGGTATTTCTTGTCCGGTTTTTTCTTTTTTTGGATAGCGCGCTCGACCACGAGCGAGATGGCCTCACGGGCACTCTCCAGGCTGCCGGCTTTGTCGTCCGCAGTTGCTTTCTTGAAAAGATCTTTGTCCGAGAGTTTAGACAATTGGGACGGCGGGGGTGTCGTCTGGGACAGACTCAGCGGCGAAAATAAAAGAACAATCAAGCTGATCTTCAGGGACAATGAACAAACTTGCGAGTGATGCATATGTAGTTCACCAGTTGGGAATGTCGCTATTTGCTATTGGGATTCCTTCTTGTTGCTTCTGCGTACAAATCTTTGATTTTTGGAGAAAGGGCATCCCAGCGAGGTGAATAGCCGGGATCGTCCTTGAGAGTCTGCTCAAACATCTTCATGGCGGCGTTCTTCGTTGATTCATCCTTGGCGCCAGACAACAAGAACCTGCTACCCAGCGCGGCGCCGGCGTAAAAGCGAGCCAGGGCCATATAGAATGCCGAATGCGGACGGCCGAGAAAATCTTCCAGAGTTTTTTGCGCCTCCTCATACCGTCCGCCGTAAAAAGCCGCGATGGCATTGGAAATCTCATTTTTCTCGGCAGTAAGGCTCTTCTCTATTAGTTGCCGCTGCGTTTTCACCCTGAGATCGTCCGGGCGCATCTCCTCTGCCCGGTCTAATTGCCTGCTCGCGCCGAGGAGGTCTCCGCGTGTCAAGGACTGACTCACGGATCGCAACAGCTCTGCGAGCTTCTCGTCCTGGCTCTTCTTCGTGTTGTCGATCAATTCCTGGTTGATCTCGCTGATCTGTGTGTCCACATCCATGTAGTTTGGATGGGACCTGCGAATGCGATTAAAGAGCACAAGGGCGTCCTGCAGCTTGCCCGCGTCCCTTTGGGCGACGGCCTTCTCATAATCAACCTTCACGGTGTCAGGAGGCGCGGAGGGTGGCGCCGGAAGCGCTGGGCAACCGCCAGCTTTTGTTTTTAAGTCATTGAGACTAGGGAAACGCTCTTTTAGCCCCTTGTTTGCGTCTATCGCGGCCTGGATGTCACGCAAAAGGCCACATGCTTCCTCGAACTTGCCCCGGGTGATTGCGATCCTGGCATTTTGCAGTTTTGTGTTATTGTTGTTTATGGCATCGATCGTCCTTATCAGAGCTTTGGCCTCCTCACCTATGGAACCCTGGGCATCCCTGATCCTCTCGGCGAGCTGCTTTGCCTGGTCGAGGTTACCAATGTTGAGGAGTGACTGGGCATTTCGCAATGTCTGTGCATCGTCCAGGGCGGGAGGCCTGCCGACCTGGTTTTGGCCGGCATGAAGCGCCTGGGGGAGGAATTGAAGAGTCGCCAACAGGCAGCAAGCCAGACAGCAGCCGGCCAGCATCCCGAAACTTTTTGCCCTAAGCTGTATTCCTACCATCTGCGTAACCCCCTTTAGTCAGCCCCGAGTGAGATCTCAGCGGTTGGGCTCCAGAAGGTTCTTAATCTGCCCCTTAATCTGCTCCGCGTTCCAAAAATCGCAGCGAATCACATTCGATGACCTGGAACTGATGGTTCTCGTTTCCAAACGCGTCTGCTGGCCGTTTACGAACTCAAAAGTGTATGTGCCGGGTGCAAGTTGCCTTTGAAAGGGTGTGGGCTCTTTGTTGGCAAGAACCTCCCCTCTTGATGACTTGATCGTCACGCTGGCGAACGGAGAGGCATCGACTTGAACCGCCAGTGGTTCTGGTTGAGGCCAGATTGCCCATAGGATCCAAGCTATCGCCACCAATAGAAGCGAAGCCGCTATGATCAATCGGGTTCGAGTCGAAACGACCTGAAGCACGCTTTTTCGCTTGGTTTCAATGACCTGTTCTGGACGTGGTGTCGCTTCCTTTTTAACTGGCGGCGGGGAAGGTTCCCTCCTTTGAAATGGTGGCGGAGAAGGTTCCTTTCGGGGGATTGTCGGCGGCGGAGGTTGTGTCAGATACTGAGCGGGCGGCCGGGATATGGTGGGAGGCAGTTCCAGCGGTTCGGAGAACGCAGGAATCTCAGTGTAGACAAATCCATCGTTTTGGAGGGATTCCAACGCAGTGACTGCGGGTCCTGCGTCGAGAGGAACTTGTTCCAAAACTTCCCGCACGCTGCGCACACCATCAACGAATTCGAGAACGACCTTCTCGTTGGCGGGCAGATCTCGAACGTTGTCAGGCTCCGGTATGCGGTGGAGGATCGCATCCAGAGGGCCGAGTCTCAAAAGGCTCTCGGGCGCTACCTCCGCGCTGCCTTCAATTCGTCGAGGAGGCAAGGGGGTCCGAATTTCGACCCCACCTCCGAAAGGAGAGAGCGCTTCCCGCAATTCGGCAGCCGTCTGGTATCGCTGGGAAGGATCTTTGGCGAGCAGCTTGTCGACAATCTCCGAGAGTCCGGGCTTTAGATCGCTGCGCACTGTCGAGAGAACGGGCGGGGTCACAGTCAAGTGCCTGACTCCGATAGCAAAGAGATTATCCGTGTAAAAGGGATTCTCGCCGGCGATCATTTCGTAAAGTATGACTCCGAGCGAATACAGGTCCGACCTGTGGTCCACGGGACGGCCAGCCGATTGTTCGGGACTCATGTACTGAGGAGTCCCGATTCTGGACCCCAAGGCCGTCCTGCCTTGCCCGGTATCGAGAACACGCGCGATGCCAAAATCCATCACTACTACGGTTCCGTAGTGGTCGATGCGGATGTTGGAAGGCTTCAGATCCCGATGAATGATTCCATGCTCGTGGGCGCATTCGAGGGCTCTGGTAACGTGCAGCGCAATGGTGGCGGCTTCCACCGGATCCAGGCACTTTACGCGTTTCATCCGTTCATCCAGATCCTCACCCTCAACAAAAGGCATTACCAGAAACTGATAGTCACCCTTGGTGCTGATGTCGAAAACCTTGACTATATTTGGATGCTGAAGGTTTGCCTCAATCTGAGCCTCGCGTATGAACCTGTCGACGATTACAGGATCTCTGGCCAGCTCTTCGGCGAGCACTTTGATGGCCCATTTTCCGCCGAGAGTCTTGTGGTTCGCGAGGAAAACATCACCCATCGCGCCACCACCGATTCGTTCGACAATCGTATACGTGGAACTCAGTTCCTGCTGCAGCCGGACGGTTTTAGGATCGGGCGTTTTTGTCAACACCATTGTTTAATTGTCTCTTCCAAAAGAAGCCGTGTTGCCACGCCGGCTGGCAGGATTGGCCGGCACGGCTTTAGCTATGCGGTCGAGGATTGCGCGTATTCTCTCGCACTCCGCTGACACGAGACGTTGATCCTTTAGCCGATCGAGGTGATGTTGCGCGCGCTCGGCATACTTTTCCGCGGTTGCGTAGTCAGGGAGTGTCCTGCTTGCCAGCAGTGCATAGCCATTCGCCAATTGAAGCTGCAGTTGGATGGACTCGGAGCCTTCCAGAACGCGGGCTAATGCTCCTTCCGCGTCGTTCAACCGCATGCGGAGTTCAGCGGGATCCGACTTGTTTGGATCTGGGATGATGCTGCGGGCGCACCAAAGATCGAACTCGCTCACTCCCGTATTCGCACCAGTAAGTTGGTTCAGTTTGACGTATCCCGAGGCTGACCGTCCGGATTGGCGTCGCACAGCCACCCAAGCATCCGAGGCCTTGGCCGGCACTTGGTTCATAATCTCCACAGGTTCTCCCAAGGACATGGTTGCCAGCAGCGGGGCGTTATCTCGCGGCTCGCTTCGCAAAGGTACGGAGGTCCCCAAGATCTGAGCCTTTCCCACAATGACGGGACCGATCGTGTGCGTCTCGGTGGAATGGAGAAGCAGATATAGCAGAGGAATCACTATAACGGCGGCCGCCACGGGGAACACGACCCGCTTTTGCTTGGGGGACAAGCGTTGAACCAGAAGTACCAGCTTGGCGGATGCTGCTTGAACGGCGCCGGCAAAGCTCTTCACGGTCCGAATGCAAAATCCCCAAAAGTCTCCTTTAATAAATCGCAAAACCTTCAGAGGGAATTTCGATGCGCCTGTGTCTACCAGGGGAGCGGAACACTGGAAACACTTGGCATTGGCGATGGAGTTGCGCGCTCCACACTGCGGGCAAATCCGGCTCCTCGGCGGGGTTATCTGTGTTACCGCACGTTGCTGTTCCGCCCACCCATCTCCCTTGCCAGGCCCAGCCTCGAGGCTTCTGTCCGATTGGATCGTAGGGGGGGCTATACGCTCCAGAGTTGGAGCCGGAACCTGTTCGACAATTGCGGCCGCTTCCTCGGGAGGTTGCTGCGTCTCTAGCTTCGGCGCAGGTTCGACGATTGTGGCTGCTTTCCCGGGAGGTTGCTGCATCGCCGCCGTGCTTACCGGCGTGGTTTGGGTTGGCGCTTCGTGTATGCGGTCCGCACCTGGAACGGAGTGAGCATCCTGCGAAACCAGGACAGATTCGACTACTTCTCTCTGCACTTCGACCAGGCAATGCTCATATTTAGGATTGCCCGCACAAATCTCTTTGATGACTTGCAGGTGCTTTCGGACCGCTTGCAGATCCCCTTGGGTCAGAGCCTCGCGCACTTTGATGTGCGCAACCTGGAGATCCGCGTCAATCAGAGCCATTCGGCAAGATGACAGCAGCTCCTTGATATCACCGGGCATTCTATCGCTGCCGTACCTGCGCTCCAATTCCTGAGTAAGCTCTCCGAGTGAGGACGCCAGCATCTCGATTCTAAGAGCCTCACCCCCGGTCGTGGCATTCTGGAGCTGCCGGAGCGTAGCCCGCACGCTATCACAGAGCAAATCTTGTGCCGCAAGCGCATCGCCAACCCGGATTTGCAAAGATCCAACCAGTGCGATGCTTTCCGGATTCGTGCCTCCTATGGACTGGATATCATTCAGGAGTTCGAGAGATCTGACTAGATTGTTCTCGGATAATGACTTCTCCAAAGCGGCTGCCGACGATCTCAGGCGGATCTCTCGCATGAGGGATGTGATCTGTGCATGATCCGGAAAACGCTCCGAGAGCGGCCGCATGATTCTGGTTGCGCCTTCGATGTCTCCCTTCTGCAATAGGATGTTTGCTTCCTCCGCGTCCTGACGGGCTTTCGACACGTCTTCCGCAATCTGGATCAGAAGGTTTTCTATGTGTTCGATTTCATCGAGCTGCGAGACCAGCTCGAAATAATGCAGGTTCGAGACGACAGTCGCCGAGGTGTCGGGTTTTATCTTCTCCGCTGTGATCAGATCGACGTTCCCCTTCTTCAGCACAGTCTGCACCCAAGCCGTCCGGAGGTAATCGCCCAATGTCGACTCGAGCTCAAGAATTCGCTTGCGATGGTCTAATACCTCGTTCCACACCCTGGAACATTCGCGCACCAGGTCAACGGAAACCTTTCTCAGTTCTCTAGCCAGCTCGTTCGCAGTTTGATAGCGCGCCTGTGGATCCTTGGACAGTGCCTTTGAGAAGATCTTTTCCAGCCTTTCGGGCATGACGGGATTGAGGCCGCGCAATGAGAGAGGCTCTTCCTTGACGATTCGGCTGGGCACGTCATCCGATGCCCACTCTGCCGTTACTCCCGGGCCTGGAGGCTCCTCCTTGAGGCTCCGGTAGGGGATGTTCGAGCCGTCGAAAGGATGCGCATAGGTGAGAAACTCGAAAAAAACCATGGCGGCACTGAAGAGGTCCGAAAGAGCATCGCATTCCTTTCCAAGGTACTGCTCCGGGGCCATGTATCTCGGAGTGCCCAACGCCGTGCCCGGCTGCGTCAGATGCGAAGTCGTAATGCGGGCGACGCCGAAGTCCAGGATCTTGGGCCTTCCCGATCGGGTGATAAAGATATTACCCGGCTTGATGTCTCGATGAACGATGCCATTGTCGTGGGCGTGCGCCAAGCCGTCGCACACTTCACTCATGAAGCCGATTTTTGCTTCCAGGCTCATCGTTCCGCGCCGGTCAATGAATCGTCGAAGATCCTCACCCTCCAGGAATTCCATTGCGATGTACGAGACGCCTTGTTGTTCACCAAGGTCGAACACAGTAACAATGTTCGGGTGACTCAACAACGCACATGCCCGCGCCTCACGATAGAATCTTTGCTTGATTTCGGGATCGGTCTGACCCGTAAAAATAGTCTTGATCGCGACCTCGCGGTGCAACACTCTGTCGCGACCGCGACAGATCTTGCCCATGCCGCCGCTGGCTAATTCCTCGAGCAGTTCGTACTTACCAAGGGTTTTCATAGGGCTTCATCGGGTCGGGCCGTTGCGACGGATTAGTCGTAACCTGAAGGAAGATTGCATTTGAAGCAGCGCGACCGGATCCATGGAGCTGGCATTTCAACCAACATTCCCTTCTGGAAAACCGATAATTGTTGCTCCGGATGCCCTTTCGAGTTAGAGGACATTTTATTCACGGGGCGTGCTCCTCCCCCTGCGACTTGACTGTCATGGGCCGCCGAGATTATCCCCGTCAAAATGGGTTGCCAATAGACATTAACTACGGCTAAGCTACGATAACTTATCAACTTCGTCAAGAGGTATTGCGGGCGGTCGTGGCCACAAACCCGGCGTCAGTTCACCTTGTAGCGCGAAACATCAGGAAGGCGCCTTTCTGCGAGACTTGCTGTGCGAAACACCCATCGCGCCGGGCGGTGGACCAATCAAATCTTCGGGTACACCGGGGGTTATGACCATGAAGGGCAATATCAATTATGGAGCGCATCCGCTCTGATCGCCGCGAGGCTCGCTGTCACGGTGGGGTTATGAGGAATGAAGCAGGAGAGCACATCGATTCCGCTTGCGGGCATAAGATTCAAGCTGTCCGGCGCCTTGTTGTTTCGGTCTTCCTGGTCGGGCTGGCGGGGCTCGGAAGCGCGCACGCGCAACTGTTTGGGCCGGAGGGCGTCAAACCGCAAGTCGTCCGGCAAGGACGGATAGGAAGCTGTTACTTTCATGCGGCCGTAGCCGCCGTTGCACTGACCAATCCTGCAATCCTGCGCAACATGATTCGGGAGAATGCCGACCATTCCTATACGGTTCAGTTTTGGGATCAGAAGATGGAAAACGCCTATCCCGAGGACCTCGAGTTTGCCCGTAAGAGCGGTTATGAGAGGTCCGATGGGTTGTGGGTCGTGGTGCTCCTTCGGGCGTACGCGCAGAGAGTATTGCGGGAGGCGTTGCTCAGCACGATTGACAACAGCGACCTGTCGGCGGTTCTGAAGATTTACCTGAAAGATCTTGTTGCTTCGCACGATTCGGTTCTGTTGGCCTATGATCGTGCCATCCGCACAGTAGTGGATCAACAGGGGAATATTGATCGGGTAGAGCTGGTGCAACGGCTAAAGCGGGAGATGCAGCCGTTCAATATCAGCTCTCAGGTCGGAGACTCTCTGATCCAATTGCTCGATTCGGGCGGCTTATTGGAATCCCTTGCGGCTTTCCTCCGACAAAATGGCGAGTTATTCGGGGCCTATCGTGCGGTAGGTCAGGGAGGGCTTCCCGAACGAGTGCTCGGAGTTTTGATGGGCAAACAAACAAGACATTTCCAGTCGAAATCGGAACAACAGGAGATCATCGCGGCGCTGAACCGCGCGGCTTCTCAACCAGTGGTGGCAACCACAGGCGGGGCAATCGATGAGTCGGTCTCAACGGACCGACTGACGCCTGAGGACCAAAAATGGTACGTAAAAGCTCACGCCTTTACTGTACTTGGATATGATCCGGCCAAACAACTGGTTGCTCTCCGCAACCCATGGGCTTCCAGTCCTGATCCGGATGGAATATTCACGATTCCTCTCGCGAAGTTTCTGGCGATGTTCCCTTCAATTGTCACCACTGCGGGTGGTATCGAGAGATAAGCGACGCTCTTGCGGATTCCAGATTTATCCTGCTCTGCAGCCTGGGCAGCGCTGGCTTACCGGTCTGGGTCAGGCTGTGCGCCGCCCAATGTGGTCATCATTGGCGGATCCGAATCACCACCCGCCGTCCTGATCCGAAATCCATGTGCCGGTGCATGGTGCCAGTTCTCTTTACAGGCACTGGCATCGGTGGTAGCATCGGGGCCATCTATGCTACGTCCAAGCTGATCCCTTCCAGGGGAGATGCCCCATGGCAGTGTGCCATTCTTGCGGGACTGTGAATCCTGCACAAGCCGTCTCCTGCAGGCACTGTGGATTGCCTGTATCGCCGCCCTCAGGGCCCGTTTATCCTTTGGGCCCAAGCAAGACCGCTGCAGGCTCGGGGGCCAGGCCAAATGTCGTACATGCGCTTTTTGGAGAAAGCCCTCCGCTCGCCGGACAAAGGTTTTCAATCACGAATGCAGGTCTTGTGGTCGGCAGGACAAAGCAGGGTTCACAAAATCAGATTGTTCTCGAGGATCCGGAGGTTTCGCGTCAACATGCCCGCCTGTGTTTGACTGAGCAAGGTAGAGTCGAGGTCGAAGATTGGTCAGTAAACGGCACATTCGTGAATAACCGGCGGGTAGAAAAGGCCGTCCTTGAAATCGGTGACCGCATCCGCTTCGGGAGGAATCCGGCCAACACTCTGGTCTACCGCACGTATCTTGCGGATGGCGCAGGAGTCCCCCAGCCAGTTGGCCGTAGTGCCGATCTTGCAGCTTCCCCAGCCACTCCTTCTTCTCGTCCGCCGGGCACACTGCATTTGCCGCCCGAAGTGAAACCGGCAGAATACCCTCGACTGCAATTGGTCTTGGATCAGTATGCCGTGGAAGATCATGTCCTTCAGGGTTCCCGAACAGAACTGGGCCGCAAAGCGGGGCCGAATTGTGTTTCAATCAATCATCCCACGGTTTCGGAAAGGCACGCGGAAGTTGTGTTTACTGACGATGGGCGAGCCATCCTGCGCGATCTTGGCTCCATTCACGGCACGTATGTGAATGGAGAACGCATTAAGCAAAGCCTGTTGCGCGAGGGGGACCTGATTCAGATGGGCCAGTGCGAATCACGGCTGCTGCTATACCGTGAGCCCCACCACCACTCTCTAGTCCTGCGCGACATCGAGTTGAATCGGCCCATGTCCTCGCTGGGACGCGACCCGGGCAATTCGATCCGCCTGAATCATCCCACCGTGTCGCTATTTCATGCCGAAATCCATAAGCATGATGGCACCTTCGAACTGTCGGACAAGAATTCCACGAACGGCACCTATGTCAACGGCGTTCGAATCACTCGCCACCGGCTCCGAGCTCGCGACCGGATCACGCTGGGCGCCATTCAATTGGTTTTTGATGGCAACCATATCGATCAGCAGATCGAGGGGTCTGGCATTCGCCTTTACGCATGCGGCCTGTGCCGCTCCGTTAAGGATCGTAACACGGGACGTCCTATCAGATTGCTTGACGGGATATCACTATCCATTGAGCCGCGGGAATTGGTTGGGCTTCTTGGACCCGCAGGATGTGGAAAGACAACGCTCATCCACGCCCTCAATGGATCACACCCAGCCAGCTCGGGTCGAGTGCTATTGAATCGCTCCGACTTGTACCGGGAGTATGCTGCTCTGCGCGCGGTCATGGGCTACCTGCCGCAGGAGGACATCCTTCATCGCGCGCTGACAACAAAGGAATGCCTGTACTACGCCGCCCGCCTTCGGCTTCCTGATGATTTCAGTGAAGCGGACATATGGGCCAGAGTCTTCGATGTGATTAAGATGCTCGATCTGTCGGAGCGTGCAGATGTACAAATCAAGCATCTGAGCGGCGGCCAGCGAAAGCGTGTCAGCCTGGCCATTGAACTTTTGTGCAAACCCAGTCTGCTTTTCATGGATGAGCCCACGGCCGGCCAGGATCCCCGCACCGAGATGAAAATGATGCAGCATTTCCGCGAGATCGCCAATCAGGGCGCCACTGTGGTGGCTACGACTCATCTGCTGAGCTCTTTCAGCCTGCTTGATAAGGTAGGGGTCCTGGTACGCGGAAGACTGGCCTACTACGGTCCTGGCCAGGATATGCTGTCCTACTTCAAGACGACCCGGCCCACGGAGGTTTATGACGTACTCCAACAAAGGACGTCTGAAGAGTGGGCAAAGCGATACCAGAACTCCGAATATTGCCAAGACAACGCGGGAGAAGCATTGGAGGAAGGCTCCGCCGGCTCCAGACTGCCGTCGCCAACCACGGCCGCTCTCGCAGCCCGCGGACACTCGCGCTTGCGCCAGTTGCTGACGCTCTTGCGGCGTCAGCTCGCACTGCGGTTACGAGGTTGCTCGAGCCTGGCCGCTCTCCTGCTACCCTCATTCGCCATTGCCTTCCTGGTGGGGTTGATGAAGCGGGAGCCAAATGAGCCCAAGGTGCTCTTCATGATCGTTTTTTCGGCTCTCTGGTTTGGTTGCTCAGCCGCAGTGCGCGAAATCGTCGATGAAGATGCGACCTACCGCCGGGAGCGGGAACGCAATCTTACTATCTTCAGCTATCTGGGTTCGAAGTTGGTTTATGTATTGGGCCTGGCGATTGTTCAAAGCGGCTTGTTCATATCGGTCCTCACCCTCATGGATGCACAGCAAAACCATTTCCTCGAATCGTGGGGAATCATGTGCTTCATGACGATCCAGGGCTCGATGATCGGCTTGCTGATCTCGGCGCTATCCACAAGCCCGGAGAAGGCTCTGTATGTTTTCCCCTTGGCTTTGATACCCCAGTTGCTTCTGGCAGGCCTGTTCGTTCCGATTGGCAACCCGCAGCCCGTCATCCCTGTCGCGAACGAAGCCGGGATTTATGAATTCCAAACACTTCCCAAGGAAATCGTTCCTCATGGAATGAGCCCGATTCTGCGCGACTTTATTTCGCCATTGATGGTGTCGCGATGGGGCCTGGAATCTCTGGCCGACCTCTATATCCACGACTGGAACCCAGGGAGCCTTGTTCTGCTCAACGCGCTGACAATAACCTTTCATCCAAATGACGGCAAGGAGGCGCGCGAAAGTCTGGAGTTGGCGAATCGTAACCGGAGAGAAGGAAATATAGCTATTACGCCCACCCCGCAATCGCGACCCGCAACGCCCGCCTATATGCTGGTTTTGGCAGGTTTTTTAGTTGTGATGGTGGTGCTTACAGCTATTGCGCTCAAGGCGAGAGACGCGAGAGGACATCCATGAACGAAATAACCATCGAGCTGGTTGGCAAAGGCACGCGCTGGAATTACACCAAGCGCGAAATCAAAATAGGCCGGGATCCCAAGTGTGACCTGATCCTGGCGGCTGAAGATTATCCCATGGTCTCCAGGAATCATCTGCTGATCCAGTTGCAAGGGGAGAGATTCTGGGTGGAAGATCTGAATACCTTGGGCGGGACTTTTCTCAATGGGAAGCAAATCCAGCGCGCGCTTCTTTCTCCCGGAGATCAACTCAGGCTGGCCGCGGACGGGCCGGAGCTTCGGCTGTTTTTCAGCGCCTTGTCCATACCTGCGAAGCCCCAAGTCGTCATCCCACGGACGCCTGACGAAGATGCGCCGACCAGGTTGGCACTGCCAGACGAACCAGCCCAGAAAGCCGTGACGGAGGCTGCGTCTGCCCAGCGGCCGGCATATCCCCCCCCAGCAGCCCAGAGTCCAGGACGGATGGCGCCCCGAAGTGCATCTTCAGAGGATGGGCTTTCAGGTGAGATTCCACGGCCCGCGGGCGCGTTGCCGGCTCAAGAAGGAGCGGGAAAGAACTTGGGAGATTCCGATCTTTCCCTTGTAGGGACGCTCTTGAAGCGAGATGCAGCGATTGTGGAACAGAAACTGGCGGCCATGCGGAATCTGCTGATCTTCATGACAGCCCTTCTCGTGATTATTGGGGGGATGCTGATATACCAAAACCGGCTGATCGACCGCAATCGCCAGGAGCTGAATGATATGAAGAGAGACGCGATCGAGCTCCTGATGCCGACCCTGAATCAAAGATTGAAGTCTTTCGATGCGCGTTTGGAGAAGTCTCAGGCCGCGTTTGATGGGATCGATGGCAAAATCAAGGATGGAGAGGATCGATTCATGAAACGGATCAATCAGGAGCTGCCTGCAATGCTCGACCAGGAGTTGCCGAAGATCCTCAACAAATATATCGATCAGAAGTTGGGTAAGATCAAGAGCTCCCCGGACCAGCAGCCGTAACGAACGGCTCGTCAGAAACTGATGCCGAGAGCGTGCAAAACGGACTCAGCGAGCTTCTGCCGCGCTTCCTCGATCTTGGACGAGATGACCCCGAAGTGTGCGAAACGCCCATCACAGGTCTGCCGGACAGGCCGTCCCGTGTAGTCATTTGTCACAGGCGACCATCATGAGCCCAAAAACAACTTACTCCACATGCTATCTGTGCACGGAGGACTGCCCGATTACGGTTGTGAGCGAGGGAGATCGCATCCTCTCCATCGATCACCCCGATTGCGTGCGCGCCGAATCCATGCTGGAGCAACGCGAAAGTCCGCATCGACTGACAACGCTGCGAATCCGCCCATCGACGCATCATCCATGGAGCGAGGTCTCATGGGATGAGGCGCTGTCTGTGACCACGAACAAGCTGGCGCAAATTCGCGACCGATATGGGTCCGAATCGGTCGTGTTCGCCGCGGGATACACGAAAGAAGTACGGCCGTATCTCCGGCGCTTCGCGGAGTTTTTTGGTTCGCCGCACTATGTGACCGAGTCGAGCTGTTGCTTTTCATCCGGTTTTGTTGCTGCCACAGTCACGCTTGGCAAGGAGTACGAGTATTTCCTGGCGCCATCGCACCGAAGATACCCGCAAACAAAATGCCGGCTGGCATGGTCCACGAATCCAGCGGAAAGCCATATTCCTTTTGACCTGCATCATCTGCTTGTGGATGCGCCGAATGTGGCGACGATCGTCGTCGATCCCAGGCGCACCAGCCTCGCCGAAGTTGCGTCCATACATCTGAGGCTTCGACCAGGAACGGATGGTGCGCTCGCACTCGGTCTCGCCCACGTCATCTTTCAAGAAAACCTGCAGGACCAGGGATTCCTTGATAGTTATGCGCATGGTCTGGAGGATTATCGAAGATACATCCGGGAATACACGCCTGCAAAGACGAGCGCAATCACTGGAATTCCGGAACAAAGAATTGTGCAAGCGGCGAGATTGTATGGGAAATCGCGGCCGGCGCAAATTGTGATTTCCCCATGCTCAACGACTCATCATTCGAACGGATTTCAGGCGCACCGGGCGATCCTGCTCCTGGCTGCCATATGCGGCAATCTGGACGTCGAAGGGGGCAACCGGCCGTGGAGTAATCGGTTCCGTGAGAAAAGCATCGACCTGTCGGGCGCCGATGCACAGGAAGCCGCCTCTGCCATAGGGGCGAACGACTTCCCGCTTTTCACCAAACACTATCGTGAAGCTCAAGGGATGCTTCTGGCGGACGCCATCGAGTCGGGGCCGGTGAGGGCCGTGTTTTCCATAGGCTTAAACTTGATGATGTGGCCCAACTCCAAACGCCTGGAAAAGGCCTTGCGTTCTCTGGAACTGTTTTCGGTCTGTGATTTCTTCGCAACCCCCACCGGTGACGCGGCGACCGTTTTCTTTCCGGCCGCCACCCACTTGGAACGTCAAGCTTTGGTCACCACGGGTACTGGACGCATCCGATACCGCCCGGCCGCGGTGGCACCGCGAGGCGAAGCGAGAGGAGACACGGAGCTGATTTTCGAGCTCGCCAGGTACATGGGTTTGGAAGAGCAATTCTGGAGAGGCAGCATCAGGGCCAGCTACGATGAACGCCTGCAAGGCTCGGGTCTGCGCTTTGACGATCTCCCGAAAGACGGAAGGCCTCTGAAAGTTGCTCTTCCGCGTATCGAAGAGCGGTCCTATATGTCCGGTGGATTCGGAACTCCGACCGGCAAGGTGGAGTTCGTAAGCACCGAGTTGGAAGCCGCCGGCTATGATGGTTTGCCTGTCTACCAGGAACCCTATTGGAGCCCCATTTCCTCTCCAGATGTGGCGAAGGATTTCCCCTTGATTCTTACATCCGGCGGACGCAGCAGGAACTACACCCATTCCCAGGGCCGTATGCTGAAAGTCCTACACGAACGCGAGCCGAGCGCGCGACTGCAGATCCATCCTGAAGACGCTGGGATTCGCAACATACGGCAAAACGATTGGATAGATGTCGCCTCTCCGGTGGGCCAGATCGAGATGAAGGCCTGGGTGACAGATATTGTGCCGCGCGGCGTGGTACATGCTTTTCACGGTTGGGCCGACCACAACATCAATGAGCTGATCCCCGACAAGGGCCTCGACCGAATCTCGGGATTTCCGCCATTCAAATCAAGCCTTTGTGAGGTTCGCCTCAAAGGAATGGCGTCATGGTAACCGAAGCTGATATCCTGCAGATTGAGTACTGGTACCGGCGTTATGCGCGATCATTCGCTTCGGCGGACTCGTCGGTCGAACCAGCCCTGCAACTGAAGGAAGACCACTGCGTTCGGGTCGCCCACGAGATGCGCAAGCTCGCCGCCGCACTGAAACTCGACGGTGAAGAGGCGCGTGTCGCCGTGCTGGCAGGCCTGTTGCATGATATCGGGCGGTTCGAACAATACATGCAATACAGGACTTTCGTCGACGCGAAGTCGGTGGATCACGCGGAACTCGGTGTCCAGGTGCTCATGTCGGCAAAACTTCTCGACCGGTTCACGCAGCCTGTGCGGGCGCGGATCCTTGATGCCGTGCGGTTCCACAACCGTGCGGCCGTCCCCGATGGGCTGTCCGAAGAAGGCTCGCGACTTGCCCGCATGGTACGTGATGCCGACAAGCTTGACATATGGCACGTTGTCACGGCCTACTACGAAGCGCCCGATAAGGCCAGAATCAACGCAATCGATCTGGACCTTCCCGACAGCGGCCGGATAAGTCCTGCAGTGGCCCATGCTGCCCAGAGCGGCGCACTTTGTGATGTGAAAGAACTCCGAAGCATCAGCGATTTCAAGGTGCTGCAGATGACGTGGATCTACGACGTCAACTTCACTGCCACCTTCAGGGAGATTGCGCAGCGGAAGTTCCTGGAACGAATCCGCGATGCGCTTCCGCGCACCGCGCTCGTCGAGACTATCTACCGCAGTGTCCGCCGGCACCTGGAGGAGGGGCTCAAATCAGATCTTGCGAATATATAGCGGTCGCTTGCGCAGTTAAGATTTTTTAGCCGCAGCCATGCCGGTCCGTGGTATATGTGAGGCCATGACCACACACCACTATCTGGCGTGCGACCTGGGCGCGGAAAGCGGCCGCGTACTGCTTGGCACTCTGGCTCAAGGGCGGCTGGCTCTGCAGGAGATCCATCGCTTCTCGAACGGCCCGATTGCTGTCGGCGGCACCCTGCGCTGGGATGTACTGCGTGTTCTTGAAGAGCTGAAGGCGGGGCTCCGAAAAGCGGCTGCCGGCGGTGCTTCCCCTGCCAGCGTCAGCTGTGATTCCTGGGGTGTCGACTATGTCCTGCTTTGCAAGCATGAGCCTATGCTGACACTCCCCTTCCATTATCGGGATCCGCGCACCGATGGGGGCCTGGAGCGAGCATTTGCCGTGGTCCCTGCGGATGAGATTTTCAAGGAAACCGGAATTCAGTTCATGGCCATCAACACGCTCTACCAGCTTCACGACGACCTCCGGAAGCGGCCCGAGGTCCTGAATGTCGCCGACACGTTCCTGAACATCGGCGACTACTTCAACTTCCTTCTGTCCGGCCGCGCCGTGGCCGAGGAGTCCCTGGCAAGCACCACGCAGCTCTACAGTCCGCGCCTGCGAGACTGGTCCGCGATGCTGATCGACAGGTTCGGTTTCCCGGCGCGCATCTTTCCGGAAATTGTGGCGTCAGGGACTGCGCTCGGGCGGATGCGTTCGCCGGTAGCCGAGGAGACAGGTCTGGACAGCGCCGAGATAATCGCCGGCTGTTCCCACGACACCGCCGCGGCCGTTGCGGCCGTTCCTGCATCAGGCGGCAACTGGGCCTATCTTAGCTCAGGCACATGGTCCCTCCTGGGGACTGAGAGCGCGGAACCCATAATCGATGCCAAGAGCCGGAGGTACAACTTCACGAACGAAGTCGGATACGGAGGCGCCATTCGTTTTCTGAAGAACATCGTGGGCTTGTGGCTCATTCAGGAATGCCGCCGGGAGTGGGCAAGCCATGGCCGCGAATACAGCTATGAAGAGTTGGCACGGATGGCTGCTGCATCTCCACCACTGAAATCGTTCATCAACCCGGCAAGGGAAGAGTTTCTGAAACCCGGTCAGATGCCGGAGAAGATCGCGGCCTTTTGCCGCACCACTGGGCAACCAGCGCCGGAAACGCCGGGAGAATTCGTGCGTACGGCGCTCCAGAGCCTCGCACTGCTGTATCGGCGAACGCTGGAGCAGCTCGAAGATGCAAGCGGAAGAAGTGTGAACATCCTGCACATCGTCGGCGGTGGCAGCAAGAACCAGCTGCTGAATCAATTCACCGCAGATGCCACGCAACGCACGGTCCTGGCCGGGCCCAGCGAGTGTACGGGGCTCGGCAATGTAATCGTGCAGGCCATCGCACTCGGGCATTTGTCTTCTTTGGATGCCGCGCGTGAATCAGTGCGCGAATCATTTCCCACGATGCGATACAAGCCCGCGGACACGTCAACGTGGGATGAGGCCTACGCCCGATTCCTGAGCCTGGTCTAGTCCATGTGAAAGACTTCCTCCAGCTCCACCATGGACTCGTCCGCACCGGCCCCGCTCAGGCCCTCAAAACACGAGGCAACATATGCCTGCCACTTCTTGTTGACTTCCTCCTTGCTCATGCCCTCCAGGGCCGCCTGGAAGCTTTGCGGCGTTTCAAAATAACCAAAGAGTACACCATCCTTGTTCATGAAGATTGAGTACCTGTGCCACCCCTTGCGGCGCAACGCCTCAATCATCTCGGGCCAGACGGCGGCGTGAACCCGTTTGTACTCCGGAATCTTTTCCGGGTTGACTTTGAGCATAAATCCGACGCGCTTCACGATGAGGGCTCCATGAATGGGGATTTTATTTCATCGGCTCTTGCTGTCGCTTCTCAAACCAGGCCTTTACCCCCGCATCAAGGGATTTCAGGTCAGGCTTTTTCTGAGCGATATCCAGCGACTCTTTATATTCCTGGTTCAAGTCACCCAGTTTGAGATTCGATCCGACGCGCACAAAGAGCGGGATCTGATGCAGCTCTGCGCTTACGGTGATTGTCTGGCCGCCTCGATACACCTGGTCCGGGCGCCAAGCATCGCGCCACTGCGCTCCGGATGGAAGATAGACTTGCTGCGTGCGCTTCCCCTTTTCCCAGATCGGCGAGACCAGCAGATCCGGCCCGTAAAGATAGGTCTGCCAGTTCGCCCAGGCCTCCGGAGATTTGGGATCCATGAGGAAGAGCGGCCGGACGATGGGCATGCCGGTCCGGTGAGCTGTCCTGGCCTGCGAGTAGCCGTACCCGGCCAGGCGTTGATGCAGACGCGCGTACAGGCGCCAGATCGCGATCAATTCGGCATCATAGCTCGGCGTGCGCGGCAGGCTCCAGAACGCGAGGTTGCGCGTCGGGCCGACTTCCATTATGGGGGTAAAGCAGCTGAAGGCCAGCCAGCGCCCGCAGACTTCCTGCTCCATTCTCTGATCGTTATAGCCGCAGGTGTCGGATCCCCAGTTGGGGTAGCCCATCACCGCCGCGCGCTGGACCGCGATGATCGAAGCCCGCAGGCCTTCTTGAGTGCCGCCGATGTCGCCGCCCCAGAACACCCCGTACGGCGCGCTGCCCGTGTAGGCCGCCCTCGGCATGAGCACGAAATCACTGCCGCGATATTTCATTGCAATTTCGTATGCCGCTTTGACGTACATCGGCGGATAGGCGTTGCGGTTCTCGCGGATCGACCGCCCGTCGAATACTTTGTAAGGCCCGCTCTCGGGGATGTTTTCTTCGCCGCGATCCAGCTTGAAAGCCGCCACACCCAACCCGAGAAGCTTGGCCACGCCTTCCTGCCAATAAGCCTTGGCCGCGGGATTCGTCATGTCCACCATCGGGTAGTTGTTGGGTTGCGGCGGCTGACCCACCAGGTTGTATCCTTTGGCGAGCGCTTCCTGCTCCATTTTCCCCTGGAAAAAGGGGGCGATCCACAGCAGCATCTGCATCCCCTGTCCGTTCAGCCACTGGACCATTCCCGGGAAATTAGGCAGGCGCTTGGTGTCGATTTCGAAGTCATCGTAGCCCAGGCGTCCCGGACCCCATGGGCGATCCACCCAATATACGCCGCACGGGATCCCGTACGCCTTCATCATCAGGACGTCTTCCATGACCTGGGAGTTGAACGGCCCGGTGACCGGCGTGCCGTCGTAATACGCGGGCAACTGCGCATGCTCGTCGCGCCAGCGCCAGGGCGTGAACATCCACTTGGGCGGCAGGAATGGCGGGCCGGCATCCAGTGCATGCTCGCAGACAATTTTCGCCGGATCCCGGTCAGTGTAAAGCTTCATCTCCAAGGACGGGCCTTCGAACTCGATCTTCACCCGCTGCGCATCGTCGACACAGAAGTCGAAGTAGCCGGGCCAGTTTCCCTTGACGAAAACGGCGTAGCCCCGCGATGACAGGTAAAACGGCGCATAAACTGAGAGTGTGGGCTTGATGATCATGTCCACCTTCTGGCCGCGCAGGTTCATCGCCTCTTGACGGCCGGGCGCCCACGACGCCGCTTGCGGCCCGTCCACGACCCGCTCCATCAAGCCGGTGAAGTGCTCGTCGCTGGCGCTTTCTATGGCCAGCCCCCATTTGAGGATGTCGGAGTCGGGCTGCGCGCTCAGCCGGATGGTGAAGTTCCTTCTCTCCGGCTCTGCGGAGGCACTGACGATGCGGCCGTCGGGCATCTTGACCTGGCCTTTCCACGGTCTGCCCCGGATGTCCTGGGATTTCGCGGTGAGTTCAGCGGGAAGATTGATTCGTCCCTTCGCGGTTTCGTAGAACACAGCGTCCAGCAGCAGCGAACGAGGATCAGCGCCCTGTCCCTGGGGAGCAAGACCGTTTGAGTGCAGGACCAGCACCGCCTGATTTCCGCCATTCTGTGGCGAGGCCGGCACAGGCCTGGCGCCGGCCAGCAAAAGCAACATGCCTAGAGCAATGGATAAGTGAACAGCAAAGCTTCGCCTCATATTGTTTTCTCCGGTGTGTAATTCCTTCTTCTTCATGGCGCTGCTTCTCATTGGCCCGGAAGTTTGGGGCCGGCGTATATCACTGCCAATTCTGCCAGAGTTGCCGTCGTGTCTGAGCCAAATCCGGAAAGCGCCGTGAACTTCAGATAGCGCGTTGCGACCGTTTGCGGGAAGAGAATCCGCTGCGGTGCGAAAGTCGAGACCAACGCCCCGCGAGTCACGTCGCGCCACTGGCTGCCGTCATCGCTCACCTGGATGACGTAATCGCGAATGTCGCCTTCGTGCTCGCGGTGATCTTGCCGCGGCATGCATACCATGCCCGACATTGTCACCGTTGCGGGGAAGGTGATGGTGAGAGTGTGCGGATGCCGCGGGTCGCGCCCTTGAGAGCTGCCTTGCCAGTAAGTATTTGGATTCCCGTCGATCGCGTTCGCGGCCTGGCCTGTCCCCTGGGCAACAGCGCCGAGCCTGCTCATGATGCGCGTGTCGAACAGCAGGCCACGTATGTCGGCGGCCGACACTGCAATCTGCGGCTGGAATCGCGAGCTGCCCATGTAGTCGAGCAGAGAGCGGCGCAGTTGCCGGGCTACCGGTCCGGCCTGAGCGTTTTCCAGGTCGGCCGAACAGACCATCAGCCGGCCATTCCCGACTTTGCATTCGAAGACGAGGCCGAGCTTGTAGTTTCGATTCCAATCATCGATGGCTTGCACGATCGGCTTGAGTTGACGCGGGAGGCGATCGAGATTCACGGCGCGCACGCCGCGAACGATCTCCGTCCACTGCCAATCACAATCCTCTGCGGTCGGGAACTCCGCCAGTGCAGGATGCTTGGCGTTGCACCAGAGCCCGAGCATGCGGGCCCAGCCAGGATTCATCAAGCGGCTCCAAAAAATCGGCACGGTGTCGAGCGGCGGGTTCGTCCAGTCCAGGTCTGAGGGACGCGGAAGGAACAACACCTTGCCTCCCGCGGTAAGTTTCGCTTCCGCTTCATCCCACGAACCGGTCACCAGGACATCTTTCGCAGTTGATCCGTCCACGCGCGCCGGATACAGCCAGAAGTTCCACGAGTTCTCGATGGTCGTATCTTTGAGACTGACCACCAGCTCGCAGGCCTGCGGCGCCTTCAGTTTCGACAGGTCCGCCGTGACCTTTCCTAACGCAATGTTCTTGCCGCGCGGAATGGTTCGGGCCGGCCATTGCTCGCCTGCCACCGCTCTGCCCCGATCGTCCACGATCCGCCACATGGGAACGGCATTGGCAATGGGCGCATCACCGTAATGGGCGATTTCCACGTCAACGTCGAATGCATCAGCCGTCGTGAACACGCGGCTCTTCAGCCGCGCCAGCGGCACGGTAGCGTTACAGAACCGGCGGAATTCCTCCGGCGCCGCGTAGCCTTTACTTTCCCAAAACGCGTCCAGCAAACCGACCAGGGCTGTGCCTTGTCCCAAGTAATCGTGCAGATCCAGCAACTGAAATCCGTCGAGCCCCGGCGTGCGCAGGTTAGCTTCGATCTCTTCCTTGTAGCAGGCAAGCTGAAAACGGCCTGACGCGCGCGCGAAGTCTTTGTCATTTTCCAGCAATCCATGCGCGGCCAGAGAGTCATGGAAGATCTCATAATTGCCGGGGCGCAAATAGCCGGTGAACTTTTTCATGACCGCGAAGTCCGGATAGGCGCACCACTGCCCCAGCTCATGCGATGCCACCGGCACGTTGACCCCCACCAGCGACTTCGTGTAGTCCCGCCCGAACCAGGCGGAATTGCCGCGCAGCATGTTCTGGCCGATGCGGTGGACAGCCAGATAATCCGCGCCGTCGACGGGGCCCGGAACATCGATCAACGACCAGCCGGTGCCGGTCGTATACAGCCGGCGCGGATCCTCGCCTCGCCAGTAGCTGACCCATTTGGGCAAGGATTCCTTCCAGCGTCCGCCCGGCTCGTTGCTCGGGGAAAGCAGCAGGAACGACGGATGATTTCCGTAGGCTTTCATCATGCGCGCGGTTTCGTCATACATCATCCGCTCCATCGCGCTGCCCGGACTGATTTCATTCCACATGCCGCATTCCACTTGGAGGTAAAACCCGAGCTGATCGGCGGCTACGAACGCCGCCTCCGGCGGGCACCACGAATGAAAGCGCATGTGATTCAATCCCCAAGCCTGGCAGATTTGGAATACGCGCTTCCATGAGTTCACGTCGGTTGCCGGATAGCCGGTCAGGGGGAAATCGCCGCCGAAATGTGTGCCGCGCAGGTAGATCTCGCGGCCATTGAGAAGGAACTTGTTTTTCTCCGCGCGGATCTCGCGCAGGCCGAAGGTCAGTTCCTTTGCATCTTCCGCATTCTCACCCTTGAGCTGCAGCGTCAGGTGTTGCAGGACCGGATGAAATTCATCCCACGGCTGCGCGCCCTTGCCGAGAGGCGCCTCGAGCTCGGCTTTTCCTCCTTTCTCGTTCCACGTCACAGGCAAAGTTGTTCCACCGGCGGAAAGCGTGCCTGCACCGGCACGAGCGGTCAGGTTTCCGATTTGCACTTTGATCAGCGCCGATTTCTTCTCAACACTCGGAAATACCTGCGCATCTTCAATCCAGACGGGGCTGGTCGAGGTCAGCTCGATCTTTCCCACGATCCCATTCCAACTGCTGCCCAGCGAGTCCGAGACGCTGTGGGCATCGAGGCGATAAGGCAGGAGCATCCGGTTGTCGATGCGAATGCTCAATCGATGTTTCCCGGGTGACAGCGTAGCCAGATCGTAATCGTGCGGCACGCACAGACTATTGGATGAGCCGACTTCCCGTTCGTCTACCCATACTGTTGTCTGCCAGTGAGGGCGCTCCAGGTGGAGCATGATGCGGCGCCCCAACCAATCGCTTGGAATCTCGATGTCTCGCTGATACCAGGCCGCGCCGAGGTAGTGCCGTGGAGGCTGGCACAGAAACGGCACCTTTACGCTGCCTGGCTGTGTGTACGCCTTGTAATCCTCTCGCAAATACCAGAACCGGTCATATAGCGAGAGCACCCACGGCGTGGCAGTGCTGATTTCATCGCCGTAACCCTGTCCCTGGAGGATGCCGGGCAGCTTGATCTGATCCGTCAGTTCGCGGCCAAACCATCGTTCCTTCATGCCGACATCCGCCCGATCGAGCGCGAAACGCCATGTACCGGCGAGATCCGTCGGTCCATCCGCTATTGCGACGCGCGCTGCCGTCATCATGGTTGACAGCAGGCTGACGACGGCCAGCATCACCGCGATCTTCAGCCGTTTCTTCATGGTCTCCTCCGTCGCATTATTTCCAAATGAGAACCTCCGCCGGCTTCAGCGGCAGTTTCCCCATCAGAATCTCAGACCCCTTGGCTGCAGGAATATCCGCCGCGCGTGAAGAGTAGTTGACGGCGATCCAGAAACCGTCACGCCAGTCCACATAGACTCCCTCCGGATAGTTTTCCGTGGAAATCCCGGCACGCCGACACACTTGCCGAAGCACTTCTTTTTCCAGCCGGCCATCCTTGGTTTGAACGCCGATGTAAGTGACGCTTCCTTTACCGACGCGGCGGTAGGTCACGGCACTTTGGCCGGCATAGAATTGGTTTGCGTATTGCGCCAGGCTTGCCGTTCCTGCCAGAGGCTTCAGCACATCTGCCCAAGCATTCCACGGGTACAGAAGAGAGTTCATGCGAACTTGACCCTCGCCGTCTTCCAACATGAGATCAAAAAACGATACCTCGGCGCCGATCAGGGGATAGATCGGCTCTGCCCAGCGGGCCTCCCAAAGCTGACCGTTGCGCTTCTTCTGGCCGGTGCGGCAGGTCAACACCAGGTTGCCGCCCTTTTCCGCATATTGGGTCCACTTGCGCACAAGTTCGGCGTCGATCAACTGATAGGCCGGCGCCATCAGTACTGGATAGGCTGAGAAATCGTCCGCTTCCGCCAAAAAATCGACCGGTGCGCCCAAGGACTTGGCGATTTCCAAGTAACGGAACATGTGCGCCCATGTATCCCATAATGGCGTCTGCTTCTGTTGTTCCAGGTCCCAGAGGTTCTCGTGATTCCATAGAATCGCGGTCTTGCGAGACAAGCAGCCGGATGGAGGCTTCGCGGCAGGATCGAACTTGGCGCGCAGCGTTCGCATCTCGCGCGCCACTTGCTGGTATTCCAGCCCGCCCCTCAAGGGGGTGACGCCATCGGTGCCGATGATTCCGTTATGATACTGTTCGCTGCCGTACAGAGGTTGGCGGAAACGGTAGGTGCAGGCAAAAGAACAGCCGTTGGCAAAAGCGTGCCAGAGCCACATCCGGACTGCGCCAGGCATCGGTTGCGGGTTGATTGGGGCCCAGTTCACTTGGCCGGGCTGCAACTCCATGACACCGGTCGCCCCCTTGATATTGCGATAAAAGGGGCCTGTAAAAGCGATGCCGGGTTGCCAGCCCAGTCGGAAGCCGTCCTCGCCCAGGTTGTGTTCCCCCCTGACTAAATAGATGGTGAAGGCCGCAAAATCCAGGTCCGTCGAGCGGCGCGGGTCGGCAGCGCCGATGTTCGATATGTAGTTCGTTGTGATCCATTGGTTGGGCGCGGTGAAGCGGCGCAGCAAGCCGGCCTGCCAGTTGAGAAACCGCGCGGTCTGATCTGCGGTGAATCGATTGAAGTCCAGCACTGCATGCGGGCTGGGGCCGTAGAGCAGCGTCGGATTCGGTATGCGGATTTGATCGAAGGTGTTGTACCTCAGGCTCCAGAAGGCCGTTCCCCATTCGCGGTTCAGCACATCGATGGTTTTGTAGCGGGCTTGCAGCCATTCCCGGAAAGCCTGCAGGGCCGACGGACTGTAGTCAGGATGGGCGGACGGTTCGTTGTCCAGCTGCCAGCCCCACACGGCGGGATTGCCGCCGTAGCGGCGCGCCATCTCCGTGATGATCCGTTCGCAGTAGTGCAAATAAGTAGGATCAGCCAGGGCATTGTTGGCGCGCGAGCCGTGTTCCTCGCGCCGCCCTTCCGCTGTGACAAGGAAGATCTCCGGGTGGGTCTCCGCCAGCCAGGCCGGCGGGCAGGGAGTCGGGGTGCAGAGAATCACGCGCAGATGATGACGCACGGCCAGCTCAATCGCGCGATCCAGCCAAGCGAAGTCGAATCGTCCTTCCTGCGGTTCCATGAATCCCCAGCCGAACTCGCCCATGTGCACGAACTCGAATCCCATCTCTTCCATCTTGGCAAAGTCGCGGTCCCACTGCTCCTCGGGCCAGTGTTCGGGATAGTAGTAAACACCGATCTTCATCAGGTCCTTCGCCGGAAAGAACCGGGTTGGGGATTCCGCTGCCGTCAGAATCGTAGCGGATAAAATGAGAAATGCGGGGACCAGCAACGGCGGCATCAACAAATGCAGTCTCTTCATAAGTGGCCTCCAGCTCTCTGAAGACAGGCACCGGCAGCTTTCTCTGCCCTTCTCGGCGTCTCCGGGTTCCGGCGTCTTTTTCGAAAAAGCAAACCACCGAGACACCAGGACGCGAAGGCGCCAAGAACTCATAGATCAAGAATTCCTTCAGAAACTGTCAAAGACAGCAAGCCGAGCGGCAGTGTTGAGGGATTGCCGCTCCAAACGTCGCCGGGATTCCTGCTCACCTCTTCTTGAGATTCTCCTGCAACTTCATGATCTCAGTCCCTGCAAGGAGGGCGGCGCCGATCCCATGGTCGTCGTTGATCCGCGCTGGCCGGTTGTAATAGAAAACCAGGTCGGCGCTGGTGCCGGTGCCGACACAGATGTCCTCAATTTGCCCGTCGTCTCTGATTTTCGTCTTCAGGCCGTCCCAGCCGCGCAAGGCGATGGTGGCGTACCGCCTGTCAACCCACCCTTCATTGACGGCTTTTGCAATGGAGTAAGTGAACATGGCTGTGCACGATGATTCCAGGTAGGAATCAGTCTTGTCGAGCACCTGGTGCCACAAGCCTTGAGGCCCCTGGTAACGGGCAATTCCGAGCATCTGCTCTTCAAACAGCGCCAGCACCGAATCTCGACCGGGATAATTGGGCGGCAAGCACGACAAAAGGGCTGTCTTGGCCAGCATGATCCACCCATTCTCGCGCCCCCAGTAGGCCGGGCCGGGCCGTTTCAGGTCATCGTACCAATAGTGGTAGTAGAGTTCACCGTTCTTATCAAACAGGTACTTGTGGAAGTTGATGACCTGCTTGATGGCGTCGTCGAAATACTTGGTTTCGCCGAAGTACTTGCCCATGCGTGCCAGGAAGGAGATGCTCATGTACAGGTCGTCAGCCCACAAGGTCATTTTGAACGGCGAAGTTCGCACGAGTGTCCCGTCGGGCAGGCGTTGCTGTCTTGTGCTGACGTGGGCAGCCGTCTTCTGGATGTAGTCCTGATAGTCCTTTCTCTTGTCGTACTGAAACGCTTCAATGACGCTCGAGCACATGGAGCCGCAGTCGTCCAGTTCCTGCATCAAGAAGAAGCGGGCCAGAGGATACTCGTTCTTGGGTTGGCCTTTATGGCGCGCCTCAAGCACGGGGACGTTGTCAAATGCGAAGGCCATGTTTTTCAGAACAAAATTCTTATAGGTGTCATCCTTGAGGTATGCAGCCGCCTGCAACATACCCAGATTGATCACGCCGTTGGTGTAGCGCCACGTCGTGTAGTCGCTCAGCAATCGAAGGTCTGCTTCGGCCGGCGCGTCCTTTGCCTGCAAATATATCTGTCCGGTCTTTCTATCGACAAAGCCATGGACGGTATCCCTGATCAGCAGATTGGCAATGCTTCTGACGGCCTGTTCATCCGTCCTTGCCGTCTGGGCGCAAACAGCGCCGGAGAACAGAATCAAAATCAACAGAGTCGTAACAGTTTTCATGACCGCCTTCCTTTCATTGAAAGTCAGCTCGCTGCGCTCGCCAACTCAGGGGCAGAGGGGCAAAGGGCTCAAGGGGTAAAGGGAAGAAAATCCATTTCGGACCCTTTATCCCTTGAACCCTTGGCCCCTTGAAACAACGACATAAGACATGGCGCGAATCATTTTGGGCTCAATTGGTTGTGTGATTTCCGAGACGTAAAATGATCGCCGCGGCCTGCCGATGTACGAGAACAAGTCACCAATGGTCGGGGCGCCAAAAACAGGAGCCGGCGGGCTGGCGGGCAGGCTCCAGCTCTCGACAGGATCGGGCCGGCTGGAATCGAACGTGGGCAGGCCCTCCAACAAATATTTCGCGATGTCCAGGTTGTTGTGCTTGATTCCTTCCACGACACACTTGGCCAGTTCATATGCGCCGTACGCATTAAAGTGCGTATCGTCCTTGAGTTCCTCTGTCTGTCCGGGAAAGGTTCCTGCCGGATAGTGCACAAAAGCCTTCTTCGAAGCCGTAGCCCAGCTGCCTGGTGTAAATGGCGCCCGGCAAGACCTGGATGCAGCCCGGCGCCGCCTGGCCAGAGCCAAAATCAAACTTGAAAGTGGTAGCCTCCCTTGCGTCAGCAACTTGGACCGAACCGAGTCTTGAGCTGTGTGCTGAGCCGATCGTTGCAGCAGCGCCGATCAGTGCAAAAACAACGATGCGTTCCACGATGAGTCGGTTCATGCGTTCTCGAGATTGTCGTTTCGCATCATACAACAGCTTGTTTCATTATTCGATTCTTTTTGCTTGACAGGTGCCTCCTGTCGCGAGTAAGGTGGGCTTACCATGTGAAAAATGCTGTTTCACTATGTGAGTCAGCCGGCTCCGCAGGCGGCTTGCCCGCGCTGGCAGCATCCGGTCCTGTTCGCTCACAGGCGGAGGAGACCTATGAACTTGAGAATACAGCACGTGCCCGACCCTGCCGGCTTCGCGCGGATGAGCACCCGCGAGATCCGTCAGTGCTTCCTCCTGCAGCACCTGTTTGAGCCCGGACAGGTCCGGATGCACTACTCCGACCTCGACCGAGCCGCGGTCGGCGGCGCCGTGCCCTGCGCCGGCACGCTCGTCCTCGAAGCTCCGGACGACCTGGCGTCCGACTGCTTCACCCGGCGGCGGGAGGTCGGAGTGGTGAATATCGGAGGGGCCGGACTCGTCCGGGTAAACGGAACCCCTTATGTGCTCGAGCATCGTGACGCGCTTTACATCGGAAGGGAGAGCGCGCCGGTTGAGTTCGAAAGCTCGGGCGGGGCTGAAGCACCCATCTTCTACTTCGTCAGCTATCCGGCGCATTCGTCGCACCCGACAAAACGCGTGCGCCGGGAGGAGGCGGAAGCTACCTCCCTGGGCGGAGTCACGGGTGCCAACGGACGGACAATCCGGAAGTACATCCACGACGGTGCCGTCGAAGCCTGCCAGCTGACTCTTGGGATTACGGACCTCCACGAGGGGAGTGTCTGGAACACCATGCCCGCTCACCGGCACCTCCGGCGGTCCGAGATCTACCTCTATTTTGCACTGCCGACTGACGCGGTGGTTCTCCACTGTTTAGGGGAGCCCCAGGAAACCCGGCATGTGGTGGTCCGCAACCGCGAGGCTGTCCTCTCCCCGGGTTGGTCGGTTCATTTGGGCGCGGCCACCGCCCGTTATTCGTTCGTCTGGGCCATGGGTGGTGAGAACCGCGAGTTCTCCGACATGGATGCGGTTCCGATGGAGGAGCTGGCATGACATGCGGGATGCAAGGCGTTCTTCGAAGAGTGTGCCTGTATTGGTCATAGTTGCGTCAGGTTTTGACGTTTGGTTTGTATTGGAACAAATGCGCAGTCGATAAACCCGACCCAAGCGCTAACCAGGAGAAGGAATATGAGGCACTTTTATAAGAACAGATTTCTGTTTGGGCTTGTCTGCGTTTTGCTATGGGGCTTGCTTTCGGCAGGCCTTCTGCCGGCCCAGGAAACCCGTGGCAGCATCGTAGGCAGAGTCGTCGACCAGAGCGGTGCGGTGATTCCCAACGCAACCGTGCAAGTCACCAATCAGGCCATGGGCACGAAGACTTCCCTGGTGACCAACGATCAGGGATTCTACCAGGCAATGTTTTTGACCCCCGGCCTGTATCGGATTGAAGTCGAAGTCAAAGGCTTCAAAAAATTCATGCAGGACGACGTGCAAGTCCGGATCAACGACCGGCTCGAAGTGAACATCAAGCTGACGGTCGGCCAGCCGACCGAAACGGTCACGGTAACTGGTGAGACACCGCTCCTGGAGAACACCACGGCTTCCCTGGGGCAGGTGATTGATGCGCGCCGTGTTACGGAGCTGCCGCTGGCGCACGGGAACCCGTACCAGCTGATCGGGATTGCGGCGGGCCTTGGCTTCACCCGCGATCCACGGTTGGACCGCCCCTATGAGCCGACCCACATCGTCGGCTATTCGATCGCCGGTACCCGCGCGAACCGCAGCGACCTCACGATTGACGGTATCGCGAGCACGGCTACGGCGAACGCCAACGAGGTAACCGCAACTTACCCGCCGCCGGGTGACATCATCCAGGAATTCAAAGTTCAGACATCGACCTTCGATGCCAGCTTCGGCCAGACCGAAGGCGGCGTCACCAACATAAGCATCAAGTCGGGCACCAACGCGCTGCACGGCACGGCCTATTTTGCAGGCTTGCCGCCGGCAGGCTGGGGATGGGCTGCCAACGATTTCTACGCCAATCGCCTCAATCAAAAAATAGCGACCTTTACTGAAAAAAGGTGGGGCGGATCGGCGGGTGGCCCCGTTTATATCCCGCACCTCTACAACGGCCAGAACAAGACATTCTTCATGTTCGGATATGAGGGAATTCATGACAACCGTCCGCGCAACGACGTGACCAACGGCACCGTGCCGAGTGCCGCCATGAAGAGGGGCGATTTCTCGGAACTGCTGGCCCTTGGCTCGCAGTATCAGATCTACAATCCTTTTACCCGGAGATCGATAGCCGGCGGCCGGATCCAGGCGGATCCCTTCATCGGCAACATCATCCCTCCGAATCTGATCAACCCGGTTGCCGCGAAGGTCCTTTCCTATTATCCGGATCCGCGCTTCACTCCCGTGGATGCAACGGGTCTGGGCAATAACCAGGATCCGAGCCTGGCCGAAGCCGCCAAGTACTACAACTGGACGGTCAAGGTGGATCACATCATAAGCGATCGACAAAGGATCTTTGTTCGCTACAGCGCCTACACGAGAAACAGCCTTTACGATAACTACCTCTCCAATTACTTGCTCACGGGCGACGCTTTCCAGTTCTTGGCCAAGAACGGCGTCATCGACGACGTGTACACCTTCGGTCCGACCACCGTGTTGAATGTGAAGTTCGGCTACAGCAGGTTCATTCGGGCAGACAAAACTAATTCCGAAACTGGATTTGATCTGACCAGTCTGGGATTCCCGGCTTCGTACAACGATGCGATTCCGCAGGATATCCGCCGTTTCCCGCAAGTCACAATGACCGGTTACCAGGGCACTGGCCCCGTCGGTTGCGAGTTCAGGCCGGTCGAGATCTATTCGCTCCCCATAACCCTCTCGAAAGCCCAGGGGCGGCACTTCCTCAAGATCGGCATGGAGTTCCGCGCGTATCGCGAGACCGACAGCTTCACGGGTCACAACCAGACCGGTTCGTTCGCCTTTGATACGACTTACACCAAGGGGCCATTGGACAATTCCACGGCGGCACCCAGCGGTTTCGGTCAGTCTGTGGCTGCCTTGCTTCTTGGGCTGCCAACGAATGCCAGCTTTGTCCGGCGGGCCGCCAGCTACGCCGAACAGTCAACCTCCTGGGGCTTCTTTGTTCAGGACGATTGGAAAGTCCTTCCGAAGCTTACAATGAACTTTGGATTGCGCTGGGAGTTCGAGGGCTCGCTGACGGAGCGATATAATCGCACTGTGACCGGCTTTGATTACAATGCGCTTCAGCCCATCAGCGCTCAGGCGGTGGCCAACTACGCCTTGAATCCCGTGGCCGAAATTCCAGTAAGCCAGTTCAAGGTGCAGGGCGGACTGATGTTTGCCGGAGTCGGCAACCAGCCGAGAGGTGCCTACGAAACCCCGAAGAAAAACATCATGCCGCGGTTTGGGATTGCCTATCAGCTTACCCCCAAGACCGTAATTCGCACCGGGTATGGGATCTTCTTCGGGTTCCTGGGTGAAAGGCGCGGCGACGTGATCCAGACCGGGTTCCAGCAAAATACGAGCTTTGTTCCTACTCTTGATAACATCAACTTTATCGGCACGCTGTCCAATCCATTCCCCAATGGGATCCTGGAGCCGGTGGGAGCTGCATTAGGCGCCCAGACCTACCTTGGACAGAATCTCAATTATTCAATCCAGGGCCAGGGCATCGCGTTCTTTAACCCGAAACCGCAGGTGTCTTACATGCAGCGCTGGCAGTTCGGCATCCAGCGCGAGCTGCCCTACGGCGTGGTTGTCGAGGTGGCATATATCGGCAACCGCGGCACCCATATCGAGCTTACGAGAGACCTGAATGTGACGCCGCAGAAATATTTGAGCACGCTCCCGACCCGTGATGCGACCGTCATCAACTACCTGACGGCGAATGTCACGAATCCGTTTAAGGGACTTGCGTGGCCGGCGGGTGCGACCAGCACGTTCACGGGGACCAACATTGCGCGCGAGCGGCTGATGCGCCCATTCCCAGCCTTTGGCACCGTATCCACAACCACGAACGAAGGGTACTCCTGGTACCATGGGGGGGAACTGAAGGTCGAAAAAAGGTTCTCCAAAGGGTACTCGGTGGTATTGAACTACACCCGATCCAAGGCTATGCAGGCTATAGACCTCCTGAACTCGGACGATCCCAGACCTACTGAGATGATATCCGATCTTGACACACCGAACCGGTTGTCGCTCAGTGCCCTCCTCGAATTCCCGTTCGGGCCGGGCCATACATTCCAGTTGACCAAAAATGCCGTCCTGTCGCGCTTGATCGGCGGCTGGCAGCTCTCTCCGATCTACACCTATCAGACAGGCGTGCCCATCAATTTCGGCACGGATTTCTTCTTTAATGGCGATCCCACAACCATGGCACTTCCCGCGGACCAGCGAACGGTTACCCGCTGGTTCGATACCACCAATTTCGTGACCGCCTCAACCCTACAGCCGGACCATCATGTGCGGACGATGCCGCTGAGATTCTCTGGAGTCCGCTATCAGAGTATGAGCAACTGGGATTTCTCGCTCATCAAGAACACGAAGCTCACGGAAGGGAAGAGCATTCAATTCAAGCTTGAGGCGTTGAATGCCTTCAACCATCCGTTGCTGAACAACGGCACGGTCACCGCAACCGTAAACCCCACCTCAACTGCGTTCGGTTCCACGGTTGGAAAGAATATGGGGAATTACGCGCGCCGATTCCAGCTCGGCCTGAAGTTCGTCTTCTAGTCAACGTTTTACCGGTAGGGGCACGCGGTGGCGTGCCCCTGCTCCGTGTGCCGAGCATGTTCGACAGCTCGGAGGTGTAAGTCCTCTACTCAACCTGGAGGACATCGATCTGGAGAAATTCTTCGATTGGTCAGCGGCCGCTAGCTCAATCCGCCGAACCGCCGTGTACGTGACCCGTACGCACGGTGGTGTGACAGGGAAAGCGGGCGACCGCCTACCTAATTTCTGTCGCGAAACTCATTAGCTGAGCCGAAAGACCCCTCGATTTAAAAGATAAGTGGGGGAGGGCTTTAGCCCGCGCCCCAATTGTCGTTTCCATGGATGCAGCCAGTTGCATGACAGTAATTCCTCTCTTTCAGCGAAGATATGGAATTTAATTCGTTAGTGTTCCCATTTGGGGGTGCCGGGAATGGGCTAAAGCCCGCCCCCACTAAAGGGATCTCATCGGTACTCTGTCTTTCGGCTAAGGCAGTTTCGCGACAGAAACTACCTAGTTAATTTGTTTGGTCGATGCAATTGAAGACGCATGGTGCATTCCGCGCGTCCTGAGTTTATACTCATCCCTGAATTCATAGATTGAAGCAGCTTCCGGGCCCCTATGCGGGGCAACACGCGCATGCCCAATCAGAAAACAAATATCCAACGCACATACGGACTAGCTCAAGAACGCTACGCTCAGATCGGGGTAGACACGGATCGCGCGCTTCAGATTCTGGCCACCATCCCGGTTTCCATTCACTGCTGGCAGGGAGATGATGTCGGCGGTTTCGAAAACCAGGGGAGCGAGCTGGGCGGGGGCCTTGCCGTTACCGGCAATTATCCGGGCCGGGCGCGCACTCCCGACGAACTTCGCTCAAACCTGGACATGGCACTTTCTCTAATCCCGGGCAGGCATCGCCTGAACCTGCATGCCTGCTATGCCGAAACCGGCGGCAAGCGGGTAGACCGGAACGCGCTCGAGCCTGCGCATTTCCGGAACTGGATCGCGTGGGCCAAATCCCGGAAAATGGGGGTGGATTTCAACCCTACTTTTTTCGCGCATCCGAGAGCCGCGGATGGCTTCACGCTAACGCACCAGGACACAGGCATCCGACAGTTCTGGATTGAACACGGCATCCAGTGCCGGGAGATCGGTGCGGCAATCGGGAAAGCGCTGGGCACCCCGTGCGTGACCAATTTCTGGATTCCGGACGGCTATAAGGACACTCCGATCGACCGCAAAGCGCCGCGCGAGCGTCTGGTCGAGTCTCTAGACGCTATCTTTGCCCGAAAGATCAGCCCGCGCTTCCATCGCGATTCGATCGAACCAAAGCTCTTTGGCATCGGCTCGGAGAGCTATGTCGCCGGCTCGCACGAGTTCTACCTCGGTTATGCGGTCCGCAACCATAAGCTGCTGTGCCTGGATTCCGGCCACTATCATCCCACCGAGACAATTTCCGACAAGATTTCCTCCGTGCTGATGTGGCTTGACGAGATCCTGTTGCACGTCAGCCGGGGAGTCCGCTGGGATAGCGACCACGTGGTGACACTGACCGACGAGCTCCATGCAATTGCTCAGGAACTAGTCCGGGGCGGGTATCTACGGCGCGTGCATATCGGGCTCGATTACTTCGATGCCAGCATCAACCGGGTTGCCGCCTGGGTGATTGGCACGCGCGCCATGATCATAGCTTTGCTCAGCGCGCTCCTCGAACCGGTCGAACAACTTCGCAAGTTCGAAATCGACCGTGATTTCACCTCACGACTCGGAATGCTGGAAGAGACGAAGACCTTGCCTTTCGGGGCCGTTTGGGATCGATACTGCCTCAGCGCCGATGTGCCTGTGGGCGACGCCTGGCTGTCTGAGGTCAAGCGCTACGAAAAAAACGTCCTGTCCGCGCGTTAAGCCGACTGCAGGAAGAATTGGTCGACACCTATGCCCGCCGATGATCATGAACCTGTTGAGGAATTCGAACGCGAACGAGTGCCCGATAGAGCCCTGCTCGGCCTCAAGAGCTTTGTGGGGATGTACGGGGGAGAGCACATTGCCGGCACGGAACTGATGATCGGCCCGCTTTTCCTCGCTTCGGGCGCGAGCGCCTTCGACCTCTTTTTCGGGTTGCTGCTGGGCAATCTCCTGGCAGTGCTCAGCTGGACCTTCATCACAGCTCCGATCGCGACCCGCGCCCGGTTGACCCTCTACTTTCAGCTCGAAAAAATCTGCGGCCGCAAACTGGTCGTGCTCTACAACGTGGCAAATGGGATCATGTTCACGTTCCTGGCAGGAGCGATGGTGACTGTTTCTTCCACGGCGGTAGGCGTCTGGATCAGATTCCGGATGCCCGGCTTGAACGACCTGTATCCGAATAGCATGGGGTGGGTCGTTAGTGCGCTGGCTGTGGGCCTGCTTTTCGCCGTCGTGGCCGCATATGGTTATAAGTTTCTGGCTCGTGTTGCCAACATAGCCGTGCCCTGGATGGTGCTGGTTTTTCTTGCCTTCGGCGTGATTGGGCTGCGGCAGCTGGGGGTCAGCAATTTGAGCCACTTTTGGTCTGCGGCGCAGACAACGATCTGGACAGGCGGCAATCCTTTGCCCGGCCAGATAAAGTTCACCTTCTGGCACGTCGCGTTCTTCGCCTGGTTCTGCAACATGGCGATGCACATCGGCATGGCGGATCTATCGGTATTCCGATATGCAAAAAAGTGGTGGTACGGCCTTGCGAGCGCCTCGGGGATGTTCCTCGGTCATTTCATGGCCTGGCTTTCCGCGTCGATTCTATACGCCGTGCAACTCCGGCAAGACCCGGCGAACACCGATGTATTGCCGGGTCCAATGGCGTACCGGGCGTGCGGGATTGCAGGACTCCTGTGCGTCGTCCTTGCTGGATGGACCACCGCCAATCCGACAATTTATCGTGCCGGCCTGGCCTTCCAATCCCTTGTTCCGAGGGCCTCGCGATTCAGAGTCACACTCGTGACGGGAATCATGGTCGCGATCGCAGGGCTATTCCCGGCCGTGACCATGAAGCTGCTGGGCTTCGTGGCACTCTACGGCATGGTGCTCATGCCGATGGGGGCCGTGATCTTTCTGGATTTCTGGGTCCTGCGAAAACTAGGGCTGCAGAGCAATTATGCGGAAGCCTCGGGCACGCAATTCAACTGGGCAGCCGGGATCACCTGGTTTGCCACCCTGGGAGCCTGCGCCTGGCTGGTACTCCGCGGCGGCGTCCAGATCTTTTTTGTCAGCCTGCCCGGATGGTTTCTCGCAGCCGTTCTTTACGTCCTGTTGAGCAAGCTTTACCAGCGCAAGCCGCCGCTCGCGCCAAACCGCTGAGGGTTACAAACGCATGAAGAAAATCGCTCAGGTCGTCTCCGGGTTGGCATTGTTGACGACAATCCTTTCCCCACTGCTCTTTTTCGCCGATCGCATCTCACAGGCTCAGGCCGAATCCTGGATGTTGGCATCCGCGGTGGCATGGTTCATCAGTGCGCCGCTCTGGATGGAGAGCGCAAAATGACCAGATTATTCGCGGTGTTCAGCATGAAAAGGATGTTTCCACGAACCAGGCGGAGGTGCACGATGGCGCCGACGACATCTTCATCGTGATGGAAGGAACCGCCACGCTCACCCTGGGAGGCAAGCTGGATTCCCCGAGCCAGGCTCAGCCTGGGGAGTGGCGCGCATCAAGCATCACCGGCGGCACTGAGTTCAGGCTAAGCAAAGGCGACGTAGCCATCGTGCCGCGGCCGCTGCGCGTGGCCACGGCGCCCGCCGGCTTCACGCGCGTCAGGCATCGCTGCACAGTGCTGCTGGAGCTCGACAGGCGTCTACCACGTCAGTCCACCAGAAGGAGGCGGCCACTTTCCAAGCATCTGCCTCAGGACGACGACCTGACCGGCGTGATAGCTGCTGTGCGACGCGATGGTTTGAAGCATTTCGAGCCGGCTCTTGGTCCCGCGTTTCGCGAAGAGATCTCCCTCGCGCGACCTATGGTCCAGGGCTTCAAGGCCACTCCGGAAACGACGTACGGCCCGCTGCCAATCTGCCGGACTTGCCGGGCCGGGGCTGCCGGCCCAGCTACCGGACGCGTGCCCCGGAAGCGGAGGGTCCTGCCCGTCAAGCCAGTTCACCACCCAATCCTGCCAATAGATCATGTGGTTCAGCAGTTGAAAGACTGAGTGCGAAACACCCTTGGGTCTGATACCAACTACCTTCCAATGTAGTCCCGTGAAAACGCCTCTTGCCTCGACATGGGCGCCTTTTCCCGATAAGGCGTGGCCGACCGCCTTGTCAAGGACCCTGCGATCGCTGTTCATGAGATCTGTCCCCCTTTTGATTGAGGCTGAGGCGCCCCTGTGACCTGCCTCCGACGTCCTCGATCTTGATGCCGTGACCTGCCTTGAGATTCCGCCGAGCAGCCTCAATTCGCTCAAGAAATCTGGGATCATGCTCCAGGCTGGAGCACGAAGTCAGGTTCCGATGATCTCGTTAAGACCATCAACGACCTGGGCTATTTCTTCCGGTGTTGCCCTGCCGATTCGAACGCCAATCCGCTCAACGGCAAGTGTCCGGATCTGGCTGATTTTGACCCAGGACCTCTTGGGAAGACCCTTGGAGTGAAGTTCGAGTGTCAGAGGGAAGCCAGCACGCTGCGGCTGGGAAACACGGATTGTTCAACCAGCTTGTCAAGCCGGTCCAGGGTATCTTCGAGAGCGGCCTCCCGCAAGGAGTCCCGCCGGACATTTCGTTGGTCTTCTCATGCTCCGCTTATTTGGAATAGCCGAGTTTCACTTCTCTACCATCGGGCAGGATGACCTTACCCAGCCCGCGAACATAAGCGAATTCGGTGTAGCAAGTCCAGGTGGCACCTTGCGCGAACTTTAGGGCAATAGACTTCGGACCCACTTTCGTGAAGCTCAGCCTCTGAGTCCTGTCTCCTTCCCCAATAAACGTGTAAGAACCGAAGGTCACTTTCCCTGAAAACCTGAAGACAGGGTATTCTTCCTGTCCTTGCTCCGTGGGCGTGTCACCTGGCATTTCATTCTGCGTTGAGATGTCCACCTTACTAAGAGTTGCAACAGATCCATCGAGAAACGTGGTCTTCGGCAGCCCGAAGTAGGACATGAAAAAGAGCGCGCTATCTTGCTCCAGGTACTGGCCAATGATTATGCTTAACTCATCCCTGCTGGCGGCTCGGCCAAATTGATCAAGCATTTTTGAGAGGAGTTTATCGTCAACCCTGATGCTGTATGCACTTTTCATTTTGCCGCCTTTGAGCAAAGCAACAATAGTGTTTTCTATCTTGGGGACGATCTCCGTCGCGCTGCCCGGGTCCATGCGAAGTCTTTGCTCGAGATCGGATACCTCTTTCTGATTCAGCTCCTCGCCTTTTTGAATGGCCTCGTTCTTGGCCTCCTGTTTGTTCTCGGCGCGGCCGGTATTCGGGATTTCAATCCATAACGTCCATGCGCCTTCAAGAATCGGCTTGCGCAATGCGCCAATTGCTTTAGAACGACTCACCGGTGGATTGCGCACCGGATTGGCGACCGTTGCAACAGACGCCGACTGACAGAGAGGATTCGCAGAATAACCCCACGTGTTGAAGATTACTGTTCCAGCCGCCGCAAGGGCAAGTGTGGATGTACACACCGTTCGTAAGCATCGTCTCATCTCTATGTCCTCCTTCTGACTGCCAACAACGTCGGCACTGAGGCGCGCGGGCCATCGCGTCGCCTCCGGTGCCTTGATACTCATTAAAACGCCCCTGTGCCTACCAACTCTGGTAGGCTCAGGGGGGCCTTATAAGTGTTATGCCGCCATTTAGTGTCGAAGACGAGCCGGAACAGCTAGGGAACAGCGAGGTTCTTTGCCGCGCCGTTCCACCCCTTGACCAACAAAGCCCTAGACGACAGCGCGCATGCAGTGGTTATCGTCCCAAGGGGATTTCTTTACCGTTCTTCAGGATAACCTTGCCCACACCACGCAGATATACAAGGCCGAACTCATTTGTGAGCGCAAATGTCAGTCGGCTTAAATCGTCTCCTTCGCAAACAAACATGTGTTCCATCCATGGAACTTGGCCAGAGAATCGATAAATCGTCCCGTTCCCTGAAGGTAGGACGCCCGCCGGTATCTCGCTCACCCGGACCCCTCCTGACGAGGAATTCACAAAGGGGGGCACTGAATCCCTGTCGTACTCAAGAAGAACTGTCGCCGAACCGTCGATGTGTTGCAGCGTAAATGAGCCAGTAAACTCAAGTGGCTCCTTGGGGGATTCGCCAAAATTCAGAGTTGGGGCGGTTGTGCCAGTCAGAAACATCTGGCTCCTTCCCACCGTCACGGCTGGCGCGACATTCGTTTTGGGAAAGAGTTCAATAATAATGCGATAGCTCCCTCCCGCGTAAAGTTTCTTCATCGGTTTGATTTCTGGGATTCGGAATCTTTTGCCTGTTGTCTTTGCTTCAGTTAGTAGTTCCTTAAGGATTGCCTTTTCGAGGGCTGGAACTAAGGTGCGCTTGTTCTCTGGGTTTTTCTTTAACTCCTCTTCCATTTGGGTGGGCGTCTGTACCGTACCCGATTGCGCCACTAATTCGCGTTGCGCTGAGTAGTAAAGAGAGCACGCAACTAGCGCACAACAACCACGCATCGCAAGCCGCATGATGAACCAAAGCATAACGGCCTCCTTAGGGTAATCCTGGTATCGTCGGCATAACGCCTGCCGCTCAGCCGCGGCCGACGAAAACCGGGATGCGACCACCGAACCTCGGGGGCCACGGGGACCGCAAGCGCCCGGCCGTCCGCTGAAGCGCTTTGGACGGATGCCTATCGACCGAGTACTACGTCAATTCCTGAGAGAATCAGACCAAGCTTAGGCGGCCACTCTCTTGCTGCACTTCTTTCTGAGCCACTCATATAGGGCAAAATAACAGAGACTCTGCGCCATGACGACAAACAGGAACACAACCCCTGAACCGATGTCACCTACATTCTGGCCGAGCATCCTGTAATGGGTTCCCACCCAGGATGATTCCATCCAAACGTAGATGGCCCCGAAGGGAATGTTAAATAAAAGGAAAGCCCATTCTGGCAACATCCCTGAGGCACACATCGCTCCCAATATCCAATCAAGGATGAGGACCACAACTCCGATAATCACCAAGTGCTGCAACAGTCTTGTTCTCATGGCGGTAGCCTCCTTGGTTGTGACGAACGACGAACTGCCGCCTAACGAGGCTGTAGAAAAACTCAAGTCGACCTTTACGGATTACCCAATTTCGAAAGAATCGGCTGCCTTTTTTTAAGAAAGACAGGTTTCCGTGAGGGCCAATCGGACTTTTTCTACAGCCTCAACGCCCGGCATCACGGGCGGCGTGTTTTTCGCAGGCGGCTGGATGCCAAAGTCGGACAGCACAGTCGCTCAAATGAAAACCCCGATTGGCCGCCGGCCGATCGCTCGCCGCCACGCCGCCAGCTGTCCCGCATGAAACGCTGTGTGGGCCGCCACAACCTGAAGTAGCGCATCCGCCATTGTCGGAAGGATCTCGCGAGCCTTCTCATCAGGCAACGGGCGCGCCAAGGTGCTTTCGTCAATCCCGAGGAGCGCAGTCCGCAGGCGCTGCCTCGCATCTTCAAGTGCTGCCAATACACCAGACTTGGCTGAGTATCTCGATGCTATCGCGCTTGGGGAACTCCCGTACCCGAACTGCGACTCCCAATCACCGGGCAGCCAGGGCTCCACGCCAAGCTCCCCCGCGATCTGCTGGCAACTGAAGATGATGTGACAAAGGGTCCAAGCACCGTGGTTTGGCACGCCCGGTGGTTGCAACACCATCTCCTCATCAGCCAGATCCGCGACCAATTCCCTAATAAAGATCAACGACCGGTCAAAGCACGTGACAAGTTCCGGAACCATGCATTTCCCTCATGCCTCATCCGTCGAACGCTCGTCATCAGCGGCGGCGCGGAGCGCCGGCCGCTGCAACACGTTGATGCTCATTAAGGCCCTCCTGAGCCTACCAACGCGTGTAGGCTTAAGGGTGACAGTTATCACTTTCCAAACAGGAGGGCCTTGACGATGAAATTCTACCAAACAGCGTCAATTCTACTGCGGGATCGATCTCCACGCCCGCACCATGTTTGTCTATATCCTCGACCAATCCGGCAGGATCTGCCTTGAAAAGAACCTGTATTCCGATCCGGACGAGTTTTTGTCCGCCATCGAGCCTTTTGGTAGCGATATTGTCGTCTGCGTCGAATGTCTCTTTACCTGGTATTGGCTCGCGCTTTAGCTTTCCAAGCTCTTCAAGGACTTTCCTAAGCTGGTCGTTTGCCCGTGGATCAGCAACCTCCCCGGCTACTTCCGGAGATGGATACCCCCTCTGAATAGTGAGATGGGTGGATTCTCTCTTTTGATCCCACATGATGACTGGAACGGGCGTAGCAAATGAGGAAATTGATGTCCAGAAAGCACCTACATAAAGCGGGACGCCGTCCGCTACCACCACGAACGGCGCTCCGTGGACAGCGGGTTCGCGGAGTTTGTACCAAATGCTGTGCCGCAGTAGCAAAGTATGAGTGTTCCAATCGTAGCTCAGGAGATCGTCTTCCGAGATGATCGGATATTCAGCCAGTGGAATCTCACTTGGCTTTGATCGATAGAGGTATGAATTGACACGATCTGTCACATCTGATGTCAGGGTATACACGTCGAGCTTTGGCATGAAGATGCCGAAACGCGGCTGCGGCAATTTTGCGTACGAGGTGACCAGGAAAAGCGTTAGAAAAGAAATGAGAGAAGCCTTTAGGCGGCCATTGATGGGTTGATGGCGAAAGAGGTGGATTGGCCCCCGCAGGCCCTCAAATGTCGTGACCATTGGATCCTCCTTTCACTGCAACCTGCGTCAATCAGCGCAGCGGTCTGGCGATTGCGGCTCACCCGCGGCCGTCGGGTGTAGCCGCGTGTCAGACGGCAGGCCCCTTCTGTTGTCCTTCGATCCTGTCGATGGCGCGCTGGGCAGATCGCCGTACGTCTGCGCTCGAACCGGTAAGCGCTCTTCGAAGCGCCGGCGCAGGCACGCGCGAATGTCAAGCCGCGGTTGCGATGGCTCGAACCACGTGCTGGCCAGAACGTTGAGCGCAAGCGCCACGTTCCTTTTCATCGAAACGTCCGCGTCGCCCAGCGCTGTCGCCAGTGCCGCCACGGTATCCCCTCTAAGCTCGCGCAGCTGCCGATACACTTCGCGTCGTCGCTCTTCAACCGGGTCGATTCGGCCGTCGGATCGCGGGGCTGCCGGCAGCGGAGTGGGTAGTGTTCGGAGTTGTTCAACCAGCTGGACGGCTTGGCTCTGAAGCAGGGGTCGCAAGTCAGAAGCTTCGGCGACCATGAGGCCGCACGCCGCCAGGAGGCCCATTCCGGTGGTCACAACCAGCCTGCGTCTAACCATCGTTATCCGCCTTCATCTTCCAGACCGCCGATATCCAGCCGTCTGGCGGCCGGCATCAGCCGCGGCCGTACGTTGTCCTGCTTCAGGCCTACGCCTGCGCTCAGCGGCCCACGTTTTTTGCGGGGCCGCTGCAGCGCATGGTTAGGTTCCGATGATCTCGTTAAGCCCTTCAACAACCCGAGCAATCTCTTCCGGCGTGACTCTGCCAAGCCGGGAGCCGAGACGTTCGGTGGCAAGCGTACGAATTTGGCTGATTTTTACCCAGGATCTCTTTGGAAGATCTTCGGATTGGAGCTCAAGAGCCAGAGGGAAGGCCGCATGTTGTGGCTGACTGGTTAGCGCAACGGCGATCACAGTCCCAGAGCGCTCATTAAAGACGTCATGACTAAGAATAAGAACAGGACGGTTTCCCGCTTGCTCCTTGCCGCGCACCGGGTTGAGATCGGTCCAGCGGATATCACCCCTCAGTATTCGGGCCATTCCGACAGATCCTCTGAAAGTCCTTCCTCGGCCAACGATTTTTCGAAGGCTGGGTTGAGCTTGGCGCATTCCCGGGCCAGCCGACTTCGCTTCAGCCGAGCTAGCTTTTCGTCAACGGCCTCCTGGATCGCCTGGCTGCGACTGGGGAACATGGATTGTTCGACAAGTTCATCCAGACGTTCCAGGGTTGATTCGTCAATGGTGATGGCGATTTTGGATCTGGACATGTGCAGCCTCTAAGTATGACTCTATATCATACCCAGCTTCCGGTCAAGGAGCGGATGGGTTCGGAACCTAACGAGGCTGTAGAAAAAGTCAGAATGGCCTCACGGAAAGCCTGTCTTCCCAAAAAAGAGGCAGTCGATTTTGGCGAAATTGGGCAATCCGTGAAAGTCGAATCGGGTTTTTCTACAGCTTCAACGCCCGCGCTCAGCGGCGCGGTTCTTTCACGGCCGCTGGAGCTCGTTGCTGGCCGGTCTTCAGTAGTCTTGGATAACAAGCGGAACACCTGTCAAACCCAAGTGGAAGTCTGTTGACCAGCAACTGCTGACGCGTTGCGTTTTCATCAGATGCAGGCCGACGGCGTCGGTTAACGAGAGGTCCTGATCCGAGAATTTGCGCAAGATTTGCACGGCACCAATGAATTCAGCCGGCCCGGCAGCAACCATCCGGAGCGGCTCGAGGTCTTCGATAAGGGAGAGAAATTGCAGGGCACGCGTGCGGTCATACCGTTTGAGAAACCAGCCATGTCCCTCGGCCACCACCAGCGTGGTCGTGACCAACTCCGGCGGATCAGAAAACAACCTGCGGAAAAGCAGATGGTGACTGTCAGATCGGTCCACGAATGCGATCAGGGCTGAGGTGTCGACGTATGCTTTAGCTCTTGGCGCCATAAACTAT